>Ga0255052_10000082_pt1 | contig 65283 bp, 61 predicted proteins | sample JV7_2_21_MG_FD_188632 | JGI IMG/M metagenome (GOLD analysis project Ga0255052, IMG submission 188632) | Seawater microbial communities from Jervis Inlet, British Columbia, Canada - JV7_2_21 | ecosystem: Environmental > Aquatic > Marine > Inlet | place: Canada: British Columbia | collected...
CATAAATGTACCTCCGACCTTTCAGCTGAAGCCAGGAGACCTTCCTTGTCCTGGCCTTCATCCTAAAGGCTTAAAAGTTCCTTGACCTTTGAAAGAAGATTAGCGGATTGAACCGGCTTTGTAATATAGGCATCGGCGCCAAGAGCCAGAGCTCTATCCCTGTCTTCCTTGGCTCCCTCAGTGGTGATGATGATGATCGGAATATCCTTGTAGTCTTTGTTGGATCGAACGAGAGTGACCAGTTTCAATCCGTCCATAATGGGCATATTGATGTCGGTGAGGATCATATCGAAGTTACTGGATGACAGTTTTTTGAGGCCGTCGACTCCATCCGAAGCCTCAATGATCTCGGCACGGGGGATCCTTTTGAGGGCAAAACTGATGAGCTGTCTCATGGTTGGTGAATCTTCAATTACAAGGAACTTTATATTCGCCATTGCACCCCCTACTGACTCAGCAGATCAATGAAACCCTGGAAAGTATCCAGCCTCCTCTTGGAGTCAGAATAGAGCCGGGAGCTGAAGACTGCGGTGGCAGCATGCCCGGCCAGTAGCGTAAACAGCTCGAAATCAACAGGCGAGAATACAGCCTTCTGCTGCAGAAGGCTGTATATCGCCACCACACCGATAACGTAATCCTTGATCATAAGGGGAAAGCATACCAAAGGGTCTTGAAGGGTATTTTCCGGCATTTTCTCCGGATCGTCATTCACGTGGATCTCGCCGTTTTCAGCGCACTTCCCGATCACACCCGCACCCATCTGAATCGAAGGGATTTTCCCCGTCTCCAAACCCTCAGAAGCCACTGCTGTTAATGAGCTGCTCTTCTCATCAAGGAGAAATACGGCGAAAGTCTCGGCACCGATCAGATTGATTACTATTTCCAGGATGATCTGCAGAACTTCATCATAGTCGAGGGTAGAGTGCAACTGATAACTGGCAACATACAGATTCGCGAGGTTATTATTCTGATCTTCCACGTCCAGGTATCTCTGGATGTAGTCCCTGTTTTCCTCCTGGACTTCTCCGAGCATTTCTTCCAGGTCCTTAAGCCGGGTCTCATACTCATCGATCTTGTAGGTCAGGTCGAGGAAAGAATCGCCCTCCCCGGAATCTGAATCTCGGGGGCTGGCGAGTTTCTTCTTCACGGCTTCTTCCAACTGCACGACCCGGAACCGAAGCTTCTCGTTCTCCTTGAGAAGATCCTTCGAGAATTTCTGCCCTTTCTGGAAAATCTCGAGAAATTCCTCTCCCTTCTCAAAAAGGGGTTTTTTTGCATCATCTCCCATAACTTACTCCAGATATCATTCTTGATAGGGTCGTAGAAAGTCCATCCATGGCTTTTTACTCAACGGAAAGTGAAAAGTGTCATTTTCACTTTCCTCACAAATCAATAACTTGCACGCAAGTCATCGATTTGGGCGCCCCTCAATGGGCGCGTTGATGACTTCTTGCGAAGTCCGTTAATTATTATATGGTCGTAAAAAGTCCATTCATGGCTTTTTACTCAACGGAAAGCGAAAAGTGTCATTTTCACTTTCCTCACAAATCAATAACTTGCACGCAAGTCATCGATTTGGGCGCCCCTCAATGGGCGCGTTGATGACTTCTTGCGAAGTCATCATACAACCAACTATTGAACTTCTCCTGTAATGCCTACTTTTTAGTATCATCGCTTCGGGCTTTTTTCAAGATGGAGTTGCCTTTCAGGACCTCCAAAAGCTTTCCGGATATTCCTTCAAGGTCAACAATTGATCCAGCAGCGTTTTTGCTGATCGCAGCCCTCGGCATACCGAAGATAACCGCAGTTTCTTCTGATTCCACAATGGTTTTACCCCCAGCGTTAACGATCTCGAGCATACCATTGGCTCCATCGTTTCCCATTCCTGTCAGAAGAACACCCACGACACTGCCCCCAAAACTCCTTGCCGCTGAGGACATGGCCATATCTATGGATGGTACGTAGCGATCCTCATTTCCCCTTTCCTTGACTGCTAGCCTGCCGGTCTTGATTTTCCTCACTTCAAGATGAAATCCACCTGGAGCAACGTAGATCTGACCGGGAGCGAGGGTGTCACCATCCTCGGCTTCCTTGGCGATGAATGAAGTGTTCTTTTCGAGACGTTTTGCGAACTGCGCGGTGAAAACCGGGGGCATGTGCTGTACAACCACAAAGGAATAGGGGAGATCGGGAGGAAGGTCAGAAAGAACTTTCTGAACGGCAGACGGCCCTCCGGTGGAAGCCCCTATGACCACGACACCCTGTAATTTTCCCTCTACTTCGGGCCGGGGCGAGACTGCTCGTGTTGCTTCAGGCTTCGTTCTCCTTAGACGGGAGAGATACAGCCCAAGATCCATATCGGCAACAGCTCTGACCTTTTCCTGTAGCTCCGGTTTTATATCTACAATTCTCTCTGAAGCGTAGCGCACAGGTTTAACGATAAAATCCAGGGCTCCCAGATCGAGGGCTCTGAAGACGTTTTTTTCTCCGCCTTCAGCGCTCACTACTACAACTGGCAGAGGATTATGTTTCATCAGCCAGCGAAGGAATGTAAAGCCATCCATACGGGGCATGTTCAGGTCAAGGGTTATTACCTGAGGTTGGTCAGCGAGGATGTGTTTAATAGCCTCCTCTCCATCAGAGGACACACTGACAGATTCCACCTCATCCATCTCAAGAACCATGGACTTGATCATTTTCCTGTTATATGCGGAATCATCAACAACAAGCACTTTTATTTTTTTGATATTTTTCAAGAATGCTCCTCGCCCGCCTTCTGATAGACCATAGCATGCTTTAAATGTCTGAGCTTAAAAGCCGTTGTTATATTCATGAGAGATTCCGAATGGCCAAGAAGGAGATATCCACCCGGGGACAGTTTTTTGTGAAATGAATTAACCACCCGCGCCTTTGCGTTTCCATCGAAATAAATAATAACGTTCCTGCACATAATAATGTCACAGGCGGAAATAAGACCCAGCATCTTTCCGTCAAGCAGGTTGATATGCCCGAACTGGACCATGGACCGGATGGAATCGTCAAGATGGCATTTTCCGTCGATCTCATTAAAATACCTGTTTATATACTCCTTCTCAGTAACCCTGAAGGATGACTGAGTGTACACAGCCTTTCTCGCGGTTTTCAATACTCGTTGGCTGATATCGGTACCGATTATATTTATATTCCAGTCCTGTGAGAAGAGCCCGGTCCTGGCAAGAAGTATGGCAAGGGTATAAGGCTCTTCACCAGTAGAGCAGCCTGCGCTCCAGATGTTAAGCCTTTTTGTCCTGGCATTACGCTGGGCCAGTTCAGGGAGTATTTCCATGGAGAAGGCATCCAGTTGCTTCATCTCCCTGAAAAAATATGTTTCATTGGTTGTGAGTACGTCAATAAGCTCGTTTATCTCCTTCATTTTTTCGGGATGGTACAGAAGATACTGGTAGTACTTTAGAAAGGAATCAAAATGATGGATTCTGAGGCGATTCTGGAGCCGGCTTTCCAGCAGGAATTTACTGCTGTCGTCGAAATACAGACCGCAGTAATCGTATATGAATGCAGAGAGGAGCTCGAACTCCTCGCCTGTCAGATCGATCCTTGGAGGATGGTCAAACAGCATCCTGGCTTCCAGAAGAGATAATGGATCTGACGGCTTCCCTGACCTTCCTGTCAGGGTCGTTTTCGGAGATATTCAACAGTAGCCTGCGCGCAGCATCCTCATCGAAGGATGCCAGGGCCTGTGCAGCAAATGTTCTTACGCTACTGTCCTCGTCCTGGGCTGCAACCGTCAGAAAATCAAGGCTTCTTGCACCCTCTATCTGGCCTATCACTCTGCAGATGTTGCACTTTATCTCTATTGTTTCCCCCCTGAAGGTCTCCCTCAGGATGTCTATAACATCTTCCCTACCCTCGGCCCCCCTCTTTCCCAGCGCCTCAATTACAGAAGACTTTATTATCCTGTCATCGGTATCAAGGAGGTCAGCCAGATCCTGAACATCAACCTCTGGCTGGGAAGCCAGAGCCGAGACAGCCACCGTTCTCACCCAGGGATCATGGTCGTTGAGAGCGGCCATCAGAGGCGCAGCCGCTTCAGGAACCTTCAATTCCTCCAGTGCGAGAGCAGCTTCAACCCTGACCATTGAGTCTTCGTCGGCAAGGGAATTTATTATTGCAGAGGAAACGTCACTTTCACCGATCTTTTTAAGACTGTTTATCCCCGCAGCCCGGATCAGCGGCTCCTCATCCTGAAGGGCATTCAGAAATAAGGCCTCGTGCCTCTTCGCATCCACTTCTCCAAGAATCCTTATGACCAGAGCCCTCGTCATGGGAACTGCCGCAGACAGGAGGGGTTCGATCTTTTTAGCAAGCGCACCCGGGTCTTTCCCCCCGATCAAGGCTATGGCTTCAGCGGTTCCCTGCGCAACATCATCGTACTCATCCTCAAGGAGAGAAAGCAGGGGATCGAGAGATGCGATATCCCCCATAACGGAGATAGTCCGAGCAGCCTGCTTCCTGACGTGTCCACTCTGGTCGAGCAGGAGGGGATAGATCTTTTCAGTTGATATCTCACCTCCGAGTCTCTCAAGGACCTCCAGGGCTCTGCGCCGTATCAATTCATCATCGTCCGACAGGAGAGCGACTACGGACTCCTGGTCGGTTTTCGCAATACCCACCAGGGCCATTGTGACATCCCATTCAACAGTGTCATCATCAATCAATCTCAGTACGGCATCCATGCATTCAGGACCACCCAGGATGCCCAGCACGGCAATAATCTTCCTCATTTCATCCGGTTTATCGGAAACGGACAGTTGTTCTGTAAGAAATTCAACTACATCTTCGTCAACAGCAGCCGAGACAGCATCCTTCAGTTCCTGAGTTGATTCCATTTCACCAGCCAATAGCGACCTTATGTAAATATCGCCTGCCGCGAGGAAAGCTCCCTTGACGCCCCCCTTTGAGAGTGAACCAATCACCTTCATCAGGCGGACACCATCTGCCAGATCCCCTGTTGCTCCTATACCGGCAATTGACGGGCTGGCCAGGATCCTGTGGTCAAGGTATTTGAAAAATGCGGGTAGAGCCTCACGGGCTGGTATGGATGCCAGTGCGCCCAGGACACTATAGGCGGTCCATTCATCGGCATTATCCAGCGTCTTTAAAAGCGCTTCAGTTGAAGATTTGTCACCGATGGAAGCGAGGGCTTCAGCGGCAGCGGCCCTGATATTGTTGTTCGGATCGTTTAACAGCCGGATAAGATCATCAACAGCCTGGGGGTCAGCTATGTTACCAAGGATATCAACCAGAAATTTTCTTGTATCCGGTTGGTCCACTGAAAGATGCTCCAGAATGAGGGAAGTTACTCTTGATCCCATTTTTTCCAGGATCTCTACCACAGAGTTGCGCAAGGTAACCTCGTGAGAGGGATCCATCATGCCCACCAGACGTCTTACGAGGGGGGCTGTTGGCGACATCCGGCTGGTTCCCTCGATCGCCTCCTTCCTGACCCTCCAACTTCCATCTGAGAGAGGCTTTGTCAGCCATTTCAGGTCGCTTTCTGAAAGTTCCTGCTTCAGGGCCAGCATGGAGGACCTGCGAACCTCTTCATCAGAAGATTCTACCTGGGTGATCAGGTTCTCTCTAGCTTCAGGATCCATCCTGCTCCTCCCTGTCTGGAGCGATACCGGCTGACTGAAGTACCTTTGTTATCTCCTCTGACAGAATATCAGCAGTGTTTCCTGTAAACTCAGGGAAGCGCGCTGCGAGCACCCTTTTGCCCTCTTCGATATCGTTGTCCAGCGCTTTTTTTGCGTCTTCGACCGAGCTTCCACTAATGGTGCCCTCGTTATACAAAAGTATATCTCCGGCAATAACTCTGGCCATCCGGCTCACTTCCTCGGCTATGGGCATTTCTTCCTTTTCTGCGGTAGAGTCTTCCAGCCTTTCGATCTCTCTCCTTTCATCCACCTCCTCATCACTCAGAGGCTCGGATGTACCTGACGCAGCATCCAACGGCTTTGCCTCAGCACCCTTTTGAAAGAGGTTTTTGAACTTGGGAACGAGTAGATCCGGGAGGTGATGCCTTTCTATATAATCGTCTGCTCCGTAAAGGGAAGTGGGGGCTCTTTTGAACCTGGTCCCATGGTGAAGGGATGACAGCAGGATAACAGGTATGTCCCTGATGGAATCGGATCTTCTAATCCAGTCTACGACCTCGTAACCCATCATATCGGGGAGCGCCACACTGATAACTGCCGCATCAGGAGGGTAAGTGTCCATGATATTCAGCGCTTCTTCCCCCGTGACGACTATCTTGCTGTTAAGGCTTCCCCTTGCCAGGATCTTGACAATAAGATCAGCGAGTTCTGTCTCGTCCAACACGACAAGAACAGTGCGTGAACCTTCCTGCGGCTTTACGGGCTCCTGCGGCAGGCGGATATTGATAAGCGCCCCGCATTTCCTGCAGTTAAAGGAGGTCACACCCTTGGGCAGGCGATCAGGGTGGACCTTGAAACGCTTCGAGCAGACTGGACATGAAACGATAAGATCATCCATTTTACAGCGCTCCTGAGAAAGTTTTGCCGGGCATGCGTATGGGCCTTATAGCCCGGACGGAAGGTTTATGGGTCAGTTCGCCTCCTGGATCTTGGGCTCTTCAGCCATGGTCAGGGCTTTCTCCAGGTTGAGGAGAATAATCAGACGATCGTCTATCCTCCCGACACCCTTCAGAAAATCTGCGTCAACTCCACCTATGATCTCCGGGGGAGGCTCAATGCTGCTAATGGGAATATTTATAACCTGTACTACTGAGTCGACGAACAGCCCGTAGAAATTATCCGCTACACTTACTACGATGATCCTCGCTTTCGGGTTATCCTCGCCCTCTGCGAGTCCAAGCCTCATCCTTACGTCGAAAATAGGTATGATGATGCCCCTTAAAGAAATGATACCCATTACATAATCGGGTGTTTTCGGAATCTCGGTCGTTTCCCGAGGTCGGACGATCTCCTTGATGTCCATGATACTCAGACCATATTCCTCCCCACCGATAGTAAAAGTCAGAAGCTGAAGATTCTCTTCCTCTACTTCCTGCTCGGGTTTCCGGGTCTGGGCAAGAAGTATGTCATCCAACGTGTCAGTTTCCTGAACCGCCACCTTATCGTCAACTTTTGCTACGGCGGCCGGTTTTACGCTGACAGCGGCCTCTGTCGGAACAGGTGTGGTTTTTTCCTTTTCCGGCTCTATAACAGATTCTGTTGCCTCTTCGGAAATGGTTGCCGCCTCCTCAACCGGTGCTTTTCCGACATCTTCTGTTGGCAAACTTTTTGGCGTGGGCCTGGTTTTTCGGGGCTTTTTCTCTGGCACTGCGGCTTTGGCAGAGGTTTTTTTCTTTTGGGTTTTCTTTTTACCGGCTTTGGAAGCATCTTTCTTCTTTTTCGCCTTTTTTCTGATCTCCACGAGGTCCATAGCTCTAACTCCCCTGAGGCTTGCTAAAGGATGGCACAAGGTCAAGGTCCTGTACAACATCCATAATAATATCGGGCCCGATCTGCCCGACCTCTTTTGAAAATCCTGCTAGCAGTGCATTGGACGCAATGTTGTTTATCACCCTTGGCAATCCTGCCGAATATTCATAAACGACGTCAACCGCCTCACCGGTGAATAAATCCTCATTTCCACCAACGATAGACAGTCGGTAAGAAATATACTGCTCTGTATCATGGCGACCCATGGCCGTCAGATGATACTGGATGCCGATTCTCTGCCTGAGCGCTGCATAAGTTGGGTTATTGAGGCGCTTTTTGAGCTCCGGCTGTCCGATGAGTATCAAGGATATCAGGTTGAGATCATCGAGTTGGTAATTCGTCAGCAAACGTATTTCCTCAAAAGTCGGCCTGGTTGGTATCAACTGGGCCTCATCGATTATAATTACAGGGCAGATTCCTCCCTCGTAAAATTCGTAGATAGCTCTGTTTAACTGCTCCAGCAGCCCTGTCTTCTGATAAGCAGGCTCCTTAACTCCCATCCTCCCGGCCAGAGTTCGCAGGAACTGATTAGGCGAAAGGCGTGGATTGATTATCAACACAGGATGATAATCATCACCTAAAGAATCTATAAGGATTCTGGAAAGGAGGGTTTTACCTGTGCCGATCTCGCCTGTAAGAAGCGTCAATTCCCTCTCCTCAGCACCATACTGGAGCCTGGCCAGAGCCTCTTCATGTACCGGGCTGGGGTAGAGGAAAGCCGGATCAGGTGTCTTGCCGAAGGGTTTTTTATTAAATTCGAAATGCTCCTCGTACACAGCTACACCTTCCTGTCAAGAGCACCCAGTCTGACCGCTTCCATCATCAGACCGCCCACATCCAAAACAAGTACTGTCGACTGATCTCCCAACTCCGCAGCACCGGCAAGCCCTTCAATTCCTTCAAATGCTTCTCCCAGAGGCTTTATCACTACATCCTGGTTTCCCAGCAGGTCATCGACTAAAATACCCATGGCTCTTGTACCGATCCCGATTATAACTATATAGGGTTCACTGCTTTCCACATCCTGTACCGGCAGATCGAATATTTTCTCCAGGCTGAAAAGGGGTATCATGGTGTCGCGAAGTGTTATTATCTCCCTTCCCTCGATAGTCTTGATCTGCTTTCTCGGGATCTGCAGCGTCTCCTTGACTGCACCCATGGGAATTGCGTAAAGGTTCTCACTGCTTTTGATCATGAGGGCCTGAAGAATAGCCAGGGTTATGGGTAAGGTCAGCACCATTCTGGTACCAACGTCTAAAGTCGTGTTCACCTCCACCGTTCCCCCTATCTCCTCCAGTTCCCTTTTCACAATATCCATGCCTACCCCGCGTCCGGAAACCTCTGATACGGTGACTTTTGTGGAAAAACCGGGAAGGAACAGAAAGGACAGTATCTCATCCTCCGACAGGACTTCATCGCCCTGGACAAGTCCCCTCTCCCTGGCAATGTTCATAACCTGGGCAAGATCGATCCCTCTCCCATCATCTTCCACCTCGAGAACAACATGGCTGCCCTGCTGATAGGCAGACAATCTGATAAGCCCTTCAGGGTTCTTTCTCTTTGCCTCTCTATCTTCGGCGGATTCGATCCCGTGGTCGATGGAGTTGCGGACAATATGAAGCAGAGGTGATACCATCTCTTCCATAATCATCTTGTCAAGCTCGGTTTCCCCTCCATGAAACTCAATCCTGATATTCTTGCCGGTTTCTCGGGCAATCTTTTTTGACACACGCTGAAGCCTGTTAAAAAGTTGGCCCATGGGCACCATTCTGATGTCCATCACTGCGTCACGCAGGTCCACAAGTTTACGTTCAATGAGAACGCTGCTTTTTTCTATTTCCAGGACAAGGCTGCTGATTTCCGTCTCTGAACCTGTCCCCGTGCGCTCGGCAATACCAGCAAGTCCGGATCTTAAAATTACCAGTTCGCCTACAAGGTTCATCAGATAGTCCAGTTTCTGGATATCCACCCGTACGGTGTTGGATACTCCCCTCACCTCTTCCTCGAGGACATCGCTCCCGCCATCCTCCATAATGCTAACAGACAAAGCCGATGCTCCAACCTCAGGTTTCGGAGCTGCTTCAGGTGAGGTTCTGTATTCCACGGTTACAAGATCTAATCCGATGTCCATGAAACTGTTTATAACAGCGCTCTCCTCGTCCCTGGATGTGAAATAAAGAAAAAAACCGATAGAGGAACTGTCTCCGCCCGAATCTGTCTGGGGCAAGGTGGTAAGGAGCTCACCACCTTCCTTGATCAGTTCCGTTATTTCTTTTAGCTGAACATCGAAAGTCTCTATCGGGAAGGAGCATTCCACCGAGTAGAACGGCACTTTCTTGCGAATGTTGTCCCTGAAGCGGTGTTCTTCGTACTCTGAAAGCACGCTAGTTATCCCCTCAGGAACATTCAGGTAAACTGAAAGATCCTCATCATGGGAAGGTACTCCCCCACTTTCCAGATTTTCCAGTTCCTCTATAAAAAAGGTTACATCGACGGCTGCATCGCTTTCGCCGGAGGCAACTGAACGGACCATTTTGACGATCAGCTGCACACCGCCCGAAAGTACTTCGATCACCCCCTCGTTAAGGGGTATCTTGTCCAGGCGTATTGAGTCCAGAAGGCTTTCGAAATGGTGAGCGAGGCCACTGAGATTTGTGAGGTTCAGCATCCCCGACAAACCCTTGAGTGAATGAGCATGCCTGAAAAAGGCGTTTATTATGTCAGGCTTCCTGTGATCATCTGGAGACAGATCCATAAGAAGGCTGATGGACTCTTCGAGGTTGTCCAGAATATCCTCAGCCTCAGATACAAAATCTCTGAGCGATTGATCCAATATCAGGCTCCTGTCGAACTGTCAGTCCAGGAGTTGTGTAACCTGCTCCTGAAGCGCAGCAGGCTCGAAAGGTTTTATAATGTACCTGTCCGCGCCCAGTGCAAGACCCCTCTCCTTATCAACATCCCTTCCCTCGGTAGTTACGATTATGATTGGAATGTGTTTATAATTCTCGCTCCCCTTCGCAAAACGGACCAGCTCCAGACCGTTTATATCGGGCATATTTATATCTGTAATGATAAGGTCGGGAGTACTTTCCGGCAGCTTTCTCAAGGCCTCGAAACCACTTTCCGCTTCAACGACCCTTATGTGGGGCAGATCCTCCATAGAGGAGACGATAAGTGATCTCGTTATGGGGGAATCTTCTACTACAAGAATTGTCTTTCTCATGGAGATACTCCTGGTACCGCAGTCCTGAATCTAGCCACTCTCTTTTAGCTTCATCTCGAGAAACGCCCTGTCCAGAGCAAGACCTGTATGACTCAGAAAGATATCCAGGCTCTGCGTGGGTTCGATGCTCTGCCTTTCCGGCAGATCATCACAGTAAAGGACAACTGCTGCTTTACCCATGCTAATGACCGGCCCTACATAAAATTCACCCGGGATCTCCCCTCCGAGGGACTGGAGAAGAACATCCAGTATCTCATCATCGTCAGGTGAGCCGCGGTAACTCTGATGGGCTTCTATGACCTTGTTGAAGATCGATCCTTCCGTTCTTGGCAGGACCAGGGAGCGAACCATTTTATCGGAATCAAGTTCGTCGCCAAGGTCCACTCCAAACTGTCCGAGACCCCTCATATCTTCCCGTCTGACAAGGAACAGGACTGCTCTCGAGGCGAATTCGGACGCAAACCGCAGTGCCAGTAGCGTGATCTCCCCACTTATATCCTGCCGGTTAAGTTCGGCAACAAAGGAGCTTAATTTTGCCATATGAGGGTCTGTCGGTTCACTCGGCTTCTGGACATCCGGTTCAATCCAGGTATCCAAAGGCAGATCGATACTTTCCAGATCATCCGACAGTTCTCTTTCCAGGTCGAAATATTCTTCCTGATCTTCCTCTGCTTTCGTCTCGATAAATTCGGTGATCCTCTCGATCAGCCTCTTGAACTCATCCTGGTATTGATCTGAGTCATCATCTGAAGTGTCCTCAGCATCTAGAGAAGGGAGTAATATGAGTTCCACGGATTCCAGATTAACCAAGTCATCACGCGGACTTTCGACGTTTTCCTCAAAAGCGATCACAGAAGCAGGCAGATTGATACCAAGATCCCAGAGAGTCGAGAGAATATCGAGCCCTCCGAGGCGAACACCATCCGCTAATCCTTTTGCCATCATATCCAGAATAAGATACGGGAAGATCCTGTGAGTCCTCAATTCCTGTATCCGTACCAGCGTGGATACGGCATCATCAAAATGCAGAAGGTTGATATCGGATTCACCAAGGGCGTCGGTGATACCTTTTTTCAGAGCCGGATCTCCTGTCGCGAGGATAATGACTTTGGCTATTCTCTCCGGCAGTGGAGGAATGGATTCAGGTATGTAGAAGGATTGAAGTTCTGCCGCAGCAGTTTCTGTATCATCAGCAAGGATATCCACCTGGTCACCGAGATCCATTGTATCTGAAGTCTCCCCTCCGGCAAGGGCCTGATCCCTGCGCTTTTCATCCCTGATCCTGGCGCCCTCCATCACGATAAATTGAGAGCTTATTCCGTTATCCAGAAACAGGAGGCCCATGCGCATGAAAAGGGGGCTCTCATCGTCGTTCTCCACCAGTTGGAAGCTGAAGGTTCCCTCTTCCCACATGAAGAAGGCATAGAGCATATCCTCCACCTTTTTTCTGAGGGTTTTCTGAAACGCTTCAGGGGTGACACCCAACTCATCGAAAAGAACGCTCTTAAGTTCGTCGGGTGAAGATACCTTCTCCAGACTGTCTCTTATTCCCTCGATCTGGGTGCGTTCCACCAGACCGTGGGAAACCAGGAGGCTCAGGACACCTTCTTGTTCAATCGAGCTGCTTGCAAAGATGATCTTTCCATCCCTGATAAATACATTGCCCTCCCCTTCAGGCCCTTCGATACGAAGGAGCCCGGACCTTCGGGAAAGGCTGACTATCTGCAGGATCTCTCCAAGAGAAAGATCTTCAAGTTTCCCAACAAGGCTCATCGCGGGATCGATGATATTCGCACTGCCCTCTACAGGTTTGTTTGTATCCCCAGCGCTCACTTTCCCTCCAGAAGCCTGTCCGCAAGAGGCTGTGGCAGACCCAACTCACTCATTTTTTCATGGGTCTTGCCAACGTCATACGTAACACGGATCAAGGAAAACTCGGATTTCTCCATATCGATCAGCCCGAAACAGGCGGCAGGATTGCCGTCCCTCGGCTGCCCTACGCTTCCCACGTTAATAAGATATCTGCTGCCCTCTTCCAGGTGCAAACTGTCTCCTGGAACGATCGAAACAGCACCGTCCGAATCCATCCTGACAACCACCGGTTGATGGGAGTGACCCACAAAGCAGAGTTCTCCTTCGAAGTATGGAAAATTCATCTCAGCGTCCCAAAGTGTGAAGATATAGCCCCATTCTTCCGGTAAGCTGGGATTGGCGTGAACGATTGTAATACCATTCCTGGTCTCAGTCAGGGGAAGGTCGGACAAGTATCTGGCCTCTTCCTCCCCAAGATGCTCGGCATTCCACCGTATCGCTTCACGAGCGTGCAAATTGAAGGAATCGGACTCAATAATGCCTACTGCCGCAAAATCATGATTTCCGGCAACCGCCAGATCGGCGTTCTCGGCAACCCAGTGGGTGCAGGGGTCAGGATCCGCACCGTAACCCACAGCGTCTCCGGCGAAATAGACCTCATCCACCGACAGGTTCACAAGCTCCTCTGCGACCGCTTCCATGGCCTCCAGGTTGGAATGTATGTCCGAAATGATTGCAATTTTCATAACTGGCTCTGCCTGGAAGCTAACCCGGCCCTACAGTAGGATCCACCTTTGAGTCCTTAATCCTATCACTGAGAACTGTCAGGAGTTCAGGGGAGCCCACATATAGAAACAGTTTTCCGCCTAACGCGTTTCCCGTACTTGGAAATGACGTTATGAGGTCCTCGTCGATATTCCTGTCGCGGTCACCATTGACCGGGAAGGCTTCAATAGCCAGTTTCTCGGCACCGATCCCGGCTGCTGAGGAGAACCCCAATGTAAAAGCCTCTCTCCTCATTTCTCTATTGAATTTATCCTTTGATCCCAGACCCACGAGAAGAACCTGAGACGCTGATATCTTGCCCTGTGTGGCCAGGAGCGTAATTGTACCAAACTGGAACAGGTCAGGCCTTTTTTTCCAGAGTTTGCTGATGGACGCGTTCAATACCCAGTCGAGCTGCCCCAGAAAGCCGGTGAGGGGACATATATCATCGAAGTGCCCCAGTATCAGGGCATCACCGTCGAACTTCATGGGATCCGAACCTCTAAGATGCAGTTTCATTTATATCCCTTCCGACGTTAACCCTTATTCTGTCAAGAACACCGTTTACAAACATGCTGGAATCCTCTCCACCGAAACTCTTCGCAAGTTCTATGGCTTCATTAATGATCACTTTCACGGGAGTATTTTCATGCTCCGTCATCTCATAAGCCGCCAGCCTCAGAACGTTTCGATCCACAACCGCCATCCGCGAGAGCTCCCATTTGAGAGCGGCATCCGTTATCAGTGAATCCAACTCGTTCAGCCTCTCCCTTGTGCCTTCCACAAGGTCCCTGACAAACTCCCTATCTTCATCTGCCATTTTCCACCAGTGCAAATGTTCCTCAAATGCAGGACCCACCGGACCGGGATTTATGTCCAGTCCATACAGGATCTGGATCGCCATTTCCCGTGCACTGCGTCGGCTGCCCATCTTTTCACTCCAGCTCTATATTTCACGAAGCAGGTTCGTCATCTCAATTGCACTTGCCGCCGCCTCAAATCCCTTGTTGCCCGTCTTGGCTCCGGCCCTGTCGATGGCCTGTTCGAGATTGTCGGCAGTAATAATACCAAAGGTCACCGGTAGCCCGCTTTCCAGAGAAATTTGGGCGATACCCTTGGTAACCTCGGAAGCAATGTAGTCGAAATGTGGAGTCTGTCCCCTGATCAGGGCTCCAAGACAGACTATGGCGTCTACTTCCCCGGATCTCGCTATCTTCTGGGCTGCCAGCGGGAGCTCGAAGGATCCGGGAACACGATAGATCGAGATACCGGTTTCCTCGGCACCGTGACGCACAAGACAGTCAAGAGCGCCCTCGATGAGCTTTCCGGTGATGAAATCGTTGAACCGGGAAGCAACAATGGCAACCTTCAGACCGGTCGCATCCAGTTTACCATCTACTGTTTTGACTTTTGACATATTCTCTCCTTATTTTCTCTTTCTTCTACATCCTGTGCACTAAATTCATTATGCGGATGCATTGTGTCCAACGTTTTGCGAATTCAGAAGTCAGAATCCGGAATAAAAAGCAACTGTACATATCATCACCATGAATATCCTGACTTCTGACTCCTGACTTCCCCTTGATCTCCATATTTAAATACAAATTTCGAATTATATTTTCCCTAAAAGGTGCCCAAGCTTATCCCGTTTGGTCTTCAGGTATCTGATATTTTCCTCCCTGGCCTTGACCTCGATGGGAACCCTCTCCTTAACCGACAGGCCATAACCCTCCAAACCCACAATTTTCTTAGGATTATTCGTAAGAAGGCGAATCTTACCAACTCCCAGGTCCACCAGGATCTGGGCACCTATCCCGTAATCTCTCAGATCGGGGGCAAAACCCAGTTCCAGGTTGGCTTCAACGGTGTCCTTTCCCTCGTCCTGGATCTGATATGACTTTAGTTTGTTTGCCAGACCGATACCCCTGCCCTCCTGGTGCATGTATAGTAATACGCCTTTTCCTTCGGCCTGGATCATCTTGAGGGAATTTTCCAACTGTTCTCCGCAGTCACAGCGGTGGGAGTGAAACACATCGCCGGTCAGGCACTCGGAGTGCACTCTGACCATTGTGGGAGTTTCCCTGTCAATGTCCCCAACCACCAGCGCGACGTGCTCCTGTTCGTCTATCTCGTTTTTGAAGGCGATCGCCGTGAACACGCCAAAACGTGTTGGCATCTCGGTAGTTGCTGCCCTCACCACAAGACACTCGTTCTTCATCCTGTACTTGACGACATCGGCTATCGTAATTATTTTCAGATCGAATCGATCCGCCACCTCTATCAACTCGGGCAGGCGAGCCATCGTTCCATCCTCATTCATTATCTCGCATATAACACCAAATGGCTTCAGACCGGCTGCCCTGGCGAGATCAACTGATCCTTCTGTCTGGCCTGCCCGCACGAGCACTCCGCCTTTCCGAGCCCTGATGGGAAAGATGTGTCCTGGCCGGACAAGATCCTCCGGCCTGCATTCATCATCGATGGCGGCCAGGATCGTTCTTGCCCTGTCGGCCGCGGAAATCCCGGTCGTGACGCCTTTCCTTGCCTCGATAGAAACCGTAAAAGCGGTTCCATATTTGGCGGTGTTGTCGTTAACCATCTGATGCAGTTGCAGTGAGTCGCACTTGTCCTCCGTAAGTGACAGGCAAATAAGGCCTCTTCCGTGGAGGGCCATAAAATTGACTATTTCGGGAGTCACACTCTGTGCAGCAACCATGAAGTCACCTTCATTTTCCCGATCTTCGTCATCTACCAGGATAATGATCTTGCCCTCGCGCAGATCCTCGAGGGCACTTTCAACTGATGAAACAGGCATTTAACCTCCCTGACTCGGGATGAAACCCGAATTTATGAGCTTTTCCATTGTGATCCCCTCCTCGCCTTCCTGAGTGAGAAGGACTTCCAGCGATGTCCTTACGTACTTCAGAATAAGATCGGGTTCCAAGTTAACAGAGTCCCCAACCCTTTTCAATCTCAAGGTCGTATTGTCATAGGTCTCCGGTATTACAGACACACTGAAACTATCACCGTGGATATCAGCTATCGTCAAACTGACACCATCAACGGCCACCGATCCTTTCGGGACAACGTACTGCCTAAAATCCTCGGGAAAAGAGAATGTGAACACATATCCCTCACCCGTTCGCTGTACAGAGTGAAGTGAACCCACTGCCTCGACATGGCCCGGCATGAAGTGCCCGCCAATCCTGCCACCGACAGTGAGGGCCCTCTCCAAATTTACTTTACTTCCGCTGCGGATCTTGGCCAGGGTTGAAACCTCCAGAGTCTCAGTGGATACAAAACAATCAAAGTATCCATCTGAAAGCTCCTCCACTGTCAGGCATACACCGTCAAGGGCTATACTATCCCCCTGCTTCGTGCCGTCAAGAATCACCTTTGCTGCAACTTTCATCCGTAAGCCACCACCGGCTCGCACAATGGATTCTATTTTTCCTATCTCTTCGACAATACCGGTGAACATTCTTTATCCGATTCCTTCTCTCACTATTTTAACCACTCTCTTTGCAATACGCTCTAATTTGTCCCTATACCTGCGTCCCTTGTCCCTGGTCCTTAGTCCCTTGTCCCTGGTCCACGTAGGCATTTTCATCTTGTCCACAGATCCAAGTCAGACAAGGGACGAGGGACACTAGACGAGGGACTCATACCGGCATACGCCTATCATACTTTATCCGCCACCAACCTCAGATCCCCTCCAGATTTACTCCAGCGGACAGGATGGAAGCCGGGGGCATCCTTGAGGTTGTCCAGCATCAGGTCGCCTATGGATGGTACAGCGTCTCCACCAAGAAGGATCGGAGCAAAGAAGATCTCCAACCTTCTCACAGCGCCCTCAGCTACAAACCAGGCGGCAGTTCGGGATCCTCCCTCGACCAGTAGGTGGATAACATCGTTTTTCAGAAGGGCCCCGTAAATATCCTGCCATGAGAAAAAACCATCCCGCAGTGGAAGCTTGATGAAATTGACGCCGTACTCTCGAAAAGGCTCTGTTGCGGCATCAGCGACCGACTTGCCAACAACAAGCAGGGTTTTTCTGTCCTCGGCTTCTTTTACCAGTTTGGCCTTCAGAGGAGTTTTAAGCGCCGGGTCAAGAACTATCCTCACGGGCTGAACCTTTGCCCCAACATCCCGGGCGGTCAGAAGGGGATCATCGGCAAGTACAGTGCCCGCTCCTACCAGGATCCCGTCAACCTGCGCCCGCAGGTTGTGAACAGCCCTCCGGGATACCTCACCTGTGATCCACCTGGAGTGACCCGAAGAGGTGGCGATCCTGCCATCAAGACTCGATGCCAGTTTCAGGGTTACATAGGGCCTGCCTGTAGCGGCAAAGTAAAAATATGCCCTGTTCAGCTCCAGCGCTCTGGCCTCGCCTACCCCTGTTACCACCTCAACACCTTTATTGCGGAGCACCTCGATCCCTTTCCCGGAAACCTTCGAGTTCGTATCAAGGCATGCTACAACCACCCTTTTTACCCCGGCACCGGTAATCGCATCGGTGCATGGCGGGGTTCTGCCAAAGTGGCAGCACGGCTCCAGGTTAACGTACATGGTAGAATCGGCAGCCTTATGTCCTGCATCCTCGATTGCCAGGATCTCGGCATGTGGCTTGCCGGGTGAGGAGTGCCATCCCTCGCCTATTATCCTTCCATCCTTGACAAGTACCGCTCCAACCATGGGATTAGGGTGGGTTGTTCCGCGCCCCTTCCCGGCTAGATGGACAGCCCTCGTCATGGCTTTCCCGTCTTCAATCCCCATTCACCTAGCCCTCGGAAAAAAGGAAAGCCCGGATGAAACCATCGAGATCTCCATCCAGAACCGCATCCACATTACCCGATTCGAAACCTGTCCTGTGGTCCTTTACCATCCTGTACGGCTGCAGCACATAGCTGCGGATCTGGCTGCCCCAGGCGATCTCCTTTTTTTCAGGTTGGCTCTTCGCTATTTCTTCCATCTTCTCTCTTTTTTTCACCTCATACAGCCTTGCCCGAAGAATACGCATAGCGGTTGCCCTGTTCTTGTGCTGTGACCTCTCATTCTGACAGGTCACGACTATACCTGTAGGGATATGTGTGATCCGAACCGCTGAATCCGTCACGTTCACGTGCTGGCCACCGGCGCCACTGGAGCGGAAAGTGTCTATCCTGAGATCCTTTTCCTCAATCTCAACTTCAACATCTTCTTCCACTTCGGGATATGCGAACAGGGAGGCGAAAGATGTATGTCTTCTGCTGCTCGCATCGTAAGGCGAGATACGTACCAGCCGGTGAACGCCACTTTCGGCCTTCAGATATCCGTAGGCATATTCACCTTCTACGGCAAAGGTAGCGCTCTTTATTCCCGCTTCCTCAGCATACTGAAGATCCAGCATCTCGGTCACAAAGCCTCTGCGCTCCGCCCAACGCAGATACATCCTGAGGAGGATCTGGGCCCAGTCCTGGGATTCGACACCACCCGCGCCGGGATTGATCGAGACCAGGGCGTTCCTCGAGTCGGCTTCATCACCCAGAAGGGATTTGATCTCCAGCTCTGAAAGAGCTTCCTCCATCTCCTCCAGCTGGGAAATGGATTCATTCAGCAGTTCAGAGCCTTCCTTTTCATCAGCTTCACCAACGAGCTCGGCAGCCGCATCCAGATCGGATATCATCTCCTGCATCCGGCTGAATGCAGTGATCTCGCTCTTTAAGCGTGCAAGCTCCCTTGTCTTGGTCTGGGCCTTTTCCTGATCGTTCCACAAATCAGGTGCCGAAACTGCTTTCTCCAGCTCTTTTATCTGCTCCGTTTTTTCCTCGAGGTCAAAGATGCCTCCTGAGCGTGACGAGTTTTTCCTCAGCTTCCGATACAGCTTGCTTGAACTGTTCAAGGTTGTTCATCAGCATATCCTCCGGGGCGTCATCCGTATTTTGGTTTAAATCGTTTTGCCACTTTCTGAAAAACAACAAATAGTATCACAATTACAGATAGATAGACAATCAGGTTACCCCATCTGGTATAAAAAGTCGGTTCCGTTCGGGTCCTGACTTCGGCAACAATATAACCCTTCTCAAAGAGCCCTAATCTCTTTATCTGCCTTCCCTTCCTGTCTACTATCGCTGATATCCCTGTATTGGCCGCCCTGACAACAGGAACACCGTTCTCAGCGGCACGAAGCGAAGCCATAGCCAGGTGTTGATAAGGCCCCCATGATCTCCCGAACCAGGCGTCGTTGGTAATGTTCAAAATGATGCCCGCACCATCTGCCACCTCTCTTCTTGAAAGGCCTGGAAAAGACACTTCGTAGCAGATGAGCACCCCGGATCTCACTGGTGTATCGAAGGGCACCGTCCACCGTCCAGCGGCATATTCACCCGCTCCCGGCACGACCTTTTCCACGAAGGGAAGGAGGCCCTTAAACGGCACATACTCACCGAAGGGAACCAGCCTTACCTTGTCGTAGTGCTCTTCCTGCCCGGTTGGGGACAGATGATACGCCCTGTTGTAATGGATGAGCTTCCGTCCAATAATATCAAAGGCGTCGCTTCCGAAAACCAGGTGTACCTCTTCTTCCCTGGCAAGTTCCCTGAGGCGGTCAGCCAAAGCAGGTTCTACCTGGAAATATAAGGGCATAGCTGTTTCCGGCCACACTACTATACTGGCGCCTTCAGACACAGCTTTTCTGGTCAGAGAAATGTAGGTTGAAATCACATCGTCCCGATAGGATTCCTCCCACTTCACTTTCTGTTCGTAATTACCCTGAACAACCCCTACTTTTATCTGTTGGTCGTCTTCACCGTTACCCGTGATCGACGCAACGAGGAGCAATGCAGCAACCACGCCTGAAGTTATGCTTGCCCAAATTGCAGCCTGTCTCCTGTCTCCGCTTCCCAGGGAGACCGCAACCCTGTGAATGGAAGTATTTACCACCACAACCGCGAATGAAACTCCGTAAACGCCTGTAAGCGCTAAAAGGGGCAACACGGAGGAATATTTCCAGAAAGCGGAGCCGAGGAGAAGCCATGGGAAAGGGGCCGGAACCCAGGAGCGCAAGAACTCAATAGTCACCCATGCGGCGGGGTACACAATGAGACTCCATCTCCCAAGTGGTCCGATTGCAGCAACAATAAAAGCAAACAGACCTGTGTACAGGGCCAGAATGGAGCAAAGCAGGACTATCGCCAACTGGTTAAGGGGAAAGGGGAAATTGCCGGATAAGAGAAGACTGTTGGATATCCAGTTAAGGGAAATAAAGTACCAGACAAAAGCAGTGAGCCAGCCGGTGAAAAAGGCCCGGATCCTGGGCGCACCTTCGATCACAGACAGCAGGGGTACAAGCGCAAACAGGGAAACTATTCCCAGGTCAGGCCTGGGGAATGCAAGAACGAGCAAAAAGGAGCTCGCAAGGGCCCGGATAGTTGGACCAGGCAACATGGTTTTACGGTGCCTCGCTCCCTAACTTCCTGACACGGATCTTCGAAACACGCTTGGCATCTGCATCCTCGACAACAAATTCAACGGTACTGAAAGTGAACTGCTCTCCTATTACCGGCACATGTCCCAAAAAGCGGATCACGAACCCTCCCAGCGTATCGTAATCACCTTTCTCCAGAACCACGCCCGTTTCCTCCTCAAAATCGTCAATGGGATACCGGGCATCGAACATTATGCTCCCGTCATCGAGCTTTCGGCAGGAGACCATCTCTTCCAGGTCATACTCATCCTGTATCTCGCCAACTATCTCCTCTAAAATATCTTCGATCGTGATCAGTCCCGACGTCCCGCCATATTCATCCACGACAATAGCCATGTGAACCCGCTTGGTCTTGAACTCTTTCAATAATTCATTAACAGCCTTGCTCTCCGGGACGAAAAACGCCTTTCTAATCTTGGAGAGGAGGTCGATCTCTTCTGAAGTGCAGCCCCATGATTTGAGCAGGTCCTTGGCGTACAGGATGCCGACAATATTATCGATATCGCCATCGTACACCGGTATTCTGCTGTGTCCCGCCTCTATTATTGTTTCAAGGGCACTCTCCAGGGATGAATCCTTTTCAAGAGCGATCATCTCAGTACGGGGCACCAGCACCTCCCTGACCTTTGTATCACCAAGATCGAGGACGGCATCGAGCATAGCGTGCTCTTCCTGGTTTATGACACCTTCCTGCTCCCCCTCATCGATGAGGCTCTGGATCTCTTCTTCCGTTACGTGGCCTCTCGTGACTTTTCTGAGAAGGGATTTTAGCCACTGGTTTATCTTCAGTAACATTTAATTTTGTTCCTAGCTCCGTATTCCGGTGTGAGTTGTTGATTATTACTGGTTCAAGTTGTTGGTTGTTAGTTGTTGGTTGTTGGTTAACTATCAACTAATCACTAACAACTATCAACTTAGAGTATACTTATCCTCAAGCTCTTTCATAACAGCAGCATCCTCATCAGAACCTTCATGATCGTAGCCCAGAAGGTGGAGGATCCCGTGGGCCAGCAGCCTCCTCATTTCGATATCGAACTGGACACCCTGCTCCCGAGCCTGAACTTCAGCCCTCTGACGGGAGATCACCACATCTCCGAGAAGGTCGTGCCCGGCGTTCCCGATGCTGTTGTCACTATGTAACTGGGGAAAAGCGAGGACATCAGTTGGACGGTCAAGACCCCTGTACTGCCGATTGAGCTCCCTTATCTCATCATCTCCGGTAACAAGGATGCTCAACTCGGTGTCAGGCCTGTCCAAGTCGTTTAATATCCTTTGCGCCAGATCCTCGAGCATCTTCTGGAGGTTTGCCTCTAGCGGAATCCTGCTCTGAAACAGCACCATTCTCTTTCTTTCTCTTCCTGTCCCTCTTCTCAGGGGAAGTTAATGGCCGTTGCGGATAATCGATACGGTGGTGAAATATCCCGGTCAGCGTATGCGTGAAGCTCCTGGCGATCCGATGCAGATCTTTGAGCGTAAGGTTTGCTTCATCAAGCTGGCCATCGATGAAGATCTCATTGATGATCTTCTGAACCAGCCCCCTTATTCTTGCCGGGGTTGGATCCGATAGAACCTTGGAAGCGGCTTCAACAGCGTCAGCCAGCATTATTATGGCTGCCTCTCTGCTCCTGGGTTTGGGGCCCAGGTAACGGAAGTCGCTTTCGTTAACGGACTGCACCGAGGGGTCTTCCGATTCCATGGCCTTGTTGTAAAAATAGGTGATGAGCCTGGTTCCATGATGCTGCTTTATTATATCGATGATCCTCCGTGGCAGGTTCTCTTCTTTTGCAATTTCAACGCCCTCCTTGACATGGGCCGTAAGGATCAGCGCGCTCATGCTGGGAGAAAGCCTCTCGTGCCGGCTGTCCTTGTCCGACTGATTCTCGATGAAGTATTCGGGCTTGTTCATCTTCCCGATATCGTGATAGGAGGCCGCAACTCTCGCGAGGAGGGGATTTGCGCCTATCTCTTCAGCCGCAGCCTCCGCAATGGACCCAACAAGGACACTGTGGTGGTAACTGCCCGGCGCTCTTACGATCATCTCCTTGAGAGCAGGCTGATTGAGGTTGGCAAGTTCCATGAGTTTCATATCGGTGGCCACACCGAATACTGTCTCCATCAAGGGAAGCACGAGAGAAACTACCAGGGAAATTCCGACTCCCCCACCGAACGCAATAAGGATATAGTAAAAGGCCAGGGTCGTAAAAAGCTCACCGCTATTGAGCACCACCACTATCGCCACGGAGACATTCACAGCCCCCACAAGAAGACCTGCCTTGACCAGGTGGAATCTTTGCCTGCAGTTGATCACGGAAAAGGCGGCCACGATCCCCCCGACGAAAGAGTATACGAAGATCAAGAGACTCCAATCTCCTATAACGCCGGAGAAGATGGAGCTGACCCCGGCAACCAGTACCCCCACGGAGGTGGGAAAAAGAGTTGCTGACAGCATTGCACCTGCGGCAAAGGGTATGGCCAGCCCAAGGGCCGCCTCGCTGATGCCGGGATTAGTGGCTGAAATGGCCTGGGTCAGCATCATGAAGATCCTGGTTAGGCCGGCCTGCATCACAATTATGACCACGAGCATGACAATTTGGTAAGTGCTCTTCTGGATCTCGGGCACCATGAGCAACAGCACGCGGTAAAAGATAAAGAGTATCAGGGAGGTAAGGATGAAGGTTCCAAGTATGTTGGCCATCCTCCCTTTGCTGGGCGCAATGTTGTTGAGGGACTCGATCTTGAGAAGCTGGTCTTCCGATACAGGGTCCCCGGCGCGGACGATGATCTCCCCCTTCTTCACCTGATGGTAAACCGCACTGGCCTCCTCAACCGCCTTTTTCTTGCGATCTTCTGTTTCCGACCTGTTGAAAGTAAGGTTGGGCCTTACAAGGTCCAGGGAAAAAGTCAGAAGGAAATTTTTCAGAGGGAGTTCCTTCCTTGACCATCGAACCGAGTTTAAGGCATCCCTTACTTTCTTACGGGCAGAATCCAGGGAGAAGATCGCTGAGAAATCGTCCAGTGCCATCTCTTCAGCCACTGCCTCCAGGGTTCTGACAGTGATGCCCTTTCCCCTCTCTCTATGAAGCAACTCGAGGTTTGAAACTATACCCACACCCACTATCGACTTGAATGAATCCACAAGGGCTGCTTCCGTCCTCTCTGTGAATCCATCGGATATTAGGGGCGACATCTGTTCGTAGGCTACCTCCAGGGCAACTGCCTGGATAAATTTGTTAACACGCTCGATCTTCTGTTTTTCAGCCTGTTGTCTGAATAGCTCCAGTTCCTGGCCGAAGTTGACCCTCTGGTCGCCCTTGCTGTTGTTGTAACTCTTTACAAGGGTCTGCTCCTGGACTTCAAGAGTTACCAGAAGATCCCTCATTTCCTTGAAGAACTCCTTCATGGAAACAAGGATATCGCTTTCCTGCCGGCGGTCGAAATCGTAGACAGCCAGCACAGATGCCTCAGCTTCCAGTTTTCTGGCCTGGGTGGATGCAGGATCCTCCACGAGAAAGGACTGGTGGGCTCTTATATCGCTCCGAGCGATATCGCCGGCATCGTAGTCCCATCTCACCTGTTGTCTGGGGGGAAGCAACATGAATGTTACGACTATGGCGGTTATCCAGAAAAGTACTGACCACTGGGTCTCCTTGTCCCAGGTGAACAGGGAGCTGAGCCAGGTTCCACGAGCTAAATCCAGTGATGGCTTTTCTTCCCTGGTTGCTGTCTGGGATTTGGGCACTTCAGATTCCCCTCTTCTCGTAGGCCTTGATTATCTCCTGAACCAGATGGTGGCGTACGACATCTTTGTCATCGAAGTTGATAAAACAGATACCTTCTATGTCCTGAAGGATGGAAACAACCTGGACCAGGCCCGATGAGTCACTGCTAGGCAGGTCGATCTGTGTAATGTCTCCCGTAATAACAGCTTTGGAATCAAAGCCAAGGCGAGTCAGAAACATCTTCATCTGATCAGCCGTTGTATTCTGTGCCTCGTCAAGAATGACGAAGGAATCGTTAAGGGTCCTGCCCCTCATGAAGGCCAGAGGAGCGATCTCGATCACCCCCCTTTCCACAAGTTTGAGGGCCTTTTCCGAACTGAGCATGTCGAACAGGGCATCGTACAATGGTCTCAGATATGGATTGACCTTCTCGTATATATCTCCCGGCAAAAAGCCCAGTTTCTCACCGGCCTCAACTGCCGGACGCGCCAGTATTATCCTGCTCACCTCTTTCTGTATGAGTGAACGGACGGCTGCGGCCATTGCAAGGTAGGTTTTACCTGTACCAGCCGGCCCGATCCCGAATACAATATCGTGGTCCCGGATTCCCTCCAGGTAAAGCTTTTGATTAACACTCTTTGGAACAATGGACTTTCTCGGAGAAACAACAACGGACTCTGAAAGAAGCTCCGATATCCCGGTTTGCCTCCCGTTGGCAAGCTGACGGAAGAGGTTTTCCACTTCAGCAGTAGAAACAGATCTCCCCGTGTTGACGGCCTCCTTGATGTCTGTTATCACACTTCCAACATCCTCAACCTGGTCAGCAGGCCCTTCCAGGAATATTTTCTCACCTCTTATCCCCACTCGAACTCCTGTCAACCGCTCGATCATCTTGAGGTTAGTGTCCATCTCTCCGGAAAGGACCATAGCCTGTTTTTCGCTATCGATAGTGAGAGCTTTTTTCATGCGGATTATTCTCCGGGACCCACAATGACAGTACCCATATCATTTTTTGTAATCCTGAACGGCCGGGCATATGGGTATGTGATATCAGAAAAGAGGATTAATTCTCCCCGGAACAGATCATCCATTACGGTCGGATAAGAACCTTTTTCCATACGGTAAACTTCCATGGCCAGTTCAAGCCGCTTTTTTTGCACTGTTGCAACTGACCGACGGACCGTATCTGCCTTTTCCCAAGTCACTTGGGAAAAGGCCAGGAAGCGGGTTCCCGTAAGACCCAGTGCGTAAAATGAAAGCATGAGGATTGCACCGAGGGCCGCAAGAGTCGCGGCCATCACAAAGAAACTCTTGCCCCTTTCGACTCGCTCCTTGGCTGCATCCTCTTTCGGTGAGACTGCCGGGACGGATGTGGGCTTGACAAGCCCGAAACTCATGAGTTCCACGAGAGTCTTGGAAACTTCAAAATCTCCCATCAGTGTCTCGTAGGAGAGATCACCGACAGTTCTCTTGCCATCGATCCGGTCGAAAACCTTTTCCTGGGCGGCCGAGAGAATTATCGCATCGTCATCGAATGCCTTGGGAGCCTCATCTTCTCCGAAAATATCAATATCTATGTCATCCTCGTCGTGGCCTTCGATCTGGGACTTTCTGACTATTCTGTCACCGACTCCGGGAATCTGCGCGAAAATCACTTCCAGGGAAGGGATCTTCTTCTTGACTATCGGCCACTCGTCAATTATCCGGGCAGCCTCCATGAGGATGAACTCTGCTGAAAGCGGAGTAACGAACTGGTGATCGTAGGACACTTTGCCCGCTTCGAATCGGTAGCTCCCGCTCGTCCATTGAAATACCTTGAAGAGAGTTTCTCTTACCTGAAATGCCAGCACCTCGCTGAACGTCTCCGGAGTGATCAACTTCTGCTCCGAAAGAACGATTCCAAGTTTCTTCATTGTGTGGTTCTGCATTTCCAGTGCACGAGTCAGCTGCTCCGAGTCCAATATCCCTGATTTGACCAGGATCTCGCCGACTTTCTCCTTTTCCTTGGTTTTGTCTGTCTGCGGTTCGGCACCTACAACTTTGCCATCATCGAAAGTTACAGCGACATCCTTACCTCGGTCCCCCAAGTGAAGAACACCCGTTTTTCTCTGATGTGCAATAAGCTGAAATATGTCAGAAAGCCCAAAGTCTTTCAGAGTCCCCTTGAGAGCCATCGCTTTACTTATCCTCCATTATCTGGCCAAGCGATCTGAAAACGAATATGTAGTAAACAAGGAAAAACCCTGCGAACATGATCCTCATAGACATTCCCGGCTGGATCTCCAGCATAGTTGTACTCCTGAACAACCCATACCACAGTAGCCATTTCAGCCAGAAAACCGCCGAAATCGTGATAAAGATCACCGCCTTGATCCCTTCACCCACCGAAGCGTGACCTGAACCGGGCAGTATCACCGTTAGTATCCGGGCAGCAAAGGTTCTTCTCCTGTTAAAACGCATAATCTGCATCATCTTTCTGACCCTGCTGGCAGGATCCACACCGGTTCTGACATAGAAGATCTGACGGCACTGAGAGCAGAGGTCGTCTTTACTCGATTCGCTGCACTTGACACAGTGAAGTCTTCCGCACCTCCTGCAGCGGCCGGATGAAAATAGGGCCTTGCTCAGAGGCCAGCCCGCCAACATCAGTACTCCCGCTACGGGAAAAGCAATGAGGGAGACAGAAAACGAGATCCATGGCAGAACCCCTCCCCAGAGGGTATTTCTCCATTGCCTGCTCATATCATCGAGTTTAAGCGCACTAAAATAATACGTCTTCTTGTTGGTGTAGATATCCAGAGCGTAGCTCTCGCCATTCTCACCTTTGTTGGATGTGATCTTCCCGATAAGGTCGGGATCCATGGATTGGGCCTTCTGAAACTCCCTGCCGCCCTCTTCGAGTTGAAGATTTTCCTGGAGTGCCAGACTGAGATTGTAGTGAATGAGGGGGTTGTCGCTGAAACGCAAAGCTTTTTTGTACTGGTCTGTTGAATTTTCGATCTTGCCCCTGGCGAACATTATGTTTGCCATATTGTTGGTCACCACCGCGGAGTCCGGGCTCAAAATAGATGCCTTTTTCAGCATTGCTTCGGCACCCGCCAGATTTCCGTCCCTCTTCAGTACAGCCGCCATGGCGACCAGCACATCAGCATCATGGGGATATTTGGTCCTTAATGTCTCCAGTTCCCTGACAGTTTTTTCTCCCTGGCCCGCCATCTCGGCCAAATATAAGGTTATATCCCTGGAACCGGAGTTGAAGGAGTTGCCCAGTGCCATCACATGAATAAGGAGGGGAACGCAAACCAGCAGGGCCAAACAGGCGGCCAGGGCTATCCGCTCCCTCACTGTAGCGTGGAAGAAGGCTATGAAGGCTATTGCCACTATCCACCAGATAAAGGGGAACCATGTAAGTAACAGTACGCCCATCACAACCGGAACCGCCAGATACATCACCCACTGGGGAATGTGTATCAGATGGGAAATATCGTGGGCGATCCGGGGGATCACCCTTGCCGCATACAGAAAAATAGAGACAATACAGGCGACTATTATTCCGCTAAGGATCCAGGTCAAGAACCCGAACATCCACGGGAAGGCGGACCTGAAATCCTTAACAAAGGCTACCCAACCCTCCAGAACAGCATCCATGGATGACAGCACCCTGAGATTACTTTGCTTCCACAGTGTCCTCGCTCTGTAAAAATGCGGAGATGGATCATCCGGTGAAAGTTTTGAGGCATAGCTGATAAGCTGCAGGGCATCGTCGTACCGTGCCTGTTTCCGCGCCTGAGAAGACTCGAAAAGGAGAGCGGCAGAGGGGATAAAGAGATTTGGTATACCAGCCTTTAGGCGGTAGTTGTTAATATTATCAAGGTGTTTAACAGCGCTGGCCTGGTTACCCCTGAGTGATTTTTGCCGGTAGGCGAACCACTCCTCCTCCCAGGAGGCCCTCGGGACAATCACCTCAGGCGCTGCTCTGCTGTCCGTCCTGTCGTCGGCAACACCAGCAGGTGCAAGATCAAGGATCTCCGAAAGAGGGAAATCAACGGTAACCTCGCTAACCTCGGCAGCAGTGGCAGGCTGGAGGGCTAAACAGATAAATATAAGAGAAAGGAGGAAACGACCCAACGGAGTCCTCAAAACTGGACTTATCCTTTCTCCTTTATGGCATCCAGGTATTTCCATTTAAGCTCGGCTGAAGCGTTCTTCAGAAAATTATCCTCCTCATTGGTAAGGTTACCGCTTGTCTTTTCCTGAAGTATAGCGAACAGATCTATGGTCTGTTTGGCAGCAACCAGATTCTTGTCCTGCTCGCCCGTGATCGGATCCATCATTTCCCCCAACTGAATGAGGGCAGAACTGAAAAGGGAGAAAAGGAATGTGGAAAAGTCAACTGGCGGGGACTGTCGGAGCTCTTCATTTTCTGTTTCCGGAGCACTTTCGCCGGTTTCCAGGGACGACTCAGCATCTTCTTTTTCCTCTTCGGCACTTGCATCTGATCCCTCCTCGGGACCTTCTTCGATGCTTTCCTCGGCACCTGCGGTGGAGGTTCTGCGGTCCTCTATCTTGAAATCCTCATCCTTCCTGTCTTTTCCGGCCATGAGCAGATTCTCCAATCACCAGAAATGTAATGTTCCATTATTCCGCGTTAAACCAATCTCTGCGAAGTTTTGAATAAATATCTTTATTATCGGAGCATTCTCCCAATAATCGGCCTGGTTTTGCAAGTAGAATCATGGGCCAGTTATCGGGTCGTAATATACCAGTATTGGACCTAAGCTGGCAAGAAGTGCTCACGTCCCTGGTCCCTAGTCCCTGGTCCCTGGTCTCCGGGAATATTAATTACATAAATCACAGCAGACTTTTTAACTATATCTCACATAACCCCTTGAAAACATAAATTTATTTAGCTTCAATAGCCTCCAGTGTTCTTAGAATCGCGTTTATTCCCGGATCTTCATTGATATCGTGGATATCTATGTACTTATATAATCCCTTTCCTGTCGACAACGAAAATGGCCATCACTTCAGGCTGAACCAGCACACAGCTGCCAATAATTATAACACTTGGGCAGAAGCAGTGTGAAAGTCTATTGCATTTCTGGCTCACGTTGGACATCCTTCGATCCCGCCATGGCGGGACTCAGGACCGTGAGCTTGCCTGCCATGAGCTTGTCGAACGGTTGGACGTTGGGCGCGCTCGTCCACGTTCTCATCTTGCCTCGCGTTGGGCATTGGACATTGGTCGTTGGACACGCTCGTTCTTTCAACGTGCTCCCCGACACCCTTCGGGTGAGTGCGAAGTCGAAGTGAAAACCAGTGCGTAGGGCGCAGGGCGAGGGGCGTTATGGGGGCACATTCCAATCTCCTCCTTCAAAGGGCCTTGACCCTGGGGAGAGTGCATTTGTTTTCATACACTTTCAACTGGCAGCTTAATTAGCTATACTTCACACAAATACCCTCGGAGGACTCTTTGACGAAAAAGAAGGACCAGACGCCGATCCAGAAACTCCTGGGCCTTATGAAACAGCTCAGAGGCCCGGAAGGATGCCCCTGGGACAGGGAGCAGACACCGGAATCACTGCGGCCATATATAATCGAAGAGGCCTATGAACTTGTGGAGGCAATCGAAGACGGGAACTCTTCAGAGATCCAGGAGGAACTCGGCGACCTGCTCCTGCAGGTTGTTTTCCAGTGCCAGCTGGCGAGCGAGGCGGGCCATTTTTCCTTCGATGACGCTGTAGAGAGTATAAACGAGAAGCTCATCCGCAGGCATCCTCATGTCTTCGGCGGCGATGGAGCAATTACGGGGGATGAGGCGACAAAGCACTGGGAGAGGATCAAATACGAAACGGAGGGCAAAACCAGGACCGACCGTCCAACTGGGTTACCAATATTGCACAGGACCCTCAGGCTCCAGGAGAAGGCCGTCAGCTTTGGCTTCGACTGGGAAAAACCGGAGGATCTCCTGGACAAGGTTGCAGAAGAACTGGGTGAGATAAGATCAGCCCTGGACTCGGGAGACCGGGAGGGGCTGCTTGAGGAGGTGGGTGACCTCTTTTTCATGACGGTCAACCTGTCCCGCTTCCTCAATATCCATCCCGACGATGCCATTGAAGGGTCGCTGATAAAATTCAGAAAACGCTTCAAGTCCATGGAGCAGCAGGCAGAGCAGGAAAACCGCTCTTTAGTGGAAATGGACATCGATGAGATGGAAGAACTCTGGGAAGTGGCAAAGAGAGAAGAAAAAGCAATGAAAGGATAATTGAGGGGGACCAGGAGGATGACTATGTACAAATGCAGAACATTACTGAACTGGCAAATCGTTGTCGTTGCGGCGTTGTGCACGCTTCTTTTAACAGCACCGGTACCTACCCCGGTCCAAGCGGCTGAGCTTGCCGGAGTGACCATGGCTGACTCCATCAAAATAGGGGGCAAGGAGTGCTCGCTGGTGGGCATGGGAATAAGAAAGAAAGCCATAATAAAGGTCTACGTTGCAGGCCTCTATATGGAGAACCCCTCGAAAGATGCCGGGACAATTATCGGTACCGACCAGGCCAGAGGCATAGTCATGCACTTCGTATACAGGAAAGTTAAGGCCGAAAGCCTGCGAAAAGGCTGGAGGGAAGGTTTTGACAACAACACACCTGACAGATCAGGCGACCTTGCTGAACGCATGAAGCAGTTCGAGGGTATGTTCACCGAGCCCGGTCTGAGGGGTGAGAGGGTACTGATTACATATTCACCAGGGGAAGGAACGACAGTGGTAATAAAAAATGACAACAAAGGCACGATACCCGGTGCCGATTTTGCCGAAGCTCTTTTCGCGATCTGGTTCGGTGAAAAGCCTGCCGACAAGGGCCTTAAGAAGAAAATACTGGCCAAATAGAAATGATATGAGGGATAACAAACCCTTAATCGGGAGGAAATGATGCGAAAATCAATCCTATTTGCTGTATTGCTAGCGCTGGTTTCTGTGAGTTACCTGCCTGCCCACGCAGCCGCAAAGGGACCTGTGGTTGTGGCCTCCAAGATTGATACAGAAGGAGCCCTCCTGGGCAAGATGATAGTACTTCTTCTCGAGGAGAACGGCTTTAAAACTGTGGACAAGACCGAATTCGGCCCCACGTCCATGGTCCGCAAGGCGATCTCCTCAGAACAGATCGATATATATCCGGAGTACACCGGTAACGGCGGATTCTTCTTCGGTATCTCCGACCAGCCCATATGGAAGGATGCCCTCAAGGGTTATCTGAAGGTAAAGGAACTGGACAAGAAGAATAACGATATTGTCTGGCTGACACCGGCGCCCGCGAACAACACCTGGGCCATCTGCGTCCGCAGGGATCTCGCGAAAAAAGAGAAACTATCCACCCTCGAGGATTTTGCAAGCTTTGTTAACAGGGGCGGTCGGGTGAAATTGGCGGGTTCTGAAGAATTCGTGACTAGCGGCGCGGCGCTACCTGCGTTCCAGAAGGCCTACGGCTTTTCCCTACGCAAGGACCAGCTCCTGACTCTTTCCGGAGGGAATACAGCCCAGACGGAAAAAGCCGCAGCCCAGGGCATAAGCGGGGTTAATTTCGCCATGGCCTACGGCACCGACGGGCAGCTTGCCGCCCTGGGTCTGGTTGTGCTGGATGACACCAAGCGCGTGCAGCCTGTCTACGAGCCGGCGCCCATTATCAGGGCCAAAGTGCTTGCCAAATACCCGGAGATAGAGGGAATTCTGGATCCGGTATTCAAGTCCCTGGACCTGGTCACCCTCCAGACCCTCAACGCCTCCATAGCGGTAGAAGGCTTGGATGCAAGGGAAGTGGCGGCAAAATACTTGAAATCGAAGGGATTTATAAAGTAATGGGGCTTTGGGCTATGGGCTCTGAACCATGGGCTATGGGCCTTGTGCTAAAAAATGAGTCCTAATTATAAATAAATAAGTTGAAGCTCACAGCCCATGGCTCACAGCACACAGCCCGAAATGCTCACTGCTCACAGCACAAAGCAGTTCAAGTTAATAAATATGGTTCATCTCCCAATTAGTTGGTGTTCAATATGTAATGAACGGGTTCGGCAAAAATCCCTTCGCCTTCGCAACCCCCCTGAGCTTCGCTTCAGGGCCTTTTGCCGGAACCCTTGATGAAATAATATTTATCAGCCGGGGTTTTGGTGGATCACGAAGCGAAGCTAGCCTCACGCGCAGCCGAGTGATCGCACCCAAAAACCCGGCCTTATGAATAACATATACCAAAATGCCACCAACTAATTGGGAGATGAACCATAAATATTGACAGGGTTGCCCTGACTGCAGCCGCAGCCGGATTTTTATCGACTTTTGCTGCCGGGTTCGTAACCTTCAAACCCAATCGCATTGCAGCCGGCGAGGTCCTTTCCCTGGCTGCATCTGTTCCCCTGCAGGGTTTTCTTGCCTTCCTGGCCCTGTGGATCCTTGTCGCCATTTTATCTATTTCAGGCATTCGCCTCGAGAAGCAAGCCGTTTTTACGTCAATATGTGGAGGGTCACTGCTTCTTCTCACCTTTTTCCTCGCTGGCCAATATGCCACCACCGCCACACTGGAACATGGATCCATATCCAGGATCTCGCCTGGAACCGGAATGTGGATAATGGTCTTCGCCGAAGTTGTGCTGCTCCTGAATGCGGTGCAGCGTGGGGGGGAACGGACGCGTTTCGTCACAGCTCTGTCAGCGGCAACAGTTGCAGGTTTTGTTTTTCTACTCCTGACCGGTCACCTGAACGACATATCCATAATGAAGGAGTACTTTAACCGGCAGGACCGGTTCTTCAGCGAGTTTAAGGTACATTTACTGTTGGCCACCTCTTCGGTGGGAGCCGCCACATTGCTGGGTATCCCCCTCGGGATCCTGGCGCTGAAAAAAAAGAGTCTCGATGCTCCCACGTTCTTTACCCTCAATATCCTCCAGACGATCCCCAGCCTGGCCCTCTTCGGCATCTTGATCCCTCTGCTGGCATACCTGTCAGCCAGGTACTCCCTGATCAGAGAGATAGGCGTACAGGGGATTGGATGGGCACCCGCGGTTACAGCTCTCACCCTCTACTCCATCCTTCCCATCGCCAGGAACACCTACGCCGGTTTCGCAACTGTAGATCCAGGGGCACTGGATGCTGGTCTGGGCATGGGAATGACCAGGACCCAGCTTCTCATGAAAGTGGAAATACCCATTGCATCTCCCGTGATACTCAACGGTATCCGCATCGCACTGGTCCAGGCTATTGGACTTACAGCGGTGGCCGCCCTCATCGGAGCAGGGGGGTTCGGAGTATTCATCTTTCAGGGATTGGGGCAGGCGGCCGTGGATCTCATACTACTGGGCGCAATACCCACGATACTCCTTGCAGTAGCGGCAGACGGGATCACCAACTGGTGCATCGCAGTGATTCAGCCCAGGGGGATCAGATGATCGAACTTGTGAACGTAACAAAAGAGTACCCTGGTACGGTAGCAGTAAAAGACCTTACATTTGAAGTCGGAGACGGGGAGTTCTGTGTCCTGATCGGCCCTTCCGGCTGCGGTAAATCCACAACATTGCGTATGATAAACAGACTTATCGAGGCGACCTCGGGTACCCTTCTCATCGACGGCACCGACATAAGGGATTACAGACCCGAAGAACTTCGAAGGAAGATCGGCTACGCTATCCAGAGCGTTGGTCTTTTCCCCCACATGACCGTGGCCCAGAACATATCGGTAGTGCCGGGACTCCTTAAATGGGAAACGAGCAGGATTGATAAACGGGTTGGCGAACTGCTGGATCTCTTTGGACTTGACCCGTCTGCCTATAAAGGAAAGTATCCCAGGGAACTTTCCGGTGGAGAGGCCCAGAGAGTTGGTGTAGCCCGGGCACTGGCAGCCGATCCATCCATACTCCTCATGGACGAACCATTCGGAGCCCTTGACCCAATTACGCGGGAATCCCTTCAGAATGAGTTTGCGCGTATTCAGCGAGGCCTGAAAAAGACCATTGTGTTTGTTACCCACGACATAGATGAGGCCATCCGGCTCGCGGCCAGGATCCTCATCATGAGGGAAGGCGAGCTTGTTCAGTACGACACTCCAGAAAGCATCCTTACCAGTCCGGGTGATAAATTCGTCCTGGAGTTCATCGGAACCGACAGGGCACTGAAGCGCCTTGCCAGGCTCCCGGTACAGGGCCTGATGAGATCCGCCTCATCAGTGGTCCTGAGCGATGATCCCGGGAAAGTAGAAAAATCCCTGGCAGAAAACAGCTACCTTTGGGTTACGGACAATGAAGGTCGGCTGAAAGGATGGTTGGATCGGAAAGTTCTGGACAAAGCACCGTTTAATATGGAGGACTCCATCGTCAGGATCAGAGTTGCCGATTTTGCCGTCAGTCCGGACTCCACCGCTAAAGAGGCGCTCTCCAGGATGGTCCTTGCAGGGACCAGCAGCGCGCCGGTCGTGGACAATACAGACCTTCTGGTTGGAGAGATCCGTCTCGCCGACCTGCTTGAAGCCTGATGAACAGGATACCTTCATGAAACTAAGCGGACGAATAAAGATCCTGATCCTGCTTTCAGGTATCTTCTTAATACTTATTTTCAGTGAGTGGACATGGAGAGCGATCGTATCAGGGATTGCCCCGGATCCATCCACCGCTATATACGACAGGGCCCCGTTTCACGTGCTCGTCAGGGAGCATATCAGCCTTGTCTTCATCTCCAGCATCATGGCAACATTTATTGGTCTGCTTGCCGGCATCTTCGTAACCAGGGAATCGGGCAGGGATTTTATGCACGTTGTAAACGCTATTGCCTCCATCGGCCAGACATTCCCTCCTGTAGCCGTCCTCGCAATTGCAGTTCCGATAGTGGGCTTCGGTTTTAAACCCACCCTTATAGCCCTTTTCATCTATGGACTGTTGCCAGTGATACGAAACACGATCGCCGGACTGGATTCAGTACCGGTGGACGTTATCGAGGCCGCTAAGGGTATGGGAATGACCCCTATTCAGGTGCTTTCAAAGGTCGAACTGCCCCTCTCCATGCCGGTAGTTATGGCCGGGGTGCGGATCTCAACTGTGATAAATATAGGAACCGCTACTTTGGGAGCGACTATCGGCGCCGGCGGCCTCGGTGCGCCCATCATCGCGGGCATAATTTCGGACAACCCCGCTTACATCATCGAGGGCGCGGTCCTGGTGGGGCTGTTTGCAATTATTGTGGATACTGTACTTGGAGGATTTGAGAGTAGTTCCAGGTTCCAGGTTCCACGTTCCACGTAATCTGAAATACGCGTATATATCCTATGCATATATTTTCTACTTGGAACCTGGAACTTGGAACATGGAACCAGTTTTCACCATCTAATAATACACCCCGCCCACGTAAGGCCGGCACCAAAGCCGGAGAGGGCCAGGAGGTCTCCTTCCTTCAGGCGGCCTTCCCTGTTGGCCTGGTCCATGGCCAGGGGGATGGTTCCCGCTGAAGTATTTCCGAACTTGTCGAGGTTAACGAAGAATTTATCCCTGTCTACACCCAGCGCCTTGGCACCCGCATCGATGATGCGGATGTTGGCCTGGTGGGGAATAACCATATCGAGGTCTTCTACGGCCACTCCAGCCCGTTCGGCGGCGCCAATAACGGCATCCGGCATGGCTTTTACGCCGAATTTGAATACTTCCTTGCCCTCCATCCGGATAGCAAAATCGGTCCCGCTCCCCTCTGAAAAAGGACCGCGGTAGGCTACGCCCGGAGATACCATGAGCCACGGCGGCGGAGCGGACCCGTCGGCCCGCAGGTAAGTTGACAGGATCCCCCTGTCACCCCCCTCATGTCTCACCAGGGCGGCTCCCGCACCATCGGCAAAGATAACGCACGTATTTCTGTCGCTCCAGTCGATCACCCTGGACAGCGTCTCGGCTCCTATAACAAGCGAGTGTTTGATCCCGGCATCGGGCATCATTCCATTGGCACAGGCCAAACCGTATACAAAACCTGAACAGGCCGCTTCCAGGTCGAAGCAGGCGGCGTTCTTCGCCCCTATCTTGTCCTGAACAATACAGGCGGTAGCTGGGATCAGCATATCGGGTGACAGGGTCGCCAGGATTATCAGATCGATCTCCTCCGGGTCCACTCCGGCCATTTCACAGGCCTGCAGAGAAGCGGTGGCGGCAAAGTCAGATGTGCACTCGTGATCCTCGGCGATCCTCCGCTCCTTTATGCCCGTTCTGGTCAAGATCCACTCGTCCGTTGTATCCACGATCTTGGCAATATCCTCGTTGGTCATTATCCGGTCAGGATAGCCGGCGCCGGTCCCGATTATGCGATTTCCCTTCATTTACAACCTCCCTGTGTACATCGGTAAGCCATCATCAAATTGTGCTTCATAATATTCCCTTGATGAGTTTCACTCAAGGGTTAATTATTAGTAGGGTCGCAAAAAGTCCGTGAGCGACTTTTTGCTCATCGGGAAGCGAAAAGCGTCGTTTCCGCTTCCCTCACGGATCAATGACTCAAGGTTTATGTCATTGATCCGGGCGCCCCTCAATGGGCGCGTTAATGACTTCTTGCGAAGTCATCAACTTTGACAGGGTCGAAAAAAGTCCATCCATGACTTCTTACTCCACGGAAAACGAAAAGTATCATTTTCTAACTCATTTTTCCGCTTTTTTTGCAGTAGCTATTATGCGGCGGTTCATGAAGCCGTAGTCACCTTCCCTGTCGTGGGGCTTAAAATCCCTGTGCACTGTGACGGTTTCGAAGCCGGCTCCGATCATCATATCCCTTAAACTCTCAGCCTCAAAATACCTTATGGAATAGCTCTGATCCCTGATGAGTCCCTGCTCTTTGGAGACCACGACCTCCCTTGCGAGGACGGAACCGTCCTCGATCTGCCGAGTTCTGCAAACGACTATGTCTTCATCGATCTCGTGCCAGGCGTTGGGGCAAAAACTATCTCTTATCTGCTCACCGTCGGCTACATCCACCAGTATCCATGATCCAGGCTTGAGTACCCTGAAGGCCTCCATCAGTATCCGGCTGTCGTCGTCGGAACCCGGAAGGTAGCCTATGGAGTTGCCCAGTATAAGTACATGGTCGAAACTGCTCTCCGGCAAACCTGTCTCCCGAGCATCGCCCTGCAGAAATTCTACCTCATAACCACTTCGACCGGCCATCTCCACTCCCACATCTATCAGGTACTGGGAGTAATCCAGCACTGTGCAGTTGGAAAAACCCCGTGATGAAAGTTCCATGCTGTGCCGCCCCTGGCCTCCGCACAGATCAAGTATTCGGTGATGCATTTCCATGGGGATGAGATCGCAGATCACGTCCGTCTCACGCCTGGTCAAGTCCTCGTCGCATACGGATCTGGCGTCCGTGAGGAGGTAGACCTCATCAAAAAGCGTCTTCCACCAATTGGGATCCACCTTTATGCTCATTCTTCCTCCGGGTGGGCTCCGAAACTGAACAGTCCGTCTGAAGCGAAGACAGCGGCTGATCCTCCCCATGGCTGAGACCGGGCGATCGCAAGTTCGGCTTCCTCGATAGTAATATACTCGTCAAGCTCCCCGTCCAGCCACATTTTCTCAAGAGTCAGGCAGTCAGCCCACATCGCCCGACAGTATTCTTTAAGGCTGTTAAGCTGGCCGTCGGTGATTATCCTTGGCCTTAGGCCAAGCCAGATGGGACCGAGGAGATAGGTGAATTTCTCATCAGTAGCCATCTTCTCCTGTCCCTCCACTACCTCCAGCAGGTCACCGTAGCTGATACTACAGATAGCATCATTGATTCGATGCACAGCTTCCCTCACGCTCATTTGCGACCTGAGAACAGCAAGAGGCTGGACTCCCCCTCCACTACCCACGTTGGTGGGAACACCTCCGAACCTCACCAGAAATCCAAAGAGACCATCGGGTCCCATGAGGCACCTGAAATCGGTCTGGTATCGTTCCAGGACAACTTTACCGGTCTGTCTATTGATGCTCGGGCTGTCCTCCGCCCAGAGATTCAGGGGAATCTTCTCCTGCACGATGTAGCTTCCCTCTGCAAGAGCCAGGTTCACTGCCTCGTCCGGATCGGGATTGACCACCCCCACCCTGACACCCATGCCGGAATACCCCCGTTCGGGTTTGAGGACCAGGTTCTCCCAGTTCTCGTGAGTCCACCTGACCAGATCACCGATGTGCTCACCGGCCGGCCCTGTTGTTTCCCTGTGAGAGAATCTCCTGGTCCATGGTGTCCTTTGGACTGATATGTGGTTGAACCTCTTTTGCTCAGGGCCCGTTATCACCTCGAACATGCTCTTAACGTTTATGGGTTCAGTGCCCCTGGGATTGATGACCCTGCCCTCCGATACGGCTTTCAGTAGAGGTTCAAGTCCATGTTTGCGGTGCAGTGAAAGGAGAACGTCGGAGTTGAAATCCATGAAGATCACCGAAACCGGGTTGCCCTGCCACGAGACTCTGCCGTCATCCAGCTCAAGTTCGTGGGGCGCCATCAAGGCACTGGAAATGCCATCCACCTCATTAAGGTGACCGGCCAGATTTATGTTCTCGGTCACATCGGTCAATGTCTCTTCTTCGGCCACGACGGCTATAAACCCTGAATTGGACCCTTCTCTCTCCCGGTGGGCACCCATCAGCATCTCCACGAAACCGTAAACCGGATAAAGGAGTGGATGGTCGAAATCAAGATCTACATCAACAAGTTTTATCTTGTTGAGATTCGCCCAGGTTTTTTTGCCGATCATCTGGGTGATGCGCTGGTAGTCCCATCCGCCCGGGCTGCCAAGGTTCCATTCAGAGTGATATCCGAGGAATTGGTTCTTCATGTTGCGCTCCTATATTATTGAGCAGTGCAGAGGGCGCAAAATAGAATTCAGTTGTCAGAATAACTTCCACGGAATAACTACAAGTAACTTGTGAATAATTGATTACTCTAAATAAAATTCTGGATTCTGACTTCTGACTTCTTCCCACTTCTGCCTTCTGCCTCCTGCCTGCATAAAATTCCACATTCTCAGGGTTCCAATTCAGCCCTCACTCAAGAAAACCTGTTCCAGGTCACTAAAGGGAATTTCCCCCTGTGCCAGTATCGTTCTTACAAAACCTGAAACATCGTCCTTTCCGAACCGATCGTACAGCGATTTAAACCTTCGTAATCCAATAGTGTAGCATACCTGGTAGCCGGGGTGCAGAGTGTACTTGAGAGCCGTTTTTTCGGCTAGTTTCCTGGAATAGCCAGCAACCAAAAGTGTCCTGGCTGCCGCCGGAATGTCCATTCGGCCGGTATGTAGCGAAATATCCACCGTACCTCTCAGGGCATGCCTCATCCTGCGTTTTGCGAGAATAAGAAGGTCCTGATGCCCTGAAAAATATCCCGTTTCAAACATGAGTTGTTCCGCAAAACAGGCCCACCCTTCGTAGAAAAGAGGCCTTTCCAGGGGTCTTCTCAAGGGGTTTTTCTGGTTCCACCTGGATATATCCAGCAGGTGGTGCCCCGGCCACGTTTCATGGGCTGCCGTCATCCTGTACTCCGGGTGAAGGCCGCTGGCTGACCTCTCGGAGTTACCCTCATCAAAGATGTAGAAAGTTCCTCCCGCGGGAGGGTGGCCCGGCTTTGCACTGTATGAATCGGCTGAGCGGATCGCGGAAAGTGATACCGGGACATTGCCTACCTTGACAGGACATGTCTGCGCCAACTCAGGAGATACCATTTCCGCGGCAAGACAGTGGGCCATTAGTTCGTCTATCTGTTTCCCGAACATACCCGGAAGCGAACCCTCCCCCACAGGCTGCCTGGGCATATTCTCGTACACATCCTGCCAGGCTCCTCCCGGGCTCATCGCATCTGACACTTCATAAATGAACTCCTTCATCCTGCTTGCTTCTTCCTCCAGTTCAGCCAGTATCTGTTCGATCCCCATGTCGCATCCCATGTGTTTGGCCACGATCCGACTAAATACCTCCTCCGGCAGTCTGAAATCGCTCTTGACTGGTATTTTTTTCAACCGGTCACCATATTTTTCCACCGCTTCCAGGGCCGGGGATATCAAGTGCCCGCCCTGTGCAAGAGCCTGGAACCATTCTCTCGTTCTGTCCGCCATTTCAGCACCGCGATCGCGAAAGATCTCCGGAACAACTTTCAGGTTATCCATTCCCATTACAAGGAAGTCGGAAAGGGTACTGACTCTATCAATTAAAGCTTCTTTCTCGCCGGATTCAATCGCTTCTGCGATGCCTATATTGGCAACAGAGAGGTAGAAGGTGGGCTGAGATCTGTGAAAGGCCACCTCAGTGAGCTGTTCGAGAAGGGTACCGCACAGGTGTTTGAGAAGGAAAACATCTGTCATTGCCTCCCGGGACATATCCGGATCAGAGACGGATGAAAGATCTTCCTGCCATCCGGAAAGCTTACCTGAAAGATGTTGAAGGGAAGTATCTGAAAAATCGTCCCACGATGACCAGTTCCTTTCCTTGCCCACTACCTGGGGAAAGTAATAGAACTCGTCACTTGCACAACACACGGGGAACAGTTCTGCAAGAGTTCCGAATATTTCCCGCGCCAATACTTCCGGTTGGGCTTCACTAGAATTTATCATTTAATCATTGATATGGTCGTAAAAAGTCCGTGAGCGTTTTGCTCATCGGGAAGCGAAAAGCGTCGTTTCCGCTTCCCTCACGGATTGTTGTTATTTGTCGCAAAAAGTCCGTGAGCGGCTTTTTGCTCCGCGGAGAGTGAAAAGCGTCGTTTTCACTCTCCTCACGGATCAAAGCCTTGCTACGCAAGCCGTTGATCCGGGCGCCATGCACGGGCGCGATGGTAATTAACTTGCCATGCAAGTCATCGATTTGGGCGCCCCTCAATGGGCGCGTTGATATTACATTAGCACAAAAAAAACCGTGACCAACAAGATCACGGCTTCATAATCCAAAAGCTGTCTCTATTACGGGGATGATACCATGGACGGGAGATCTGTATCATGGGCTGGATAGAAAATCATATCATCGCTATCGGTTTCCTCAATACAGACAAGATCCCATTTTTCAGGCTGGTTCATTACCTCCATCATGAGGAGCCTGTTTACCCCGTGACCCGCCTTAAATCCGGAGTAAGTGCCCAGTATAGGAATCCCCAGGAGAGAGAGGTCGCCGATAGTATCGAGTATCTTGTGCCTCACGAACTCATCCGGCGAACGTAGTCCCTCCGGGTTGATTACCCCGTCGTCTCCAACTACAACTGCGTTTTCCATGGAACCGCCAAGGGCAAGGCCTTTTTCCATAAGGTACTCGGCATCCCTCATGAACCCGAAGGTCCTCGCAAATGCTATGTCCTTCCGGTAGGCATCAGGAGAGTATTGGAAGTTAAGCTCCTGCCTTCCGACAAATGTGTTTTCGAATTCAATTATGAAGTGAACAGAGAAATCGTCAGATGGATTTAGAATGGCCGATGAATCGCCCCTCTCGGCACTGATATTCTCTTTAATCCTGAGCATCCTCTTGGGTATATTCTGTTCACAAAGACCCACTTTCTCGATACCTCTGGTAAACGGTGCCGCGCTGCCATCGAGAATCGGGATCTCGTCACCCAATACTTCGATGGATGCGTTGTCAACACCAGATCCAGCCAGGGCCGAGAGTAGATGCTCCACTGTATGTATGTAAACACCGTTAAGTCCCAGACTTGTAGCAAGCAAAGTATCCCTGATATTGGCTACACACGCCTCTACCTCCGGAGCACCCGGAATATCGGCGCGCCTGAATCTATAACCAGTATCAGGCTCGGAAGGTGATATTTTGACGGAGGTTTCCAGACCGTTGTGAAGGGCCGTGCCCACAAACTCCATCGTCCCCTTGAGTGTCTTTTGTTGAATTAATGAAGGCATCCTTGTCTTAATAGAGCAACAAGCGTGCCAATAGACCAACAAGTAACTGCAAAATGCAATTATCATGTATTTCAGGTAGTTAGAGAATTATGTTCACAAACGTATTTAACAACATGAGTGAACTTTCAGTGTAAATATGTGTTATGAATGCAACAGATGTATTAAATTTGCAACATTGATAGGGTCGTAAAAAGTCCATCCATGGCTTTTTACTCTTCGGAAAGCAAAAAGTGTCATTTTCACTTTCCTCTCAAATCGATAACTTGCGTTGCAAGTCATCGATTTAGGCGCCCTTCAATGGGCGCGTTTAAGACTTTTTCGAAGTCGGCAATTTTGTTAGGGTCGTAAAAAGTCCATCCATGGCTTTTTACTCAACGGAAAGAGAAAAATGTCATTTTCTCTTTCCTCACAAATCAATAACTTGCTACGCAAGTCATCGATTTGGGCACCCCTTAAGTGGGCGCGTTGATGACTTCTTGCGAAGTCATCAACATTTGGTGAGGTAAAATTACGATTTATCCAGGGCATTGAAACCACCCAGTAGAACGCCCATGGCCAGGAAAGCTCCTGGAGGAAGGACCATGACGAGCATATCCTGGTACGCGGCACCCAGTATTGGATACCCGAGTAAAGCTCCGCTCCCCAGGATCTCCCTTACGGCTCCTATTGCCACGAGGGCGACTGTAAACCCGAGTCCCATACCGGCACCATCTATTACGGAGGTCAATACAGGGCGTCGTGAAGCAAACGCTTCAGCTCTCCCAAGAATCAGGCAGTTAACGACAATCAGTGGGATAAACAGACCCAGAGTCTTGTGAACCTGGTGGGCCCAGGCGTTCATCGTCAAGTCGACAATGGTCACGAAGGAAGCAATGACAATAATAAAACAGGGAATGCGGACCGTGCTGGGTATGACATTCCTCAGGACGGATACAACAGTGTTAGATGAAATGATTACGAAAAGCGTGGCCAGACCCATCGCGATACTGTTTACGACGTTGTTTGTCACCGCCAGCGCAGGGCAGAGCCCAAGAACCATTCTAAATACAGGGTTCTCAAGCCAGAACCCTTTCGTAAACTCATGAAGATTACCGCTGCTCATTTTATTGCCTTTCTATTGTTTCGCGTCCAAGGTCCAATGTCCAACGTATATTGACACAGAATCCAGAACTCAGAATTCAGAAGCCAGAATAACCGGCCATATTCATAAAGTATAAAAAACATTATTAACAACGACGCTTAAAAACGTCGGAATCCTGAAACTATAAAGTTATCTCTTTTTATTTACCAGGTTGTTCTTCTCTAATCAATTCACCTGGATTTAAGTCTGACTTCTGAATTCTGACTTCTGTCTTCCCTACATCGTGTCCGGTTTTTCAGTCCCATCATCCGGTCCACCTTCATCTGCCTTCGGTATATAAGTCAGAATCTTTTCTTTTTCATCCCTGAACCATATAAGGCCTTTTTCCACCGCTTCAGATACCGCCCTGGGTGAGATGGTGGCTCCAGTTATCTGATCGATGTCCCCGCCGTCCTTTTTCACCTTGAAGTTTGTGTTATCCAGAGACCTGCCCTTGAACTGGTCCTTGAAGCTGTCCTCAATGATCAGGGATCCCAGCCCCGGAGTTTCGGCATGGTTGAGGATCTCGATACCTCCCAGAGAACCATCGGGGAGCACACCCATCATTACAAAGATACTCCCGCTGTAACCATCTGGTGCCCTCACCTGGAAGGCTACGCCGTCAGCCGTATCTCCGGTGGCGGCCTGAAACACCCTCACCTCCCCGACCTCCGGCCTCTGAAGATCCACGTAATCCCTGTCAGGATCGATATCCATCTCCGACAGAACCGCCTTAAGGGATCTTATTACCTCAAGCTTGAGCTGGTAGGCAATGGGTTCCTTGGTTACTTCAAAAACTGCTGACAGGGCAAGGCCCGCCACGAAACAGATGGCGGCCAGAACTACAATTAGTCGTCCGATTCCAGAAAACATTATGCAACAACCTTCTTTTCACGCAGGTAACCAAATGTCCGCGGTTTGGTGTACTGGTCAATAATGGGCGTGACAGAGTTCATCAGAAGGATTGCAAAGGATACCCCCTCCGGATAACCGCCGAATAGCCTGATGAAAACCGTAATAGCTCCGCATCCCACACCGAATATGATCATCCCCTTGTTGGTTACAGGACTCGTTACATAATCAGTGGCCATGAAGAAAGCGCCCAGCATGAGCCCACCGGTGAGTATGTGAAAAACGGGGGAAGCGAATTTCTGGGGGTTGATAACCCAGAACATACCGGTCATTACAAATACGGTAACAATAAAGGTCACAGGTATGTGCCAGGTTATAACTTTTCTTGCCAACAGGAAGAGGCCGCCAACGATCAGTGCCAGGGCGGATACTTCACCCAGACTACCCCCGAAATTCCCCAGGAATGGGGCCATAAGATCGATATTTGCTATATCCCCTATGCTCCCCGTCATGAGCAGATTCGTCTTCATCTCTCCCAGGGGAGTTGCTTTGGTCACGGTATCCAGGGAGAAGGTAAAGGGTTTTGGTTCCGGCCAACTCGTCATAGCCACCGGGAAACTGATAAGAAGAAATACCCTTGCTACAAGAGCCGGATTAAAGGGATTGTACCCCAGCCCCCCGTACACATGCTTTCCAAGGAGAATTGCCACTAAAGCGCCCACCATGACCATCCAGCCCGGAGTGGATGACGGCAGGTTCATTGCGAGCAGAAGGCCTGTCAGAATGGCACTCCCATCCTTGAGTGGGGAAATGTCTCGTCCTCTCAGTTTCAGAACGATCCCTTCCAACACGAGACAGCCCACGATAGAGATCAGCATTACTCTTATGGCATGTAGTCCGAAAAAGTAGATCCCGATCAGGGAACCTGGCACCAGCGCGATAAGCACAGTGTACATCACTCTTTCGATCGTATCCGGGGATCTCAGATGGGGTGATGGCGCAAGTACAGTTTCCATAGGCTCTGTTTTCACCCTCTTATCAGCCCTTCTGGCCTCTTGTAATTATCTCTGCTTTTCCCTGTCTTATGAACTGAACCATATTCCTGTCCGAGGGGCATACATATGCACAACATCCGCACTCTATGCAGTCGTTGATATGATTTTGCTCAAGCACATCAAAGATGTTCCACTCCACCATGTTACCCAGCGTTTGTGGCATCAGCGAAACAGGGCACACTCTGACGCATGCACCACAGCGTATGCATGCTCTTTGATTGAGGGCTTTCATCTCACCTGGACCGAAAACAAGCAGCCCGCTTGTTCCTTTAAGGACCGGGCTTTCAAAAGAAGTCATGGCCTGTCCCATCATTGGACCACCGGAAACGATCCTGGCAGCCGGACCCTTCATTCCTCCGGTCTGCTCGACAATATCGGAAAGAGGCGTTCCAATTCTTGCCAGGTAGTTACCAGGACCTGCCGGGACCGATCCTCCCAGGGTCATGATCCTCTCCACCAGAGGTTTTCCCTTTGTAACAGCCTCACAAATTGCTGCCAGTGTACCCACGTTCTGCACTACAACACCCACATCCATGGGAAGTCCTCCCTTGGGGACTTCTTTACCCAGCAGGGCGTAGATGAGCTGCTTTTCAGCTCCCTGGGGATACATTACAGGAAGTTCCGCAACCTCAACATCAGGGGGAAGATCAAAAGAACGGAAGGTTTCGATGGCATCCGGCTTGTTGGCCTCGACGCCGATAATGGCCTTTTTCGCGCCCACCATCTCCATTGTCAGACGCAGGCCCACAGCAACAAGCTCTGGACTCTCGAGCATCAGCCTGTGATCCGCTGTAAGGTACGGTTCGCACTCGATACCGTTGGCAATCATAAGCTCGATGGGCTTGTCATCCGGTGGGCTCAGTTTAACGTGAGTGGGAAAGGCAGCGCCACCCATACCCACTATTCCGGCATTTTTTACCATGTCGTTCCAGACTTCTGGACCTTTTTCGAGATTGGGGTCGGAGTTGGTGGAGATGTCGAATTCCCTGTCCTCGCCATCAGATTCGATCACAATGGCTGGTATAAGCCTTCCTGATGGGTGGGGAGAAGGTTCGACAGCTTTGACAGTCCCTGAAGTGGGCGCGTGCAATGATGCGGAGATAAACCCTGTGGGCTTTGCTATCTCCTGATATTTCAGGACCTTGTCTCCAGCACTGACAATGGGTTCGGCTGGAGACCCGATGTGCTGAGATAAACTCACCAGGTAAAGCTCTAAAAGCGGAAGGGTCTTAACGGCTTCCTTATCTGTGTCTTTGCTGTCTGCGGGGTGTACACCACCTCTGAACTGGCTTTTCAACTTTTTTCCTCTCCGTTATTGAGCAGTCTTGATTCTCCCTCTTTCAGGAGCTCTTTGAGTTCGTCCATAAATTCGTTGATATCCTTGAAAGAGCGGTATACCGAGGCAAACCGGACATAGGCGACTTCGTCCAGCGCTTGCAGCTCTTTCATAACCGTCTCACCGATGTCGGTGCTGATTATCTCCTTGTGCCCCTTTTCCTGAACAGCTTTTTCGATGCGGTCAACTATTTCTTCCATGACAGGGACGCTGACCGGCCGTTTCTGGCAGGCCTTCTGTATGCCAACCAGGATCTTCCCCCTGTCGAAGGGTTCTCGCCTGTCGTCCTTCTTGATAACCATGGGCATGATGTCTTCCACCCTCTCATATGTGGTAAAACGCCGCCCGCAGCCCAGGCACTCACGCCTTCTCCTGATAACATCGTTATCGCCTGACAGTCGTGAATCAACGACCTTATTGTCAAAATCTGAACAGAATGGACACTTCATTGGTCCTCACCTTCAAGGATCTCCAGCTCCAAACCGGCCATGGACAGCATCTCAGCCGCCAATTGGTCCGGGTAACCTCTCCAGGAGACTATCCTCTCCACTCCAACGTTTATCAGCATCTTCGCGCAGATAATACAGGGGCTGTCCGTTGTATATACAGTAGATCCTGACAGGTTGATCCCGTGCTTGGCCGCCTGTATGATGCCGTTCTGTTCCGCGTGAAGACCGCGGCAGATCTCATGCCTCTCCCCTGAGGGTATCCCCAGATCATCCCTGAGGCACCCCACTTCTGTGCAGTGGGGTATTCCCGAGGGAGCACCATTGTAGCCTGTAGCAAGAATATTTCTGTTCTTCACAAATGCCGCTCCCACCTGACGTCTTATGCAGGTGGATCTTGTGGCCACCAGCTTGACAATATGCATAAAATAATCGTCCCACGAAGGACGACCATCCGGAGAGACCGACACTTTACTGTGAGTCCTCAAGCCTGTCCCTGTAGAAGGGAAAGTTATCACACAGGGCCCTGATCTCTGATTTGACCTTCTCCAGAAATGCTGCGTCATCCCTGTTGCGGAGTACCTGGGCGATCCATCTGACGATTTGAACCATCTCCGGTTCCTTCATGCCCCGGGTCGTTACGGCGGGCGTCCCAACGCGGACCCCGCTGGTGATAAAGGGACTTCTGGTTTCGAAGGGTACCGTATTCTTGTTGACTGTGATCCCGGCCAGGTCAAGGGCTTCTTCCGCATCCTTACCCGTGTAGTCCTCGTCCCTGAGATCGATGAGCATCATATGGTTATCGGTTCCACCCGATACAAGGGTGAAACCCTGGGAGAGGAGCTCTTCGGCCATGGCACTGGCGTTCTTTATTATCTGCTCCTGGTAATCCTTGAATTCAGGGGTCAGAGCTTCTTTTAAGGCCACGGCCTTCGCAGCTATGACATGCATGAGGGGGCCACCCTGGGAACCTGGAAATACCTTGCTTCCCAATTTCTTGGCATAACTCTCCTCTGACATGATCATACCGCCCCTTGGTCCCCGAAGAGTCTTGTGCGTTGTGGTAGTCACGATATGGGAGTGGGGAATGGGGTCAGGATGCTCATCAGCCGCGACCAGGCCGGCGATGTGGGCCATATCGGTAACGAATACAGCATCGATCTCGTCGGCTATTTCCCTGAAAGTCTTAAAGTCTATGGTCCTGGGATAGGCCGACGCACCGGCGATTATCATCTTCGGTCTGTGCTTTATTGCAAGTTCCCTGACCTGGTTGAAATCGATCCTCTGATTTTCAGCATCAACGCCATAGGAAACCACGTTGTACAGAAAACCTGAAAAGTTAACGGGACTCCCGTGGGTCAGATGCCCCCCGTGAGAGAGGTCCATACCCATCATAGTATCCCCTGGCTCCAGGACAGCGAAGTAGACCGCCATATTGGCCTGGGCTCCTGAATGAGGCTGAACATTCACATAGTCGGCGCCAAAAAGTTCAGTGGCACGCTCTATCGCAAGGCTCTCTGCCTGGTCAACATACTCGCATCCACCGTAGTACCTTTTGCCGGGATATCCCTCCGCATACTTGTTCGTCATCAGACAACCCTGAGCCTCGAGAACCATTTCGCTGACCATATTCTCAGAAGCAATCAATTCGAGCTGATGTTCTTCCCTTTCTGTCTCGCCATGTATAGCCCTGTAGATCTCCGGATCATATTTTTTCAGTAGACTGCTGGACAAATTATTCCTCCGTTCTTCCTTCCAGGCTCGTTTTGGATAATCCCCTACGTACCCGGTTCTTCCATCTTGTCGATCCTTCTCTTGTGTCTCTCCCCTTCAAAATCAGCATCCAGCCACGTATCAAGGATCTCGATAGCCAATTCGCTTCCCAGGACCCTTCCTCCGAGTACAAGGACGTTAGAGTCATTGTGGCGCCTCGCTGACAACGCTGTAAAATGATCGTGGCACAGCGCCGCTCTGATGCCCCGGTAACGGTTGGCGCTCATGGACATACCCAACCCCGTACCACAGACCAGGATTCCCCTGTCTGCCCCGCCATTTAGAATGCATTGGGCAAGTTTGCTGGCGAAATCGGGATAGTCAACGGACTCCCCAGAGTGGGGGCCAAGGTCAATCACCTCCACATTCCTGGCCTCGAGATGCTCTTTTATGATGCCCTTTAAGTCGAAACCCGCATGATCAGAGGCAACTGCAGTTGGCTTGCCTCCTCTCGAATCATTGGTCATATTAACCTGCCGAAATTACAGGGAGGGGCGTTAGGGTGAAAGGCTCCTCACATCCCCTTAATCCTGATTCGCTTACTGTGTCAGATCTTCCCTTAACTCACGAAATTCTGTGGCCTGAAAGACAGTTTCTGTATATCGGAATAAAAAACTTATAGAGACTATACTTTTCGCCATTTTTTTGTCAAGGTGCGATGCTCAAAATATCACTTTTAACCAGCATCTGGAGTACTTTATTGTACAAGCTTCCCTGGAACACTTTCTGTAATTACTACAACAAAAAGTCTTACACCCGCAGTATTAAGAAGGTAATATGTGTCCTCTTCATATTCGTTGATGGTCAATATATTATAAAAGGGTTCCGGCAAAAGCCCTTCGCCTTCGCAAACCCCTTGAGCTTCGCTTCAGAGCCTTTTACCGGAACCCTGAGTAGATAAATTTACACCGGGCCGGGGTTTTGGTGGATCACGAAGCGAAGCTAGCTCCACGCGCAGCCGAGTGATCACACCCAAAAACCCGGGCTTAAGATTACACCTCACGAAAATTTCACCAACTGATTGGGAGAGGAACCGGAGCTATTTATTTCCTATGGACTATTTAAGTTGCAAAGCCGCTGTCTGCGAGGCCGGGCAGTATTTTATCGGATCACGGATGAAGGACGCCAGTTGCCCGACGCCCACAGAGGTTCACCTGCTTTTCGAAGGCCGAAACCTTCTGGTTCTATCCATTGAACCGGGAAGGCCAGGTCTTTTCATCGCCCCGTCAAAGAGCATCAGGAAGGGAATGATCTCCAGTTTTTCAGATATCCTCAGGGCCCGCTTGAAAGGCGCAAGGCTCACTGGCATGTCTATGCCACTGCCTGGAGAACGGATAGTGGAGATAAGCTTCGAGGCACCGTGGCCCAGCAAATCCGGTGAGGTTTTCCGGCTCATATTTGAGATTATGGGCCGCCACAGCAACCTGATCCTTGTGGATACCGAATCACGTATTCTTTCGCCCCTCAAAGGGGTTCCCAAGGAAAAAAGCAGGATTCGCCCTATACTATCCGGATTGACCTGGACACCCCCTCCACCCAGGAGCGGAACACCCATTGATAAAGCTCAGAGGAATGACCTGGATATCGATGTCGTTTACGACAAAGCAGCCGCCCTTATGGAGAGCGTATCCGGCCTGTCTCCAGTCACCGCCAGACAGGCTATCGCAATGGTCAATGCCGAAGGGATATCTGACATCAGAAGCGCTCTTTCGGATCTGGTCTCCCAGTCGGATGGGAGATCAGGACACAACTACACCCTGGAAGGCCGCCATTATCTCTCCTCATTCACGCCGGTCGAGGCTGATCCTGGCTCCATTGAAAGCCGCTCCCCCTTTTCGGCGGCTGCCTGGGCTTGGCGAACCGAAACCGCTCAGGAGGAAATCACTCAGGATATTTCAAACAGGGCCTACCTGAAAAAGGGGCTTGAAAATTTGAGAGACAGATTTTTCAAGGAGCTGGACGGAATCGTAAAGGAAGAGAGCAGGTGCCGTGAACATGATGCCGTGCGTCTCAAGGCTGAGACACTGCTTAGCAACCTTCACAACATTCCCCGCGGGACACGGAACATAAACCTAACCCGTCCCGACAAGCCGGAGCTTTCCCTTGACATCGAACTTATCCCTTCTCTTTCGGCCCAGGAGAACGCACAACAGATGTTCGAACTGTCCAAGAGACTTAAGAGGGGTCTTTTGGAAGTGACCCGCAGGAAGACCGAGTTCCAGTCCAGGCTTGCAAGGATCGAGGAAGCGCTCCTCACCCTTGAGGCCGGTGAAAGCGCGGAGGCTGAAAAGTTGCTGGCAAGTGAAAAGTCTATGACAAGCAGGCCGGATCCCCATGACAGGCAACCCAGAGGTCCAGGGAGGACTTATACTCACTCGGGATTCAGGATCCTCGTGGGCAGAAGCGCTACCGACAACGAGAAGGTGACTTTCAAGGCTGCCGGATCCCACGACCTATGGCTTCACGCCCGGGACTATCCCGGATCTCATGTGGTCATACTGGCGGAGAAGAAAAATATTCCCGAAGAGGTCGTCCGATACGCGGCAGGCTTGGCAGCCAAAAGCAGCGGTGCGAAGGGTGACTCATCGGCAGAGGTTATGGTTACCCAAAGAAAGTGGGTCCGTAAGATAAAAGGGGGCAAGCCGGGGCAGGTAAGGGTGGAACGCTTTAGAACAGTAAGGGTAAGATCAGATTAGTTGATAGTGGTTAGTTGTTGGTTAAATAAATTGGTTCATCTCCTTATTTGTTGGTGGTCAATTTCTAATTACAGGATTCCGGCAAAATCCCCTTCGCCTTCGCAACCCCCTTGAGCTTCGCTTCAGGGCCTTTTGCCGGAATCCTGGATAGGTAGATTTATGTAAGGCCGGGGTTTTGGTGAATCACGAAGCGAAGCTAAAAGGGGGTTGCGAAGGCGAGTGATTCCACCCAAAAACCCGGCCATATGAATACACTTTACTGATATGCCACCAACTAATTGGGAGTTGATCCAAAAGCACAATGAATACAAATTGCAAGATATGTAAGAGTAGCCAGACACCTGTATCGAAAGAAATAGGAGTGTGTCTGAAGTGTATACGGACGGACGCCGAAGGCGCCGGGGAACTGGCCGCCCACGCGCACTGGCGGGCCAGAAGGTCCTATAACCTGCCGGAAGAAGCCCCACATGCAACGGACGGCGTCTACTGTGATATCTGCTGCAACGAGTGTTCGATCCCGCCGGGAGGGATGGGCTATTGCGGACTCAGGGAAAATCGGGACGGGATATTGGAGGGAGTTTCAGCCGCCCAAGGAAAGCTATCCTGGTACCACGATCCTCTGCCCACCAACTGTGTGGCCGACTGGGTATGCGCGGGGGGAACAGGAGCCGGTTATCCCGAGTACGCTTACTCACCCGGTCCCGAAACAGGGTACAGGAACCTTGCGGTGTTCTTCTACGCCTGTTCCTTTGACTGCCTCTACTGCCAAAATTTTTCTTTCAAAAACTACACCTTGGCTTCTGAAACAACAGATGTTGATGATCTGGTAAGTGACGTTGACGGCTCAACTGCCTGCATCTGTTACTTCGGCGGCGACCCATCTCCACAGCTTCCCTTTGCTCTTAGGGCCTCACGGTTGGCCGTTAAAGAATCCGACAGGATCCTCAGAATCTGCTGGGAAACGAACGGATCCATGGAAGAGGGTCTTCTTAACGATATGGTCAAGCTTTCCCTTGGATCCGGGGGATGCATCAAGTTCGACCTCAAGGCCTTCGACGAGAGCCTGCATCTCGCTCTGACCGGTGTCTCCAACCAGCGAACCCTGGAGAATTTTGTCCGCATAGGAAAGAAAATACCGGAACGATCAATCCCTCCCCTGCTCGTAGCAAGCACCCTTCTTGTACCGGGATACATAGATCCGTCAGAAACAGGAAAGATAGCGCGTTTCATCGCATCAGTGAATCCTGACATACCCTACAGCCTGCTTGGCTTCTTCCCCCGTTTCAAAATGGTGGACCTTCCCGTCACCTCAAGAGAGCTTGCTGAGCAGTGCCTGACCGCTGCCAGGGAGGAGGGGCTTACAAGGGTGCGCATCGGAAATCAGCACCTTCTTGGGTAGAGCACCCTATAACCTCTGGATTCTGTGCTATATTTTTCATAAGACATTCAATTGTTGATAAGGTCGTAAAAAGTCCATCCATGGCTTTTTACTCTACGGAAAGAGAATAATGTCATTTTCACTTTCCTCACAAATCAACAACTTGCTATGCAAGTTATTGATTTGGGCGCCCCTCAGTGGGCGCGTTGATGACTCTTGCGAAGTCATCAACTGTTGTTTACGTGCGAACTATTCGAAAGGTGTGATGTCTAGTGAACAGAATTTTTCTCGCAATACTTATGGTCTGCCTTATCGCCGGCACGGCGTACGGTTGGGATTTCGATAAACACAGTATTCCAGTTGATCAGATCCTGTCCGGAGGCCCCCCCAAGGACGGTATCCCCGCACTTTTAAACCCCCGGTTCGCAACACCTGCCGAATCAGGCCTTGAACCGGAGGATCGTGTGATCGGATTCGTCTCGGGAGGCGATGCCCGTGCATATCCAATGCGGATCATGTCGTGGCACGAGCTTGTCAACGATGAGGTGAACGGCAAACCTGTTCTGGTCAGTTGGTGACCACTGGCAGCATCGGGAGTCGTGTACTCCCGCGAGGTAAGTGCAAGAAAGATGACCTTCGGAGTCTCCGGACTCCTGTACAGGTCCAACGTACTTATGTACGACCACCAGACTGAATCTCTGTGGCTCCAGGTAAAGAGGCGTGCCGTTACAGGCCCTCTGACAGGCACAAAACTTAAAGTCCTCCCCTCTTCCGTAACGACCTGGAAGAAATGGAGAAAGAGGTATCCGGAAACCAAAGTACTCTCCTTCGATACAGGCTACAGCAGGGGCTATAGCCATGATCCCTATGGGGACTATTACAGGAAAAGCGGCGGGTTCTTCTCATCCTTTTTCAGGGCAGGGCCGGGCGAAAAGGAAAAGGAGTTGGTTGCGGGGATCGAGATCGGAGACTCATCAAAGGCCTATCCAGTTGAGCTGCTCAGGAAAAAGGGGAAGTTGACGGACAACTTCAGCGGCAAGAAGATAACCATCGATTTCCATGAGGAAACTGATCAGCTTTCGATCAGGGATTCGGATGGTGTCGAGATCCCCCACGTCGTGGTATATTGGTTTGTCTGGAAGGGAATACATGCTGATTCCGGTCTCTATAAAGAGAAATAAAGCCGGAATCAGAGTCCCTTGTCCCAAGTCCCTGGTCCCACGTGAAAGATACACGTGGGTCGTGGGTCCTGGGTCCTGGGACTCGTTCACAGACGCAGTAAGGATATCCGATGAAGCTCAAGGATAAAGTAGCAATTATTACTGGCAGCGGTAGAGGATTAGGTCGCGCATGCGCCCAGGCCTTCTCCAGGGAGGGAGCCTCTGTGGTTATCCTCAGCAGAACACCGGAGGAGATCACCGGGACTGCTACGGCAATCGAGAATGAAGGGGGAACAGTCCTTGCCATTCGAGCTGATGTCTCCAATTCCGGTGAGGTCGATGAGGTTGTGGCAGAGACTATATCGGTCTTCGGCAGGATCGATATTCTGATGAATAACGCAGCCATCCTCGGCCCTCCCAGAGTTTTCCTGGAAATAAATCCGGAGGATTGGGAGCAGACGATGGATATCAATCTAAAGGGAGTCTTCCTCTTCTCCCGAGCCGTCATACCCCAAATGAAGAAGCAGGGAGCCGGCAAGATAATCAACGTCACCTCCGGACTGGCAGAGATCGTGATGCCCCCTTTCGGTGCTTACTCGGTAAGCAAGGCAGGAGTGAATCACGTTACCAGGATAATGGCTGAGGAACTCAGAACCTTCAATATTCAGGTCAATGCCCTTGACCCCGGGATAATGGACACGATCATGCAGGAAAAGATCAGGCAGCTTGGTCCGGATATTATGAGTGAAGCCATGGCAGAACAGTTTGAAACCTTCCACACCGACGGACATCTGAAGAATCCGGAGGATATAGCATCCCTCGCTGTCTTCCTGGCTTCAGATGACTCGGATCTGATCACCGGTGAGATCGGCTCGGAACTTGATTATTCAACTTACGGTTATAATTTGTAACTCTTGAATCTGGGAAACTACGATCAATTTATTCTGAAGCCAGAAGACAGGAGTCAGAATTCAGAATTCTGTCTTCTGTATTCTGGATACTGACTTCCGCCTTATTACTCCTCCGGCTCCACATGCACCACCACATCATAGATCCTGCTGTCCCTTTCCATAACCGACCTCTTTACAGCTGTAGCGATATCGTGGCCTTCGCGGACAGTGAGTTCCGGATCCATGCCAACGTGAGCTTCAATTGCTATCATGTTGCCCACATATCTGAATTTCATCTCCCTCACAGCAAGGGCACCTGGCACTTCCAGGATCATGCGCTCTACCTTTAACTCGTAGTCCACTCCCGGTGCGGTGTCGATGATCCTCATTACGGAATCCCATCCGATCTTGCCGCCTATCCTCACAATAATGATAGCTACTAAAAAGCCCACAGCAGCATCCGCCATGGCAAATTTGGGGACGAAAATAGCCAGGGTCACTCCCAGCAGCACGCCTGCCGACGTGATAGCGTCGCTCCGATGGTGCCACGCGTTGGCGATGAGAGACTGCAGGTGAAATTTCCTGCCTGTTCTGACAGTGATCCTGTATAGCCACTCCTTGGAAATAATGCTGGCTGCCGCAACAGGAATAACAAAGTAGGAGGGGACACTGATATTCGGTCTGTATATGGCCCTCACCGAGTCCACGGCTATAAACAACCCCGCGAGAACCAGTATAATGCCAAGGACCATCTCTGACAGATTCTCCACTTTTCCGTGGCCGTAGTGATGATCTTCATCCCTGGGCTTAGCGCCCAAGATGACACCCACCATTACAGCGGCATCCGAAACAAGATCGGTCATTGAGTGAAGGCCATCCGCGATAAGAGCCCTGCTGCCACCGAAATAACCCAGGACTATCTTAATGATCACGAGAACGACATTGATAACCGCGCCAATTTTTGTGACGCGTATAGCTTCGTCTATTTTTTCAGTGTCGTTGTTTTCATCCATTAAATTATCCCGTGCGGAACAGGGGTTTGGTTTCGGGACAAATCAGATGTCAGAATCCAGAATCCAGAATTCAGTATAAACTTCACAATGAGAATGATCGAAAGCAATTTAACAAAACGATCTTGCAAGGTTGTCGCTTGGCTCTCATTTTATGACGCTCCCCGCAATGGCTGCTTATTCTGCCAGTTCACTTCAACTAACATGTTATCTACAACCGCAGAATTCTGATTTCTGAATTCTGGATTCTGACTCCTTCCTAAATAAACGCCCTCCTCCGTCACGCCGACACCCCGTTACGCATTAACATTCCAAGGGCGTCTCTTATTTCCCCAGGCATTCTCTTAGGTTTCAGGTTACCATCGACACAGACTAATGTAACTTCACCCTCCACCAGGAGCGTATCTTCACCGGCCCGATACACCCTGTTGGCAAAAGACACCGATGTCCTGCCCACGGAAATAATCTCTGTTTCTATACGCAGGAGGTCATCGTAGACAGCAGGATTCCTGTAATCGACCTTTACACTGACAACCGGAAAGAGGAGCCCCTCTTCCGCAAAATCCCGCACGGTGTAACCTGTCTCCCTCAGGGCCTCTGTCCTGCCCCTCTCAAAGAATCGCAGGTAATTCCCATAGTAGACTACACCACCGGCATCGGTATCTTCGTAGGTTACGCGGTATTCGGTAATGAAGATCTTCTTTTTTGTTGTTTTGCTCATCTGCTTTAGCATCCTTTACTGCTGACTCACCTGGCATAGTCCCTGGTCCCTAGTCCCGAGTCCCTGGTTTACTGTAATTAGTTAAATCCAAATTCCAGGTTTCTCTCTGTGCTCTCTGTGTCCTCTGTGGTTCAAGCCCAAGCCCTGTAATTTCTCCGTGTCCTCCGTGCCTCCGTGGTGAAAAGATACAATTATTTTTCTTTTTTCAGCAGGAAGAACTTATAAACCTTATCCGCTTTGAAATTCTCTGCGTTTCTCAAGCCCGAAAAGTACTTACGGTTCATCTTTTCGATCTTTTTCCTGTACCGCCATTTGATAAATCTGCTTATTCGGGGATAGTTGCTGTCCATTGAATATTGAACCAGATCCCAGACAGGCTTGGCAAAATTGCCAAGCAGATCATCTACGAGGTCCAGGTTTGGTGCAGTCTGATCGGTAATGTCGACATCCTCGATGATCCTGAATCCGGAACTACTCACCCTGTCGTAAAACTCGTCGATATTATGTCCTCCGCCCATAAAACTCTTGATCTCCCCCCCCCTCCTGAAAAAGTCGCAGATCATGAGGTGGCCGTTCTCGTTCAGATATTTGCCGGCATCTGTTAGAGCATCATTCAGGCTCACATACTGGAAACTCTCGGAGAAAAGGAGCATATCGTATCTCTTGTCCGTATCCAGTTCCTCAAATGTGCACTGGTGTATGGTGCATTCTTCACCCAAAAGATCTCGGGCATACCCCGTCAGAAAATCACTTGGCGAAACACACTCGACGGAATATCCCGCATCCATAAGTTTTTTCGCTGTGGCTCCGGTACCGCACCCTACATCGAGAACCGTATCTGTGCCCTCAGGGATGTGGGAGGCCAGGAACTCGGTGTATTTTTCCTGTGCCTGCGCAATGTTGGAGATATCCAGGGGCAGATCTCCCGGCCAGTAGCCGTAATGCATATGCTCTGTTTTCAGGAAGTACTTGCTGAAGATAAGGCCAACGGCAAGACCTACTTCTTTTGAGTCTACTTGTCTGGATCCATTCATCTTCCTGTTTTCCCTCCTCAGGTAAAGTTGCTACAGGTCATCACCAGGTCATTTCTAAAATGAGATTCACAGTTTATGACAAACACCTGGAAAGAACCAGATGTATGTATTGGAATGCCTGGGTATCGAGATTATTTAAGCAGATCTTTTATGGATTTCTGATCGAATTTAAGGCGTAATCGCAAGTATGGACCCTGAGCGCTGAAATCAGCACCAGAAAAATCACCGTCAACAAAACCGAGGAAATTGTAACCGAAGCTCAGCCACGCGTTCTCCATCAGACTGTAGCCGACTGAGATACCTGCTGAATAGTCAACAGTGCCGGATTCGAAGGAGTGAAGTACACTTGTCCTGAGGCCCATATCCCAGCTTTGGGTGAGGTCGTACCTGTCCTCCACCCCGAACAGGCCTGCGAAATCCCTGTATGGTTTTCCATCTATATCCTCAGTGGAGTATTTGAGGCCGCACTGGAAGGCTATTTGATTTCTAGGACTGCTCTGGTAGTTGGCATTCAGATTGTTTACGACCTTCCAACTCTCGATGCTAACACCCGATCCCTCCTCCTTCTGTACTAAGTAATCAAGTTTGTCTAATAGGATCCAGTCTGAGTCCATCGGGCGGTAGACAAGCCCCAGCCTGACTCTCTCATCGGTTCTGCTCCCGCCTGCCGCGATGTCCGTAAGGTAGAATGTACCGGAAGCAGAGATGCCTATACCAACTTCCGGCTCACCAATCAGATCAGTAAGGAAGCCAACCTTGCCTTCCGAATCTGACTCTCTTGTCTCCAGGCGCGCGTTCCATTGCCATATGGAGTGGCTGAAGGATGTCCCAAAAGATACTGACGTAAAATCTTCTCCGCCTGAGGAAGGCGGAACGTTACTGTTAAACGGGAGGCTTGTCGTTTCCCTGAAGGTTCTGCTCTGCTCCAGGGCCCCGCTTATTCTCCACCTTTCACTAACTCTGAAGGTTTGTGTCAAACCGAGGTTGGCAAAGACCCTGGAACTGTTTTCATAGGATGCCTGCTCTATGGAGCTTGTGGCATGACCTCCCTCCCAGGGATCAGCTTTCATTCCCATCCTGGTGCCAATGGTATCACCCGCTTTACCCTGAGTATATTCCTGTTGGGCAAACAGCGAAATTGCTTTGCTTAACTTGTAGTCCGAACCCAGAATTGTTCGGGTTGGATAGTCAGTGTTATCGTTACTGCCCAGGGATTGGTCGTGTTCAAGCCTCAGCTTCAAGCGGTTCCCCATTGTTAAATACTCCCCGCCAACGTTCAGCTGAGTGGACCTGTCCTTACTTGCCGCGATAGTGTCAGTGGCCTGCCGGAGGCCGCCGCTTACGGAATAGTTCAATTTTGCGAACGCAACTTTCGCTTCCACGACTTCACGCTCATCACCTGTCGCGTAATTCAGTTGCCTGAATCCCTGCCCGCTGACGGTAACCGTGTCTGTAGCCCTGTAGGAAACATCTACACCCAGTTTTCTGGTTCCCGTCTCACTGACATTCTGCTGGCCCAGCCCGAAATCTTCATCCTGTTCGCGGAGGTAAACCTTGCCTTTTACCTTACTGCCGCTGTGGGTTATCTCAGCCAGGTAAGCCGAACCGTCCTTTTCGGTGCCCCCGGTTTTCGTTGACGTTACCGCAGCCTCAACTCGCAGCTCTGTCCCCTCTCCCAGTTCAACAGTGGCATCAAGTCCCGCGAGGTCTCCCTCGGAACCGGTAGCCCCCTCGTGGATAAGACTTGCTCCCAATTCCCCTATATCACCAGGAAGTCTCGCTGTTCCCCGCCCCCCGAATGTAGTCTTTCGATCTCTTGAATCCACAGACTCGTATTCAACCACTATGAAAACAGGGTCAAAGCTGCCATCCCTATCTGAAACCGGCTCTTTGAAGAACAGTGTCCCGGCCAGGTAATCTATATTGTAGTCCGTGTGGCGTGCAAGCTCCCTTGTGGAAATAATTAACTCACTCCGGAAACGGTCCCGAATCTCGATCTTCACCTTTTCGGAGTTTATCACTATGTTGCTGTTTGACAGGCGGTACAACCCCGATGTACCGTCACCTCGTATCTCGTCTCTTACAAAGGACTGATCCGTCCTGGCTGCAAAGACTTTGTAACCGAATTTTTCACCCTTCAGTTCCGACTTCAGACCGGTGAAACTGCGGTTGTACCTGGAAAGTTCAGTTACCGTAAGGCCGGTATCATAATCCCCGAAAAGAGCGTAGAACTGACTGTGTTCTATCTTCAGGTAAAGCTTCTGCGAACTGGCTGCCTCGTAATCCTGTTCGGCTGAATCACCATACAATGTGTAGTAGGTGTCAGGATCGATCGTCTGGTGGAGGCTGTCGCCAGTAGCGTCTTGTGTTTTCGATGTATCGTAGGACAGGGTCATGAGCCATTTGCCCTTTATCCGTCCCTTGGCAAAAAAGGCGACCTTCCCGTCCGTGTAGAAACTGTCTTCAACCCCGGCATTATCGAGACCTGTCATGTTTCCGCTGACCGTATTGAAGCCGGCAGTTCCTTCGGCGAGCCCCACCAGTATCCAGTCCCTGGGCTCGCTCTGCAGCCATATTTTTACCTCCTCACCCCTGTCGGCCAGACCGATGTGCAGCACAGCTTCACCGGATCGTGATGTAGGTTTGAGTTTCAACAGTGCTACTCCATCATCGCCGACGGAGAAACGATATTTCTTTTTCTCCTGGCTGCTTAAGGAATCATCCCATATGCTCTCATCATTGGGGAAATATGGAGGGTCTACAGAGAACCTGCCGATTATCCCTTTTCTCGCGGGATATCCCGCTTTATCGGTCAATCTCACAGCTACTACTGGAGCCTGCTTGCCGTTGGCAACAGGTTTGGACAGGGCAGGTACCAGCTCAACGTCCACCGGCGGGCCTGAGTAGTGAAATGTCCTCCTTATCCTGGAGATCTCGGCGCCGTCCGCATCCAGCTCCACAAGATCGAACCGGTTGTCGCCATCTGCAAGGTCAACACCCCTCCACAGGCTCAGGGCAGCTGTGTCTGAACCGTTGGTTGCCGATCCTTCGAAGTTAAGGGGGCTGACGCGCTCGCCGTTGATCAGCAGGGCGAGCTTTGAATCGGGATTGTGTTTTACGGCAACCTTAAGGCTCGGTATCGGCGGCATGTAGCCTTTCTCAGGCAATATCCATTCCAGATCCCGGTTCTCTTTTTCCAGCCAGGAGAGGTCCTCAAGCAGATCAACAGTACTGACTGCAGGCTCATTGGGATTATCGCTATTTTTCAATTCCTCTCCAGGGCGCAGTCCCACGGTTACAATTTCAGTTCTGCTCTTTGCGTGGAACGGTTCCACCGATGTTCTTCGCAAGATATCCTCAGTAACTACCCTTACTTCAACACGCCTGTTCTGAGCCATCCCCTCAGGAGTATCGTTGTCAGCGACAGACACATCCGGGCCTCTACCGTAGTACGCGAACATATAGGGCGGAAGGTCCATCGCCCGGGAAAGGTAGACCGCGACACTCCTGGCCCTGGCAAGTGACAGCGCGTAGTTATTAGCGTATATGTGCCTGCTTCCCTCTGCGATGGGGAGGCTGTCTGTATGCCCCACAACGTAGATCCGGACAACTCTGGATGGATCTACACTGGCAGCCAGGTTATCCAGTGATTCTTCGTCCTCCTTTTGCAAACGGGCCTCGAAGGTCTGGAAGTGGGGATGGAGGACAAATTTGGGAGCTCTGATCCTGCTCTCTTCAGAAACTTTCAGAAGAACATTCTCGATGGGCAGCGAACTGGAGTTACCGGCTCCGGGTGTATCGAAAGTTATAACCGCCCTGCTTAATACCTCTGCCATACTGCCCCTGACAGCCTTTGCCTTATGCTTTCCTTTTCCGGTAGAGAGGGATATCGGTTCCTTTTTTTCAAGCCATTTCCACGTTTCCACAGGCTCGGTGTCGAATCGCAGCCCGCTGTCCCAGCCGGCTGACATGTCACCCAGTCGCCAGACAAGGTAGCTGCCGGACACTGCGGGATCGTCGATGGACCTGCCGTCAATCCTTGAGCTTCCCTTCCTGTACCGGACACCATCTGGCAGTTGAACCGTCATCCGCAGGTTCCTTATCGACACCCTCTCACCCTTCAGCCTGGCCATAAACCTGATATCGCCCCCTTCAATGGCGCTTCTCAATTCCAGTACCGCCTTTCCCTTTTCCCTTGGACGGAGAGCAACGTTAAAATTAACACGCCACAGGGTTCCACCCTGCAGTTCCACAAATTTTGAAAAGGAACTGCCTGCTGATCGGCTGTTTTCGCCGCACGCAACGGCCTGATACTGCATCGGCAGAGTGTCAGTGTCCATCTGCACCACATGGGTGCCTGATCTCACTCCCTCGAAATGATATCTTCCGTACTCGTCCGTGAGCACAAAAGTGCCGTCCTCCAGGAATATCCTGATTCCGGCAAGGCCCGCGGAAGGCCCCCCTGGTTCTCCGCAGCCCTCGGCCAGGACCAGGATCCGTCCCATGAGCACGTTCCGGCTCCTGAAAATATCCTCTACCACCTGAACTGTTACCGACGCCGTATTGGAAACGAGTACCCCGGCTGTTGCCCAAGCGCTGTTTATCGCCCTCCCGGTTCCCGTGCCCACACTGACCTTGAGGACATACCTGACCTGAACTGAAGCCCCCGGAAGCAGGTCCCCGATACTTATGGTAATGGTTCCGCCGTCGGAGGAGATGGCAGGGTCAGGCGACCCAACGCCATCGATGCTCAGGGAACCGGAACCATATCTGAACCCGGCAGGAAGGGTGTCGGTTACAACAACACCTGGCGCAGTGCTGCTGGTCGTGTTTTCCAGTGTGATCCTGTAGGGGATGAAGTCGCCTGGCGACACCGTCCCCTTGTCAGCCGATTTTGTCATGTACAACACACCGGACGGGCTGATCGACGCACTGTCAGAAGAGCTGTCGGTTATATCCGTTGGATCGGTGTAATTTACAACGACACCTGCTCCCACATCGGCGTTAAAGGTTCCGTCGAAAAGAACATCCGGCCGGGGCCCTGTCTGGATATAACCTGTAAATATTCCGGAATTCGGCGCGGTCTCAGTAAGTTTCAGTGTTTCCGTTTCAGAAGACGTGTTCACCGACAGGGTCACCGTTATCGTCTGGACGGTCAGCGGATCCGTGTTCTCGTCCGCGTCAGTTAAGCGTATGAACACGGGATCGGTCTGGGCGAAGGTGTTCGTCAGTGCCAGGGGCAAAGTCGCACCCAGTGTGATCGGGGGGCCGCCCCCTGGCGGCACCGGCGCGGGCGCGTTAACGAAAGTACCGGCAATGGCACTAAAATATTCCGTTGCAAGGACCGTGACCATGAAGTCGGGAGACGAGGGGGCGTACCTGGCAAATTCCACTGTGGATGGTGTATCCGTTGAAACCGTCAGGATGGTTACCGTGTTTGAAAAAGAGGAGATACTGATACTGTTCAGGTTAAAGCTGGCACTGGCGCTATTGGTAATCGGTGTTCCTGCAGGTACAGCCTTCGCAGAAACAGGTAATAAGACAAGAACAAGAGTTATCAAAACAGCCTGTATGTGCCTGATCCCTTTCATATAGGACATGAAACCAGACACGCACAGGGCCGGTCTGAACGCATTACTGCCTTCAGGCCGGCTTTTTCTCTCGATGTTTCCAAGTTGATTACTCCCCTCCCCCACTCCAGGACGCAAAACCGCCACTGTGCCTGCCGGAAGGCAGGCCAGAAGGCGCAAGACTAGTCTTGTCCCGAGGCAGAATCGGAGAGCCATTTTCCGCATGATGTGTCTGCTAGTCGATGGTCACGCTGAATCCAACTGTGTCAGACGCTGCCGGGGCCAGGGGCGACGTCACCGGCATTGTGACAACGCCCGCTGCTATTGTTCCCGCAATGGGATTTATGGATCCGGAAACAAATGTAGTGTTGCCAGGGACAGTATCCGTCACAACTATTGTACCTGCCGCGGCTGCCCCGTTGTTGGTCACCAGTATCGAGTAGCGTACCGTTGCTCCCGGTATCGCCTTCGGGTCTGAAGCCCCGTTGACTGGATCGCTGACTACGACCGAGGATTTCGTAACCGCAAGGGCAGCGGATTCGACAATATAGGCTCCCAGAGCCGAAAAGTCCCCGTTGTTTGCCGCATCGGAAGACCCTGCACCATCCGCGAAGACCACGTCTACGGTACCGGCATTGTCCGGCCCGACCGTCTCTGCGAGGACGGCTCCCTCCCCGACTGCTCCACCTACTTCTGTAGTAGCAGTAAGGCTGATGATGGCCACGCTTCCGTTGAAGGCTGCTCCCGGGATACTGGCAATGACGTAGACTGTTGAGGCGAAATCAGGCCTCAGTTCGTCTACGAAGGTCGCCAAATCCTGAGCCGACTGATACCCTGCCGTGACGCCGCTTTCAACAAACACTTCCAAGAGCGTGGCATCGATGTCATCGGTGAGCCCGAAGACCGTTGTCGTTGCCTGTGCTGCAGCCAGACCGTAATCCTGAACCGTATTTCCGGTATTGGATACGTTGAAGACGAATATCGCGCCGGTTTCACCGGGCAGAACAGAGGTGGCCGTAGCAGCACCCTGGCCGACAGTCAGGTCAACCAGGTTGTCCACCACAAAGGTTACCGTATCCTGAATTGTGGTCTGGCCAATACCATTCACCTCATAATCCACATCAGCCGTGTTGGAGATAACGACTCCGGCCTCGATTCCCGCCGTGGCGGCAAGGGCCGCCTGCGGCGCCCCCACAACGACTAATAAAGCCGATGCAAAGGCAATTAACATTATTTTCCTTGATGTTTTCATCCTGCTTTCTCCTTTCGTTGGTTATTACGCTTTTTGAAACATTACAGTTTTTAAAATTTACTCTCGCCGCGTTTGCCCTCAGCGGGCTCCTTTTCAGCGGCGTTTGTCTCCCTGTTATTCGTTAAGAATCACCTCCCTGTAACTGCTGTTTTATTATTATCCAAACAAGGCCCGGTTCGTTTACGGCACCGGGCAACCTCATTGATCATCTCTACTGGAGGATCGCCCTGAAGACGACCTCTCCCCCTTCACCAGGCTGGATCGATCTGCTCAGTACCCACCTGATGTGTGTATACTCGGATGGTTCCGCAATACGCTCCTTCCCGTCTGTGTCTTTCACCTTCAGATTTTCCGGTGTGTCATAGTTGTTCCCGCCATCTACCGAGAATGTGATGGCCGCGCCTGCCCCGGCTGCGCTGCCTCCCGTGTAGTTCATATGCTCGGGAACGGGATTAGTGATAACCACGTTATCGGCCTTCTCTCCGCTTGTATTTTCGTAGAAGGTGGTGAAGATAACCTCGGCACCCGGAAGGACCTTCTGTGCCGGCACGCGGACTACTTCAGCCTCCCCCTTTTCGTTTACTACCTCCTGTTCCATCTCGGC
>Ga0255052_10000083_pt1 | contig 65201 bp, 64 predicted proteins | sample JV7_2_21_MG_FD_188632 | JGI IMG/M metagenome (GOLD analysis project Ga0255052, IMG submission 188632) | Seawater microbial communities from Jervis Inlet, British Columbia, Canada - JV7_2_21 | ecosystem: Environmental > Aquatic > Marine > Inlet | place: Canada: British Columbia | collected...
TGCCGTGTATCAGGGGGCCGACGGGGCACCACCAGTCACCAGATTGGAGCCCGAACAAAATAGCGGGATCGTCCGGTCAACTGAAAATGCTGGCGGATATTCCTATATTGAACTAGAGACTGATGCGGGGAAAATAGTATGGCTCGCTGCACCGCTGACCGAGGTAGAGCCGGGTGCGCGCATTGAATGGCAAGATGCTTCCAAGATGGTTAATTTCAACAGCCCCTCGCTCGGCAAAACGTTTCCCGAAATTCTATTCGTCGGCGGCGTTGTTTTCAGCAAATAAGGATTCCGCCGTGTTCGCGAGCTACGGTTCCTAACGGGACACAGATTCGCGACCATGCGACTTTGTTGAACTTGCCTTCTTTGGCGTTGAGACTGCCGGAGGATCCCTGCCCCTACGAGTCCACGAAGGTAGCGTTTCCGGTCCTCACTTTACGCCGAATGCTGCCTGCATATAGGCAATAATCTCGTCAATCTCGTCATCGCTAAGTACGGCTTTCCACGCGGGCATCGAAGTTCCCGGTATGCCGCCTTTAATCAGCTCGCGAAGCGCCAGGGGCGTGGCCATCAAGGCAAAGCCGGAATCGGTGAAATCGCGCGGTCGCGGTTGCAGAAAACTGCCGATCCAGTTTCTGCCCGTGCCGTCGGCCGCATGACAAAAAGCACAGTTGTCCTGATACAGGCGCATTCCCCTGGATTGCTGTTCGGACACCGACTCGGGTGTGACGGGAATATCGTGAATCGCGTACGGTGAGGCGCCCGAAACGACATCCTGAGGATGTCCCTTGTGCGAAAAGTGCTTCCGGGGGTATGAGACGGCGCGCAGTTCCCAGACTATACCGCCGTCGCTGGAATTCGCCCGATCATGGCAGCTGATGCACGCGGACAGATAAAGTTGCATGCCATATCGTTGATTTGCGTCAAGCTCTTCCCCGGAAGTGTCGATTGAGACCGTGCCCTGAACAAAAGGAAAAGCGGCGGCATAACGTTCATGATTGATCCAGCCGTTCTCGATGGAGTGGTACTTTTCGATTACCGGTGTGCCAGACATGAACGAGTCTCTTATGTAGCCGACAACAGCAAGGATTTCCTTTTTGTCCAGGACGCTGGAAAAACTGACCATCGCGGTACCAGGTCGCCCGTTCCGCACCGCATCTATCATCCGTTCGGTCGGCAATGACTCATCGGTGTGGAGCGTGAAATCCCGCGGTTTCGGATTCAAATAGCTGCTCGCCAGGGTATTGGCATCACCGGAGTAACCATGGCACTGATAGCAATAATAGCGATACGCAGCCTTACCCGGAACGGAGTCAGCGGGGTCGGCGGCAACCGGCCCGGCCGACCAGATCGCGCCGGTTGACACCAATATAATCAGTGTCGCCGAAGGCATATACCGCCGATGCTTTGGCCGCGCCGGGGCGCATTGCATAATGATTCCCTTCTGATTACCTGGATTCTTTGGCGTAAATTCTAGTCAAGCCGATCAAACTGTGCGAATCGGTATTAATACCTAAGCCATCTTTCGGTAAACCATGATAGAGATTAGCTATAAACAGTGTTTAAGTGCGCTTGACAGCCGGATGATTTGTCACTCATGACCGCGAAGCGGACACTAACGGTGCTGCTGTGCGTAACGGTCGCTGCGATGTCATCGATGTACATTGCAGGGCGGTTCGGCGCAGGATCCGCGAATTATAGCGGTCAGTTTCCGGACTTCGAGCTGGAGACGGTTACAAATGCCGGGCGCTCGGTGACCGCCGCATCGTTTTCGAGACGGCCGACACTGGTTAATGTATGGGCCTCGTGGTGTCTTGCGTGCCGAACGGAGCATGCGCTGTTGATGGAGTTGGCGGAATCGGGACGAATCGCGCTTTATGGGGTGAACTATCTGGACGAGAGAGTTGATGCAATTCGCTGGCTCGATTACTTCGGGAATCCGTTCGAGTTCAGTGTGTACGATAAAGATGGCAGACTCGGCGGCCAGCTCGGCGTCGAGGTTGTCCCCGGCACTTATCTTGTCGGGTCAGATGGCCGCATCCTTTACGGACATGTTGGACCGCTGGATCCTCAAGTAATGGAGAAAGAAATCTGGCCACGTGTGGTGGCAATGGAGACAGGCAGGAAATGAAACAACTCATTCGGCATAACTATGTGGCAACGGTTTTGGCTGCAGGACTTATCCTTCCGGCAATCTCTTTCGCCGGACCTGAAGAGGACCTGCAGGTAGGGATCGACGCTTTCAACCGGGGCGACCTGATTACAGCGATGGGGAATTACCGTAAAGCGGCCGATGCAGGGCTGGCGGAGGCACAGGTCAGGCTGGCCTATATTCTCGATTACTCGGAGGACAACGATGAGGCTCTCGGCTTGTACCGGGCGGCCGCGGATCAGGGTAATTCGGACGGGCAGTTCGGCCTTGGAGAAATGTACGCGAAAGGCGAGGGCACGGAACAGGACTACGAAAAAGCAGTCGAGCAATTTACTCGAGCAGCGGACAACGATAATCTTCGGGCGATCTGGCTGTTATTCAGGGCATACGAGACTGGTGAGCTCGGCCTGCAAGCTGATCCTGCACTGGCGGGAAAGTGGCTGATCCGCGGCGCCGAGATCGGTGACCGTACCGCAATGCAGGAGCTTATCGCCGCATACGAGGAAGGCACACACGGATTGCAAGCAAACCCGGAACGCGTGCGCTACTGGAAAGATCGCCTCAAAATGGAGTTGCCGAACAATGACTGAGCCAATCGACGCCAGAGGGTCGGCAGTCCGCCGACGGTTGTTGGTATTACCGCTTATCATGCTGTTGTCAGTAGCGCCGCTGCAATTTTCAGACGCTGCAGATTATTTCAACGGCGGCCAGGTGTACGAGATGCATTGCCAGAGCTGCCACGGCGTCGACGGCCGGAGCATGGTGCCGGGCACGCCGGATTTTACCACCGGAGATACCTTATTTCGTCCGGATTCCGATCTGTTCAGGCAAATACGCGAGGGGAAGGGGGTCATGCCCGCGTATCGTGGCATTCTGCAAGATGATGAAATTCGTGATGTCATTGCGTACCTGAGGTCTCTGCAGAGATGAAAATGCCCTCACTGTTTCTGATCGCCAGCCTGGCGATCGTGAGTGGCTGTGCCAAAGGGCCCCAGGATCTTGGCGCGGCGCCCGAAATCGTGGACCGATTCGAAGTCGGCAATGGGACTTATGTTCGCTCTCTTGGGGTTGACGTTGCCGCGAACAGCATTTGGATCGGCAGTTCTGTCGGTGTCATGGAAATCGATCTCGCCACGCATGAGATGCTCAATACCTTTACCCGCAAGGATGATCTAGCGAATGAATATGTATTTGCGATCGGTATCGACAGCGATGGTTACAAGTGGTTCGGCACCAATGGCGGTGGAACCTCGCGCTACAAAGATGGCGACTGGCAGGTCTTTTTCCCGATGCACGGTTTGGCGGACTACTGGATTTACGCGTTCGCCGAGCAGGACAGCGAGCAATACTGGATCGGTACCTGGGCCGGCGCGAACAAGGTCGATCTCACAACCATGGAGTTTTCCCTGTTCAAGGAGGAACTGATCAACGAATGGGTGTACGGCCTCTCGGTGGATTCACAAAACAGGGTCTGGTTCGGCACGGAAGGCGGTGTCTCGATGCTCGACGGTGATCTCTGGACGCACTGGACACACGACGACGGGCTGGGTGCCGACAACGAGGCGGAGTTGCCGATCAGCCCGAACACCGGCCTGGGGACCAGGCAGCGTCATGACCTGAGCGTACTGGTCGGCGGGCGGGAAAGTTACAACCCGAACTACGTGTTTTCGGTCCTGGCTGATGCGGACGATGTCATCTGGGCCGGAACCTGGGGCGGTGGTGTCGGGCGCTTTGAAAACGGTACCTGGAGCAACTACACAGTCGCCGACGGCTTGGCAGGCAATATCGTGTACGCGATTGCGCAAGGATCTGACGGTGTGTACTGGTTCGGTACCAACAACGGGCTCAGCCGCTTCGATGGCGAATCCTGGAAAAACTACAGTACCGGAGACGGGCTGTTCGGCCTCGACGTATATGCAATTGTGGTGACGCAGGAAAACCAGGTATGGGCGGGCACGCGCAATGGCGTTGTCAGACTTGCTGCCGCGCCACATGATGATTAACCAAAGGTAAGGCATCTCAATGAGAAACTTGGTATTTGTACTGATCGCTGTTGCTATCGGGTTGGGCGCGTATTTTTTTGGTGTGCAAAAAGGCATGGAACGTCCGATCGCGGCGGAAGATCCGGCTGTTGCAGAGAAATCGGGTTTGCCGGCCGGGCACCCGCCCGCCGATACGGCCGAAGGGTCTTTAGCGGTGGCCACCGGCGTGAATCCGGATGCGCACTTCACCCACTTCCGGGTCGGTCAGAATAACGTCAAGAACATTCTGCCCGACGGAAACCTGATGTGGGTGGGTACGTCGGGTGGCGTCATTCGCTACGATGTCGACAAAGACAGCTATCGTTTATTCGATACCCGCAGCGGGTTGCTTGCGAACGGGATTTTTCACCTCAGCAAACTGAATGGGCGCCTTGTCGTCGGTACCTATGGCGGCGGCCTGGCGCTGATGAATGACGACGGCGAGACCTGGAAGACCTACAACATTCCCGATGGACTGGGCGATGGTTTCATCTATGACCTGCTCGAGATGGACAACGGTGATGTCTGGATTGCGACATGGTCGGGTGCGAACAGAGTCCGCGGTGGAGATCTGGACGACCGATCGAAGTGGGATTTATTCACGGTGGCGAACACTTCAGGGGGGCTGCCCAATGACTGGGTCTATGCACTAAGAGCTGGAAAGGACGGCGTCGTCTGGTTTGCCACCGAAGGTGGCCTGGCGAAATTCGACGACGGCGAATGGCAAAACTGGGACCACCAGGATGGTCAGGGCGCCCCCTACGAACTCGTGCGCGAGCAGATCCGGTTTTCGAACGATCCTGCGCAATACTCGGAACATCATGCGAGGCAAAAAGAAGAGATGGGCCTGCAGGACGTGGATATCGCGTACAACCCGAATTACATCATTGCGCTCATGGTAGACCGTGACGGCGTCGTCTGGTGCGGCACCTGGGGGGGCGGCCTGGCCCGTTTCGACGGGTCCGACTGGCGAAATTTCACCGTTGCCGACGGACTGCCCGGGAATCATGTTTTCATGCTGCACGAGGATGGCGACGGCACGATCTGGGTCGGCACGGACAACGGCCTTGCAAGGCGGGACAGTGATGGCTTCAAAGTGTTTACGACCGCGGACGGCCTGTTCTCCAACCGCGTGTTCTCGATGAATACCGCAAGCGATGGCAGCTACTGGGTAGGTAGCTTTGGCGGAGTCGCCAGGATTGCCAGCCTGAAGTGACTAATCCGGCGCCGGTTCACCGCGAATGAACTGCAGGTAAACGTATTCGGCGATATCGGCGATGTCCTGCGCGTTCATAACTTTGCCCCAGGCCGGCATTTCCTTGATCGATGTATCGTTGTTCAACCGTTCCGCGCTCCGCGGCAGCGGCAGCAATCGAAAAAAGAATCGCCGGCAGGAATGCCAGCAGGTGTCGGACGAGCCGCGTATAGCAGGGGGAAAACGAGGGCCGGGTTACATTAATTTCGGCAATCGTCGGATTGCTACGTATATGTCGACATATGTCTGGTAGCCCTGTCGCTCTAATATCCGTGTGTACAGGGGTTTGGCAGACAACACCGGCGGCTGTAATTTGACACCAGGTGCTCCCCCGTCTCAAATCGCAGGCAGTTTATCGACGCTCGTATGGGTAGATATAGGGATTTGTAACAACACGACAGGACAATACCGCAAATGACGAATTCCAAGACAGTATTGATGAGCCTGGTCGTGATGAGCCTGGTTTCCTGCGCGATGGCGCCACAGGACGAACTGAAACAGGTTCAGGTGGAAATTCTATTCCCGCCGCCGCCTGAGCCGACGCGATTCATATTCGAGCGCACAATCCGGGGTAGCGCCGACATCGAACGGGCAGACACGGAAACCCGGTGGCGGAGAAGGCTGACGGGGGAGGCGGTAACGTCGCAGGGCATGTCAAAGCCGTTTGACGTCGAAGCGTGCAAGGGCAGGATCTATGTCAGCGATTCCGTCGCAAGATCGGTTCTGGTCTTTGATATTCCCAACGGGGAATTTTCGGAAATTGGCACGAGGGGGCCCGGAGAGCTGCGCAAACCACTCGGTATGGCGGTCGACTCGGATTGCAACCTGTATGTCGCTGATCAAACGGCCGGCAGAGTCTATGCCTACAATCAGGAAGGGCAATTTGTTGCCGCGTTCGGTAGTAGCGAGATGTTCGACCGACTCTCGCATGTTGAAGTGGATCAGGCTGGCCAACGGCTCTATTGTGTGGATACCGGTGGGGTTGGGAGCGATCGTCACCAAGTACGTGTGTTTGATCTTCAGAATGGCGAGCACCTCTATGACATCGGGCAGCGCGGATCGATCGCCGGTGAACTCAACCTGGCCCGGGATATTGCGCTTGGCTCGGACGGCAATCTATACATCGTTGATGGCGGTAATTTTCGCGTGCAGGTATTCGATCCTGACGGAAGTTTCATACGGCAGATCGGCTCGATCGGTGTACAGACCGGCCAGTTTTCGCGACCCAAAGGCATCGATACGGATGCTGACGGTAACGTTTATGTAAGTGATTCCGCCTTCGGTAATTTTCAGATTTTCAATACAAAGGGCGAATTACTGCTGTTCGTAGGAGATCGGTCACAGATACCGGATCCGGCGAAGTTCATGCTGCCCGCAGGCCTCGCAGTAGATGAGGACGGCCGGGTGTATATGGTTGACCAGTTTTTTCGCAAGGTCGACGTGTTTCGACCGGCTTCGATGAGCGCGAACGACGGTTACCTGGGGGCACGGACGGAGCTGGCAGAATAAGCTTCACCGGAGAATAGCAGCAAGATGCACATCAGAAACAAATTCAATATCAAGAAACTGGACACGGTGACGCATTCTATCCTTATGCGTTATCCCTTTTACGAAAACAGTTCGGTCGAATTCCGCGAGAGGCTGCGCGATGACGCCAAGGTTCTCCGATGCGAGGCTGGACAAATTCTTTATGGCCACAAAGGGCCCTGCGACAAAGTGCTCTTGATCGGGTCGGGAAGCATCCGTGTCTATGTTGCCGGCGATTCAGGTCGGGAGTTCACGCTATATCGTGTCGCAGCCGGTGAGATCTGTCCGGTCAACATACAATCGGCTTGCGAGAATGCCGGCGTTATCGCCTATGCGGCTGCGGAAGAGGCACTCGAGGCGGTCGTTATTCCGGCGGTCAGATTCAGGCAGTGGTTACAGGATTTTCCGCAGGCCCGGCATTATCTCCTCGATTCGACCTTCGATCGATTCGTAACGCTCATCGGCCGGATCCGTGCAATCACGACCCGCAAGATCGATCATCGACTGGTCGAGTTCTTGCTCCGGGAATTCGACAAGTCGGACCATCTCCGATCCGCCATAGCGATGACGCACGAAGACATTGCCATCGAATTGGGCACAGTGCGGGAAGTTGTCAGCCGTCGGCTGCAGCAGCTGGAGAATGCGGATGCCATTGAGCTGCGTCGCGGTCGCATAGTGCTTTTGGACGAATCCTTGCTGAGACAGACGCTTGAGGAAAGTAATGGCACTTAATCCCATCGCTACGGGATTCATGCTGATGCCTAGGTACATGCCACGTTGAGTGACAAAGTCACTAGATGTTTCAGGGAGCGGCGCCTATGGTTTGCTTGTAAAACCAACAAGTTAGAAAACTGTCGGCAAAGGTGAAGGCTATGGATATCGAGGCATATTTGAAAAGAACACTGCTGGGCGTCGGATTTCTGATGCTCAGTTGGGGCGTGCAGGCGCAAGTGGTTGGCAGTGACCACGATTTGTCGTCAGGTGGCACCGCCAGCGAGGGAGTAAGTAATACTGACCAAGTGTGCATATTCTGTCATACACCACACGGTTCGGACACAAGTGCGTCGGTACCGTTGTGGAACAAGGTCCTGCCCAATCCCGTCACTTACACACGCTATTCGGCACTGGCTACGTCATCGTTCGAATCGGCGGAAGCAGATGTTGGTTCCGTTTCACTGGCGTGCCTTAGTTGTCACGATGGCAGCCAGGCAATGGATGTGGTCCTCAACGCGCCCGGATCCGGGAATTACAGTGCGACCGGTGTTGCAATTGAAACAGGCGTCGCTTGGGGCGCAACCAGAGCGCCGGTGCCAAATCTGCAAACAGATTTGTCGAACGACCATCCGATAAGCATACAATATGGTGGTGGCGGTATTGACGATGTAACCCCAGTCCTCACTGCAACGGTTGCCACTATGGGAGCTACCACCGATCCGGATTTCGTGCTGGCCAAAGGGGTGGAGATCAATTCTAGCTTCCCTGTCTGGTGGGTGGACTCGGCCACAGGTGGGACCGCAGATGTGCGCGAGAAAACTGATATGCACTTGTACTCACGTGAACTGGTCACTGCTAGCGGAACTTTTGAGCCGTTTGTCGAATGCGGTAGCTGCCACGATCCGCACAATTCCAGCACCGCTGGGGCAACCCAGGTAGCATTCCTGCGCATTGATAACGCTGCAAGTACTGTCTGCGTGTCGTGTCATACGAAGTGAAGTCAGGCAAGCGATTACGTGCGATATCTGCGCATTAGCGCAAGCAGGTAAGAAGTCAGGTCCGGGCGACAAGCAGGTTGCCCGGACTTTTTTTTTCCAGGGTGTGTTCTGTGAGAAACACGGAGTTCGGGAATGATTGAAATGCGCGGTTGTGCTGCAACGATGATCTGGGTAATCGCGCTCGGTTTGGCGGCCACCCACAGCGCGGCTGAGGATACAACTACGCTTATAACGATTGATGGCACTGAGATATCGCAGGAACAGTTCGAGCTGGAGGTATACAACGAGGCGCGGCGGACTTTTTATCATGGCCGCCCGACTACGGAGGCCGACTACCTTGAGTTTCGCCGAGGTATTGTTGACAAGATGGTCGACCGGGCTTTGCTGCTCATTGAAGCTGACCGTCGGGGCATCGTGCCGGATCACGAACTCGTGGCGCACAATCTGGCAGTTTACGAAGACAGTTACTCGGACACCGAGCGCTGGCAGGCTGAAGGTGAGGGAGTGCTCGAGCGGCTTCGTGAGTTCTATGAGGACGACAGCGTCCTCAGTATCCTCGAGCAACAGATTCGTGCGGTCGCCCCTCCTGAAGATGCAGTGTTGCGTCACTACTACGAAGAACACCCCGAAAAATTCACGGAGCCCGAGCAACTACGTGTATCGGTTATCTTGTTAGCCGTTGCACCGTCATCGGTCGCGCCGGTCTGGGAAGCCACCCGCGGCGAAGGAGCCGAACTCCTGCGGCGTATTCGCGCGGGCGAGAGTTTCGAAGAACTGGCAAGGATGCATTCGGCCGACCCGTCAGCCAAAAACGGTGGCGACATGGGATACCTGCACGCCGGCATGCTCAGCGACGCTGCCCATGATGCCCTCGAACAGCTTGAGGTCGGCGGCGTATCGAGCCCGGTGACGGTTCTTGAGGGAGTCGCGATTTTTAGACTCACTGACCGCCGGGAAGCCAAACTGCAGCCACTAGCCGCCGTGCAGGAGCGTGCAGCAGAACTGTGGCAGCGCGACGAAGGCGAGAGACTGTGGCGTCGAACTATCTCCGATTTGCGATCGCAGAGTGATATTACGATCGATGAGGCGTACCTGCAGTCGCTGCCGGCGTCGCGCATGTAAGCGATGGCTAGCAATGCCATCAGAACGATGGTTATTGGTAGCACCACCTGGTGGTCGCCGGCAATTCTTGTCGCGAGCATCCTGCTGTTCCTGCCACAAATTGTCTGTGCCCAATTGGGGCCGATCGAAACAGGCGGGTTCCTCGAGTACCAGTATCGTCGAAACACCGGTACGGGTCCCATCGAGGCGACATCCAATATAGGTACCCTTCAGACCAATGTCTCCACATACGTATGGCGCCCGTGGATCATGCGCGTGAACGCGTTGCTGAATCTGACAAAGACCGCAAGCGAAAACGTCAGTTCCCAGCAAAGCAGCACTTTGGTGACCGGCGCGCTTAACGTTAATCTCTTTCGTCAAAGCCGCTTCCCATTTATGGCCTACTACGATACCAAGGACAGCCGCGTTGACGGTGATTTGCCGGGAACCGATATACTAAATACCACTTACGGATTTATGCAAAAGTACATGGGAAAGGGAGGTGGTCAGTATTCGATGGACTATCGACATAGATCCGTCGAAAGCCTGTTCAACGATGGGTCGGGAATAACGAATGAAGGTATTAGTGATACCTGGCAGATAAGAGCGCAAAAAAGTCTGGGACGCAATCTCATTACGCTCGATTCACTGCGAGACGATGTTTCGCGGAGTGACACGAATCAAAAGCAGAATCGATTCAATCATACGCTTCGGCATCGATTTAATTCAGGCCGTGGATTTTTCCTGGAAGATACGACGTTTTTCAGCGACGAACAGTTCGAGACGGATGATGTTGACAGACAGCGCCGTTTTCTCCAGTTTAACGGCGTGTCGACCTGGCGCCCGCAAACTAAAAGACCGCTCCTGATTATCGGTCGCGGGCTATTGCAGGGAACCGAAACCGGCAACGAAGGCGTGGAGCAAATGTCCAAAAACATGGCCATGACAGCTTCGGCAAACTATGGATATACGGACCGTATCAATTTCGGAGCCAACGTAGGTATCGCGGCCGTTGATTCCAGCGGGGGGGAAGAAATCGTTTCGACATTTCAGCAGTTAATGGCAAGCTACCGGTCCGAAGATCATGATCTTTGGAACAGCCGCTATCAGTGGGGGGCAACGATTGAGGCTGGTAATCGGTCAGGTGATGAGAAAGAATCGGGCGATATTGACAGAAACGATGAAGGGTCCGTTCAAAACATAAACCTTCGCTTCAATCACACCATTTCGAAAAATTATCAACTCAGCTCCGGAAGGCAGTTCACGTTCCACGTGGCGCAGCAGATAATGGGAGCTGCCGACAGCGACAACCGCAGGCGGACGGCGTTGACGCACACTGGAGCTGGCACACTGAGCAACCAGAACGGTAACACGACCAGTTACGTCCGCCTTTCTATATCGGACGGTCGCTTGAGTGCGGAAGCGGATTCCGTTTCCCAACTCGTGAACCTGCAACTTTCTCGAAACAGACAAACTGGCCGGAATCGGTCCTGGGGTGGAAATCTGACCATGCAATACGGGCGTACCGTCCTGGATAGCCCGGACGCGAATCGCAAAGAAAACAAAACTGTCAGTTACAGTGGGAATCTGCACTACATGCAGCGCGACTTGTTCGATATATCTGATCTGACTTTCACCTCGGAGCTTCGCCTTCTGAGCAGTGAATTCGTCAGGGTTGAAGAAATGGATGACGGCGGGCTTGTCCCTGTCCGCGAGCGCACGGATCTGGAATGGCGCAATTGGCTGGACTATCGCGTCGGAAAGCTGCAGATTCGCCTGACAGCGAATATGAGCAAGACCAGAGACGTTCATAATTTTTTGATTTTTCTACGTATTCGCCGGCTTTATGGGTTCCGGTAATATGAACATTGGCACTCAATTGCGGTCGCCAGGAAAACATTCATGATGATCCAGCGGATTCCCAAATCGACGATCCTGTGCGGGGTCGCAATATGCGTACTGGCACTGCATAGCTATTTTAACGGTGCGGAAGCCGAATACGGTGACGTCATATTAAATGAATTTTCCGATGCCGCGGGTGTGCGTCCTGTTGTTTTTCCACACTGGTTTCACCGCATTCGTTTTCGCTGCAAAGTCTGCCATGGTGATCTGGGGTTCGCATTCAAAGCCGGCGGCAACGATATCAACATGTTGAAGATCATTGATGGCGAGTATTGCGGTGCCTGCCATGACGGAAGTATTGCCTGGTCGATCGAAAACTGTGATCTGTGCCATTCCGGAGTGCCGAATATGCCGACGCAGGTACATCACAGTACGGTCCAGAAACTGATAACGCCGAGATCGGATCAGAGTCAGGTAGAACGGTCTTCAGCAGAAGGGACAGACGATTGATGGGCAACGTGAAATACAGATTGTTTCACTATGTTGTGACGCTCGCCGGCACCCTGGTCCTGACTGTTAATATGTTGCAGTGGGCTGCAGCCGATCAGGACCCCAATGCATTCAATCGCCTGTTGCGACCGGTGACAGAGCGCAATGCATCGCCCGAATCGGACGGCATTCACGACCCAGCGGGATATGGTGCAGCGATGCTGCAGCCGCCGAGGGACGCCTTCGGGACATTGCCAAAATCCGTCTCCGGTAATTACATTAACTGGAGTCGCGCCATTGCAGAACAGAAGCTCAATCCGCGTTACAACATGAATAATCCTGAAGCACCTCCAGTTGTATTAGATCTGAATATTGTACGCGAAGTAAAAGGAACCATGCCGGATGTTGTCTATCCGCACAAGGAACACACTGAATGGCTGGACTGCGCCAATTGTCACCCGGCAATTTTTATACCGCAAAAAGGCGCAAACCAAATCAGTATGGCGTCGATACTACTGGGCGAGAAGTGCGGTGTCTGTCATGGCAAGGTAGCATTTCCGGTTTCCGAATGCAGACGATGCCACTCGAAGCCGAAGGATGCCGCGGCACAGTAGTTTCGCTGGCGCAACAACGAGTTAGCTTGCGGATGAAGATATGAACAAGAATATCCTTGGAAAACTGCTTGTTTCTGTAACTGTGGCAGGGCTACTCCGCGTGGATGGAGTTGCCATCGGACAAGTCGAGCCAGAGGATCAACTGCGGGATCGCATCGGATATGTCGAAAAGCTGTTGAACGATTCGACGGCAGCGGAGCAGGTCAAAGATAGTGATGTGGAGGCAGCAAAGTCGCTTCGCGCAGAGGCGATCGAAAAATATGCGGTCGCCCTGCAGGCAAACGAATCAGGTGACTACGAAACCGCTAAGGCAGATTTGTCCGAAGCTGTGAGACTGATGTATACGGCGGTGAATGCGACGCAATCGAGCGGTGTTGCGACAGATAAGAGTGACCGCGACTTCGAAAACCGGCGCGCTAGCGTCGACGCGCTCCTCGCAGCTCATCAAAGGATATCCGAGGAAAAAAACCAGCAGAAAGAGCACGACCTGCTGCAACAGGATGTTGCTACCGAACTGCGTATGGCAGATGAGTTCCTAAAGTCGGGTGAGTCCGAGCAGGCGCGGCGCCATCTTGATGAAGCGTACGACTTGGTAAGATCCGCGGTCAAACAATTGCGAGAGGGCGACACCCTGGTTCGCGAACTTAAATTTGCAACTAAGGAAGACGAATATATCTACGAACTGGATCGCAACGATAGTCACAAAATGCTTATCAGCGTTCTGCTCGAAGATAAACTTGAGGATGAGCGGATCAGAAACCGCGTCACACCACTGATCTCGACTGCCGAAGAATTAAGGGCAGCGGCAGAATCTCAGGCGACGGAGGGTCATTTTGCAGAAGCTGTCGAGACGCTTGAGCAATCGACACAAAAACTGGTGAAGGCGATTCGCGAAGCTGGTGTCTACATACCGGGATAAATTCTCGTGAAACCACTATCCGCCACAGGCATAACAATCGGCACGGTGTTCATTACTGTGTCGTCACTCAGTGCGGACAAGTGGCAGTTGCTTAAGGAAGATGGATTGCATGACCCATCGAACCCGTCTCTCGAAATCCTGCAGGAGCCAACGGAAGCGTTGGGCGCGCTCCAACCCGATTCTGCGGGAAACAAAGTGAATTGGGTGACGGCGCTGCAAGCGGGTGAGATCCACCCGCGCGGAAACCTGGACGGAGATAAGGTGTCAGAGATACTTGAGCTGGATATCGTGATGACCGCGACCACGCCATTGCGACATGTGATTTTCCCGCACAAGCCACACACCGAGTGGATGACGTGCAGCACCTGCCACGAGGAGCTGTTTGTTTCCAAAATCGGGGCAAATCCGATCAACATGGGACGAATCCTGGCAGGAGAATACTGCGGACGATGTCATGGTGCAGTGTCATTTCCGCTGACCGAGTGCGATCGCTGTCACAGCGTCAAACCCGAAAACATAACCACGGCTCCGCCGAGCGGAGCCGCAATTGAGCGCGAACAGTGAATGCAATTTCCCGATTCAAGAGATTGCTGCTTTTGGCGGTTGTGGTTATTCCGGGGACATTGTCCCGGGCCGAATATGCCGATGTCGTTATCAACAACCGATCAGAACAAGAAGGTGTGTCCCCGGTGATCTATCCCCATTGGTTTCACAGAATTCGCTATCAGTGCTCTGTTTGTCATGTTGACCTGGGCATTCAAATGAAAGCTGGTGGGAATGGTATGACGATGGAGAGAATCATCAACGGAGAATTTTGCGGGGCTTGTCATAATGGCACGATCGCCTGGTCGGTCGAAAACTGCGATCTTTGTCACTCGGGGCTGCGAGGACTTGAGACGGGTATCAGAGGCGGCCACAAGACCGGTGGGCCCGGGATCTATTGATTGAGTGATATAGCAATGATCAGCAGTCGAACTTTCAATCGTACAACTGCAAACCATGTTTGGCAGGGGATACGGCGTGTATTGCTGTTTTCTATTGTGGTCACAAGCAGCCTGGTGCCAGCTGGCTGCGCGAGCCTCGACTCAAACCGTTATGCGGAACAAAGTGTGCTCACGGACGGCGACACTTTATTGACGTTGGTCCAGCAGATCGATGCCGGCACGTTTCTGCAGTCGCGGGGCATGTTATCCAATGGCATTTACGACCAGACTTATGCAATCGGCTATGCTGCGGCGGTCGCGGCCCGTGGCAATGATATTTACGTCCTGGACCAGGTATCAGGACAGCTGGTGCACATCAATTTGGCATTAGGTGAAGCCAATGAATTGATGACGCTACCCGATCCCAACACACACGGGATTTATGTGAGGCGGGACCGGACCGTATTCGTCGTAGACAAGAATGCGAGGGCGATCAGGCAACTCGACGACTCAGGCCGGACGACGCGTTTGTTCGAAGACCGTCGGTTGATGCCGGCGCCGGTCGATGTTGCAGAGTCCGACTGGGGTAACGTCATTGTCGTAGCCGATGCGCTGAGCAGTCAGCTCGTGATGTTCGATACTCTGGCCGGCGTTGTCGACGTGATCGGATCCAATATGTCCCGTCCATCCATCGCCCAGACAGTGCATGCGATCGCTGCAACGAGTAACTCGGTGTATATCCTCGACCCGCAGATGAGTGAGGTAATGCGTTTCGGACTTCATGGCAATCAGATAGGAAATTACGGCGAAGATGAACTGGAGATTCCAACGGCGCTGGCCGTCGATCAATGTGGGCGCCTGTTTATTGCGGATCAGAGCGGTCAGGGTATTCTCGTCAGTTCGTCGGACATGATGCTACCGGCTGCCCGTGCGAAACAGAATGCATTCATCACGGATCAAATTACAGACCTCTGGGTGGATGACAATTTTCTCTACGTAGCGGCCGGAGAGCAGGGCATCAGGATTTACCTGATCGAGCCGCCGTGTGCTGCCCCATGAGAACGCCGCTTGTCATCACTGTGGCGATCCTGTTGCAGTCATGCGCAACCGCACCGAAGGTCATGCTCTATTTCCCGGATGGCGAGGTCCCGGATGAAGCGATTGTCTGGCCGGCCGCACCCGAAATCGCCCGGCTGGAATACGCCGGCATGCTCATTGGTGAAAGCAACTTCACCGCGGCGGAAGGGACCCGGGATGGCCTTGGCGTCAGGCTGCTGCGCTGGGTTGCGGGGTTGGGTGGCGGACAGGGGGACATCAGGCAGCTGGTCCGGCCACAAAGTGGCACGGTAGACAGTACCGGGCGCATCCTCGTCACTGATGCCGGGCGTCAGGCCGTGATTGTCTTCGACGAGGCTCACGGAGATCTTTCGATCTGGGAAGACGCCGGCAACGGTGGCTCATTTCGGTCTCCGGTAGGTATTGCGGTGCAGTCTGATGGCCAAATCCTGGTAGCAGACGCAGACCTCGGCGATGTCATCACACTTGCGCCTGACGGCTCACCGATTGGCCTTATCGGCACAGATAGATTGCATAGACCGACAGGTTTGTCTATCAACCCGGCAAACGGCGAAATCTACGTGAGCGACACGGCGGCACACGATATAAAGGTCTTCAGCCAGGATGGTGACTGGCTGAGGACGATCGGATGGCGCGGCGCCGGCCCCGGTGAATTCAACGGCCCGACTCATTTGCGGTTCGACAGCGGACGGCTTTATGTCACCGACACTTTCAATGCACGCGTGCAGGTTCTGACGGCGAGCGGCGATGCGACTGCTGAGATGGGCGAACGCGGCCTGTACGTTGGCAACCTGGTACGGCCAAAAGGTGTGACGACGGACAGCGATGGTAATGTCTATGTCGTCGAATCCTACTATGACCATCTGTTGGTGTTCGATACGGACGGCAGCCTGTTGCTGCCGATTGGTGGCACCGGAAGCCGAGTCGGGCAGTTCTTCCTGCCAGCAGGTATCTGGAGCGATTCCCAAAACCGCATTTTCATCGCCGACATGTTCAACGGCCGAGTAATTGTGCTGCGGTATTTAGGAGGATAAGCTCGGATGCGAGTCCCCGCGTTCGCAACTATCGTACTGAGTTCCGCCGCTGCCAGCGTGGTCGCGCTGGCGCAAGGAGTTAGCGACGTAGCGAATACTGCCCATAACCTGTCGGTCAGCGGCCCCGGCCCGGTGCAGGCGACGAGCGAATCGCAGATATGCGTGTTTTGCCACACTCCCCACGGCGCGACAGATTCCCCAGGCGCTCCCCTATGGAACCGGCAGTTGTCTCAGCAGACCTACACAACTTACATATCGTCGTCCCTCGATGCCGAAACGATAGCAGGCCAACTGGCGCAGCCTGCCGGAAGTTCCAAGCTCTGCCTTTCCTGCCATGACGGATCGCTGGCGATCGGTACGGTCAACGTCCTCGGTGGCCAGATCGGCGTGACAGTGGAAATGTCCGGCACGGGCACGGGCGGCGTCATTTCCCCCGGCTTAGGCACACAGACCGGGTTCACGCGAGATCTTGGAATCGATCTGACCAATGATCATCCGATTTCGCTGACCTACGATACGACGCTGGCGAATACGGACGGTGAGCTGCGGGATCCCGCGGCCGAATCCCACATTGCTATTCGGCAACCGTCGGTACGGCCATCGGTACCATTGGAGGCCACGGGGCCCATCGGTGAAGGACAACTGCAATGCGCGAGCTGTCATGATCCTCACGTTATTGACACGGGTACGAGCGCTGGGCAGAAATTCCTGAGGCTGAATCGTTTCCAGCAGGCTACGCCGGCGCAGGGTAGCTTCAGTGAGCAACAGGACATCGTCTGCCTCGGTTGTCACGAGAAAGACGGCTGGTCGACATCCGCACACGCTAACTCGACCGTAGCGGACGAAACTTATCTTACGTCAGCTGCAGCAATCCGCGATTTTCCGGACGGCTTGCCGATCTGGCAGGCTGCCTGTCTGAATTGTCATGACACGCATACTGTGCATGGTGCGAGACGGTTGCTGCGTGAGGGCACGGACAGCATCAGTACGCCAAAATCCGGCGGCAGCTCTGCCATTGAAGAAACCTGTTACCAATGTCACAGCATTGCGCCGATCGTGACCAACGCCGCCAGTGATATTCGCAATATTGCCAGCGATTTCGCCCTGGCCCGGCACATGCCTATCGACAGTGGTGACCAGCGCGCGATATCGGAGGCGCATGACATAGACGACGCGGACTTCACCGAGGCGCAGGTGTTACTGGGCCGCACGGATCTGAACAATAGGCATGCCGAATGCACGGATTGCCACAATCCACATCGGGCCATGAAGAACGCCCTCTTCAATGGACTGGGGAGTGCGGCGGAAAGCGCCCACGAACACGCATCAGGTCACACAAATATCGCATCGGGCGCCTTGCGTGGCACCTGGGGCGTCGAGCCGAATTACGGTGGCACCGCATTCCTCGATTTGCCATCCTCTTATGAGGTCAAGCAGGGTGATGGGGGTGATGGTGCAAGTGCTGCTGTTACGACCGGTTATGTCACGCGCGAATACCAGGTATGCCTGAAGTGTCATTCTGACTACGGCTATCTCGATAACGGCGTTTATCCGATCGGCGACCGGCCCAATCTCGGTGATTCCGGCGGCGGAACGCCCTCCGGTACCAACGGGTTGCTGCAATACACCAACCAGGCGATGGAATTTCAGGCGCCGATTGCCGACACGGGCGAGCCCGGTGGCAATCACCGCTCATGGCATCCGGTGATCGAAAGCACGGGCCGCAGTGCTGCAGTACGCAATATGAGTGCGTCAACCAACCTGTTCCTCGCGCCTTGGAACGGTACGAACATCGGTACCCAGACGATGTACTGTTCCGACTGCCACGGAACGAACACGGCCAATGGTACAGTCGTGCCTTCGGGTACCAATCCCTGGGGACCGCACGGTTCGAGTAACGACTTCATACTCAAAGGCACCTGGAATCAAACAACCGGCAGCAATAATTCGGGGCTGTGTTTTCGCTGTCACAACCACACCAACTACGCGACTGAGCAGAATGAAGGAGACAGATCTGGTTTTGAGAGTGGTTTTGGCGGCGCGGACGATACGAATCTGCATGCGTTTCATGCCAAACAGGTGAACCAGAATTTGCGCTGTAGCTGGTGCCATATCGCCGTGCCGCACGGCTGGAAGAACAAAGCCTTTCTCGTGAATCTCAATGATGTTGGTCCGGAAGCGGGTCTGGCGCCCGGGACGGAAGTCAACATTACATCCAACGCCCAGACCTACACTCAGGGACCGTACTACATGAACGCAAAACTCAAGATCCTGAATTTCAGGAGCAGCGGCACATGGCGTGAGCAGGATTGTGGTTCGGCCAGCGGCCAGCAAGGCACGGGAAGAGACTGGATGGGCAACGTTTGTGATAATCCGCCATGATGTCGATCCTCACCCGTCTTGCATCATTGAAGTTGACGCTGTTTGGCATTCTCGGCGTCATCGTTCTTGCTGTGCTCAGCAACAAAGGCCCCGAGCTGAGCACCGGATGGCTGGTCCTTCCACTCGCATTCCTGTCGCTAAATCTCCTGGCAGCCATTGGGACTAATTCTGCATTCAGGGGTCAGCCGGCCCTGCTGGTTTTCCATGTCTGTCTCCTGGCCGTATTGTTGTTATTAGGAATCGGCCTTCTGATCCGCTTCGATGGTCACGTAGAACTCGTAGAGGGCGAAACATTTAATCCGAATGTTGTACAGGTTACGGAACAAGGTGCGTGGCACGCGTCGAATCTGGATAGTGTGTCGTTCGAACAGGGCGAAATTGAAGTGGCTTATCTGCCGGGATTAATACGTCGAAGCACACGTAGTGTGATAACCGAGATCAGACCAGATGGTGACATACGCAACGTAGTCATTGGCGATCGCGTCAACACGACCGTAAGCGGATATCGTTTCATATCGACATTCAATAAAGGTTTGGCCGTCGTCGTCGTGTGGTCGGATGCTTACGGAAATCAGCGGCGGGGCTCGATAAACTTTCCGTCCTATCCGGAATACGAATGGAAACAGCTTAATACATGGACGACACCTGGAGGGGAGAAAGTTGAACTGGAGCTGAAGCTCGCCATCGTCGCTCCGCGTGACGAAGCGTGGCTTCTGCGAAGTGATAGCGTACCGTTTGCAATCGAGCTCAGGCGGGATGCCAATCCGCCGCGGATACTCTGGCCGGGCGACACGATGAAATTGCGGGATGGCATGCTAAGAATCGAAAACTTGCGAATGTGGATGGGCTATCGCATTGATTTTTATCCACTTTTATCATGGGTCTTCACAGCTGCGCTATTCGCGCTGGTCGCGTTGTACATGCACTTCCAGATGAAATTCTGGCCGGCACGGCAATCGGCAAAGGCAGCTACTTTCGAAGGTGTTAAGGCATATGACGGCTGCGATTGAAAAAAATCTGCTGATCTCCGCGGTTGCGATGCTGGCGCTTGCGGCGGTGACTGATTACTGGTCGCGTTACGGTCAGCGGTCATCTGTCGCATCGACATACGCACTGATCGCCATTGCGACTTTAATGTTGGCACTTGCGATAACGGTGCGTTGGATCCGGGAGCAGCAGGGGCCATTTCTTACCTTATATGATGTGTTGCTGAGCAATTTATTCAGCCTCGGACTGATCTGTCTGGTCGTATATGCGGTTGCGCCGCTGCTTCGCGCGACCGCAGTGATCGTACTTCCGCTCTTCGTGTTATTGGGGCTGTGGTTACTGTCGGTTCCGGCGGACGCGGTACCATTGCCGGCGACGTTCGACAACTCGTGGCTGTGGCTGCATGTGACAAGCGGCAAGATTTTTCTCGGCTTGTGCCTTGTTGCAGCAACGGCATCTGCGTTGCTAATGCTCGATCGTTTTCATCTCACAGGGCGAAATTTGCAAATGACTATTCAATCAGCCCAGCTTGACGCTGCGATCTGGCCCGTATTTGCGCTCGCGTTCATCTGTCACAGTTTTATGCTGATTGCGGGGGCGGTGTGGGCGCACAGTGCCTGGGGAAGCTACTGGGCATGGGATCCACTGGAGACATCAGCATTGGTCACCTGGTTGGCGATGGGATTATTGCTGCATGCTCGCGTCACCTACCGGCAGATGCCTGTGCTGGCATCGTGGGCATCCGTCGTCGCGATTTTCGTACTGGCGTTCCTGACGTTCTTCGGGATGCCATTCAGCAGTCTTGCACCACACAAGGGGATCATATGAACGGGCGGAAAGGAGTCAGAATCTCTCTCGTTCTCGCTACCTTCACGGGCATCGCGCTGGTTGGTGCCCTGATCGACAGGACCAGCACCTCAGAATTTGCAGACGAAGAAACTCGAGTGGATATGTCGGATGGCGCCTCCCGTTCCGTTCACCAAAGTTTTCAACAGGCCGTTGTCATGCTGCACGCGAAACAATATGACCATGCAGTTCAATCTTTGCACCAGGTGTTCGCGTTACAACCGCGAATGCCAGAGGCACATGTCAATATGGGCTACGCACTTCTCGGGCTTGGCAACTACCGTGCAGCGCGCGATTTTTTCATGAGTGCCACGGAATTGCGGCCATCGCAATACAATGCCTACTACGGCCTGGCAATCGTCAGCGAGGAACTGGGCGATCTCGCCGCGGCCGTCGCAGCGATGAAGACTTTTGCTCATTTGGCGCCGGCGGACGATCGATTCCAGCGCAAGGCGCAGTCGGCAATCTGGGAATGGGAAGGCGAATTGGTGGGAAAAAGACATTGATGAAGAATCGTTCGAATTTCGCTGGAATTTTCGTTGTGTGCTCGTTGTACTTTGCGCCGGCGGTGCTCGCCGATCAGGAACAGTGTGCTGTCAACGCCGATGAATCCTTGCGCGGCCAAGCCGAACAGAAAATCGTGCTGCTGGAGCGGCTGGCAGGAGACACTGAACCTGTGCGTCGAGTTCTCGACAGTGGCGATACCGACGCCATAATGCTGCTAGAGGCAGCACGTAATTCCGCCACGACGGCCAGGCAAAGTCTCAATGCCGGATGCACTGCACATGCTGCGGACATGGCGACAACGGGATTGGGTCAGGCGTCGCTGGCGTTCCAGCTGGTCAGGAACCAGACCGTGGGAATGGAGCGTGAATACAAGGTGTTGCACAGGCGCACGAAGGGATTCCTCGATGTGCTGGAATCCCGGGAAACCAGTGAGCAGGGCATCAGCGCAGACGATCTCACGGGTATTGGGCGGCAGCTCGATCGCGCCGAATTGCTGGCAATTAACGGCAGGTACGATGATGCAACTGCACTTCTGAAACCGGTCGCCGACAGACTGCAACGTCGGCTAATGGCGATTTTCGATCAACAGACCATTTATTACGAACGTGACTTCGCTGGCCCGGAGGATGAGTACGCGTACATCGTTGAACAATACAACGGATATCTTCTACTGCTCGAGCAGCTCGTGGATGAGCGGCCGCCTCCGTTCAGCAGTCGTCAAAATTATGAACAGGCTTTGCAGGATGCCGCGAGGCTCAACCAAGAAGCAAAACAACTGGCGACAACGAACGACTGGCAGTCTTCACTCGCCGCGATGCATGAAGCACTCAAGAAATGTGAAATAGCGTTGCAGTTGACCGGAGTGACTTACTGATGGGTTTGTCGATCGACGCATGATGGAAAATCAACCATGATTCAGGACAATGACAAGATGCAACAAGGTGTCGGTAAGAAGGTGACTACGGACTTGCGATGCCTCCTTCTCTGGATGACAACGGCAGTCTTGACTTACGGTTTCCTGTCCGGACTCGCTATTTGGCTAATGCCGTTTGGCGAATTCGCTCAATACTCTGTATTGGTGCACAGCTTCATTGGCGGGCTATCGTGCGTACCTGTCTTGTTGTTGATACTCCTGCACTGGCGTCATGACAGGCAGGATATTTCGGCATCGGTTCGACGCATAGCAAACACTGCAGCAGTATTGACGCTGCTCTGTATTCTGACCGGCATTCTCGTTTCGCTTCAGGCCGCATTCGGCACCTGGGTGATGCCCTCGCTACGGAATGGCCATCTGATAACCGGCCTGCTCCTCGGCGCAGCACTGTTGTGTCACTTGATCCCGTTTTACATGAACCGCTTACGGGCGGTGCCAGTGTCCGAGGGAAGCGCCGGCGGCAAATATGTAGTGGCCGGTCTCGCTGGCGTCGCCGTGTTGTGTGCTATCCCATATCTACTTCTGCGTCAGACGCCGGAAACACCTGAATTTCAAGCATTTGCGGATGATTACGACTGGGAGTTCGGTGCGGACAGGCCATTCTGGCCAAGCCGCATCAGAATATCCGACCCGCCGTGGCGAACGACGTTGAATGAGTCTTTGAAAGCAACACTGGACAACGTCACGTTTGAGACGCTTGAAACAATGATGGCCGGATGGCCGGATGTCGACGGCAGCCCGATCAGCGCAATGAGTGCCGCAATCGATGCGCTCGATATAGATGAAGCAACGCAGCACGAGCTGCAGCAAATCATACGCGACGCGGAAACAAACATCAGGCTAACCGGTGCGATAAGAGCCGATACCTTGACCGGTTCGGCCGGATGCGGCCTTGCCGGCGGCCACGAGTCTATTTATAAAGAGTGGCAACCGAGCGCCCATGGTTTCTCAGCGATCGACATTCTGTTTCTCGGTGTTCAGGAATCACTGGCCGAGTCCAAAGGCGCGGCCCAGACTCGATCCTGCGCCGGCTGCCATGATCCCGTTGCTTTAGTCAGCGGCGCACGCGACGGCAAACCGATAAGCGATGGTGCCCTGCTTACCCTGGAAGGCAATTCATGTCTCGTCTGCCACAGTACCGTGAGTAACGACACCGAAGGCAACGGTGGTTATGAATTGGAGATTCCCGACCGCTACCTGTTCGAGCAGGCCGAATCCGAATTTGCAAAGCACTTGAGTAACTTCCTGATTCGCGGTTACCCGGATCATCATGTGACGACTTACAAGCGCCCTTTATATAAGAGTAGTGAGTTCTGCGCTGCGTGCCACAAACAAACGCCATTGCCTGGAATCAGCAGTTCCGCCGGCCTGGCTCAGGGGCAGAATGAATATGACAGCTGGCGAGAAGGCCGTTGGTACCACGAGGAGAACGAGGAACTCAGGATCGAGTGCCGTGAATGTCATATGCCGCTGGTGGATAGCGATGATCCGGCGAGCGGGGATGACATCGACAGTTATCGCCATGCAAAAGATGGCAAGCATCGTAGTCACCGCATGTTGGCCAGCAATATGTATATTCCGGTAGTGCAGGATCTGGATGGCGGCAAAGAACAGGCCGAACAAACTGTTGCCTGGCTTCGTGGCGAACTGGAAATACCGGAGATTGAAAATAAGTGGGAGACAGGCCCGGTCGTTGACATCGAGATTGTCGCGCCGAACGAAGTCGAGCCTGGTGAACTCGTGAACTTGCAGCTTCGTCTCCACAATAGAAAGACCGGTCACGATTTTCCGGCGGGGCCACTCGACGTCCTGGAGAGCTGGGTTGAGCTCACCGTTGAGGACAATCTCGGCAATGTGCTAATGAAACTGGGGGACGAAAAGATCGTCAGTCCTTCGCTGGATGCTCCGGTTATTTACAAGGCTGACTGGTACGATCGCAGGGGACTTCCCATAGAACGTCACAATATTTGGGAAGTTGTCGGAGAGAGTTACAGGCGCACGATCGGGAGCGGCGAGGAAGATGTCATAGACGTACCGTTTCGCTGTCCGGGTATTTCACGGCCACGGCTTTCAGAATCTGCGAGCGAGGAAGGACCGGGTGAGCGCAGATCGGACGTCGTTTTCTCCATCAAGAATGACACGGTTACGGAACTGCGAGTTACTGCCAGGTTATTGTTTCGTAAAGCAAATCCAGAATTTCTGGCAAGAGCTTACGATCTCGATGCTGTCATCGAAGCACCGGTTATCGAACTAAACAGGGCTTCACATACGATCAAAGTGATATCTCGGCAGTGACGGTGCCGAATCGACGCAGGCATTGACCAGAGTGCAAATGCTTCGGTCCTGCCGCGAAAAACGGTTTGATGACTGCAATCAATCTTCATCTAACGGGTCCACACTCCACCCGGGCCGGAATGAATCGTCTATGCTGCCGGGACCGAAAATAAAAAACATGTCAGGTGACGTATCAGTGGCACTGAGGTCTGTGCCGTAAGCGGTACGCAATGCAAGTTCCCGCAGGTATCCCAGAACATTTTCCAGTTCGGATATAGTGAGCTTGTCCTCCCAGGACGGCATCGCACCCTTTCCCTGCAATATACTCTGCATCAGTTCCTCGCTACTTTTGGTCATACGTTCACCCATGGCAAAGGAGGGTGCGAACGGGAAGAAACGCATACCACTGAATCCATGACAACCGGAGCAGAACGTCAAATACGTATGTTTGCCATCACCGTCGTATTTGAACTCCACGTTGATAACGGTTGCTGGAATACTCACTGAACCATCATCAGCTTCGGCCGCATCCAGGTAGCTGTTTGCAGTTGCCGACGTGAACCACATCCTGGCTTCCTCATAGTCCACTGGCACCCCGGGGGCTCCGATCGAATGCAGGATTCCAAGATTTCTGCAGGCATCCGCTACGCGCAGCTCCGCGGCGTCGTGAAATAAATCGTGTGCCGCGACCGGGTTGGCGGTTATACCTCGCCCCTCATAAATCATCAGGCCGACGAGATTCTGAATTCGTGGATTGTCCTTCGTCGCCGCGGGAGAAAGGATTCTGAATGCAGTCGCGTAGTCTTCTTGCAGGTAAGCATCGATACCATCCTGCAAGTCATCTGCCGTGGCAGCACCGGCGAACATAACGAGAAATGCGACGACTCTCTGGAATCCGGCCAAACAGCACAAATCCGTCTCGACCTTACGCTTTTCAATTGGATTTGGCTGATTCATATTGACTTTCCGGTTGCAGCCAGCAGGCATAACAAAGCGCGGCCACTATCATCAGCACCTTTGTGTCAGCGGTGCGTCACGCCCCTGAAAAGCGCGCAAGTTTGATACCGCTTATTCTATAACTTATTGATAAATAAGTAAATAGAGGCCAGAGGGTCTCGGTTCAAATCAGCGGCTCCAGCCGCCCGAATCCTCCGCCACCCGGTGTTTCGATAATCAGGCAACTCCCTTTACCAAGTCTTACGGTTGCCGTCGCTCCAAGCTCTTCACCTTCGCCTGGCTCATATTCGACAACGTTATGACCGGTCTTGCCCGGTTCACCGCCTTCCAGTCCAAACGGTGCGATACGGCGATGATTCGAGAGTATCGATGCCTCCACCGCTTCGAGAAATCTGATTTTCCTGATGGTGCCGTTGCCGCCATGCCATTCGCCGCCGCCCCCTGAATTCTTGCGAATCGAAAACGACTCGAGAATTACCGGGAAAGTCTGCTCGAGAACTTCGGGGTCGGTCAGTCGTGAATTCGTCATATGCGTCTGAACGGCATCGGCGCCGTGAAAGCCCGGCCCCGCGCCGGCTCCGCCGGCAATCGTCTCGTAGTACTGAAAATGCTCATTGCCGAAGGAAAGATTATTCATTGTACCCTGCGATGCAGCGAGTGCATTGAGCGCGCCATACAAGGCATCTGTAATACACTGCGAAGTTTCGACATTGCCCGCGACGACCGCGGCCGGATAGACCGGGCTCAGCAAACTGCCGTCGGGGATTACGATATTGAGGGGCTCAAGGCATCCCTCGTTCATGGGTATGTCCTCTCTAATAAGACTGCGGAATACATACAGAACCGCTGCCCGGGCGACGGCACTGGGTGCGTTGAAATTATTGTCGGACTGCAGAGACGTCCCCGTGAAATCGATCGTCGCTTGCCGATTGTCGTGATCGACCGTGACGGTGACTTTTATGTACTCGCCGGAATCGAGCTCATAACCAAAGCTGCCATCTTTCAGTGAACCCAACAGCCGCCGCACACTCGCGGCGGCATTCTCGCGCACGAATCGCAGGTATTGCTGCACGGTTTCCAGACTATATCGCTCTATGGCTTTCTCGAGCTGCCGGATTCCCTGCTGGTTCGCCGCGAGCTGCGCCTGCATGTCGGCGATATTCTTGTCGGCATCGCGCGCCGGGTACTTCGCACCCAGGAGGAGCTCCCGCACAGCCATCATCTGAAGCTCGCCGCCCAGAACAAGCGCAAAGTTATCGATCAATACGCCTTCGTCATCGATGTGCCTGCTCTCCGCTGGCATCGATCCCGGCGTAATACCGCCAATGTCCGCATGGTGGGCACGCGACGCGAAGAAGAATAAAGGCTGGTCGGAGTCTGCGAAGTAGGGCGTAACGATCGTGACATCAGGAAGATGGGTGCCGCCCGCGTATGGCGAATTGAGCATGATCGAATCGCCCGGCGATAAATCATTGCCTCTTGCTTTGATCACAGTTCGAACGCTCTCGCCCATGGAGCCGAGGTGCACCGGCATGTGCGGGGCGTTCGATACGAGCCTGCCTCCTTGATCGAACAAAGCGCAGGAGAAATCGAGGCGCTCGCGTATGTTCACGGAGATCGCCGTGTTCTGCAGGACGACACCCATCTGCTCGGCGATATGCATGAACAGATTGTTGAAAACCTCGAGCCGAACCGGGTCCGGCCTGGCGTCCACAAGCTCATTGCCCGACACGACTTCTGCCTGATTCTGACGTTCGAGTATCAGATGACCTACCTGGTTCGTACGACCAATCCAGCCGGGATCGATGACCGTCGTGCCGTTTGTCTCGGCAACAATGGCGGGGCCTTCGATTTCGCTGCCAGCGCCGAGCTCATCGCGCTTGAATACCGAAACATCGTGCCATACGGCTCCGATCCACACTGCTTCCTCAGAAGCTGGCGATGACGCGGTACCCGCATCGAACTCCGGGTCACTGAATAGCTGCTCAAGACCGGTTGCTTCGACCAGAATCGTTGCAATGATCAAATCGCCGGAACCTGGGCCGGCGCCGAATCGGCTCCGATATGCGATTTCAAACGCATGGATCATCTCTTCGGGACTTCCAAGCTCAACGTTCAGTATCGTGTCCGAGCCGGCGACCCTCAGGCCTACCCGTGATTCGAACTCGCGATTATCCTCAGGGACCTTTTGTTCGGCGAGCATCTCATCACACTGATTGACGAGTTGCGCGATCGGCCCCTCAAGTTGCTCAAGACTCTCGTCCGAAAAATCCGTATCGATCGATTGCTGCTGTTCGACACGAATATTCGAAAGCCCCATGCCGTAAGCAGACAGCACACCGGCCATCGGGTGCAGCCAGATCGTGTTGATACCCAGGACTTCGGCAACCTGGCAGGCGTGTTGTCCGGCTGCACCTCCAAAACTGCACAGCGTGAAATCACGAACATCATCGCCGCGCTCGATCGTAATCTTTCGAATCGCGTTTGCCATGTTTTCGACCGCGACCGTCAGAAATCCGGCCGCAACGGATTCCGGTGTGACATCAACGCCGCCGTCTTCGGAAATCTCTGCGGCAAGTTCTTCGAAACTTGATCGAACAGAATCACTGTCCAGTAGCATGTCTGCGCCAGGACCGAATACGCTCGGAAAATAGTCGACCGGTATGCGACCGAGCAGCACATTGGCGTCAGTAACCGTCAGCGGCCCACCGCGCCGGTAACAAACTGGTCCGGGGTTCGCGCCGGCAGAATCCGGTCCAACCTGGTAGCGGAAATCCGAATAACGAAGATGTGAACCACCGCCTGCCGCAATCGTATGAATACGCATCATCGGAGCTCGTAATCGCACACCCGCGACTTCCGAGTCGTTGCTTCTTTCGTATTCGCCGCTATAAGCAGACACATCGGTCGATGTGCCACCCATGTCAAAACCGATTAGTTTGTCAAAGCCAGCCGAAGTCGCAGTTTCCACCATGCCGACGACGCCGGCGGCAGGACCGGAGAGGATGCTGTCCTTTCCGCGAAAGTTGTTAGCCAGCGCCAGCCCGCCGTTACTCTGCATGAAGAGGAGTCGGCGTGGCACGCCAACTGAAGCTAAAGCGTCGCGCAGGCTGTTGATGTAGTTATTCAGCACAGGCGTCAGATACGCATCGGCGAGCGTGGTCTCGGCACGGCTGACGAACTTGATCAGCGGCTCGACGTCGTGCGATACAGAAACCTGTTCGAACCCGAGATCTCTCGCAATTTCGGCGATTCTTTCCTCGTGCTCGGGAAAGCGGTAGCCATGCACCAGGCATATCGCAACAGAGGAAATGCCGTTGGCCTTGCAAGCCTCGAGCGACTTCCGAAATTCGACTTCATCCAGCGGTATGAGCACGCCACCACTCGCGTCGATTCTTTCTTTTGCTTCAATGACGTGACTATATAGCGGTGCAGGCTTGACAATGTTGAGGGCGAAAATGTCCGGCCTGTTCTGGTAACCGATTGCCAGGCTGTCTCCAAAGCCTCCGGTGACGACCAGTGCAGTCGGCATTCCCTGGCGCTCGAGTAGTGCATTCGTGGCAACCGTCGTGCCCATCTTAACGGCCTCAATCAGTGCCTTACCTTCCCCGTCCGAGGACCAGCGATCGATCGCCCGGCGTATTCCCTCAGCTGCCGCGTCTTCGTATTGCTCCGGATTCTCGGACAGCAACTTGCCCGTCTCGATCTCCCCGTCGGGCCGCAATGCGACGATATCGGTGAATGTTCCGCCGCGATCGATCCAGAATTGCCAGTGTCCCTCGCCGTCCATAGGTAAAAAGGTACGGAAAAAGGGGTCGAACCGCTATTCTTCACCCGGTGTGGGGAAGCATTTGGTCGCCTAATTGCCGATAAATAGCGGTTCGACCCCTTTTTCCCCGGTATCATGTCCGCTGCCGGCCCCAGGAGAGCAACAAGAACAAATGTCTTTCTTCGCCGAACTCAAACGCAGGAACGTAGTACGTGTAGGCATCGCTTACGTGATTGTCGGCTGGCTGCTGGCTCAGATAGCCGAATTCGCTGCCGAGAATTTCGGTGCCCCCGACTGGGTCCTCAAAATATTTGTCGTATTTCTCGTTCTTGGTCTTCCGTTGGCGTTGCTCTTCGCCTGGGCATTCGAGCTGACGCCGGAGGGTATTAAGCTCGAGAAAAACGTCGATAGGGATGAGTCGATCACACCGCAAACCGGCCGAAAGCTCGACTTCATCATTATTGCCGTGATGGCGATGGCTCTTATCTACATGGTTGCCGACAAGTTCATTGGCAAGCCCGAGATAACAGAGACAACAGTGCCGGCCGACAAATCAATCGCGGTTTTGCCATTCGTCAACATGTCCGACGATAAGGACTATTTTGCGGACGGTTTATCGGAAGAGTTGCTCAATCTTCTTGCCAAGATTCCTGATCTCAAAGTGGCAGGCCGCACGTCGTCATTTGCGTTCAAAGGGAAAAACGACGATTTAAGAGCAATTGGGGACGCGTTGGGTGTCAGCACCGTGCTCGAAGGATCTGTGCGCCGGTCTGGCGTCCGTCTGCGCATCACAGCACAACTTATTAATGTCGAAGACGGATTTCATATCTGGTCCGAGACCTATGATCGTGAGATGGCCGATGTTTTCGAGATTCAGGACGACGTGGCCGCGGCGATTTTGGGTGCATTGGACGTCTATCTTACGGATGGGAGAGCGCCGGCGGCGATACGACCTACAGATAATATTGAGGCATATGAGTTGTATCTGAAAAGTGTCGCTCTCGCGACGAGTGGCTTTGAGGAAGATACAGATCAGGCGATTGTATTACTGAGCCAGGCAATCGAATTGGATCCAGACTTTGCGGAAGCCTATGAAATGCGTGGCTACATCTATTTCATGATATCTGCCTGGTATATGGATGGCCCGACTGCATTTGCACTTGCTTATAAGGATGCAAGCAGGGCGCTTGAGCTAAATCCTGATCTGATAAGGGCCAAGGTAACCCGGGATTCAACCGATGCCGAGAACTATACCTGGCACAAAGAAATCGAGGCACTTGAATGGGGATTAGGCATAACGCCCCATGACGAGATGTTTATCGACGCGCTGGCTTTTAGCTTTAATGAAGCGGGTTATTTTCGCGAGGCTGAAGCCCTACTTACAAAGGGAATTGAGCAGAATCCGCTTAGTTCCGTATTGCGGTATCAATATGCGCTGACGCTGAATGCTCAGGGCGAAACAAAAAGGGCACTGGAAGAACTCAGAATAGCGAGTTCTCGCCAGGTATGGACAGGAACAGGGATAGCGGGGGCAATTCATCTGTTAGCCGGACAAGATGAATTGGCGATTGAAGATTTTGCCGGATATATCAAGTACATCGGGGGTGATCCGTCGCGGGCGAGGCATCTAGTCGAGTTGGGACGCAGCGCGCCGGACGGGCCCGCCGAATTGGCGGCCGAGTTGGCACAAAACCCGCTGCCAGGAAATACGCCATCAGCATACTTTTTTTACGTCGGCTTGAATGCGATGGATCAGCTATATGACGACCTATATAGATGGCTTGGCGAGGCTGTGTTAGCCAGCCCGGCTGATGTCATTGTGCGTGATGTAATGCCATTACGTCAGTCCGGTTTTATGACACATCCACGTTTTATGTCTTTTGCGGAAGCCAATGACATGCTCGAGCTCTGGGATAGTCGCGGACCGCCCGATAATTGCAGCAAGGTCGATGGCAGCTGGTTGTGCGAGTAACTCACACGACTTTGTAAATGAGCGGAACAACATCTGTCTTTCTTACACTTGTTTTCTATAACGCTGTACTGATTGGCGTCGGCCTTTGGGCCAAAGGCCGAAATGAAAGTGTTGCTGATTTCTATCTGGCAGGGCGTGGACTCGGGCCCTGGATAGCAGCAATTAGCGCATCCGCCAGTTCCTCTTCTGCATGGACATTGCTTGGTGTCAGCGGTGCGGCTTATGCCTGGGGTCTGCCAGCGCTGTGGTTATTCCCGGCGACAGTCGGCGGCTTTGTCATCAACTGGATCTGGATTGCACCGCGACTGCAAAAACTGGCGAGCGAAGAGGGCGCAGTCACGTTGAGTGCCATCATTGCACCGGAACGCCTGGGTGAATCGCGACGCACCATCCTTCGCATCGCTGCGATGATAATCGTCTTCTGCTTCGTCTTCTACGTCGCCTCACAGTTCGAGGCGGCAGGCAAAGCATTCGAGTCGACATTCGCACTCTCGAAACAGACCAGCATTCTTATCGGCGCCGGCATTGTACTTGCGTACACCTTGCTCGGCGGCTTCTGGGCAGTGAGTGTGACGGATTCAGTTCAGGGCCTTCTCATGTTTGTCGCCGCGATCGTATTGCCGGCGGTTGCATTGGTCGCGCTCGGTGGGTTCGAACCGCTGGTTTCGGGGCTCATGGCGGTTGAGGGAATGGGTTCGCCGACTGCATCCTTGTCCGCAGTTATGGTCGTCTTGTTCGTGCTCGGTCTGTTCGGCATCACGATCGGCTATCCAGGGCAGCCGCATGTCGTCAATCGATTCATGGCGCTAAAAGACGAGAAAAGTCTGCAACAAGGTCGGGTGATTGCTTTGACGTGGGCGGTCATCGTCTATGCGGGGATGTTGCTAGTCGGCTTTTCCGCAAGAGTGTTGTTCGCGGACCTCGGTGATTCCGAGCAGGTAATGTTCAAGGTTGCTGGCGAGTTGCTGCCGCCGGTCGTTGCGGGTGTCATGCTTGCCGCAGTTTTGTCTGCAATCATGTCGACAGCGGACAGTCAATTGCTTGTCGCTGCATCGGCGATTTCTTACGACTGGAATCTGGCCGACGGCAAGGTCGATAACGGTTTAGCTAGAAGTCGCATTACCGTCGTTGTGGTGCTGATTCTGGCCACGATTTTGGCTCTGGTGTGGCGGGCTGACATTTTCTCCAGGGTCCTTTTCGCCTGGTCTTCTCTCGGATCGGCCTTTGGGCCAATCCTGATCATGCGCCTGATCGGCAGGTCGGTCTCTGCTAAGGGCACGCTTGTCGCCATGCTGACCGGTTTTGGCCTGACCGTCGTCATATCCTGGTTTCCGAACGCCCCGGGCGATTTTGCCGAGCGCATCGTGCCATTCGTCCTAGCGCTCGTTGTAGCGGCCAGCGCCTCTCGGGCTAAATAGTCCAAAATAGCTGTCATATGCATCTTTCATACACGCCACCAATTCATTGGGAGGGGTTATGAAGGACGACGATGCGCTTAAAGATAACCCACACGTATCACGTCAGGCACTGGAAGCCATACACAGCCAGCTTTTTGGCTGGGCCCTTACCCGCTGCGGGTTTGACCGGGCGGCGGCAGAGGATCTGATGCAGGAGGCCTATGTTGCGGTGCTGAGCGGTGCGGCGCGTTTCGACAATAAATCGTCATTGAAGACCTTCCTGTTCGGTGTCGTGCACAACCTCGCTCGCAGCCGGTTTCGGCAGATTGCCTTGAGGATGAGGCTTGTCACGACTTATGCCGCTGGCGCCGAGGAGGACGCCCCGCATGAGGTAAAGGCAGACGAGATGGAAATTCGTCAGGTCTGGAAGGCCGTCGAGTCACTGCCGGCAAGGCAACGCGACGTCACGGAACTGGTTTTTTGCAGGGACATGACGATCGAGGAAGCAGCAGCGGTAATGGGCGTAACGGTCGGAACGGGACGGGTTCACTACGACCGTGCCAAAAAAGCGCTGGCAGGGAAGCTTGGTGCCCTGCGGGAAACTGATTGAATAAATGAGCGAATGAAAGAGCCGAACGATGAATGACAATGAACTGAAACAACAACTGCAGAATTCTTTGCAGTCAATGCAAGGTAATGATCTACCCGGGTTCGACGCCGCGTGGGCGAACGCGGAGAAACGACACCTGGCATCCAGGTCGCGCTACCAGCGCTTTGCCGGATTTGCCGCTGCGGCAGCCGTCGCAGCTATAGCATTCATGATGTGGCCGTTGAACGGTAACAACGTGACAGACATTTACCTGACTGAGGAGGACTTGATGAGCTCGACCCAGTGGATGGCGCCGAGCGATAGTTTGCTTCCTGAACACCAGTTCGACATTTATGGCGAACTGCCCTTATTGATTGAAACGAATGATTTAGATGAAGGACCATTGTTATGAAAACTTTAAAAAACGGAATTGCAATCATTGCGTGCCTGATGTTGTTTGCCGGCTTTGCCGTCGCACAAGACAGAGGCGGAAAACCCGATCCCTTCCAGGGGAAGTTATTTGCACCGGATATCATCCTCAAGAATCAGGATCAACTTAACCTGAGCAAAGAGCAGTTCACTGCAATCAAGGCAGCCGTCGTCGAAGTACAGTCGAATGTTGCGGAACACGAATGGGACCTGCGTGAAGCCTATCAGAAGGTGCTCGCCGCACTGGATGAAAGCCCGATTGACGAGAAAAGAGTACTTGAGAATATAAACGACGTATTGCTCGCAGAAAATCAGGTCAAGAAACAGCAGGTCACCATGCTGATTCGCCTTAAGAATCTCCTAAACGATGAACAGGTTGCCTATCTGGAATCACTGAGGAAAGACTAGGTCCATTTGCTCAAATTCGACCGTACAGACGTTGCCTGAGTAGATAGCGTTCGATAGGCTGCATTCGCCCGGACCACTCATTCATTTGATCCGGGGAGTAACGCCGCGACGGGCTCAAGTCGGCCATAGGCGAACGTCGATAATGATGTTGGATTCGTGACCTTCGGCGGCAAAAAAACCCCCGCCGGAGCGGGGGTCTTCTTTTCTAGCAATGGTCGATTAATTCAACACAGGCATCGTCCCCTTTTTGTCTTATAAGGTATCCAGGAACGCGGCCATGTCGAGAATCTCCTGATCCGTCAACGTAATGCCACTCATGGCACCATCTGTGGTACTCAAATCATTGACCAGCCTGCCGGCATCAATAAGCGCTTGGCCTCTGCCGCCGAGATCATTACCACCCGCTGCAGTGGTCGTATCATGGGCCCCAGCCGCATGGCACACATTGCACTCAGAGTCATAGCGGGCTTGGCCTGCGGCAGGGTCGCCAACGGGGATAGGACTCGTGACCGTCACCGTTACCGTTGCGGTAGCCGTCTCCTGGCCATCCGACATCGTGTAGTCAAAGCTGTCCACACCGGTGAATCCACCCGGCGGCGTATAAGTGCATATGCCAGCGACGGTGCAATTTACCGTCCCGCCATTTGCACTAGCCGCATCGAAGGTAGTGACACTCAATGGGTCATTGGTCGGATCGGAATCATTGGTCAGCACGTCGATATCCACCGCCACATCCTGTTCTGTGGATGCTGTGTCATCGTTGGCAACCGGCCGCCCGGCAACCTGGTCGTCAATCCTCGTCTTGAGATAGGCCAGGACATCAGCGACATCGGCGGCAGTAGGGTCGTTCATATTTTCGCGTAGCATCAGGTCATTGCCTGATTCGCCCCACTGCACTTTATGCCGGAACTCGCTGAATTTTCCGTCTTGCCGCAGAAAGACAAGCAAGCCGCCAGTTGGTCCCGGTGCAATCGGGCCAACCGCGTCTTCCGGCTCGCCATGACAGGTAACGCAATTACCGCCACTCGGGTCGTGATACCAGGCGTCACCGCGAGTCGCATCGGCCGTAGCGACCAGGGTGTAGTCGGTGCATTGTGTCGAAGTACACCAGGCAGGTACGCTCGCGGGGTTCGCATCGACCGCCGAGAACACTGCATCAATTCCTGCCCCGGGGTAGTTCAGGAAATCGACCAGCGCTGTTAATTGCGTATCACTGGGAACCTCTGTTCCATTGACGCCGCCAGGCGACAGGTCCGGGTGCTCGTTACCCTTTTGCGCACCCGCTCCCCACGCCGGATCCGTGGTGTCGAATATTGCGCTGCCCTCGGCCCAACTTCTTCCGGTGCCTGCGTGCAGGACCATGTCTGCCGTGACGACAGTGCCGCTGATATTACGACTGACCGTAATGGGATCCTGATAACCGGCATTCGGTCGGCTGCTGGTGCGCGAGCGTCGCGCATAACCACCATCGGTGCCGAGCGCATCCCAGCCATGACACGCTTTGCAACGCACATAGTCACCATTGGGTTCAGCCACCGGCAGCACGTCTGTACCGCCTGCATTCAGCTTGGTCCAGTTGTCGTAAGCGAGTCCACCGAGAGCGATCGACTCCATATCCGCTGCTTCCTGGATCTTGCCCTGCAAATACGCCAGAACATCGGCTACATCAGCAGCAGTGGGGTCGTTCATGTTTTCGCGTAGCATCAGGTCATTGCCCGATTCGCCCCAGTGCACTTTGTGCCGGAACTCGCTGTATTTACCGTCTTGCCGCAGGAACGCAAGGAGGCCGCCTGCTGGTCCGGGTGCAATCGGGCCGACCGCGTCTTCCGGTTCGCCATGACAGGTGACGCAATTGCCACCATTCGGGTCGTGATACCAGGCGTCACCACGCGTTGCATCGGCCGTACCGACCAGTGTGTAAGTGGCGCACTGTGTGGAGGTACACCAATTCGGGATTGTCGCGGGATTTGGATTAATCGCCGCGAATACCTGGTCTGCCCGCGCCTCGGGATAATTCAAGCGTGCCGTTAAGCACCTGATCTGGTCAGCGCTCGGTACTTCACCATTGTTGACGCCGCTGGCCGACAAATCGGGGTGCTCGTTGCCCGTTTGTGCGCCAGGTCCCCAGGCTGGATCCGTGGCGTCAAATATCGCGCTGCCCTCGGCCCAACTCCTTCCGGTGCCAGCATGAAGGACCATATCCAGGCTTACAGGCCCGCCGCTGATGTTGCGACTGACCGTGTTGGGATCCTGATAGCCGGCATTCGGCCGGGTGCCTGTGCGCGAGCGTCGCGCGTAACCACCATCGGTGCCGAGCGCATCCCAGCCATGACAAGCCTTGCAACGCACATAGTCACCATTGGGTTCAGCCACCGGCAGCACGCTTGTACCGCCTGCATTCAGCTTGGTCCAGTTGTCGTAAGCGAGTCCCCCCAGCGCCATACATTGCGCGATGGCTCCATTTACTGTGGTTGCGCTGCTTGTTCCGGGAACGAAGCCAGCGTTCTCGAACTCGTTTGAAATCGCAATCATCGAAGCGCGAACCGCAGGATCGCGATCTGCCTCGGTATTCGGTGCCGTGATGCTGGCGCTGTCGACCCCGAGAGTATCTGCCGCTACCAGGTCTACAGCGGCGGCGAAATCGACGGCTGTGCCCTCTGCAATATGGCCAACGGCAAGGCTGGTGAGCTCGTTTGCGGCAACCCTGTCATTGTTCGATGCGACAAATGTATAGACGGTATACGAGGACGTTACGCCACCCAAAGTGGCGTTACCAGTAATGCGTACGAAGAGACCGCCGAACGGCACCGACCCCGCAGCCAAGGTGATCGTTTCTGTGGTCACGTCGTAGGTGGAATCCGACACCGCATCATAAGTACCGCTCGCCGTCGCGCTGGTGGCTACCTCTGTGATCGAATCGAGCGCGGTGTTTACTCCCGGTATGACTTCGGCGCTAGGGGGTGGTTGGCAATCCAAAACATCCACTACGCCGTCCCCGTTGATGTCCTCCTCCGGGTCCGCGATACCATTCTCATTCAGATCCCAGCAGGAAATACCATCGGCACCGGGAGGACCAGCAGCACCAGCAGCACCAGCAACACCGTCGTCACCGTCACATCCTGAGGCCAAGAGAAAAGTCGCGAGCAATAGTCCGACCCACAACCGTGTGCAATCAAATAATCTGTTCGTATTCATCATTGTCCCCCCAAAGGGATTAGTGCGGACGCGATGCCCGCGCAGCTTGCATTTCGCCCGCCCGGCTCTCGTAAGCGCTGCAAAGATATTCTTGCCAGAAACGCCCAACTCCACCGCAGCAGTCCGCCGAACTTGTTCACCGCACTATTCCGATATTTCTGGATGTAACTCGAGTCCAGAAACGACCGCAATTGAATGCGAAAGGACGTACCGGCGCTTGATAAAGCTTAGGACTGAGCACGTCCGATAACACTGATATTCCTCAGTTTCCACTCAGAAATGGGCGGTGGAATACACCTACGGGAGTCATCCGACCCTGCGGTTTTTACCTACACGCATTCAAGATTTGTTGTTTTATAAGGGCTCTGGGACTCACCAGCAGGAAGTTCGCCTGTAGCCGGATTGGCAAGCAATTGACGCTGCAGCTTGGCCGGGCAATTACGTATCGGTCAGTATTTCACGTCGAAAGCAAACAGCGCACACTGACAAATGGCAGTATCGGCTAAGTAAATACCGAGAAGCTGAGAGGGGAAGTCACTATCGACTCGGCTGGAAGAAACGTGTAGGAAAGTACTGAGATCAGGTTTGATCGGGAAATATAAAAGGACGGAGCAAAATCCATCAAACGCCGGAAAATTGTCCGTTGATTGTGGATTGGCTTAATGGCAAAACGGTGATCGAAAAATAATGCCCTGCGGTAACTGCGATTGCCCGTTTCATGAGTTACAAGCCGAGAACAGCCCGTTTTCGGCGACAGAAATCCAGTGCATGATTGCTGACGCAGTGCTGAAAGCTAAGTTCCGCAAAGGCCAGGTTCTATTTCTACAGGGCCAATCGAGTTCAAGCCTGTATTCTCTGGCAAGTGGTATGGTAAAGATCTGCACCCATACCTCCGACGGCAGGGAGCAAATCGTCGGCTTGAGCAGTCCAGGCAATCTGCTTGTAGGTCTTCAGTCGATCAACGATGAACGCTACGCATATTCTGCTGCTGCCGCAACGACTGTAACCGCTTGCAAGATCAAACACAGGATCTTGCTTGAGCATGTGCAGGACAGGGGTGACCTGGCGATGCGCCTGATTGACGCCGTGAATGCTCAGTTGGCTCATAGCAGAGCGCTGATACAAGTGTTGAGTCACAAGAACGCGGCCGCGAAAATCGCCTCATTCATTTTGCTCATGACCCCCAAGTCACAACATGGCGATTACCGGTTCACTCTGCCCTTCTCTCGCATAGAAATTGCCAGTCTCCTCGGATTGAGCGAAGAAACTGTTTGTCGCCTGATGGCTAAGATGAAACGCACGGGAGTTATCTATGCGCCACGCGGCAATATCGAGATCCGGGACCGGGATCATTTACGTGCCATCGCGGATGGGTTACCAGCGGATGCTTCTTCGCTGGCTCCGCGTAATGCTTCCCGCCTGAACTCCGCGCTGTAGCGCTTTCTTCAGGTTCTCATCTTCCACCTCAAGGCACATTACCGCGCCTTTTTAAGGTGGTCCGTCATAGTGGGGGAAGACCAGGAGTGGGGACTCATGCGCCAAGCCATGCTGTGAGCCTTGATCTTTCGCGGATCAGCCCATCCTGACTGAAGTGGTGAACACAAAAATGGGCCCATGAATCTTCGAACGCCATCTCGATATCACCCGTCACCGACGTCGTACCTAGTCCGATTTCTGCGTAGGTAAACTCGAAACTGCCACTAGAACGTGCGATCGCAATGTGCAACGGTTGGCCATTAAACTCGTTGATTATCGGTTTGCCGCTGCTCCTCATGATGCCCGGTATATCAACCCTTGCGGTTCTGAGTTCCAAGTTCGCTTCGAGATCAATCGGCAGAAACAAAGTCTCGTAAGATTCCGAGCATGTGGCAGCGAATACGGAGAACAAATTGCTCAGTGGTTTGCATGCCTCGCCTGAAATAATTGTTTCGAGTGCGACCCGTTGAGCCTCATCCGCACGTTCATCTATAACAATCTGGCGTTTGCCATTTCCCTCCGCGATTTCGCCAGGCCACTTGTACAACCCCGCCCAATTCAGCCCCGCGAGCGGCGTATCGTTGAAATGACCTTCAACGATGTTACCGACGAAGGCCGACTGACAATAGCCGTGGGTGCTCGGTAAGTTGAACTGGCAACCACAATTCACAGCGCAATTGCAGTTATCGTAAGTTTCGCTCTTGAAAAGCCATCGATTAGCCATCTTGCCGATCCTCCCCTAAACCGTCATCTAGCCTACGTCTTAAAAGGTATCTTGGGGCGTCACCGATGTCTAGGACGATTTACGGTCGCTTGTCTTCACCAACAATTGAAGGGGACGTCCGGCTTGAATGTCTTCAGTCGGCTATCCAGAGACGTTGCAGGTCGGAATTTGGCCGTCACAGCAATGTTGCAGTTCAAACTTGACATCAAGCACCATGAACTCCCTTTTGATTAGCGGCGAAGATAGCGAGCCAGCACAACCACAGCAAGATGCACCCTGCTGCGAGCCGTTGTCCGATACCGATTGGCAGCATATTGTTACCCAATGCTACCGCTATCGCCGTGCCAGCACCAAGACCCCAGCTTACTACTCTACCCTGTACATGCTGGAAACCCATTACATACCTTGGTACCAGATACATCACCAAGCCTAACAGCACAAATGCCAAACCGACTAGCACCACGTGAAGCGTGGTTGCTGCACCCAATTCGAAAGTGCCGGAGCCGACAAGGCTCAGCGAAGCTGTTCCCAATAGCACACGGATTAGCGTATTGGCCTGAAACTCGGCCAGCACGCCGATGGCGCCTGCAACAGACGCAGCGAACATGATGAATGCAAACAACATGAACTGCCCCTGCTCACCCAGAGCTAACTCGCTCATTAGCTGATGAACCGAGCTATAACCTGTTTGTACAGAATGCAGAAATGCAACGATGCCAACGAAACCAGCAGCACCCAACAAGGTAACGATGCTACTAATTCTGCCGGATTTCATAAATGCCTAGCTATCGTGCGTATTCATTAGTGGAGAACAACACTGCGAATAAGTGCGTCATATTGCAACGTCCACCTTCGGCGGTGAAGCGGGCGTCAAAAACACTGGAAATACGAGATTCTGAGTTCAGCAAACGGCCAAATGCGGTCGTGCGTTGACAGTTAATAACGTTTTCCCTCACCTACCCGGACGTACCTAATTACAATTGTGCGTTGAAAGCAGTTCATCGATCTCTGTGCCAAAGTCTGGCGAAAAAGTCGTTTTCTTGCTGCACCAAAAGCTTACGAATCCGGGTCGCTCCGCAAGCGCGCGCCTCCAAGCCTCCTTTTGCCGCAAAAACTCAACCTCGTCATAGAGTCCAATTCTGTACTGATAGTGCATGTTTTCCCAAAATCGGAAAAAGGTGAACACATATTGGCGGTATTGATAACGCCCGGTTTCAGACAGCTCCTCGCCGTTATCACCACGACGACGCAGGTCAGCATAATCTTCATCGCTTACATCTTGAGTCGCAATCCAGGCTAGTCCCTGCGCCATTTCGTTTCGGATCTGCGCTCTCATCATCTCTCGGTTCTGGCCAAGCTCGATGACCAGCAGAGCAATTCCAATCAAGACCCCGATGTTAGCTCCCAGACTGAGCCATTGGTTAAACCGATCTTTATTCATTGCCAATAGTATCCGGTTGATATACCTGCGGAACTGATTCCTGGATGTCGGTGATGGGTCGCTAGCGGCCTATAAAGATAATATCAGGCTAGGGGCCGCTATCGGAGGTAAAGCGGCCAAACATATCTCGCAATTCCAAAATCTGATGGGCGGCTAATACCCAGAAGCAGTCATGCGTTTCGATATTTTCCGTTCAAGCGCTTACGTCTTCCTCAGTCAGATCTGAGCTTTCACAATTAGGCGATGCCTGCTCGCCGCTTAGCAAGCGTAAGGTATGTCGTCGCCGATATGCCCGCCGCGCCCACCAACATGCACATGACGACGATTTGATACTTGGCGGCAATAATTGGCGAGATTCCCGACAATATTTGCCCGGTCATCATGCCTGGTAGAGATACCAGGCCGACCGCAAACAGGGAGTTGATAAGAGGTATCAAGGAAGCATTGAGTGCGATAGCCCGAGCCTCCGTAAATTCGACTGATCTCGCGAGTTCCGATTCGAGTCTCTCCGCCGCGAGGCTTACTGCATTCATTGATCCGGAAAATGCCATGCCGGCCAGTGGCACCATGTAACGCGGCAGGAACCATGGCTCGATATCGATAACCACCTGTGTGATTAATGCCAGCGTCGATACACCACCAATGAAGATGGCAATAAACGCATTGCGAAGCACTGTTGGCCCTTTGCTCCGTATCGGTCGAACAGCGATCACACTGGCTGCAATGAGCATTACCGCCAGGACGCCTGCGATGATCCATGCCCGTTCGGCCTCGAAAATAAATACGAGAACATAACCGATAAGCAATAACTGAATAAGCATGCGTGCCATGCCATAGACGGCAGTCTTTGCAGCCGAAGTCCAGCGAACGAGTACCGCGACAACGAATGCCGCTGGAACAAACGCCCAGATAATGGTCGGAAATGAGATTGCCTGTACGGATGCGTTCACTTCATTGACGCCTCTTGAGTATTGTTAGGTGCCAGACTTCGCGTAATGCGAAGCACCCAGAAAATGTAAAGACACGTAGGGCTGGTCGCCTACGACCCAGCTGTCATGCGGTTCGGAAGGCACATAGAACAGGTCACCGGCATTCATCTCGGTGACCCTGCCATCCGAATATGCGGCGGTTGCACAGCCTGAAACGACCATGCCGACATGTTCGACCGTGCAGAAGTCTTCACCGATCCCCGGCCCGACATCTTCCGACCACTTCCAGCCCGGCTGGTAGGTTGCCCTGCCAATCGTCATCCCGCCGAGCGTCACTGTTTCGAACTTACCTTTGTCAAAGTGTGTCACATCGTCCGGCGTATCAAACTGTTTAAGAATCACTTCATCCATGTCAGTTCCCGCGTATCGATATTCAGGAGTCGTTCTGCGATTCGCTCGACTTCGCGTATCGAGGCAGTTCATCGGCCGTGTCGAACCAACTGACCTGACTGTAGCACCAGACGTGATATTCTGGTGTCACGATCTCGGGGTCGTCGAATGTACCTACATTAATTTCGACAGTGTCATCGCTGTCCGTCGCTCGAAACGCGATCTGGGATCCACATTCAGCGCAGAATTCCCGCTGGCCATGGGCGGACGATGTATAGATCTTTGGCTGTCCCTCAGTGTAGCTAAAACGCTCGGCTGCGAACGATGCCCAGGGAAGAACAGTGGCGCCGGAGATTTTCTGGCACATGCGGCAATGGCAGTATCCGACATCGATCGGTTTAACTGATGAGCTATAACGTAATGCGCCACACAGACATCCACCGGTGTAATTCATTGCTGGATCCTTCTTTGCTGGCTAAATGGCAGAGCCGCTCATCTGATCACATGTTGAACATATTGCCACTGCACAATACCGGCCATCGCGTGGATGGTCAGTCAAAAATTGTTATGCAGGCTATTTTCGCAACTCTTTTCGGATAACCAGTTTCAGGCCTGACCAGGTCTCATCAACCGCACAGACTTTGACGTCAACCAGCCCGAGCGGTAGCGCAACTGTGCGAATCGTATCTTCCGTCACGGTCGATGGCACGCCTGATGATTTTTTGGGCCAGGAAATCCAGATCGTGCCGTTCTGATCGATTGCGCTGATCAACTTCGGCAATTCTGAGCTGAGCTCGGACGAAGACCAGGTGAAAAAATGGAATACGTCGACGTCTTTTCTGATGCTCTTCGAGATCTGTACGTTTTCCGGTGTGGGACTGACCAGGTCGAGATAGTTGGACGGTGCGTTCTTGATACGTACACGATGCCCCTCCTTAATGCCAAGCTTTTTGGCCAGCGGAGTTCCGGAATAACCAGCCATAGGGGCCCCCATACCTCCTTCAATATGACTCAATCTTCGCGCGGTGCAAAAATATCCTTGCGCATGTGCATCGTAACCAATACATGCGGCAGATCTACAACCTCGGCGATTTTGAGATCACCGGCCAGGGAGCAGAGCATATAGGCATCCCCCCACGACAGGTCGTGCTTATGTACCAGGTGTCCGATCATATATCGGGTTGCTTTGAGCGCTGCCTCATCGATTGTCGTTCCGAAGCCCGTGGTGGCGTAATAATCGTCTGTCTCGTATTGTGGCTCTTCGATACTGTGCCCTTTGATGACACTGATACGGAAGAGAATACGCATCGGTGATTCAACTGCCGTGCCGACAACCTCACCCAGTCCCTGAACGGAGTGCGTATCGCCAATCGAAAACAGCGCGCCTTTTACAAACACCGGAAAATAGACCGTTGTGCCGGCCACCAGGTTGGGGTCATCCATATTGCCGCCATTGGCGCGTGGCGGAATGGTGTTCAGCATCTCGTCGGTATCCGGCGCAACACCCATTACGCCGGCAAACGGCTTCAAAGGAATGTTGATGCCGTCCGCGAAGTGCACCATGTTTGCTTCTTTATCAAGCTTGAAGGTTTTCAGGTCGGCTGCCTCGTGTTGGCCCCTCAGGAATCCGAAATTCGGCGTCATCGCAGTCCAGCCCCAGTCACCGGGCTCAAGCTCCAGTAGCTCGACGGCGAGCACGTCGCCTGCTTCCGCGCGCTCTACATAAATCGGACCGGTCAAGGTATGCACACGGTTCATGTCGACGTTTGCTAGATCCGCGATTGTGGAGTCAATGTTCAATTGACCACCGGTGGCCTCGTGGGTGTGAGCCTCGATCAGGCTTCCGGAAGGAACAGTGATCGCCGGCGGGATTGCCCGGCTGAATTTGTTGTGCGTCTGATCGTTTCCAATCACAAAGTCCGGCACCAAATCACTTTTGACGGAGCCTGTTGTAGTTTCATTAGTACAGGCAAGAAGCCCGACGGCCAGGCTGCAAATCAGCATTCTTTTCATTTGTTATTGATCCTGTGCTGGGTCCACTTCGTGAATCAGGCTGTAATCCGTCGGTGGATTGTTGAACTCATCAAAAGCTGCGGGTCCGGACTCCGGCAAGGGAGTCATCTCCGGCATTTCTTTTTCATAGACAAATGCAAGATCGTGCTCAGCCCCTTCGTCATTGAGGGCGGTCACCATGTCATCGCAGGCACCGTCCTCTACATCGACTACGACGAGGTATACGGTTTCATCGCCCTGCGCCGTTGCCTTTACGTCGTAGCCTGAATAATCACAATCGTATACGTCCGACATATTGCCCAGCAGCAGTTGAGCATTCTGCATGGCTGCCGTCAGTCTCTTTGCCTGCTCCTTCTCTTGCTCGAGTTCGCTGATGGTATCGTTTGCCATCGCAACGGCAGCGCCTAGTGCACAAACAACGACGATTCCTGATCGTTTTCCAGACACTAAACCGGATCCTGGCCGATCAGCCTTGTCCTTTTTTTTCCGCGAAATAGCGATCGTATATATCGCTCATGATCGCGTCCGGAATCTTCAGCCCTTCAATAAGTGCTGCAAGGAGATTCATCTCTCCGGCGTCTTTCTCATTGTCTGCCGATATTACCTGCAGAACCATCAGCATTAGCTCTTCTTTGTGTGGCAGTGCCAGCTTGTCGTTGATCTCAGCCAGGATTTCATCGAGGTGCGAATCTTCAGATAGTTCGTCTGCGGCCCGAGTGACGAGGCTCAACGCCTCGCCGGGGTCAAGCGGAAATCGCTGTCGTAGCAGTTCCACCATTCGAACGGTCTCATCGGGGGATATGCCGCCATCACTCGTCGCAACCAATGTAATCAATGAGGCGATTAAGTCCTGGGCGTCGAGGTCGGCCGCCAGGTTCGGCAGGTCGAACGTAAAACCCGTTTTGGCGTAGATCAGATCTGTCAGCTTCATCGTCATACCTGTGGTTGCTACCTACGAGTCTAGCTTCAACGATGGTCAAGTAGTTAGTCGACGGTCACGGCTCATGGGCCTTCTTGAGAGGCGAGACAAGAAGCCGCGGAGCCCAGAATCCGATGGGCGACCGCCATCTCCGCCAATCTGCACCCAATCATCTCGCGTGCCGATGATGGCCCGTGTGGGCAAATTCGCCGTACGATTTCAGATCGGCATCGTCGAAAAACGTATGTGAGCCTTGATTGTCCGCACTACTGGTCGGGTTAGTGTCGAGCTTGAGCGTGGTGCCAACACCCCGGAAAGCGATAGAGCCGATGTCATGCCGAAGAAGGTTTTTCGAACGTTGACCGGAAAATAATAATTGATGCCATGCCGAAACCGTAAGTTGTGATCGTGATGCTCACCATCGTAAAAAGACGGAACGCATCTGGAAAAAGGCCTTGTGACGGCGTATTCAATATCGGAAAAATCGACATCAAAAGAAACAGACTGGAATTGGTAAATGCCCCTATAACTATTGGCCAGCGCACATGCCATTGTAGTGGAACCTTGGCTGCATAAATCCCAAGAATGAGCGCAGTCATTAACAGGAAATCAATATGCGCTTGAAGCAGCCGATCAAAATCCTGAAAAATGCTGTTTATTAAGGGGACACCCAGCTTCATAGTCACGAGGCACCAGGCCAAAATCAGTGCAACTATCAACCAGAGTGTGCCACCTCTCAGCAAAACAATATTCCCCGCGTGTTTGGCATCATGATTCATTCTTATTACCTCCTTACTACCAGACTTGTACGACTGCCTGCTCTCAGGCAGCGCCTCTATCATTTCGCTTCATCGATCATCTCAATGGTCTTTGCTTCCACCTCTTCAGACACTTCGACCAGAGCTGGGTCTTGGGACAGGAACGCCAGCATCTGTGCCGGCTTGATAAGGCCAATCTTCGTTTTTCCTTTGTCTGTAAATACAGATATTCGACACGGCAGCGCCATATTCAGCCGCATATCCGTGGACAGTACTTTTGCAGCCTGCCCGGGATTACAGACTTCAAAAACCTTGCATTCCTCCTCGAAAGGAATGCCCTTGCTGCGCAGGGTGGTGCCTAAATCGTGAATATGCAGCACCCCGAAACCATGTTCTTTGACCGCTGCATCAAGGTCTTCAGACGCCTGGTCAAATGATTTTTCCGACTCAACTATGTAGTACATCGATCGCCTCAATTGTCATGTGCACTAGCTAATGATTGCCTGCTGTCCAACAGGGCTATGAAGGGTTCGCTCAGGTGAGGACGTGCCGTCGCCAAGACGTCCGAAAAGCCTTGCATTGCGAGAAACTCATCGAGAGATGCAAGCCAGGCGCTCCAAAGTTCATCGTCTACGACGCCTTTTCTTCTCTGATAATGAACATTCTGAAACAGGTAGATCAGTCGCCTTGCAGTGGTGGAGAACTGCGGTTGCCGATCGGGGCTCAGCGCCTGAAGGCCACCGGACAGTCCTGCTTCCCAAAGGGCTGATAACTCTGCGTCACCGCTGATGCTCGACCAATACATGTCCTCAGCGTCGTGAATGGACTGATCGGCAGACGACTTTACTGCTGCGGTGTTTTGCCTGACTTCGTAGCCCACGTACAACAGTGAAACGATTACAGCTGCGGCAGAGACGATTTCGGCGATTGATGCGATTTTCTTGATTTTCATGGCAATGATTTGCGGTTGTTCAGCTCGATCTGTCCTCGAACGAGGCGCTAATTACCCGAGTATCCTGATGAATGACAATACAGGCGTAGTAGCCCAATCCGGGTTTGGCGATTACGACCGTGTAATCATCTGTAATGTCCTTGTTGTTCAACCATCGACCAATGCGCAGATACTCTCGATCAAACCACTCGTCCTCATTCTTACCTGCCGCCCCTCCGGTGCGTACCCGGAATTTCGTTTTGGCGGCGTCATCCAGAAGCGAATCGAGTTTGGCACCGACCTTGGCAGTGGCACATAGCGATTCCAATTCGCGCGCCTGGCGATTTTCGTCATAGACCCAGATTGCGACGATCGAAATAAGCAATCCGATAACTGCGAAAACTGCGATTAAGATCCATTTCAACAATCTAAGCATAGATCGTGCCAAAGGTTTACCCGGGTTCTATATAGCATCTTTCACTATCCAGAGTTTTCGGGCAGTCTCTTTTTCTATGAAGCTGGATCGATTCATCAGGCAGGCGCTCGGGTTTCTGATATTGCTGGTGTTCGTGATCGCGATCGCGGCACTGCTTTTCGTGACAGAGTCGGCGCTCAATGTCTGGGACAGGCTGGTGCAGGGTCCACGCTTGTTGCTGTACGGCTATCTGGCTGTTGTGGCGGCGCTGGCCATTGCAGCGATCTGGCTCGTGATACGGCTTGTCGTTCGGCGCAAGATTCCCGAGTCTGAAACCGAACCTGAAAAACTGAGCAAGGCCGACATCGAAGCGCGATTGCGGGAGGCGGACGATGCCGGGGTCGATGTCGGTGAAGCGCAGGCCGAGTTACAGGAGCTTGCGGCAAGGCAGCAGGCCGGCTCGGTTCATCTCTGTTTTTTCGGGGAGATCAGCACCGGTAAGAGTTCCCTGATCAAAGCCCTGGTTCCCGAGGCCGATGTCGTCATTGATGCTGTTGGTGGTTCGACGATGGACATCCGTCACTATCGTTGGCGTGACGATGCGGGCGCTCAGATCCTGTTGACGGACGTGCCCGGTACAGGCGGCCTGGAAGATGATCTGGATGAGCTTGCCGAGGAGGAGGCGCGGCGTTCGCAAGTCGTGATCTACGTCTGCGAAGGTGACCTGACGCGGGCCGAAAAACAGGCAGTAAAGCTTTTACTCGCACTGGAGAAGCCGCTTGTCCTCGTGATGAACAAATCGGATCGATACGATGCGCCAGAACAAGCGGCACTCATGGACAGATTGCTGGATCATCTGAGCGATCTCGGTGGTGAGACGGTGAAAGATCGCGTAGTTGCAGTGTCCGCCGGCGGTCAGGTCGATGTTATCGAAAAGAAGTCCGACGGAACGGAGGAAACGGTGCTCCGCGAACGCTCGGCAGATATCGGTGTCCTCGTCGTCGCGATCAACCGGCTGCTCGAAGAAGACGCGGAAATGCTTGACGCTCGTCGCGACAGGGCGGTTTTTAGTCTTGCGGCTGAAAAGCTGGTCGAGGCTGAGCAGGTATATCGCCAGCAACGCTCCGAGCAAATCATTCGTAACTCCACGCGAAAGGCCGTTGTCGGTGCGCTTGCAGCCGTGAGCCCGGGAACCGACATAATCATCCAGGGCTATATCGGTACCACGATGACGCAGTCTTTGTGCAAGCTGTATGGCGCTGCGCCGCGTGATCTGGATATCGAGCATTTCCTGACCTTGGGTCAGAGCCGGGCCGGCAAAGCCTTGCCATTGAGCCTGGCAGTCGCTGGCAATGGGCTGAAGTCCTTTCCCGGGCTCGGAACTGTCGCAGGAGGGCTCGTCCATGCGGTAGCCTATGGCCTCATCTTTGATGCGCTCGGCAGAAGCCTCGTGCTGACACTGAGTAAACACGGTGAACTGGTTCCCGAAACAGCCGCAAAGCAATTCGAGGAAGGCATCAATGAACAGTTTGAAGCGGGTGTTCGGCAAGTTGCCAAAATGGCCCTGGACCAGCAAGAAGACGAAAGCGGATCCGGAGCTTGATGGCGGTTCACGCCACCTTACGCTGGCAAAAGAGAGCCTGTCCGACCTGATCGACGATGCACGGCTGCCGGACGGCATCCGGGAGTCCCTCGCGCACGACTACGCAGCCGTCGAAGCCATGCTCGACAAGCTGCAGCATGGCCATCTTCACATTGCGGCATTCGGTCGCGTCAGTACCGGCAAATCCTCCTTGCTAAATGCCTTGATTGGCGAGGAGAGGTTCACGGTCAGTCCGCTGCACGGCGAAACCCGGCAATCGGCGATGGAGCCGTGGTCTGAAATCGACGCAGGCGGTGTTTACCTGATCGATACGCCGGGGCTCGACGAAGCAGGTGGCGAAGACCGGGAGTCGTTGGCGAAGGAAGTGGCGAATCGCTCGGATCTGGTGATATTCGTGCTTGATGGTGATATTACCGAGAGCGAGCGTCAGGCACTGCAGACACTGCTCGGGCAGGGCAGGCCGGTCATCGTCGCGTTGAACAAGAGCGATCTATATACGCAGGACGAACTCGAATCCCTGTTGTCATCCGTGCGGGCAAAAACAGAAGGAATCGTGCAGGCAAGCGACGTTCTCGCTGTGGCTGCGCAACCGAAGCCACAGACCATTGTCGAAATCGATGACAAGGGCAATGAGAAAACATCATCTCGTGACCGTGAGGTGAAAATCGAGCAGCTCAGACTACGGCTCTGGGATATTTTCGAAGCAGAGGGAAAGACGCTTGCTGCGTTGAATGCGAGTCTGTTCGCAGCAGACCTCAGTGACCAGGTCGGGAAACGCATTCTCAACGCGCGTCGCGAGCTTGGGGACAAAATGGTTCGTACCTATTGCATCGCCAAAGGCGTTGCCGTCGCCTTCAATCCTGTTCCGGTCGCCGATTTGTTTGCGGCGGCATTCATTGATGTCGGCATGGTGATGCATCTTTCGCGCGTCTATGACTTGCCGATCAGCAGAAAAGAGGCAGGCTCCCTGATCAGGGTTATCGCAGCAGAAGCAGCGGCACTCATGGGTACCGTGTGGGCGCTTCATTTTGTGTCGAGTGCGCTCAAGGTTGGAACGCTCGGCCTCTCGACCATTCTCACGGCGGGCGCACAAGGAGCGATCGCCTACTACAGCACCTATGTTGTCGGCCAGGTAGCCTCGGAGTACCTCGCCGAAGGCAAGTCCTGGGGCGAAGGCGGGCCGAAGATGGTCGTGCAGCAAATCATCGAGAGCCTGGACAAGGAAACCGTGTTACAGGAAGCGCGGCGGGAGATTCGAGCACGGCTGGGACTGAAGGCTGCGAATGGCTAGATCGTCAAACTCTCAGCAAAGGATCGAGCGGATCTGGGCGACTGTTTCTGATATTCCCAGGGGATCGGTTGCGAGCTATGGTCAGATCGCCGAGATTGCCGGCATCCCGCGCGGCGCGAGACAGGTGGGCTATGCATTGCGCCAGCTTCCGTCCGGTTCAGACGTGCCCTGGTACCGAGTCATCCAGACTTCCGGCAGGATCGCGTTCGACAAGGGCAGCCGGGCTTATAATCGGCAGTCCAAGCGGCTTATGATGGAGGATGTTGTCATTCTCAAGGGTCGAATAGACATGCAGAAGTACCGCTGGCAGCCGGATCTTGACGAACTTCTGTGGAAGCCAAGGGCAGCCTGGGATGAATAGTCCGGGCAATACATGAGAACGCCCGAGACGACTAACAACGCGTCGATCCACGTACGCCAGCGTTTGCCGATCGCGACTCTTTTCTACGATCGCAGGCTGTCCGGGTTGTGGCCGGATCTCGTTTTGTCTGACTTGCTATTCCCTCGAGCCATAGCTCACTATGGCTCTCAGTCCATAGCTGCGTCAGCCACAACGATTTCTCGCCCACAATTCCGGACTCTCATGTACTGCTCGGACTGGCCATGAAACGAAAACTCCTTTCGCTGTACCTGACCCTCATATTCAAGCCTCAGTATCGCTGGATCCGGCGATTTCTTGCGGAGTGGAAAAGAAAGCTGACGTTCAAGCCACACGTTGTCTCTGTTTTTTTGCAGATCGACGATCCGTATTCCTATCTGTTGAGTCACTATCTGCCGTTGCTCGAGAGCCAATACAAAAACGTCGAGCTTCGCTACTACCTCTGCCAGGCTCTGCGCCATGAGTTCATGCCGGCACCCGAGATGCTCGCGGAATATGCGCCCATGGAGTGTGAGTTGCTGGCCAGAGAGTTCGGCGTTCCGTTTCTCGATAAAGGCGACGCGCCGGTTGTCGAACATCGCCGCGACCTGCTGGATTTCCTGGCGGACGAGCAGGGCGAGGAAGATTTCAACGATTCGTTTCGACTGGCGCTTAGCGCATATTGGCGTGGTGACGCGGAAGGCGTTGAACGCCTTCTCGGCCGTCCGCAACCTTCGCGGCCGGATACGAATATATTGGTATCGCAGAACCAGTTGCTGCTGAGAAAGATGGGACATTACAACAGTGCAACGATGTATTACGCGGGTGAGTGGTACTGGGGCGTCGACCGATTGCATTACCTGACGAAACGACTGGATGCGCTGCGCCTGAATCGCTGGCCGGAGCCCAATGCTGATCTTGCGTCGCTGGAACAGGCGAGAGCTTTGACTCTGCCGGCGGCGGTACCGGGTGCAGCGAAAGATCTTCCGCCACTGAAGATGTTTTATTCCTTCCGCAGTCCTTATTCATACCTGGCGCTGAAGCGAACATTCGACATTGCCGATGCGTTCGGCATCAAACTGGAGGTCAAACCGGTGCTGCCGATGGTGATGCGCGGCATGGCCGTTCCAAGGCCCAAGCTCCTCTATATCGCCAAGGACGCGTGTCGGGAAGCCGAAAGACTGGGCATCCCGTTCGGCAAAATGTTCGATCCGGTCGGCCGTGGGGCCGAACGATGTATTGCGGCGTTTTACTACGCAAAAAGCCAGGGACGCGAACGGGATTTCCTGCTGGCGGCCGGCAAGGCGATCTGGGCAGAGGGAATCGATGTTGCTGAAGACCAAGGAATGGAGCACGTGGCAGAGCGTTCGGGGCTATTTTGGCCGGAGCTCAAAGGCTCGCTCACGCTGGACGACTGGCGATCGACTGCCGAGGAGAACAGGACGGCGATGACCGAGAGCGGCCTCTGGGGCGTACCGTCCTTCAGGATAGGGGAAGTAGGCCTTTGGGGGCAGGACCGCGACTGGTTGCTGGCCAGGATGATCGAAGATATGTGCCACACCGGTGATGGAATAATGGTGTGACGCTACCGGCCGTTTATTTTTCCCACGGGCAGGAGAGCGGCCCATGGGGCACCAAGATCCAGGCCATGGCGCAAGCTGTGCGAGGCTTGGGCTGTCGCGCAGAGAGCGTCGATTATCAAGGTATTGCAGATCCGACCGAAAGGGTCGCGAAGCTGATTTCAGAATGCGAGGACGTGGCAGAACCGCTGCTGCTCGTCGGATCGAGCATGGGCGGCCACGTCGCGACAGCGGCTGCTGCGCCACTCAAGGCGATTGGGCTGTTCGTGCTTGCACCCGCCTACTACGTTGCCGAATACGAACACCTCACGCCGCCCGCGCCGGTCATACCAATCAGCATAGTGCACGGCTGGCGCGACGATGTCGTTCCGCCTGAAAACAGCATTCGTTTTGCGGGCGAATGTCACGCGACACTGCATCTCGTCGACGGTGATCACCGGCTGACAGAGAACATTGATGAGATAATCTATTATCTGTGCGGATTTATCAGGGATCTTGACCGTAAAGGCGCCGGCACCTAGCGAAAATATATCGGACGATGGGAGAAACGTAATGAGAATTTTTGTCATTTTGGCTATCGGATTGCTGATCGCAGCTTGCGGTGGGTCATCTGATGAGGAAACGGTCGGCAAGGAAATCGCGGACGATTACAACGAAGCCATGGATAAGGCGCGGGAAGTCGAGCAAGATCTACAGAAACACGCAGACGAGATCGACAAGCAGATCGAAGAGGCTATGGACGAAGTCGAGGATGCGATCGAAGATCAGAACAATCCGTAGAACACGCGTTACAAAATAGGTGAGACAGCGGAAATCGTTCCGCTAGTCACAAAAGAATAAATAGCCAATGAATGTAGCCGGATGGATCTTTCGGCCCTGGTACTGGATCGCAGGCAAGATATTTGCGACCTGGGCCAGGCCGGCCGTACAGCCCGATAGTCCCGCAAACTATTTGCCGGATGACGATGCGGAGGTCTGCTACGTGCTGGAAACCGGCGGGCTTGCCGACACGCTGGCGCTGGAGCGCATTTGCAGGATGCACGGCATGCCATCACCGGCAGCCAGCTTCAGATATGGTGATATTCGCGAACACCGGCGTGTAATCATTATGCGCCGCATGAGCGGCCTTATCTTTCGTCGCAAACGCATGACCGGTTCGATGCGCTTGAAGCGTCTCGTCGATGCCAGCCCGAACGCCAATGACAAAGAGTTGTTACTGATTCCCGTCGCGATCTACTGGGGCCGCTCTCCACAAAAGGAATCCTCTCTGGTCAAATTATTGTTCTCGGAAAACTGGGAAGTGGCCGGCCGAACGCGCAAGTTTTTTGCGACTCTGTTACACGGCAGAAATACGCTTCTCAGGTTCAGCGAAACCGCGACTTTGAGCTCAATTATTCAGGAAGGGCTCGAGCCAGAGCTGGCATACCGCAAAGTCTCGCGGATTCTGCGCGTCCATTTTCGGCAAAGACGAACCGCAACCGTCGGCCCTGATCTTTCTCATCGCCGCACGCTCGTTAATCAGGTGTTGACGAACCCACAGGTTCGCGACGTCATCAAGGCGGAGAGCGTAGACAATCGCGCATTATTGGAGCGCAAGACGCACGAGGCGCGAAAGTACGCGCAGGAAATTGCCGCGCATATTTCCTATCCGACGGTCCGTGTGGTTTTCGTTTTTCTTCGCTGGCTGTGGAACCGAATATACGATGGAATCGTTCTGAATCATGTCGAACGCCTGCACGATGTCGCCAGAAATAAGGAAATCGTGTACGTGCCATGCCACAGGAGTCATTTCGACTACATGCTGCTGGCATATATCGTTCACGATCAAGGGCTTAGCCTTCCCCACACGGCCGCCGGTATTAATCTGAATATTCCGGTCATCGGCGCAATTCTCCGACGCGGCGGGGCGTTTTACCTGCGCAGAAGCTTCAAGGGCAATCGCTTGTACGCGACGGTATTCAATGCCTACCTTCGCGAGATATTGAAACGCGGCCACTCACTCGAGTATTTCGTTGAAGGCGGTCGAAGCCGGACAGGCAGATTGCTCACACCCAAGGGCGGCATGCTGGCAATGACCGTGCATTCGTATTTGCAGGCGCCTCGCCGTCCCATCGTGTTCATGCCGGTCTATTTCGGGTATGAGAAGCTGATCGAGGGTGATTCTTTTATCAGCGAATTGGCCGGCGCCGAAAAGAAGAAGGAGTCGCTGGCAGGACTGATCCGGTCCGTCAAATCATTGCGGGAGAACTTCGGCAAGGTCTACGTCAATATCGGTGAGCCCGTATCCTTGGAGCCGATTCTTGACGAATTAAATCCGGACTGGCGCGAGGAACCGGCGGAGGAGGAGCGCCCGCTCTGGATGAACGACGTAGTCGATGAGCTCGGTACGAGGATTATGAGCGGCATCAATTCCGCCGCTGCAGTCACACCGATCAGCCTGCTCGCGACTGTTCTGTTGTCCAGCCCGAAACAATCCGTGGGCGAACAGGAACTCATCCGCCAACTGCGAATGAGCCTCGATCTACTGACAAAATTCAAGTATTCCGATTCTGTGACCTTGCCGGACTGGTCGCCCAAGGAGATCATCGCGCACGGCGAAAGACTCGGCGTTATCAGTCGCACTACTCATCCGCTCGGCGATGTCTTGCGTACGTCCGAGCACGATGCGGTGCTCATGACCTATTTCAGAAACAATGTGCAGCATCTGTTTGCCATTCCGGCATCAATCGCCTGCTGCTTCATCCAGGGGCGTCGCCTGGAACACCTGGAACTACAGCGGCTCGTGCGCCTGATCTACCCGTTCATGAAAGAAGAGCTTTGCCTTCAGTGGAACTATGAGGAAATCAACGACGTAACGACAGCCGGTATAGAAGCCCTGCTCGATCTTGAGATCCTTACGAGAAGCAAGAATGGCAAGGAGCTCATTCGTCCTCCGGCCGGCTCCGGCAAGGCGTATCAGTTATTGATGCTCGGCCAGTCGATGGTGCCGATGTTGCAACGGTTTTATCTGGTTATTTCCCTGCTGGTCAAGAACGGCTCCGGTGTGCTGTCCCGCGCCACTCTCGAGCGGCTGTGTCAGCAGAGTGCGCAACGCCTGTCGTTGATTTACGGCTTACATTCGCCCGACTTTTTTGACAGAGCGCTGTTCCAGGATTTCATTCGCAAGCTTCGCGAGCAGAATGTCTTGCGCCGAAATGATGAGGGCCTGCTCGAGTTCGACGAAGATATTACCGGTATCGGCGAAGACGCGAGGCTCGTGCTCGGTGAAGAGATACGCCACAGTATTCTGTCGCTGACGTTTGCGGACAAAGAAGACACGTGACCGGTATGAAAGTCGCGTCCTTTTACCGGTTTCACGATGTCGAGCAGCCAAGAGCGATATGCGAGTCCTTGCAATCGCTTTGCGATGAGCAAAGCCTGCTGGGAACGGTTCTCGTCGCCGACGAAGGCGTCAACGGAACGATCGCCGGCAGTCACGAAGCGATAATTGCGGTGTTTGCGTGGTTGGAAGAAACGCTGGCGCTGCCGGGGCCAATTGAAGCGCGCCGGACGGAGGCAGCCGATGCGCCTTTTCGACGAATGCGCGTACGCCTGAAAAAAGAGATCGTCACTCTCGGGCGACCGAACATCAGACCACAACGATCAACTGGCAGGCACGTGAATCCGGACGAGTGGAATAAACTGATCGAGAATCCCGACACGCTGGTCATCGATACCCGCAACCATTACGAAATCGAGATCGGCACTTTTCCGAATGCCATCGATCCGCGCACGGATAGTTTCAGAGAGTTTCCGAAATTCGCGGAACAACTGTCAGAGGCCGATAAGGAGCGGCCGCTGGCGATGTTCTGCACCGGCGGTATTCGTTGCGAGAAAGCGGCGGCATTGATGCTCGAGCTTGGCTTCAGGGACGTCAGGCAGCTGCAGGGCGGCATACTCAACTATCTCGAAAGCGTCGGAGAGAGTGACAACCGGTGGAGTGGAGAATGCTTTGTCTTCGACAGCCGGGTTGCCGTCGATCGGGATCTGGCAGAGGGGGGATACGTACAGTGTCATGCTTGCCGGCGGCCGTTGAGCAGCAATGACCTGAGCTCAGCCGATTATCGGGAAGGTGTGTCGTGTCCGAGCTGCATTACTGATCTCGATGACGAGAGAGCAGAACGGCTCGAAGAACGAAGGCGTCAGGTTCAGCTCGCGCGAGACCGAGGCGAAGTTCATATCGGTGCTGTCCTACCAAAAGGGAAGTCGAAGATGGGCTAGAACGCAGCCCGATTAGAACGAGCTCAACGGGCTGCTCTCACCAGAACCGGACGTTTGACTAAAGATTAAGGACGTATTGCCGGCTCCAGAGCCAGCCGAGGTAAAGTGCAAATCCGAAAACGACGTGCATCGATAGATTGATTATCCGTTTCACGCCCGGACGTACAGTTTGATTCGGACGAACACCAGCCTCCATACCTGGCTGCATGACAAACGAGTGGTTTGCCAGCGTTACCAGGCCGAAAACTAATGCAGACGTGAGAGTAGGGTCGCTGGACAACAGGACCGCGACAACGTACATGTATGCGAGCCCGTATACGATCCCCGTAACGTAATGAGCTATCCAGCCAATTGCGAGTTCGTTCGGAATAGCAGCGGAATTGACGATCGGACGATTGACGAATACCCGCCGGGGCATGTGGCCTAACCAGCGTCCCACCCTGGACCAATCCGCTGTCGGGAGACGAAAAACGTATTTGACCACTGCGGCCCAGATGTCCATGCCAACGGTAGCAATGACTCCGATCAGGACACCCTGGATTACCAGCTGCATCGCTAATGAGGAGATATCGATTGCCCGTGACTCTTTTCGACGTTCAAGAGTTCACGGAATTTCCTTAACAGACGATCTTCGTCTTCCATTAGTTGTCCGTCCTTCAGCGCGGTGTCGAGTGTACTCTGATATATGGACTGTTTAATTGTATTCAGCAATGCACACTCATCACCGGAGATTACGCCATCACGCATCGCGTTTCTGAGTGAATCAAGATAAAAACGATAGTTGCGCCGGATCGAATTCAGAATTTCCATCTCGTCTTCGGTCACCTTGTGATCCAACATCGCCTCTGCGAAAAGCTCAGACATCAACCGGTCTTGATCGATGAGCTTCGGATAGCGCAGCTGCTGCCCCTTACCTAGAATGTCCTCCCCGGGTCTTTGTTTGGTTGTGATCGTTCCCAAGCTTTCGACGAAGCTGTTGACTTGCCGGGCCATGACCTTCGGGTCTGTTTCTTGATGGATATCAAAGAATGGGGCGTAGTCCTGCGCATCGGGAATCAACCGGCCCCAATCGTAGCCTGACCAGAACAGGATCCGATCCGGAACGATGCGGATTACTCGATATTTGGTGTACCTTCGAACTTCCGACAGCTTGTTGGGATGACGGATATAGAAGACAAAGGCGTCCGGATACTTTCGCGAATATCTTGCTATAGCGGGCAACGTCTCCTTATATTTTTTGAATAAATCCCGGGTATCATAGATTTCGGCGTTGCCTTGCATCATGACGCCAACGGCTTCATCCATTACCTTCCCATTATCGAGCTGAAAGGCGACATTCGGATTCCCTTGCAGGAATTTGAGCTTTGAACTGTCTCTCGGCGTGCCAAAAAACACGTTCAGACCGTCAAAATGAAAAGCAATCGGTACGGTTGATACTCTCCCCTTTGGAGAAATCGTCGCCAGGTGGCCGACGGGGCTGGAGTGCAATAGTTTTTCTACGTGTTCTGTAAGGCCGATCGAATTTGGATCATTCATCTGCTCCACCAGAAGTGTGGTCACTTTTCTTGTAGGCTAGGTGATAGCTTGGGTTTAGCAATCCGGGCAAATACTTAGTTGTCGGACACCGGGCATGCGCGTAAAGGGAACCCCACACCACGATGCCCGACTCGGGCATCTTTTTGAGGGGATAATTGTCCTGTACATACAGCACAAGCTGTCCGTGATTTGCCCGTTGCCATCCTGATCACCTGACTGGCAGGTCCTGAAAGCAGACTCTCGGGAAGAAATCTCGGTAACGGAGAACGGCCAAAAGTCGACATTGATGCTACGCATTTCCCCCGACTTGACGCTATCTCCATATTACTGCATAAATCTCGCAGTTAACCGACAAAGGCAAATCTAGCCAAAACAAGTGGTGCAAAGCGACTGGCTCTCGCTTCCTTCGAGACGTCCCCCGCGACGGCTCCAAGGACCCAGGATTGCTGAGCCCGGTTATTTATGAGGAGACCTGTCATGACCAAATATCCGCCAAATGAACTTTCAATGCATTGCATTAAGCTGTGGCGGACGATCACGAAGGTACTTGCCTCGGTTGGTCTGGTGGCACTGTTCTCGGCGCCTTATCATGCTGCGTTCGCTCAGCAGGCGCTGGACGACGTGATCGAGGCTGGACGGCAACTTCGGTCAGTGGTGCGCGGTGTGCCATGGTCAGGAAGGAATGGGTGACGGTGTGTTAGGTCCGCATCTAAAGGAGCAGCCGGCAGATCTTTCCCTATTGAGCAAAGAAAATGGAGGTGCTTTTCCTTTTTGGGAGACTTACAGCAAGATCGACGGCCGCGAGATTATCAGTACCCACGGAACGGGCGACATGCCCGTGTGGGGAACTGATGAGCGATACGAGGGGGCCGGCGGACAGCTGGCGATGGGACAGATTTTGCAGATCGTCTTCTACCTACAGTCCATTCAGGAAGAATAACGTGTTTGTGGCGAACTGCCGTTCAATCGGCAATGGCAGAATGTCAGTAGTCAGGCGAAAGCCGTCAGTCAGGCGCGACGGAATCTGACAATGTTTTTCTGACCAGATACCGATCATTGCAGCTAGTTCATCAACTGATCGATTACAGGACAATCGTTTAATGTGCCGTCCTGACATTTCAATTTGAGGCGTTCCAGGGCCCGTTGCATTTGTTGTAGGTCCTCCAGCTTTTTCCGAATGTCGTCTATGTGCTCGACCAATAATTCGTGCACGTCAGCGCAAGCGGCTTGTGACTGATGTGCAAGGTCTGAAAGACGGCGTACTTCATTCTGGGTGAATCCCAGGGCCCGGCTGCGCAGTATGAAATGTAACCATTTCTTATGTGACACATCGTAACTCCGGTATCCGTTGGCGTCGCGCAGGGGAAGAGGTAGCAATCCAATCTTTTCGAAGTAGCGGATCGTTTCCACGGGGCAGCCGCAGGTCCTGGAAAGCTCACCGATTCTCATGATGTATTGACCTTGTAGTTACTACAGGGTTTAGCATACGCGGACCTTAAGACGGAGGCAAAGCGTGGATTCAGAATCGACACCAGATGTGATCGGGTTTTCGGAGATAAGCTGCCCTCACTGCGGCCACACTGAAACGGAACGGATGCCGATGAATGCGTGCCAGCGTATCTATGATTGCAAATGTTGCGCATTGGTCATGCGGCCGAAATTCGGCGATTGCTGCGTATTCTGCTCCTACGGCACCGTGAAATGCCCGCCGATTCAACTGGGCGATGCCTGCAGCTAGGTCCGTCTGACCATGAGAGAAGACAGAAGATTGGCGACGACAAGCGGTGGTGCTATCGGCATCAGCGCGATCGCGTCATTCATAGGTCTATGTTGTATCGGCCCGTGGGCAGTCGCTTTGCTTGGCGTTCCCGGTGCTGTAGCGATGGCGCGCTGGCAGCCGATTCGGCCCTACCTACTTGGTGTTGCAGTCGTCATGTTGTTTTGGGCGTTCTGGCGGGTTTACGGACCACCACGTAAAAAACTGTGTGCCGCCGGACTTTGTCCAGCAAAGCCATCACGCTGGCTCCAGGCTGGTTTGTGGTTCGCGGGTATTCTTATCCTGCTCGCATTCTTTGCCGATCAACTGCAATGGTTACTCGTCGACCCAACTCCAGAGGGACTTCGCTAATGATTTCAAAAATGATTCTGACCTGCACAGCTATCTTTGGATTAGCGGCGTGTGCGCCTGAAGGATCAGAGGAGCCGACATTTCAGTCTGACAGACCCGACTATTACGAGGTCGACAAGGATCTATCGCGTATACGAGCCGACTTCAACGCCATGCAGGACAAGGTTCGTCTTGTATTCATAATTGGACCTTCCTGTGGTATCTGCTTGCGTGGCATGGATGATCTGAATGAGTCGATCGTCAAGTTCATCCAGAATGATCCACGCGCCCACACCCTGGCCATCCACGTTCCGGCACTCGGTGCGAACGAAGAACATGTAGTCGGGTCCCTGTCACTCCTTTCCGGGCCGCGCGTAAGCCATTATTGGGATCCGAACGGGGCAACCGGGATCAATTACAAGGAGACGCTGGATATCCCGATGTATGCATGGGATCTATGGTTCGTGTACGAACCGGGAGTCCGTTGGGAGGATGGAGAGTTGCCGCCATATCCCGACTACTGGGAGCATCAGCTACCAGGTCTGCCTTCAACTAAGAAACTTGATGCGACACGCTTTGCCGCCGCAGTTAACTCGCGGCTGGCGAAACTGCCGCCCTCGTCTGAGGCAGAGAAGGTCGCTGAACTGCAAGGCCAGGATCCTCAGCTTATCCCTGTCGCCCAAGGGCGCGGTTATATGATTCGTCAAAACCACGTGAGTCGTGGCGGATATATAACGCTTAAGGGTATCCAGTCGATCAGCTATGAAGGGACGACAGACATCGGCGACCAATCTTATCGCCTCAGGGTGAATACTCAGAGGCCGTATCTATATCAACGCATTGTCGGCGATGGAGATATTCAATCTGAGATCACCTGGGATGGAGCCGACGTTGCAAGAGAAGGTTCACCACCGGATCTGCCGGCCGCGTATCAGGACGAGTTTCTAGCGTCGTACGAATTTGATGGCTGGATGACCGACTGGAAGGTTAAAGGCCACCAGGTATGGCGTTTGGGCATGAAGAAGGTCGGTGAACGCTTGCCTTGGTTGATGGAAGCGGAGCTTAGTAATGGACGTACCTGGCACATCTCGGTCGACAGTCATACCGGCGATGCATTTCGAAGTGCGCTGATCGACGCCGATGGCAATGAAAGAATCCGGATTGAGTATTCCGATTACAAAGAGGCCGATGGGTTTCGGTTGCCGCATCAAATTGAGTACTTCGAGGGCGATCGCCTGTTGGCCACGGACCGTTTTTCACAGATAAGTGTGAGTGTGGCAGCACCGGCCAGCGGAGACGCAACGTGAAACAATCTGATCCGCTACAGCTTGTGGAAGAAGGCTCGCTCGAACGGCCCGGTCCGGTTGGACGAATAGTTCGGCTGGCTTTGGGAATTGCATGTTTGTATGCAATATACGAATTGCTTCTCTACCGCCAGGTCATAATTAACACCCCGGTATCGGTGCTGCCAAACATAGCTCTTTTAGTATTCCTTGCGATATTGATCATTAACTACGTCGTCAATATCGGATTGGGCCGGAGCTGGCGTCGATGGCCGAGCTATGTATCGGTCACCACGTTGCTGGTTCTCGCCGGGGCGTCGTGGTTACTGTTCGGAACGCCGGATCATGCGCTGCTTGGCTTGGTGTTCTGGGTCTGGCTTCTTTATTTCTTTTCCCATCTGGGGCTGTCTTTCGTTCTTTCCGCGATCATCGCTACTCCGGGTTGCGAAATGCGGTCAATTCCTCAATTGCTCGGCCAAATTTCTGGCCGACCAGCCCAGGAGCACCATTGTCCCGCCTCGTTCATCACCAAAATCGATGCCTGGGAGAAGAGGACGGCGACGGGCGCAAAATAGGAGTCTATACGCAACGCTACGCCGGGAAGTTCGCATAAGTACGTATTGGCCGGGACCTCCAGCCGGGGGATATTTACACTGCCCCAATGGATAAAGCGACAGACGTCTGCCGCAGGGAGGCCAATAATGAAAGTCGTTCTCTTCGTCGTCGTGCTTCTTCTTGCAGCACCACTAATTCTCTATGCATCACCCCTCTTCATCTACGTCGTGCCATTCATCCTGGCCGGCCTTGGACTGAGTCTTTTTGCCGACTACATCCGGCATCAAGAGAGAGCATCAAGACACTGACAGGTGGGCGAACAGATTTGTCCGCTCTTGTTTATGCGGTACGGTGTCCTGTACGGAAAATGTAGAAAATTCGGCTCAAGGGCACAGTCTTTGTCAAAGGAAAGCTGTCAGGAGGAGTATCAGAGATGTACACAGAACGACTGGTCAAGGTCGGCATTATCGCACTGACCATGCAACTATTGGGCTGCGGCGAATCCGAGGTCAGTTTTTCGTCAGAAGTTCTGCCGATATTCAATGAGCATTGCATCGAATGTCACGATAGAGGTGGTGAGGGAATCGTAGCGAGCGGTTTCAGCGTGCAGGACTACGACAACGTGATGAAAGGTACTGACCTCGGGCCCGTCGTCGTGCCGGGCAGCGCAATCTCAAGCACACTCTATCTTGTCGTAGCACAGAAGACCGCCCCGGAAATCCATATGCCGCCGCATCATAGTGAGGCCTGGGCCGAAGGTCGCGGAGTTCCATTGTCGGAAGATCAGGTTGAGATCATTCAGGCCTGGATCGATCAGGGCGCGAATAACAACTAGCAGGATTCATAGCCCGGCGCGCGCCACGCCGCGGTCATTATGCAGTCAACACGATTCGCTGGTGTTTGTAGTGTGATGCGTTTCTTCAGGTACCTAATCGCTCCGGGCATCGCTCTTATTATCGCCCCGTGCACAGCGGTTGCTGCCGAATCGGGCTTTACACTAAATCTGACTGATCACTGGATAGGTTTTGTCGCGATATTTGTTTTCGTTGCGGCATACGCCTTGGTGGTCGTTGAAGAGTTCACGCATCTTCGCAAATCCAAGCCGGTGATGCTGGGAGCCGGCATTATCTGGGCAATTATCGCCTATCAGTACAGTATTTCATCCATGCCACAAGCGGCCGAGGAAGCCGTGCAGGACTTTCTGATCGAGTTCGCCGAGCTGTTTCTGTTCTTGCTCGCAGCGATGACATACGTCAATGCCATGAGCGAAAGGCGAATATTCGAAGCGCTAAGGTCATGGCTGGTCAATCGCGGCTACGGTTATCGACAGCTTTTTTGGGTCACCGGCACGATCAGTTTCTTCCTGTCACCTTTTATCGATAACCTCACAACATCACTGGTGATGTGTGCGGTCGTACTCGCTGTCGGCAAAGACAGCCCACGGTTCGTGAGTATTGGCTGTGTCAATATCGTCGTTGCGGCGAATGCGGGTGGCGCATTCAGCCCGTTTGGAGACATCACGACCTTGATGGTCTGGCAACGAGGGCTCGTAGAGTTTCAGTCGTTTTTTGCTCTGTTCATCCCATCGGTAGTCAATTACCTCGTGCCGGCAATGATCATGACCTGGGCTATCCCCGGGGAGCGGCCCAGTATTGTCAATGACAGTGTTGTGATGAAGCGTGGCGCCAAGACGATCGTTTTTTTGTTTGCATGCACCATTGCGACAGCGGTGTCGTTCAGGAGCCTCCTGCACCTTCCGCCTTTTCTGGGAATGGTGACAGGACTTGCGTATTTGAAATTCTTTGGCTACTACCTCCGCAGGACTCATGTCCCGGTAGTATCTGATACCGGCGACTACGGCGAGGTCGGTGACGTCCGGGCGTTCGACAGTTATCGCGAAGTAGCCCGCGCCGAGTGGGACACGTTGCTGTTTTTTTTCGGCGTCATCATGTGTGTTGGCGGTCTCAGTTTCATCGGTTACCTGGAATTGGTCGCGCTATACGCATACGGTGATCTCGGGCCAACCGTTGCTAACATTCTGGTTGGGATTATCTCTGCCGTCGTCGACAATATTCCCGTCATGGTTGCGGTGCTGCAGATGAACCCCGACATGGATCTTCTGCAGTGGTTACTGGTAACGCTTACAGCCGGTGTCGGCGGAAGCTTACTGTCCGTCGGTTCTGCTGCGGGTGTTGCGCTAATGGGGCAGGCAAGAGGTATTTACACATTTTTCTCACACCTCAAGTGGACGCCTGCAATCGCCATCGGTTATGCGCTTAGCATCTGGGTGCACCTGCTTGTCAATCATCGCCTTGAAGGTTTTTTGCCGGGCTAGCAAGGATCTGACCGAACCTGAATATAGCCTGAACGCAGCACTAAACTGAACATATTCAGTTGGGGTAGACTATCGTTTGCAGCGGTAAATACTTATTTGTTGTGCCAGAGTTCGCCGGTATATATGTATTTAGATTTAGGCAAAAATGTACCCGGCGAGTCCGGCTAGCAGGAGAAATCACATGAGACGTTATTCCGTTTGGCAACTGATAATCGTTGGCGCTTTGTTGGCCAGTGGCCAGGCTATGGCAGAGGGCGACGTCGCAGCAGGTGAGACAAAGGCCTCGACCTGCGTTGGCTGTCACGGAGCAAACGGGGAGGGAATGGATCCGAATCCGGCCATCGGCGGTATGGATCCCGAGCTTTTCAAGAGCAGCATACAGGCCTATAAATCCGGGGAAAAAGACGACCCCATGATGGCAATGTTTGTGCAGGCGCTCAGTGACGAGGACATAGCCGACCTGGCCGCATATTATGCTTCCTTAGCAGGTGCTGAGTGATAGTCTCCGTGAGTTGACCTAGCGTAGCTTCGCAGAAGTCCTGCTCAGCTGCCGCCTGAATGCGGCTGGAAGTTTCTTCGATTTACTTGCTGGTCGAGCTGCCGATGAGATAGCGGAAACCGATACCGACCAGCCAGACTTCGTAGTCGTAGGGTTGTGCGCCCAGCGTCAGAACCGTCGGTATCGTGTCCGGGGCGACGCCTTGTAGTGCCCAGTCTTCTGTCGAGAAACTCTCGTATCGCAGCTGCAGAATGGTTTCGAATTTGTCGGACCAGCGATACAGAATCTTTAGCCGAAGCGAATCGAGAGTCGATTCGAGGTCCGGAAACAGGCTTTGCCCACCCGCGCCGCTCGCGACGTTGATCTCCGTATTGCCGTCTGCTCGCGTGTAATCGAGTTGCAGGTCCGCTTTGTCGCCGATCCCGGCAATGCGAAAGCCACCGCCGTAATTGTTGAACGTGTCGGCGTGATCTGTACGCCAGTCCG
>Ga0255052_10000084_pt1 | contig 65138 bp, 54 predicted proteins | sample JV7_2_21_MG_FD_188632 | JGI IMG/M metagenome (GOLD analysis project Ga0255052, IMG submission 188632) | Seawater microbial communities from Jervis Inlet, British Columbia, Canada - JV7_2_21 | ecosystem: Environmental > Aquatic > Marine > Inlet | place: Canada: British Columbia | collected...
TAAGCAATGTGGCGCCGGCAGTTGTTGCGGGGCCGGATGAAAGCATTAACGAAGGTGACAGCTTTACGAGAGCCGGCAGCTTCATCGATCCGGGTGCGGATACCTGGACGGCAACGGTGGATTACGGCGAGGGAGCCGGACCGCAGGTGCTGGCGGTCAATCAAGTCGCCAAAACCGTCAGTCTCAGTCACGTTTACGCGGACGACGGTGTCTACACGGTGACGGTGACGGTTGATGACGGTACTGCTGATGGCAGCGATACGGTCATCGTAACGGTAGTCAATGTGGCACCGACAGTTGTTGCGGATGCACCTTCGGTGACGGTGAACGAGGCGCAGACGGCTGGGAACACCGGTTCCTTCGCGGATGTGGGTGACGACATCGTCACGATCACCGCTTCGGCGGGAATCGTGAGCCAGACCGGTGGACAGAGTGGCAGCTGGAGCTGGGTCTTCCCATCCACGGATGGCCCGGACGAAAGCCAGACGGTGACCGTTACGGCGACGGACAGCGACGGTGCCTTTAGTACCACGACGTTCAACCTGACCGTGCTCAACGTGCCTCCAGTTGCGGTGGATATAGCCTATGGCGCTTTGGAAGACACGGTTCTGAATATTTCGGCGGCGCAGGGAGCGCTGTTCGGTGATTCCGACGTGGGGGACGATTCCCTGAGCGCAACGGTCTTAGCCGGACCGAGCAATGGCATACTTGATTTGGATCTGAACGGCTCGTTTAGCTACACGCCAAATCTGAACAGCAATGGTAACGATAGCTACACCTACACGGTGACGGACGATGACGGCGCTACGGATACGGGCAAAGTCACAATTTCCGTGAATCCGGTGAACGACGCGCCGACAGTGTCGGCCGATGACAAATCTGTGCAGTACTCGGATCCGGTATCGGTGACGATTTCCGGCAGCGACATCGACTCGACGAGTTTGTCGATCGCTACCGCGGCGCTGCCAGCCGGACTGTCGCTGAGCGCGGCAAACTGTGCCGAGAATGTTGCGTTTCCGCCGGGCGGTCTGGATTGCACATGGACCGTGAGCGGCAATGTCACGGCCGCACCAGGGGTTTATCCGGTCGAAGTGACGGTGACGGACAATGGTGAGCTGGGTACGCCAGCGCTAACGTCGGAGACCGCGACGTTCGAGATCACCGTGGAGCGGGAAGACGCGCGCTCGACTTATAGCGGACCGTTGTTCCTGAGCAGTGCGGAGGATGGCTCGTTCACAGTAACCCTGATGGCCACCATCCGCGACATCACTGCTGTGGATCCTGCAACGGATCCGGATGCGGGCGATATTCGCAATGCCTCGGTGCACTTCGAAGACGAAACGGGTGCGAGCCTGTGCTCGGCGTCTCCGGTGACTCTGGTATTCGCCGGTGACGAAACCGTAGGCTCAGCAAGCTGCGACTACAACGGATCTCTCGGCAACAACGAAGAATTGCCTTTGGAAGTCACCGTCGTGGTGGAAAACTACTACATTGATACTAGTGACAATGAAGTTGTAGTCCTGATAGTCAAACCAGGTGAAGGTAAAATCACCGGCGGCGGACAACTCGAGATGGAGAACTCGGCTGGCGTATACCCTGCCGCGACTAATCTCAGCACCAACTACGGCTTTAATGCCATGGCCCAAAAGAAGGGCAAGAAAAAGGTTCAGCTGAGGGGTCGTGCCACGATCATTTTGCGTGCTGCCGATGGGCGCAAGTACAAAATTAAGAGCAACGCACTGTTGTCGCTCGGCGTAGATCTCGATCCAGACAGGGATGGCAATTCGGAAGACGAGCCGCACTATGCGGAATTCGAATCGAAGGCCAATCTGACGGACGTTACGGACGAACTCAACCCGATCTCACTTGGCGGCAATCTGCTTCTGCAACTGCGGATGACCGATAACGGTGAGCCGGGTGAAAACGACACCATCAGCTTCACCTTGTGGGATGGCGGCGTGCTGTTATTCTCATCCAATTGGGACGGCGCACAGTCGGTCGAGCAAAACGTAGCGAGAGGTAATTTGCAGGTGCATTAGGCGGAATTGACCTGATTAGGTGTGGATTCTGATTAACAGTGCTTGTCGCGACATGCCGCGTCAGCGAGACTGCTCGCATGTTTGAAATCCCGGTACAGTAAGGCCAGCCGCCGCTTGCAGATTGCCGGAAAATTGCCGGGATCAGTCCTGACACGTTATGACTTGTCAGGCACTGAGGTCCACGGGCGCCTGCAGCATGCCTAATAATAACAACTACTTATGAACGCCCTGAAGCCTTCGGGAGGCAGGGCCGGAGGTTCAAATCCTCTCACCCCGACCGAGATCAAAAAGAAAAGGCCCTTACAACTTGTTGGGGCCTTTTTCTTTTTGCGCTTGGGAGGATATGCGGACTGATTCAGAAGTTCGCACCGAGGCGCGAAGCGCCGACAGACGCACGAAGTGCGGCCCGAAGGGCCGAGCGGCGCAGCCGCGAGTCCATCTTCTCACCCCGACCAATTTCGAGAAAAATCTTCTCTCTCACCCTCGGCTGGTGGATTTCGCCCTGCGATCTTCGCCGTTCTGGCGAGCCCAACGATGGGGGTATCTTCTGGCGCAAAGACGAGACGGGAAATGGCGTTAAGAGGCCTCTGATAAAGACCGTCCGGGATCGGCAGCCGACATCTAGCTTTCCATGGCGATTACGATTTTTCCTTTGTGACGTCCTTCTCCGAAGTAACGCAACGCTTCAGGCACTTCGCTCAATTGATAGGTTCTGTCGACAACAGGAACGAGCTTGCCGGCTTCGACAAGCTCCTTCAGATCTGCCAGACCTTTGTTTGGTCCCTCCGCTACCAAACGTAGTTTGCGGTCTTCGCGGGTGAGCGGCGCAACAAGGTTCAGGATCCAAAGTTGGCCGACTCGTGGTATGGAACCGCCAACCATGGCATAGACTCCTCCGGGTCTTAGTGCGCGCTTATTATCGAACATGGACCGAAAATTCTGACAATCAATAATCAGGTCGTAACATTCTCCGGTTTTGGTGAAATCTTCCTGCGCATAGTCGATAACGTGGTCTGCGCCAACCGACCGAACGACATTCAACTTGTGTGACGCATCTACGCCCGTTACTTCAGTCCCAGAGAGCTTGGCAAGTTGAACTGCAAATGTACCCACACCACCACCAGCTCCATTAATCAATACCCTCTGTCCCGGCCGTAATTGTCCGGCCTTACGAAGTGCTTGCAAGGCCAAGACACCGGCTTGAGGTACGGCGGCTGCTTCCACAAAAGTCGAATCGGCAGGTTTCGGTTCTAGAGCAGTCTCATGCGCACAGGCATATTCCGCAAAACCACCCCAGTTATCCCAGAGATCCCCAAACACCTCATCTCCTGGCTGGAATCGCGTTACGTGTCTGCCGACTACCTCGACCGTCCCCGCTATGTCAGCGCCGAGTACCTGCTTCGCCGGCTTTGGCCTCAGCAGTCCGAACATGAGGCGGTTTACAAACGGTATGCCGTTCAGGAACTCCCAGTCCCACGAATTGACAGACGAAGCGTGGACACGTATCAGTAGTTCATCGTCCTTCGGCGTAGGTTTTGGGATCTCTTTTAGTTCAAGACCATCTGGTGGTCCATATTGCGTAAATATAATCGCTTGCATGGGCATCCTCTGGACACCAATCATAACTAGAGTCGGAAATTAATGATCGATAGTTTTGGTCGGCTTGGTGTCGGAAGCAGACACTCTAGATCCAGCTTAAGGCTGCCGTAATTATCTCGGTTGGGTCGGGCTCGTCACCTGGTTCAACATCAAAGCGGAGTAAAGATAACGAAGAAACACGCCAGTCAACATCGGGTTTCTTGCATACCTGAAAGGACCGCTCTCAACCGCAGAACGCCTTGTTGTATGGACATTCTATCCAACGATCAGCAGTACCACGTAGGGAACCAGATTGAAAACCACAAAGACAACCCTGAACATCGCGAGTCCCGAGTAAACGACCACATTGAAGGTTTCCTGGGGCATAGGGAACCATTTGGTTTGCGTGCGATACACGAAGTTTGGGGCAGACGCGAAGACAATTGTCCACACAATCAGGATGCCAACATTTATGATTGTGCACCACATGAAAAATGTAGTGAGAGTTGGAATACTCATGATGTTCTCCGGCGTTTTTTTGCACGAACCAGCTTGAACTCAAACTTGCTAATGTCGTTGATGAGTGCTCTTAATTAGACGCCGTACACAGTCAGAGTCAATTCGGAGAAATACATAGCAAGCAATGTCCGCTTTGGGTGGCGATCTAAACGAGTGAGCTCAGCGGCCTTCTACGGCGGCGATTGATGCTGTTGTCTTGGACACCAGTTTCGACGTTCCCTCGTTTTCGCATAGAACTTCGGACTCCACGACTATGAGCCGAGACCCGGGTTTGAGGACCTTAGACCGGCACACGAGTCGCTCGCCTTTGGCAGCCCGAAGCAGGTTGATCTTGAACTCTACCGTGAGAACCATGTGACCCGGTTCAATCAGTGTGGCAGCGGCCCCGCCGGCGGTGTGATCGGCCATGGTGGCCTGAACACCGGCGTGGATGAAGCCGTCTTGTTGCAGGTGCCTGGGCTCCACGTCAAGTTCCGTTTTGCAGATCCCCGCACCGACGGTCACGAGGCGAATGCCGAGGTTCGCCACGAAAGGGACAGCATTGAATATCCGTTCCAGTTCCTCGCGTGACATCTCGTGGAGCTTCTTCACGTTTAACGATCTCTTAGGCGTCACTTGACACTCCCTCGGTACCGAAAAAGGAAATGACCAGCCGAATAAAGAACACGACCGCTACCAGCAAATTGCAACCGATTGCTAGCTTGTAGATGAGTAGCGCTTGCTCTGACAAAACAAATAATGACAACCATAGGGACAACGTCGACATCAGGTACATGGGAAAGAATATCCAGTTAAGCAGCGGACTCGTCTTGACCGGTGGCACAGATTTACCGAATATCCTCATTCCCGCCCAAACACAGCCCATCGACATTAATGAAGCCATGGCGATTACACCGAACGAAATGGGAATCCCAACCAAAGGCAGAAGGGAACCAATAAATGCCAATGATGAATTGTAGAGCATCCCTTGCGTTCGGTACGCAACACCATGCTGATCGAATCGAGAATGGCCCATAACGATCGTGAGCCCCGAAAACCCCAGAAGCGCAACTGAGACCTCGGCGAGTACCTGTAGGTTGGTGTAATCCATCGTCATGCCTAGTCAGTGTTTGTCAAGAGATGTCGCCCTATGACTGAATGTGGACCTTCGTTGTCAGCCTGGATCAGCTGACTTGCGGTTTTACTACCGTGAATTTAATGCTGACCACCTTTCCGTTCACTGCAGCAAGATCCTCTGTCGTAGGGGCCGGGGTGAATTCCGGACCTGGGCAACATGCCATTTCGTCTAGTTCCTGCGAAGCGAGCGTATGTCGAGCGACGATTTCAACCTGTCTAAACCCTGTTTCGCTGATTATGGCGAGATAACTCTCCTCGTCGATCGTTCCACCCACACAGCCTGACCAGGTGGATTGCAAGTGTGCTTGTACGTGAGCCTCGATCTGCTCTGCCAGGACAATATCGGAGATAGCCAGCCGCCCGCCCGGCTTCAGGAGACGAAACGCTTCCCGATACACCGCGTGCTTATCAGGAGATAGGTTGATTACGCAGTTAGATATCACCACATTGGCGAAGCTGTCTGGGAGATTCGGGCACTCCATGTCGGTAACGACGAACTCGGCGGTACCGCTCAGCCCGGCCTCCGCCGTTGCTTGCTTTGCCCGCTCGATCATCTCGGGGGAAAAATCTACTCCCACTACCTTGCCACTAGGGCCTACTTTGAGCGCCGCCAGCACGACATCGATCCCTGCACCGCAACCGAGATCCACCACCACCTCGCCCGGCTGGAGGCTGGCGAACCCCGTCGGGTTACCGCATCCTCTGGAAAGATTGCGAGCGATTTCAGGCACGAGGAAGAGTTCTTCCTGGGCATAAAGCCCATGCTCCGTTGCAAAGCTCAGATTTGCGGTGACCTCAGTGGCACAACTACAGCATCCATTGCCGCCACCCTCTTCCGCAGCTTTTCCATAGCGATCCTTAACAACTTTCTTGATTTCCTCACTTCTCATTGCTGTTTACTCGTATGACGGTTCTGGCCAAGCGTGTATTCAGTTCGCCAGTGCGTGCTCGTGACTCAGCTTTTCCAGAATCTTGTCGGCAACCTTACGGGCCAATTCGTTACGTTGTCCTTCCGGGACATCCATATAAAGAAAAACGTCCGAATTTTCCTTGTAGAGCGGAAGAGCATCGATGTGGATGATTTTTTCCTTATCGATCGCGTTTTCCAGGACCCTGCCTATACAACTCAAAAAACAGCCGTCTATCATTACGATCTTCTCTGCTTCCCTCACCCAAGCCGCCATCGACGAATGAGGCACCAAGAGTGTCTCCGCGTAGCAGCAACGGGCGTATGGGCCTTCTTCCGCCACCAGATTGGCGGCAAGGCGTGCAACCTCGCCGCGAATGCAGGGCCCTTCGCAAGAGAGGACAGGTATCGTCTTTTCGGCGATATTCTGTTTTGCATAGATCTCGCCGGCGGGACAGAGTCCTTTGACTTCACTAACGTTAATGGAAAAATCTGGTGTTGATGCGCTCATAGTCATAGTCGTCTCCTTATTGATGATATGTGGTGTAGACATAGTCATTGGCCTTCTGAGTTGCATGGCAGGACAGGCACTGTCCTCGCATGTCGGTTACCATTCTCAGTAGCGGATTAGCCTCTTTGAAATCTTCGAATCCCCAGCCTTCGCTATCAGCGAAGCGCTCGGAATCTTTCTCCATGACGCCAATGACAAGACGACGACCCTCGACGATTGAGCTGTTCTCCGCAATGGTTTCAAACAGCTCGAAGACCAGAACAGAACCATTCGCGAAAGGAACTTGATCTTTTAGGGCCGCAACTGCTTGCTCATTAGCGTAAATGTGGTGGAACCCGCCAAACGCTTCGAAGTGTTCATGTCCCTCGAGAATGACCATGGATTTCACGCATTCCCAGCTACGATAGTCGTCTGGGTACACAACCGGCAGCTGGGATTGCCCTGGCAAAAAGCCCGGAACCAAAATACTCGCGGCCAAAATTGCACCGATGCAATAGATTGACTTCTTAATGTTCTGCATCATCGTTACATCCTCCGTTCGTGAGGCGCTAAGCGCACTGTGATTAGCCACCAAGCGGCTAATGGCAGCTAGTTATTTGCGGGAAACATGCCACTGAGCGACCCACCGCACCTTGCCGACACCCGCAGCCCATACGCCACCAACTCTCCACCAGTACGCCAAGCGATTTGGCAACCTCGGCGAGGTCTTCTTGATCGTGGGCACTAAAAACCTCTCCGTTACTCTTGTTCCGTAATTCAATAACGGCAAAGACATTGTCCTCAGAATCCCAGACAGGAGCTGCCAGCATGCTCAGTGTGTCCTCGCCATCGATATTTGGATCAAATTGCGGGACTTTCCCGACATCGGGTGCATTGAGCAACTGACCGGTCGTCAATACGTGGCCGGCTATTCCCCCAATACTGCTGACCTCCGTTTCCTTAAGGGTTCCTTCGGTGTCTGATTCGCAGGAGCGCAGTGACTCGTCGTCCGGATTGACGAAGTAGAGAGCCGCCTGTTCCGCGTGAAGCATGTTGGTTAACTTTTGGATCAGTGCCGTGATTACCTGCTCCTCGACGTTTCCAAATGCTTCGCCCTGCACCAGATCGACGATCTCCAGCAAGTCACGAGTCTCGTGGGTAACCTGTTCAAGGAAGTTTTCGAACTCGTCTCGCTGCATCCGCGCGAGTCTGCCTGCCAGGTGGCCTTTGCGCAGGTCTTCAGCGAGCAAGTGCAACATGTGTTGAGTCTCGGAAGCGACTGAACTCATCAGAGATGAGAGGCGGCCATCCTCGAGGGTGAGGATGCGGTCAGCGATGTCCAGGATGCGGTTGTCATGCGTGACCAAGATCACTGTGACACCATCCTTCTTGGCAAGACGTTGTAGCAACTCAACCAGGTCCCGGCCGGTCTTTCGATCCAAAGATGCGGTCGGCTCGTCCGCGAGCAAAAGTTCAGGTTTGCCCGCAAGTGCTCTGGCAATGGCTACCCGCTGACGCTCTCCACCGGAGAGATCGCTAGGATGCGCATTCCGACGCTCACCGAGTCCGACCGCCTCAAGTGCGTCGGACGCCCGAGTCGCGATATCTCGACCATCCAGCTCGGGATGTAGCTGCAGAGTCACTTGCACGTTCTGCTGGGCTGTCAGTGCTTCAAGCAGATTGTGGGCCTGGAAAATGTAGCCGATTCGCTTGCGTACCCCGGCCAGCGTCGCCTCGCTCGCGCCAGCGAGATCCTGGTTTAGAACCCGCAGCTTGCCTTCTTGCGCCGACCGAAGGGCACCAATGAGCGTCAGCAGCGTTGTCTTCCCGGACCCGGATGGCCCCGTCAGTATCAGAATCTCGCCACGCTGAATCTCGGCATTGATGTCGAACAAAACTTGCCGGCGCAATTCGCCTTCGCCATAAGCGTAGTTGACTCTATCGACGATAATGGGGGCCGCGCTCATGCAAACACATCTGCAGGATCGGCGGAGCGCACCTGTCGGAGCGCCATCAAGCCGGCGATTGCACACATTCCCAGGGTGAGCGCGAGTACCGCAGCTGCCCTCGACCCAGTCATCTCCAGAGGCAGTCTTGTCGCTTCCGATGTGATCGCGTAAAGCGGCAACGTGATCGCAAGCCCAGGAACGTAGCCGAGCACTGCCAGGAGTGCCGCTTCTTTCAGTATTACGAGCGAGAGGTCCCAGTTACGATAGCCAACCGCCTTCAGGGTCGCGTACTCAGCCAGGTGCTCCGACACGTCTGCAAAAAGTATTTGATACACGACGACACAGCCGACGATAAGGCCCATGATCGCGCCGAAGCCAAACACATATCCTACGGGTGTGGTTGTGGCCCAGTAATTTTGTTCACGCGCAATGAATTCGTCCCGTGTGAGAATCTCCACATCACGCTCCAGGGCGTTTTTGAGTACCGTCCCCACCGCTCGCGGGGATGCGTCGTCTGCCAAATGAATTAAGCCGAGTTCAATGAACCCCGCGGGGCGATCTGAGAACATGCGAAGATAATTTAGGTCACTGGTAACCAGGCTACCGTCGAGACCAAACGACGTGCCTAGCTCAAATAGGCCAGCCACTGTGATCTGCCGATTATTCACCTGGGCGTCAATCGGCCCCGCCTCACGGAATCGATCCGCGACCGGGCCGTACTCCGGGCGTGATAAGGCATCGAACAATACGATGTCAGGCAACTTAATGAGATTGAGCTGCTCGCGAACCTCCGGGATGTTGAGTACATCATGGGCAGGATCGAACCCGAGGACAACGATCGCACGACTGTTGAAGGTCCAGGGATTCCGCCAATAGGCCGGTCGAATGTAGATTGGTGTCACGGCCTCTACACCGTCTGCGGCGAGCGCCTGGTAGAGACGACGCCTGGCGAAGCTCTCGGCGTAGCCGATGAAGGGCGTCTTCGGACTCACCAGGACCAAATCGTAGTCAAGGTGGCGGTGATAACGCACAGCGCTCTGATAGACAGAGGATCGAAAACCGAGCTGCATGGAGACCAATACGACTGCAAATGCAACGCCCGCCAATGCGACGACAAGACGGACCTTTCGATTGCTGATCTGCAACCAGGCAATCGATAAATTACGAGCCATTTCCGTCGTCCCCTTGTTCGGCCGAGTCGATAACGACGTCGACGCGCAAATTGGTAAACATTGCTGCCAGCTCCGGTTCTGCAAGGCGAATGTCGACCTCGACCACACGCGCATCGGCATCAGCAACCGGGTCGGTGCTCAACACATCTTTCTTGCCGATCTTGAGTCCTATGCGTTCCACGACTCCCTCTAAGGTTTGGGGTAGCGCGGGACTACGAATGACTGCGTGTTGGCCCACGCGCACGCGACCGATGTCGGTCTCGTAGACCTCGGCGATGGCGTACATCGCCGCTGTGTCGCCGATCTCCAATATTCCGTCCGCTGTATCCACTCGCTCCCCTTCGCGCGCGTGAATCTCTATGACTTGCCCGTCGATAGGCGCTCGCACGCTGGAAAGCTCAAGTTCAGCGCGCGCCAAGTCAAGCGAAGCTATTGCCACATCTCTCGCGAGCTCGAAGGCACGCAGATCGGATTCAGATACGCTTTGTTTTTGGAAGAGCTCTTGATTCCGCGCGAGTTCCCACTCGGCATTGGCCAGTTCAGCCTGGAGACGCTTGACCTCGGCGCGCTGCACTTGAATGCCAAGCAGCACCGCGATGACCTGGTTCTCGCTGACCTGATCGCCCTCTTCCACACGGAGTTCCTGGATCACTACCGCGAGACGCGGTGGGCCTGCGACTCGAATCACCCCGTTGTGGGGATCAATTCGACCGAGCGCTGACACTCTGTCAAGAGACTGGGGAACATTCGGGACTACAGTCTGGGCCCGGAGGCTATCTACCGTGCCCAATGCCAAGAATCCCTGCTGTCCAAGCAAAACCAAAGCGATGAGCAGCGCGAGCAACGCCACTCCGAGCCCTACGAGCTTAGTCGTTCTGACCATCGGTGATCTCGACTGATCCCCCTGATAAAAACTGGCCCTTTCTACCGCAAGGAACAAGTCGGGAATTTACTTAGATTCGTGGGTTCGTCTCGGTCGTACGAGCACTGATGACCCGACATACCGTGCCAGAATTTTGCCGGAAACAGTCCGGACCCGTTATGACTTGTTAGGCACTTGCGTCCGCGGGCGTCTCCAGAATACCTATTAATAACTATTACTTATGAACGCCCGAATGCCTTCGGGAGGCAGGGGCCGGAAGTTCGCACCGAGAACGGCGCAGCCGGTCGACAGACGCCGCAGGCGAGGCAGCGCAGCTGCTGTTCCATCTTCTCGCCCCCACCCAATTTTTCTTTATCAAGATCAAATCTCTACAATGCCCGCAGGTCGGCCAGTATCTGAGCTCGAATAGCGAGGCGCGTCATAATTCATCAAACAGAACTGTCAACCAGCGCAACCAGGATATCGCTGCTTCCTGTCCTGTCAGTGAACTTTGTCGGCACGCTCGGCTTCAGCATAGTCGTACCGTTTCTGGTTTTCCTGGTCACCCAATGGGGCGGCAACGCGCTTGTCTACGGACTAATCGGCGCTACATATTCGGCGTTTCAGCTGATCGGTGCACCGATTCTTGGACGTTGGTCTGACAGATTTGGCCGCAGAAAGATCCTCCTGTTGAGCCAATTGGGAACGCTCGTCTCCTGGCTTATTTTCTTGATCGCGTTCTTTGTCCCTGTGCGAATTGTCGGTGACATAGACTCGACCGCGTTGGGGCGATTTACGTTGACACTGCCCCTCATACTGCTGTTTCTGGCGAGGGCGGCCGATGGCATTACCGGAGGCAACGTCTCCGTTGCCAATGCCTATCTTGCGGATATCACGGACGAAGAAGACCGAAGTAGGAATTTCGGAAGAATGGCACTATCTGGGAATCTCGGATTCGTTCTGGGCCCGGCACTCGCGGGGCTCCTGGGGGCAACGATATATGGAGAGATTGTGCCTGTCGTAGCTGCGCTGGTGATTTCGATTTTGGCCACTCTGATCATCATTTTTGGACTGAAAGAGTTCGATCCGTGCATTCTCACTCGCGCCCCTAGTTCCCGCAGCATGCGCAAAGTATTTGGGCAGGAACACAAGGAATGCTATTCGATACGTGATCCGGAGAAAGTTGGCTTTCGCACTATTCTCAAAATATCTCATGTACCAAGGCTGCTTGGCGTCTACTTTCTCGTGATGCTCGGATTTAGTTTCTTCTACATTGGATTTCCCGTTCACGCCGTGAACGAGCTGCGGTGGACCATTACCGATACCGGTATGTTCTTTGCCTATCTCAGCCTTGTTATGGTTTTGGTGCAGGGACCGGTTCTTGCAAGAGCATCGAAGAGATTATCTGACGGCGCACTCGCATTCGGCGGTACCTTGATACTGACAATTGGATTGATGGGCCTTTTCTGGAGCAGCATTGCGGTGATCTATTTGGCTGCAACGCTCATCGCCCTCGGCAATGGCCTGATGTGGCCCTCGGTGATGGCGATGCTTTCAAACGCTGCCGGCGATACGCATCAAGGCGCAGTCCAAGGCGCCAGTGGCAGCGTCGGTGCAATCGCAAGTATTGTTGGTCTGATTGCCGGGGGGCTGGTATACGGTTGGCTGGGCGCCTGGGTATTCGTATTGGCGGCGTTAGTCATCTTGCCTGTCAGTATTGTCACTCCCCGTGCCCGGCTTTAGTACTTTCTTTCGACTAACTTGTTACAAGTCAGGTGTGTGACCATCGCTATTTGAAGTGCCAGGGATCGGCAGCATCACCCAGCAGACCGCTTGGTTCATTGTTAGAAGAACGAAACGTAACCTGTTTTTATGAAAGCGAAGTCGTTTGGGCGCTCGGTGCACTAACATCCCCATAACGCACAGCGCTGCAGAACGCGCTCACACAAGAGTTCCGAACTCAGAGATTTCTGCCTTCAGTCTGCTTGCGTCAGATGAAATCTGGCGCCAAGGCGATCTTCCGTCTCGAGGTCGGCGACGCGCCAGCCGAGAATACCTGAGCGCACTCTACTGTCTGAGGGAGTAGCGCCGCGCTGTGCAAGTTCGGCTATTGCCTGATCTAAATCGTCGACACTGAAGGACATCAGAAAAAATCCCTCACCATGATCCTTTAGATAGCGGCCCGCAACGGTGTCCTGGCTCTGCGGCGACACCAGTACTATCCAGACGTCGCCGACCCGGACTCGTGCCGTCGACACGCCGCGCTCCGGAAGTTCTTCGTACTCAAACGGGCCAATACCCAGAATGTTTTGGTAGGCCTGTACCGAGGCATCGAGATCAGCGACGATAAAGTTGATGTGGTGAACGTTTTTCAAAGTAACCATCTAATTTTCCGCAACGCCAACGTTGAGGAGCTCCCGACAGGCACCGCCCGATGCGACGCAAGAATTCTAGAGGGCGCCCTTCGGCACATTCGGAAAAACGCCGGCTTTTGGCAGCATCGCCGGCACACGCCGGCCGAGTTCTTGCTCCAGCCACTCGCTCGTAGCGATGATCTTTTCGAGCGACACACCGGTCTCGATGCCAGAGCGACTCAGCATATATAACAAGTCGTCGGTTGGAATGTTGCCGGTGGCCGCCGGTGCGAACGGACAACCGCCGATGCCTCCGATGCTCGCGTCTATCGATGCGGCGCCAGCGTCTATGGCCGCCTGTGCATTTGCGAGTCCGGTGTTTCGGGTATTGTGCAAATGGCAACGCAACAGGATCGGACCCAATTCTTCCTGCAACATGCCCAGCAAATCGCTCACCTGATTAGGAACAGCGACGCCGATACTGTCGGCAATGCCCAATTCCGCAGGTTCTGCCTCCACTACTCTTTTCGCAATATCGATAATACGAGCGGGCGATACCTCACCCTCGAACGGGCAACCGAACGCAGACGAAATCATGACGTTCGCAATCTTGCCGTTCGCTTTGGCGCGTGCGGCAATCTGCAGCCATGCTTCGATGGACTCGCCAGTTGGCACGCCCTGGTTTCGCTGGTTGTAGGTATCCGTTGCGACAACCACCATGCCTATTTCGTGCACTGGTGTCGCAAGTGCACGGTCCAGACCGCGCTCGTTCATAACCAGCCCGATGTAGGACACGTCATCCAGCAGTGGCAATTCCGCCAGCAGCACCTCTGCATCCGCCATTTGCGGCACTTTCTTCGGATGTACGAAACTGGCGACTTCAAGCCGTCTGACACCCGCATCAATAGCGCGTGCGATGAACTCCACCTTACTCTGTGTGGAAAGAATCTCGGGTTCACTCTGCAGCCCGTCGCGTGGGCCGACCTCGACAATATTTATTGTCCGTGACGTCATGCTTAGCAATTCCTATGCATCAACTCTTGCCGTGCTTTTGCAGGTAGTCGATTGCTTCAGATTCACCGACAACATCGGCGTACTTGGCATTCATGTCAAAAAGATTGGCTTCGTGCGGCGCTTCGTGTCGGTCGCCGCAGGCGTCTGCAACAACGATTGGTATGAAGCCATGGGACATCGTGTCAACACAGGTCGCGCGTATGCAACCGCTGGTAGTCACACCTGTAATAATCAGTGTATCGACACCCATGACATGCAATGTCGGCGCCAGCGACGTGCCAAAAAAGGCACTTGGATACTGTTTCGAAATCACCAGTTCATCGTCGCTCGGCTGCAATCCAAATGGCCAGTCGCCCATCGGGCTACCGGCAATAAAATTCTTCAGTACCGGTGCTTTCCTGAAAAAAATACCACCATCTGCGCCGTCTTCATGATAAACGACGTTAGTGTAGATCACCGGGATGCCAGCAGCCCGCGCGGCCTCGCGCACGCGCAACGCCGAAGCAAGCGCGTCGCCGACACCCGCATACAGGGTGCAGCTCTCGTCAAAGTACGCTTGCACGAAGTCGACGAGAATCAGCGCAGGCCGTTCTCCGAAGCCCAGTCGGTTGTCATAGGCTTCCTTGTAATTGGCGGACAGGTCCTGGGTCACTTTGTTACCTGTGATTGCAAAAACGATTCCCGTCTCGCGTCCCACCGAACTTTGCGTTTTTCAAGATGTTCTACGAGCATGATTCAACACTAGTTCGAAAAAACGGGTGTCTCTGGCGGAGGCAGGTGAGTCTCCTCAAGGGCACGTGACTTTATTTCCTCAATAGTGCCGCCAAAACTAAATAGTCCCTGCTCACCTCGAGTACTTTCCATTTTGTTTCTGAGCTTAGTCGTCGCCGGCTGATCAACAGCGCCTTCGTTATCAATTATGACACCGTAACGCTTCGCACCTTCTTTAGTTACGATTCCGCGATTGACATCAACTCTGACCAACTCGGGGTCGCGCTCCAGCGGATCGCCCCAACCGCCACCACCCCAGGTATTGAAGTAAAGGACATCGCCCTCTTTTACGTTGACGCCGTCGCACTTCGCTGGTAACCACTCATCATTACCATCGGCACGCACCAGTCGCTTCGTTGAGCGCATACCCGGATCGCCGCCACGCACGCCCCACGGATAGGTCAGCCAGCGTTCGTCATGAATACCAACCTGTCCGTCAACCAGGAATTCGTAAGCCACGGACAGGCCATTACCGCCGCGGTGCAATCCGGCGCCACCCGAATCGGCAATCGGCTCGTACTTGATGATCCGCAAAGGAAAGTAGGCTTCTATGAACTCGTTTGGCACATTAGTGAAACCCGGCCACAGCGAATGTCCATCCGGGCCGTCACCGACTGGTCGACCTGGAATTCCGCCAAATCCAATCTGGAACAACTGGAACCACTCGCCTTTCTTGTCGTAACCCGAGAAGAACAGGTGCGGGCTGTCAGAAAAGCCGGCTGCGTTCATCGCGTCCGGCGCGCCCTGACCCAGCACGCCGCCCATCACATCAAATATTCGGCCGAGTGCATGCGTTCGACCAGAGAGTGCCGCCGGAAATTTCGGTTTCAACAAGCTGCCCTCTGGAATGCGCACATCGACCAGATCGTAGAACCCGTCATTGAAGAGAATATGCGGATCGAACAGATTGATCGTAAACGAACCAAAGAACATCTTGAACATATCTTCGCTGAGATAGAAATTAATTGAGCTCTTGGCCTGCGGATCGGTACCTGCGAAGTCGAAGATCGCCACATCGCCTTCGCGCCACAGTTTGCACGCAATCTTGTAGGGTCCCTTGCCAACACCGTCATCACAGACGTAGTCCTCGAAGTACTGCGGCGCTTCGGGCACGATCATATTGATGATTGCACGCATTGCTTCGAGATTTCGATCGAGCATGATCTGCATCGTTGTGAAGAACGTGTCGTCGCCGAATCGCTCAGCAATCTCGACACAGCGCTTGCCTGCCGTCCGGCATGCCGCGACCAGTGCGTTGAGGTCGAAGCGGTTCCACTCGGTCGTACGCACGTTGTGCAGAATTAACTCGAGCACATCACTCTGAAGCTCACCTTGTTTATAGAGTTTGGTCGGGGGAATGCGAATACCTTCCTGGAATATCGTCTCGGCACTGATCGGAATCGATCCCGGCACCATACCACCGTTATCAGACATATGACCAAACATCGCGGACCAGGCCATGTGACGACCGTCTTTGAATATCGGCACAAGTACAATCCAGTCGGGCAAGTGCGACACCGCCGCATTACACATGTACGGATCATTCGTCAGAATGATGTCGCCTTCTTCGATCTCGCCTTCATAGGCATCCATGAAGCCGCGAATGAACGACCCGAATTGGCCGACAACCATCTTGCCGTCGCGATTCGCCACCATCGGAAAGCAATCGCCCTGCTCCCGGATGCCAGGGCTCATCGCGGTACGAAAAAGAACTGCGTCCATCTCTACGCGTACATTTCGCAGGGCGTTTTCGATGATGTCTACCGTCACTGTATCGACGTCAACAGATTCAAACGGCTTGGAGTTAGTTTCAATAATCCTGGCTGTCATTTCGAACTCCTCGCTTAAGCCGGTTTGATCAGAAGATTGCCAACTTCATCTACAGTGGCAGCGTGCCCGGGCAACACCAGGGTTGTCGAGTCCATCTCGACGACGATCGCCGGTCCGGTAACCACCGTGCCTACGCCGAGCATGCCGCGATCGTAAATAACGGCTTCGTGCCACTCCTTTTCGTAGTAGAACCTGGTGTCGTGAATTTTGGCGTCCTCAAGCTTGATCTTTTTGTCACTGACTTCTTTGAGGTCTGCCGTGAGACTGCTCGTCGCCTTGACGATCGCACGAATCATCACAATCTCATGGTCCTTGCCGTGCGCGAACGTAAACAACTGCTCGTGTTGGCGATCAAATTCATCGGTGAGTACAGCAAGCCCCTTGCTGTTCAATTCATCCGTCGTAACTCCCAGCGACAGCTGGAAGGCCTGGCCAGAATAACGAAGGTCTGCCTGATAGCTAACTTCCTGCTGATCAGCTGGAATACCGTCTGCCTCGAATGACTCACTCGCGCGTGCACGTAGTGTTTCGAGCTGGCCGATCAACTCCGCCGTCTCAAGTTCATCGGTACGCGCGACATACGTTTGCGATGCCTCGTCCTGAATTCGCGTCGTCGCATCGCCGTAAGCACACAGAACGCCCGGACCCGGTGGCACAATGACCGGCCAGGATCCACTCAAGATGCCTAAGGAATTGGCGTGTAACGGGCCGGCACCGCCGAATCCGACGAGCGCAAAGTCGCGTGGATCGTAGCCTTGCTCGACTGATACCAGTCGCAAAGCGCCGAGCATCGACTCATTGACGATCTTGATGATGCCTTCGGCCGCGGTCATCAGATCAATGTCCATTGCATCCGCGAGAGTCTGCACTGCAGTGACGGCAGCATCCCTATTGATGTTCATCGCGCCACCCAATTTGACGTCGGACGGCAAATAACCCAATACAACATTGGCGTCGCAGACGGTCGGCTTGTCACCACCTTTCATGTACGCAGCGGGGCCAGGGTCTGCACCTGCAGAGTCCGGGCCGACGCGCAGCGCTTTTGTTAATTCCGGACTAAAGGCGATGGATCCGCCGCCGGCACCGATCGTACGAACGTCGACAGACGGCGCACGTACTGTAATGTCGCCGACGCGCGTTTCACGGCGAATTCTTGCCTGACCGTTTTGAATTAGAGCGACGTCTGTTGACGTACCGCCCATGTCGAACGTCAGAATATTTTCGAAGCCTCCACGTTGGCAGAAGTACATCGCGCCCGCAACACCACCGGCCGGACCAGATAACAGCATATTGACTGGCGACTCGCTCGATGCACGTGACGATGCAAGACCGCCGTCCGAACGCAATATCGCAAGATTGACATCATCGCCGAGACGTTCTTCGAGCGACGTCTGCAGGTTCTGCACGTACTTGGAAACCTGTGGTCGAACGTACGAGTTTACGACCGTTGTCTCGGTGCGCTCGTACTCCTGCATCTCGGGAACGACGGCACTACTGATCGAGATAGGTATATCGCCGAAGATGTCCTGTGCAACGTCGCGTACCTGTTCCTCATGCTCGCCATTGACGTAGGAATTCAGCAGACAAATTGTCAGTGCTTCGACTTCGCCTGATTCTGCCAGAGCCCCGGCATCACGACGCATTGCGTCGACATCGAGCGGCCTGACGACATTGCCCTCAGCATCCACGCGTTCATCGGCCTCAATCGTTAGCTCCAATGGCGCCAGCAACGGTGCTTTCATGTAGCTAACCCAGCCACCGAGCCCTCCGGGGCAGAATGAACGTGCCACTTGCAGCACCTGCCGATAGCCCTTCGTGGTTATCAGGCCAACTTTGGCGCCTTTACGCGTCAGAACGGCATTGGTCGCAACGGTCGTTCCGTGCATAACGTGATTCACCTTTTTGGCGTCAACGTCAGACTCATCACAAATGCGATCAATGCCATTTAGCACACCGATGGATGAATCTTCCGGCGTGGACAGCACCTTGGCCATGTAGGTGCGGCCGGATTCCTCGTCGACCAATAACAGGTCCGTGAACGTACCACCGACATCAACTCCCAATCGAAACGTCATGCGTGCTCCTCTAAATAATTGACTTTTCCTGCAAATCCGCGAGCTCTTCACTGCTTAGGCCCAGCAACTCGCCATATACGTTCTCATTGTGTGCCCCCAACGTCTGCACGCCCGTCCAGCGAACTTCGCCCTGGGTCTTGGACATTTTGGGGAACACGTTTTGCATTCTTAAGTCTGGCCATTCCTCCGTTGGCGTATGGATGATTGCATTACGTGCCTTAAATTGCGGGTCGTTGAGCATTTCCGGCGCACGATAAATTCCGCCAGCTGGCACACCTGCCTCCTGCATCAGCTGATCCACTTCGCCAATTGTCTTGGTAGTCGTCCATTCAGTAATGAGGTTGTCCAGCTCCTGCATATTCACGCCACGCGCCGTGTGTGTACTATAGCGTTCGTCTTCCGCCAGCTCAGGTCGGCCAATCACCGCGCACAAACGACGGAATACCGTGTCCTGGTTTGCGGCTATCAGAAATATACCGTCTTTGCAGGTATAGATATTCGACGGTGCAACATTCGGCAGCGTCGCCCCGGAGCGTTCACGAACATAATTACTGACCGTGTATTCGGGTATTGTCGCTTCCATAACGTTAAGCACGGACTCGAATATCGACGCATCGATCACCTGCCCCTCGCCCGTATTATCGCGATGATGCAAAGCAGCTAGTGCACCCATACAGGCGTAAGTCGCAGCCAGGGAATCGCCGATCGACAAACCCGCACGACTTGGTTGTCGGTCGGGTTCACCACATAGGTAACGCATGCCTCCCATCGCCTCGCCTATAGACGCGTAGCCGGCGCGGGACGCATACGGACCGGATTGTCCATAACCGGAAACCCGGATCATGATCAAGGCGGGATTGTCGGCCGACAATTCCTCATAGCCAAGACCCCAGCGCTCCAGCGTTCCGGGCCTGAAATTCTCCAGCACCATATCCGCCCGTGCAATCAGCTTACGAGCCAATTCCTGACCCTCTGGCTCACGAAGGTTGGCTGTGACACATCGTTTGTTCCGGGCACAAACCGTCCACCAAAGAGGGTAGTCTCCGCGTCCCCACACACGCATCGGGTCACCGGTACCGGGAGGCTCGACTTTGATGACATCGGCACCCATATCGGCCATCAACTGCCCACAGAATGGACCCGCAATCAGCTGACCGAGTTCGATCACCCTGATGTCAGTCAATGGTCCCTTGGCTTCTGCTCGACAGTCCATATTGTCCTTCTTGTTTTCAGGAGGTGGTTTATTGGGCGACCGATAGTATACAATCATGCTCCAATTCCTCTAGAAAATGCAACAAATGACTACTGGGACCCGTAAGTTGTATACAACCAAGTGGCAGACTTTCGCTACAACACCAGCCTGCTCAACTTTGGCGGCTTGGTCATTGAAATCATGAAAGCGGCCCAACTGGCATACAACACATTACGTGCTGGCATCATTGAGGGTGTGCACCCTCCCGGCGCCCGGGTCACGGAGCAGGAGGTTGCAGCGTCCGCGGGCGTCAGCCGAACGCCAGTAAGGGAGGCCTTGCGCCGCCTTGAGGCGGAAGGGCTGTTGCGATTTGTGCCGCACCAGGGTGCTGTTGTCACTACCTGGAGCGATCAGGACGCCGAGGACATTTTTGAATTGCGGGCAATGCTTGAGGGTTACGGCGCCCGTCTGGCTGCTCGCAAAGCGACCAACGAGGATGTGAGTCAAATGCGCCGACTGGCGGAAAGCCAGTGCCAGGCAGCGTCCGAGCGTTCGCCTGGCTATCTCGAACGAATCGCCGACCTCAATAGCCAGTTTCATCGCCGACTTTTGCAGGCGGCGGCCAGCGCCAGTCTGCAAGCGACTCTAGCCACGATTTCAAGCGCACCTTTAGTGTTGCAAACGTTTCGCGACTACGATGACGATGCCCTGAACCGCAGCGCGCATCACCACCTGGAAATAGTCGAAGCCGTCGAGGCCGGCGACGCCGATTGGGCGGAGTCCGTGATGCATTCGCACGTAATGGCAGCGCGGCGAGCTTTCCATAGTAAACATCAAGGGGGATAGAACAATGAGACATTATTTTTTCGCAACAATTGGCATGGCATTGCTCACGCTGACTGCGACAGCAATGTTGTGGCCGCAGGTCGCGGAGGCGCAGCAAGGACAGGCTGACAGCCAATTCGCGCTTGAGGAAATAACTGTCACTGCCCGGCGCAGGTCTGAAAGTCTGCGGGATGTTCCAGGCACCGTGACGGCATTGACGACCGGTGTGCTCGAGAGCGCGGGCGTTCGGCGGGCGGAAGATTTCATCTCTCTGACCCCGGGGGTCAGCATGGTCAATGCGGCCGAAGTAGGCGATACGCAGGTCAATATCCGCGGTATCAACGGTGCGCGCGATGCAGAGACCAGTTTTGCTTTTTTGGTCGATGGCATTCTTTACACCAATCCGGCGGCGTTTAACCGCGAATATACAAATTTGAAACAGGTCGAAGTTTTCAAAGGACCACAAGGTGCCATCTATGGCCGAAGCGCTGCGGCTGGTGCGATCATCGTAACTACCAAAAAACCTGGCAATGAACCCGAGTTCCACGGCAGAGCCAGTTTCGCCGAAGACGACACTATTAACGCTTTCGCATCATATTCCGGGCCGTTGATTAAAGACGAACTGTACTTCGACCTGGCAGCTGACTATCGCGAATCAGACGGGTTTTATAGAAACAGCTTTCAAAACAACACCCCCATTGTCGATGCGTTTGAGAGTTTCAACATCAATGGACGTCTGGTATGGGATGCGAATTAGTCTCTAAGTTTCGATACGAAATTCCGTTATGGCGAAGTCGACGCATCGTCCATTACTTTCAATTCAATTTTCCATCTGCCTATTTTAGCGGGCGGTCCTCCACCCAATCCGGCGGCTTTCCAGGACAGCAACGATTTCGATTTTCTGTTCCAGCCCAATATCGTTTCCGACAATGACCAGGAAGTCTTTGAGTTTTCAACCAAGTTTGACTACAGCATGGCTGGGGCAACATTGACCGGTTGGCTGCTCTACAGCGACAACGACAATGATCTTATGTCCGATGGCACATCAGCGGCTTTTGGTTTCTTTAACACTGATCCGGTGTGTGTACAAACGGTCCTGGATCTCAATGCCGCTGGAATTGCGCTGCAGCCACCGCAATTCATAGGCACGTCGCCAGAAGGGATAATCTTCAACCCCAACGGTTCGTTCCTGGGCGCTTATACGCCAACCACCTGCGACGGCATTCAGGAGCAGGTTCGGAGTCAGGAAGACGTCAGTTTCGAACTTCGTCTCGCGTCTGCAGCCGATCAAAGATTGCGATGGATGGGTGGCATCTATTTTCTGGATATAGACCGCGAGGTTGGCGTCTCACTCAACCGTGATAGCGGTGTTGCGCCGATCCGTGGACTACTTCAGGTTGGTGGTCCAAACAGCACCGCATCGTTGACCCATGATCAGTTTGACACTCAGGTTGTTTCGGTGTTCGGGCAAATCGAATATGACATTAACGATGCAACAGAAATATCGTTTGCGTTGCGTTACGACGATGAGGATCGGGATGTTTCCAGCCTGGTGCCAACAAACGTCACCCAGCAGGTGATTGATCTGAATTTCGACGGTATCCTGGACGATCCGTTGAACCCGGCTCTCAGTAGCCTGATCAATCCGACTGGTGTGATTCCCGACAAGAATAAATCCTTTTCCGAAGTGCAACCCAAGGTATCAATCAGCTGGGACGCCACCGACCAAACGACATTGTTCGGCAGTTGGGGGGTCGGTTTCAAGGCCGGCGGTTTCAATAACTCGGGTAGTGCAGCCACCGTCAATATTTTCATCAATGGGTTCATCAATGGGGGAAATAATAGTGGCATGTTCTTCGCCGACGATCTGGGCGTGCCACTGCCTGTCATCACAGATGATTATGACGAAGAAACTTCGAGCGCGTTCGAACTGGGCTTCAAGTCGAGGTTTGCTAATGGTCGATTCTTGCTAAACGGCGCGGCTTACTATACAGAAGTCGACGATATGCAATTTTTTGAATTCTTTGTCGGAACGTTTGGACTACTGCGGGTGGTGTCGAATATAGATGAAGTTGAGATATTCGGCGTCGAACTGGACGCCAGCTACTACGCCACTGACAATCTTAGATTCTATGCGGGCGCAAGTTTTGTTGACAGTGAGATCAACGCGAATAGTTCTCGTCCCGACACTGTTGGCAATGAATCCCCCTATACGCCTGAGTACACCATCAATATCGGCGGGGATATTAACTATCCTTTGTCAAACGGACTGAATATCTTCGCGCGGGTCGATGCACAATTTATCGGCGAAACCTGGTTCCACACTGTGCAAGAGGGTCAACGCCCGACGATCTTTCAACCGCTGTTTCAGGACGGCTTTGGCTTTGGTGCACTGGGCATAGCCGATTACTCCAACGCCCAGCGTGATGCCTATGCGACAGTCAATCTACGCGCCGGCCTGGAGGGAGAACACTGGTCAGTCGCAGCGTTTGCGTTAAATTTGACCGATGAAAAATACCTGGAAGAAGTGATTCCGGCGCCCGAATTCGGCGGCACCTTCGACCATCCAAATGCTCGCCGGCGGATTGGACTGGAGGTAGGTTTCAGTTTCTGATCAAGGGAATCTGTGGAGTAGGCAAACGGTTACTACCCTGGTCCTCGAACATCGCTCGTCGGGCTGCCGGAATCGGTCAGGATCGGTTATGACGTGTCAGGGTCTAGCGTCCACGGGCGCCTCCCGAATACCTATCAATAACAATTACTTATAAACGCCTGAATGCGTTCGGGAGGCGGGGCCCGGAAGTTCGCACCGAGGCAAGCTTGCGAGCCGACAGGCCGACGGCCCATCCTCTCACCCCGACCAATCATCTAATTCGTTACGGTCGCAAGCGAGCGCTGCAGTTCGTTGCTGTTCTCCAAACGCTCAATGGATGCGATGGCGTCCTCACAGGATGAGTGCGGAAGACGGCTGCGGCGCTCGGAATGTGACACGACGCCGCCCTGCTTCTCCACCGTCAATGTCAATTGATCCCTTGGAGCGAGGCTTATTGGCATCTCCTGTGGCGGCGAACTGTCGAGCGTGACACGATAATCGCCCTCGGGCAGTAGTAGAGGTTCGCCTGAACCGAGTGACCCACTCGCGACTTCTATGCTGCCTTTGAATACGCTGAACGTTGTGGCTACCGTTTGCTCAAAGGCATCTTTGAGTGCTTCGGCACTACCCGCGGTGACATAACGGCCGCCCGACGCATCCGCCACGGCTTGCAGACTTGCCGTGTCTTCGTCCGCGGCGCTGCCCATCCCGAAACCGATCAGGTGGACCTTTATGCCCTGCTCACGCAACTCCCGAGCTGCCTGGACGGGATCCCCGCCGCAGCTTTCGATGCCATCGGTGATTAGCACCAACGCACGATCGTCCTGCAGACTGCCAAAATCGTGAGTCGCCTCATTCAGCGCGTACGCTATGGGCGTTTGCCCCAACGGCCGCAGGCCGGCGATCGCCTGGCGGATGGGTTCGCGGTTTTCCTCTCCGAACGGTACGAGCAGCGTCGAATCGGCGCAGTCGTTGTTGTCGCTTGAGCTGGTGCTTCCGTAAGCGCGGAGAGCCAGGTCAAGGTCTTCGGGGAACCAGTAGGACACATCCTGCAGGATCCCCTTGGCGACGGCCATCTTGGGCTCACCGTCCATGCGTCCCCACATGCTTCTTGACGCATCAACGACGATTTCAACCGCCCGGTCATTGAGGGATAGCACAGGCCGTCCCTCCTTCACGGCTGCCACCTCCAGTGCGGCACAACTCGCATCGCGGACAGTCACAGTTACGGCGGATTCCTGTGTCTGCCCATCCAGGCTCGTCGCAAATGCGACGATTCGATTTTCGCCCACCTCGAGCGGCACGGTTCCTGCAAATGTTCCACCGGCGAGCCGTGCCGCAACTGGCTGCGACCCATTCACACTCAGCGTGACGCTGTTCACGCCCGTCGTACGAAGATCCAGGAAGGCCTGGGGAAGCATGGTTGGGTCCGACACCTGGAGGAAACTGCCACCCGTTGCCCAGGCGATGGTATCGAGAATCGAGCCGCCCTTCTTGCTCGACCCGAGCAAGAGGGTCTGAATCGCCGCGCCCTGCACGTGTGATTGCACCGCGGCGTCATACGCTTTTTTCTCATTTGACATGCCGTCGGTAAAGAGCATGATCACTCGTGATGAACCGGGTCGCCCGTTTAACTTGAGCTCATCGAGTGCAGCGCGAATACCCGCGGCGAGATTCGTACTGCCGGATCGGGGTAAATCACGCAACGCCTGGGCAACCAGGTTTCGGTCCGACGTCAAAGGCTGGGCGAGTTCACCCTTGTTATCAAAACTGACGACACCAATCTTGATGTCGCTTTTCGGCGAGAGATTTCTGACCAGGCCGATCGCTCCTGTCGAGCGAAAATCCTTCGGATCGCTGCCGCGGAGACTCGCCGACGTGTCCATTACGAACACCATGTCGAGGTACCGTACGCCGCCGATCGCCGACGCAATGCCCTCCACCTCAATGGTCGTTTCACCCTCGACCGCGTTAAAGTCGATGGACGGAGACTGGATCTCGATCTGCACGTTGCCCTGAGACACCGGCGACGAATCGGAGAGCTGTTCCGCCGCGCCTGACGCGGAGCCGCACAGCAGGACTGAGAGTAAGACGATTAGGTCGTTTCGCATGGGATCACCTGTTGTTCAAAGTGCGCGTGCTCATAGGACTGGCGAAGCCAACCCAAGATGGACGAATACCAGGCTTCCCGGCGCCGAACAGAGTCACGTGCCACTTCCGTAAGTCTCCGCAGCATAGAACACCCCAGGGGACATAATCTGGGACGTGGCACACACTTTCGGTGCCGCACTCGAAGGATGTGCTACTTCATAAGCAATGACGTCGTCGTCTGAATGGCGCACTGCGTGCGTCCAAATCGACTGCGCCGATTTGTCGAACCCGATCGTCAATGTTCGAGGGTTCGAATTCGATTCTTGCTTTGATAGTGACAAGACCCCGCTGCGGGATGCTGTCAAAGTAATGGCGGAGAGAGAGGGATTCGAACCCTCGAAGGGGTATTAGCCCTTACTCCCTTAGCAGGGGAGCGCTTTCGACCACTCAGCCATCTCTCCGTATGTTGAATTCTCGTTCAAATCCGACCGTGGCCACGCTGCCAAGTCGATCCTCGCACTAACGATCAGTCGGGACCGAGCTGTTGCGCACTACCGTAATCCCCCTACCGACTGGGGCCACACATATTACTGTACCGTCGTAAATGAGGTAAAGCGGTTCTCGAGCTTAGTCAGCGGTTTTCCGCTGCTCAGAATCGGCAGCCCCTTCCGAGGCCTGTTCGCTCTGAATTCGCTCGTAGATTTCTTCCCGGTGCACTGCGATGTCTTTGGGTGCATTGATCCCTATTCGGACCTGGTTTCCCTTGACCCCCAAGACGGTGATTGTGATATCGCTCCCAATCATTACCGTCTCACCAGCGCGTCGCGTCAGAATCAGCATGACATCCTACTCCTGCCTGGCGGGGCTCCTGCCCCGTTCTTTTTTACGCGTCGTACTTCCTTAAACTGTTGTAATACTAGCCGATTTTGGTTCTCAATGCCCAATTGACGCTAGGACAGGTGGTTCGCCACCCAGGCAGGTACGGATTGGAGCGCTTTGTCGAGCTTGGAGGCATCATTTCCACCTGCCTGAGCAAAATCCGGGCGCCCACCACCCTTGCCGCCGACCTGCTCGGCAACCGGCTTGATAACGTCACCTGCGCGAATCCTGTCGGTGTTGTTCTTGGTGACACCTGCAGCGAGACGAACCTTGCCATCATCAACGGAACCCAGAACCACGACCGCGTTCTGCAGCTTGTCCTTGATACGATCGACGGCTTCACGCAAAGCCTTGGCATCGACACCATCCAAACGGCCTGCTAGCACTTTGATGCCGGCGACTACCTGAATGTTGTCTTCGTGGTCCGTGGCCTGTCCTGTAATCAGAGCGTGCTTTGCTGTCGCCAGCTTTTTCTCGAGTTCCCTGTTCTGTTTCAGGAGTTGTTCGACCTTCGTCGCCGCCTGATCGGGTGGACTTCTCAACAGCCCCGCCAAATCGTTCAACGTGCGCTGGTTGGCCTCGATCCATGCCATCGCGCCTTTGCCGGTTACCGCTTCGATGCGACGCACGCCGGAGGCAACGCCACCTTCCGAGATGATCTTGAACACACCGATGTCGCCGGTGCGCTTAACATGTGTGCCGCCACAGAGTTCAACGGAGAAATCGCCGAAGCGAATTACGCGAACTTCGCTGCCGTACTTTTCACCAAACAATGCCATTGCACCCGATGACATTGCGTCGTCATAGCTCATAACTTTCGTTTTGGCCTTGCGGTTGGCACGTATCTCATCATTGACTAGATTTTCAATATCGTGCAACTGCTCCTTCGTAACCCGCTCGTCGTGCGAGAAGTCGAAGCGCAGCTTATCCGGTGCGACCAATGAACCTTTCTGTGTGACGTAATCGCCAAGCACCTGGCGCAGCGCCGCGTGCATCAAATGGGTCGCCGAGTGGTTGCGGCGAATGGCCTGTCGGCGTTCGGCGTCGACATACGCAGCAATTGAGTCGCCAACCTCAAGGATGCCTTTGAGAACGGATCCGTAGTGCACGTTTGCGTTATCGATCTTCTTCGTGTCGACAACGCTGAACGACGCATCCTTGCTTTCGAGCACACCCGTGTCGCCGATCTGGCCGCCACTTTCCGCGTAAAACGGCGTCGACGACAACACCACGGCGCCAACGTCACCTTTGGCCAATTCGTCTACCGGTTCGTCGCCCTGGAACAGTGCGATGACATTGCCCATATCATCGGTGCGCTTGTAACCCGAAAACACAGTTGGCGCATCGCTCCTGAGTCCCAGATTGCCGGTGGCCACAGAAATGAACTTGCTCGATGCTCGAGCGCGCGCGCGCTGCCCTTCCATTGATTTTTCGAAACCGGAGTGATCGACCGTCAAATCTCGTTCACGCGCGATGTCGGCCGTCAAATCTACGGGGAAGCCGTACGTATCGTAGAGCTTAAACACAATATCGCCTGGAATTTCCGTGCCAGCGAGATTGGATATGGCAACTTCGAGAATTTCCATGCCCTGGTCGAGCGTCTCGGCGAAGCGCTTTTCTTCCCTCTCCAGCACCCTCTCGACGTGCGCCTGCCCTTTAACAAGCTCCGGATACGCGTCGCCCATTTCTGTAACCAGTGGTGCGACAAGTTTGTGAAAGAACAAGTCTTCCATGCCGAGTTTTTTGCCATGACGAATCGCCCGGCGAATAATTCGCCGCAACACGTAACCTCTGCCCTCGTTGCCCGGCAGCACACCGTCAACGATCAAGAACGAACACGCGCGAATATGGTCGGCGATTACGTTCAGTGAACTCGAACCGTCGTTCTTAACACCGAGCACGTCGGCCGTCGATTGAATCAGGTGCTCGAACAGATCGATTTGGTAGTTACTGTGGACCTGCTGCATGACGGCCGCGATTCGCTCGAGGCCCATACCCGTATCGACAGACGGTTTCGGCAACGGCGTCATGTCGCCATCGGCGGAACGATCGAATTGCATGAATACCAGGTTCCAGACTTCGACGTAGCGATCACCGTCCTCATCGGACGACCCGGGTGGTCCACCCGCAACGTCGGCACCGTGGTCGAAAAATATTTCGCTGCACGGACCACAAGGACCCGTGTCGCCCATTGCCCAGTAATTATCCTTCTCACCCAGGCGTGAAAAACGCGCGGGGTCGATCTTCATTTCCTTCAACCAGATGTCGGCTGCTTCGTCGTCTTTCTCGTAGACCGTGACCCACAGTCGCTCGGCTGGAAGCCCCAAGGTGCCGGTCAGGAAGTCCCACGCATACTGAATGGCGTCACGTTTGAAGTAGTCGCCAAAGCTGAAGTTGCCCAGCATCTCGAAGAAGGTGTGGTGCCGGGTCGTGTAACCGACATTTTCAAGATCGTTATGCTTGCCACCCGCTCGAACGCAGCGTTGCGAGGTCACGGCGCGTTCGTAACTGCGTTTGTCGTCGCCGAGGAAAACATCCTTGAACTGCACCATGCCGGCGTTCGTGAACAGCAGGGTCGGATCGTTGCCCGGCACGAGCGGGGAGCTCGCGACGACCTCGTGGTCGCGGTCGCGAAAGAACTCCAGGAACGCCTGGCGCAACTCATTGCTCGTCATGGTCTTCATCGAAGGAATATCGGGGTCAAACGCCGGAATTCAAAGCCGATAGTCTACGGGGTTTGCGGCGCGGGATTAAGGCTTAATCGTAGATCGATTCCATGGCCGCCTGGATGTGGTCGGGCTCGAAGCCGCGATACTGCAGGAAGCGCATCTGCCTGGCTTTGGACTTGAAGTCAGCCGGTCTTGCGCCACCAAATTTCTTGCCCCTGATGTCCCGGGCCAGAGCGTACCAGTCGGCATCCGCCTCTTCGAGGGCACCCTCTATTGCGGCATCGCTGATGCCCCGCTGACCGAGGTCCAGACGAATACGGACCGGCCCCTTGCCCTGATTGATGCGAGATTGCACAAAGCTCTCGGCGAATCGCTGGTCGCTTTGCAGGTTTTCTTTCCTGAGCGCGGTTATCGCCTGCTCTGCGACGCTGCGGTCAAAGCCTTTGTCGGCGAGTTTCCTGACCAGCTCGGTTTGACCGTATTCGCGCCGCGCCAGAAAATCCATGGCCTTCTTGCGGGCCTCTTTGGGGCACGAAAAGCGATCGTCCTCGCTCGGAGCGAGGAGATCGCTGATTTCTTCGTGGACGGGCTGCAGCTTAAGCTTCCTTCGCGACTGCCTCGTCATTCACCGCTTCAACGACAGGCGCAACTGTCTTTGGCAGCAGCAAGGCACGGATCTTCCCTTCGATTTCCTCGGCCATCTCGGGATTGTTCTTCAGGAATTCGCGTACGTTTTCCTTACCCTGCCCTATGCGGTCATCGCCATAGCTATACCACGATCCGGCTTTGTCGACGATATTGTGCTGCACACCGAGATCGATGATTTCGCCATAGCGTGAAATGCCGTGGCCGTAAAGAATCTCGAACTCGGCCTGCTTGAACGGCGGCGATACCTTGTTCTTGACGACTTTGACACGCGTCTGGTTGCCGATGACCTCGTCGCCTTTTTTGATGGCGCCAATGCGGCGAATGTCCAGGCGAACCGACGCGTAGAACTTGAGCGCGTTGCCGCCCGTGGTCGTTTCAGGACTGCCAAACATGACGCCGATCTTCATACGAATCTGGTTAATGAAAACAACCATCGTGTTCGAGCGCTTGATGTTGCCAGTCAGTTTTCTTAGCGCCTGTGACATGAGTCGAGCTTGCAGACCCATGTGCGAGTCGCCCATTTCACCTTCGATTTCAGCTTTAGGCGTAAGCGCTGCAACCGAGTCAATGACGACGATATCGACTGCGCCCGAGCGGACCAGCATGTCGGTAATCTCGAGGGCCTGCTCACCCGTATCAGGTTGCGAAACAAGTAGCTCGTCGACGTTGACGCCCAGTTTCTCGGCGTAACCGGGATCGAGCGCATGTTCGGCATCAACGAACGCGGCCGTACCACCCAGTTTCTGGGCCTCAGCGACCACTTGCAGAGTCAGCGTCGTCTTACCCGATGACTCCGGACCGTAAATCTCGACAACGCGACCTTTCGGCAGCCCACCAATGCCGAGCGCCACGTCGAGTCCGATGGAACCCGTCGAAATGGCCTCAATGTCCCTGTCTACGCCGTCTCCCATACGCATGACCGAGCCTTTGCCGAACTGCTTTTCTATCTGGCCGAGGGCCTGCGCGAGTGCTTTTTTACGATTCTCATCCATTGTATTGGTCCATGTGTTGCCGCCGAACGGCCGGGTTTAGGGATACTGTTGATATACACAGTATTATTCCATGAAAGCCGCGCCAATGGGAGCCTTCAGGGCATCTAAATTCCGGGGTAGTGCCAAGAAACTGTAGAAATCTGCCGGAAGCTATTGTTTCAATGGACGGTAGGTCGTGCCGCCGGGCACCGAAATGGACTCCACAAGCTCAAAACCCGACCAGTCGGTCGTCGCCCGCTGCGTCAGGCGCTCGGTTGCAAAAGTCCGTGCGTTCCTCGCCACCGTAATATGCGGCCGATACGTTCTGTCATTCGGTATCACGCCGAAGTCCTGCACGATGCTGTGCAGTGCGCTGACGAGTGACTGCAATTCAGCCGGTATCGTCGGCGCGACCATGCACGCGATCTTGGGGCGTGCCCAGAACTCGAGCTTGTCGAAACTCAAATGGAACGGTTCGACAGGAATCCGGCCAGCACGCTCCAGTAAATCGGGAATCTGCTCTTCAGGGACATCGCCAACATAAACCAATGTCACGTGCCAATCGCGGCGATCCACCGCTTTGCCTTCGACCGTTCTTGCGACCGAATTAATCACGTCGCGCAGGCGATCGCGCTGGCGATTATCCGGCCACAGCGCAAAAAAGACGGTCTTGCTACTCATTATTCGTATCGCTCTTTATCGAATTCGCTCTCTAATTCCCTGTAGTGCGTGCGCAACCGTGAGTTCACGAACAAGATCGCGATCACCCTTGAATTGCTGGCGACTGATTTCGGTTGTCACGTCCGATCCTCCTCTTATCGCCCACGCAAACCAGACGGTACCGACTGGTTTTTCCTTGCTGCCGCCTTCGGGCCCTGCAATTCCGCTCACCGCGACAGCGATATCGGCGCCGCTCAGGTTGAGGACTCCCATCGCCATCTCCTTGACAACGGCACGGCTAACAGCGCCCTTATCGTCGATCGTTGCCGGCGTCACGCCAAGCAGGGATTCCTTGGCGCCATTTGAATAGCTCACGATACCATAAGCAAAAATTTCCGAGCTTCCGGGAACATCGGTGATCGCCTTGGCAACCCAACCACCGGAGCAGGACTCCGCCGTCGCCACCATTTTCCGAGAGGCTACGAGTTCGCTGACGAGAGCCTCGGACAGCTTGAGTAGGGAATCGTGGTCAGCCATGCAACACAGACTCGTACAATTCCAGGTGTTTTACAGCCATCGTCTCAATCGAGAATTCCTCTTGCATCCTGTCTCGACCGGCCCTGCCGAACTCTCTGCCAGTATCGGGTTCGTCGATGAATCGCCTGATCGCCGCGGCAAGCGCATCGCTGTCCTCCGGTGCAACGAGCAGGCCGGTCTTGTCATGCACCACGGCCTCGACCAGGCCACCGGCCGCGAAACCGACCACCGGCACGGCGGCCGCCGCGGCTTTCAGGGCCGCCACACCGAGCCCCTCTGCCAGCGCCGGATGCGCGAACAAGTCAAAGCACGGCAGGAACGAATCCAGGTCATCACGAAATCCCGCGAACTGAACGACCTCACCAAGCCCGAGTGACGCCGCTTGCGCACGCAACTGGTTGTTGAGATAGCCCTCGCCAAAAATGACCAGTTTGAGCTCTGGGTATGCGTCCTTAAGGTCGGCCACGGCTTGCAGCAAGTACTGATGGCCTTTGCGAGGAATCAACTGTCCTGCAGCAGCGATCACGTAGTCCTCTGGCGCGATCGAATACTCACGCCGAAAGGCGTCGCAGTCCGGTTGTTCTTTGAACGCGCCGACATCGACAGCATCGCGAATTTTGACGAGCCGATCTTCCTCGACGCCGCGATCCAGCAATACTTCGGCGACCGCATCGGAAATGACAATTACTTTCTTAAATGGTCGGTAACGCAGTGCCGCCATTAACCGCATCTCGGTGTTGTCGACGCGACGCGAAACGACGGTGGGTATGTCGACGAAACTGGCCGCCAGGCCACCCAGGATATCGGCACCCCGGCGACTGTGACAGTGCACAATGTCAGGGCCCAGCTCCTTGAGGTATTGCGACAAGCGATACGCAAACGGCAGGTCGAGGTCGCCTGCACAGAACAGGTTTTGCACAGGAATTCCGGCCTGCCGCGCAACCCCATCAATGCCGGACTCTGGCGGACAAACAAGCGTGTTGTCATGACCGCGCTCTCGTAAAGCGTTGATCAGGTAGATAACCTGCTGCGGGCCACCCAAAAAATGGCGCCCGGTTTCGACATGCAGTATTTTCACGCGTCTAGTTTACTCATTCGTGCGCCATTTCGCGCTCCCACGGGACCATGAAAGCCGACATTTCAGCCGTCCATACCCCCATGATGCGCCAGTACCTGGGGATAAAGTCCGAGTACCCCGAAATGCTCGTGTTTTACCGCATGGGCGACTTCTATGAGCTCTTCTATGACGACGCCAAACGCGCCGCATCCTTGCTCGATATTACGCTGACCGCGCGCGGCAAATCGGCAGGCAACGCAATCCCGATGGCTGGTGTTCCCTATCACGCCGTCGAGGGATACCTGGCCAAACTGGTCCGAAAAGGCGAATCCGTGGCCATTTGCGAGCAGATCGGCGACCCGGCCACCAGCAAGGGCCCCGTGGAGCGCAAAGTTACGCGCGTTGTAACTCCCGGCACGTTGACCGACGAAGCACTGCTCTCTGCCGGGCGCGACAACATTATCGCTGCCGTCGTCGACGGCGGCGAGACTGTCGGCATCGCCTGGCTGGATCTTTCCGCCGGGCGATTCCGACTGACCGAGGTCCCGGACCTCGAGTCCCTTTTGGGCGAGATCGAACGTCTGCGCCCCGCGGAACTCATCATCGACGAAGATCAGGGATTTGCGAATTCATTCAGCGACAGTATTCGTATAACGCGCAGGCCCCCGTGGCATTTTGAACTCGACAGCGCAACTCGTCTTCTGTGCGCACAATTCGGCACGCGCGACCTGAGTGGCTTTGGCTGTGACGGCTTTGAACGCGGCATTGCGGCGGCCGGCGCGTTGCTGCAATACGTCACGGACACGCAGAAAGCGGCACTACCGCACGTCCATTCCCTGCGGGTTGAATTGCGTGAAGATGCGGTGATCATGGACGGCCCGACACGGCGCAATCTCGAACTCGAAGAATCTTTGAGCGGCCAGCAAGAGCACACGCTGGCCGGTGTCATGGACCATTGCCGAACGGCGATGGGCAGCCGTCTGTTGCGGCGCTGGATACAGCGACCATTACGAGACGACACCGTGTTAAACGGTCGATACCAGGCTATCGACGCAATGCTACGCGGTGCAGCGGCCGATGCCTTGCAGGAACAACTGCAGGGTGTCGGTGACGTAGAGCGCATCCTGTCCCGGGTCGCCTTACGTTCCGCGCGGCCGCGCGATCTTAGTAAGCTTTGCGAGGCGCTTTCGCGTCTGCCCGGACTGCGCGGCCAGCTCGAAGGCATCGAATCACCTCTGCTCCACGAACTCAGTGAACAGATCGGCGACCACAAGCGGCAGCAACACTTACTCAAAAAAGCCATTATCGACAGTCCGCCCATGCTCATCCGCGATGGCGGCGTCATTGCACCTGGCTACGACGATGAACTCGACGACCTACGCGCTATCGCTGAGAACGCTGACCAGTACCTCGTCGAACTCGAAGCGCGAGAACGTAAACGTACGGGTATTGCGACCCTCAAACTCGGCTATAACCGGGTACATGGTTATTACATTGAGATCAGCAAGCTGCAGGCGAACAAAGCGCCTGTCGAATATGTTCGACGTCAAACCCTGAAATCGGCTGAGCGTTACATTACGCCCGAACTCAAGGATTTCGAAGACAAGGTGCTGGGGGCCCGCGAACGCGCGTTGAGCCGCGAGAAATACCTTTACGAAGATTTGCTCGACTTGCTCAATGACGCGCTCGGCGAATTGCAGCTTTCGGCCGCGGGCGTGGCGGAACTCGATGTCCTGACGTGTTTTGCAGAACGCACGCAAGTGTTGGGTTTGTCACAGCCTGAGATCAGCGCCGAGCCCTGCCTGGAAATCGACGGCGGTCGCCACCTCGTCGTCGAGCAGGTCATCGACACACCGTTCATCGCAAACGACTTGTCGCTTGATGAAAGCAAACGCTTGCTGGTGATCACCGGGCCGAACATGGGTGGCAAATCAACTTACATGCGACAAACAGCGCTCATTATTATCCTCGCGCACATCGGTAGCTTCGTACCCGCCGATAAATTGCGCGTTGGGCCCATAGACAGAATCTTCACTCGCATCGGTGCATCCGACGACCTCGCTGGTGGGCGCTCGACGTTTATGGTCGAAATGACGGAGACCGCGACAATCCTGAACAACGCGACCGAGCAGAGTCTCGTGCTCATGGACGAAATCGGACGCGGCACGAGCACCTTCGACGGCCTGTCACTCGCCTGGGCTGCTGCGCACCACATGGGCGAGAAAGTAAAAGCCTTCACATTGTTCGCTACGCACTATTTTGAACTGACAGCGCTTGCCCAGGAACTGTCCCTTTGCGACAACGTGCACCTCGACGCCACCGAGCACAAGGGTCAACTCGTGTTCCTGCACGCGATCAGGCCTGGACCGGCAAACCAGAGCTATGGTCTGCAGGTCGCATCGCTTGCGGGAGTGCCCAACGACGTCATTCGGCGCGCCAGTATGTATCTAAAGACACTCGAGTCACAGCAAGTCGCGCAGGCACAGAACCCCCAGGGGCAGCTGCCGTTGAGCGTAGAAGAACCGCGCGACGACGATCCGATACGCAGCGCCGTCGAGGCGCTCAGTCCCGATTCTATGAGTCCCCGCGAAGCACTGGACGCGCTGTACAAGCTGAAAGACCTCTAACAAGCAGCAGGGCTAAAACAAACCACAGACCGAACGAGCCGCCTCCCGATCCCTCTTTCCATTGCACGTTGGCTACCGTCGGATCCTCCATCGCGCGCGCGCGAAAGCCATCAAGCTCGACTGCCAGGTTCTGAGTCATGCCGTCCATCGCATAGGAAAAACTCGCGTCGCGGCTATTGCGGATGGCCTCGCCAGTCGTCACCGCCGTTGAGTGCGTACGGCTTGTGTCGGTACCCGGGGCTCTGAACAACAAACGTGCCGTACTGACATCGAATACAGCGGTATCGACAAATGTCTGCACTTCATTGTCAGTGCCTTTAATGAAATAGGCGCCAACGATCGTCCAGTAAAATAGCGAGGCCGCATTGTCTTCGGTAATCGCGACCTGGTCATACGACACCAGCGCCATCACGTCGGCGCCATAGAGGCGTGCAACCTGCTGCATTCCGGCGATGCCCTTGCTCGAACGAAGATAGGTATCCGGTATCACCTCGATGTGCTCGATGTAATCCCGGTCACCGAATTGCTGCTTGACGTTTTCGAGCAGTTGCATCTTCGTCGCTTCGCTAATCGCGCTCGACCATTGGGTGCCCGGAACGAATGCGACGCCTACGCGCAACGGCAATTGGAGATGAGGAATGGTGCTGCTGACATCCGGCGGCACCTCGCCTTGCGGATACAGGTAGTCGACAAGGCTGCTCGACGTCCCATGGCGTGTGCCTGAATCACCCAACCCCCACAACGAACTGCAGCCGCTTGCCAGCACCACGACAAGTCCGGCGACGAGAATGTTTCGATAGTCCATTTGCTTAGCTCCCAATTCCGACAATAATGTAGCAGTAATGGCAGCACATCGCCCGGCCTGAAGACCTGATGGCAAACTGATTATCGCCTTAGGATTCGCGGAGGAACTCACCACGCTTGAGGAATGACCCTGCCTGGTCAGCAACGTCAGAGGATACGAGCATGCCCTTGTGGCTGACCGGCATGATCAGATGGTCTCTTGCGCCGTCGATCCGGGTCTCAGAAACGGCGACAGTACCGTCGTTGTCCTCGTCAAAATTCGCGACTAAACGCCCGAACCCCAGAGGCACGTTGCCCGCGATGACACCAATATCACGCCCGTCACAGACGTGGCGGGCCCACTCGTTGGCCGCCTGGTGAATAACGCCAGGCGGCAAAGACCGCCCGATAATCTCCTCGGCCCATTCCTTGGCGTTCAGGATTTTCGCGGCCCTGGAACCGGTGAGGGGCGAACCCAGGCAAACCACTCTTCCGGGCAACGCATGCCTGTCATTGGCGAGCATGCGCAGCGCAAGTACGCCGCCCAGGCTGTGGCCCACGATATGAATACCATCGACGTCCTGCTCGTGAATGAACTGTGACAGCGCCGATGCGTTTTCGTCGAGTGCGCCTGTTACTGAGGGATAGCTGAAAAGCAGGGTCCGAAAGCCGAACTCTTTTTCGAGCCGACGCTTGATCAGATACATACCGGTTCCGTGCGACCAGAAACCATGAACACAGACAACGGTATTAATCGACATCGGGTGATCGTGCGCCCACGCGCGCTACTACGACTCGGTTCTGGGCGCCCGCAAGCGAATGCCCGTTTCCTTGAGCTGCTCAGGCGATACTTCGCTCGGCGCGTTGGTCAGCGGGCAGCTGGCCGTTTGTGTTTTCGGGAACGCGATGACGTCACGAATACTCTCGGCGCCGGCCATCAACATGACGATGCGATCGAGGCCGAACGCGATACCACCGTGCGGTGGGCAACCGTATTGGAGCGCCTGCAGCAGGAAACCAAATTTCTCTTCGGCCTCTTCCTCACTGATGTCAAGCAGATCAAATACGGCTGCCTGCATGACCTGATTGTGAATACGAATCGAGCCACCGCCAATCTCGGAACCGTTGAGCACGATGTCATAAGCGCGAGACAACGCTTCGCCCGGATTCGCGCGCAAGACGTCAGCATCATTGATACTCGGCGCCGTGAACGGATGATGCAGCGCAGTCCAGCGCTTCGTTTGTGCATCCTTCTCGAACATCGGAAAGTCGACGACCCAAAGCGGCGCCCAACCGTCGGCGACAAGACCGCGATCTTCTCCGACTTTCACGCGCAGCGCGCCAAGCGCGTCGTTAACGACGCGTGCCTTGTCGGCGCCAAAGAAAATCAGATCGCCGGACTTGGCTCCCGTACGCTCGAGAATGCCGTTGACGGCGTCGTCGGGCAAAAACTTGAGAATCGGTGACTGCAGGCCTTCGCGTCCTGCATCGACGTCATTGACCTTGATGTAGGCAAGGCCACGAGCGCCGTAGCGACTGACATACTTGGTGTAATCGTCGATAACTTTGCGGCTCATTTCGGTGCCGCCTGGCACACATAGTGCGGCCACGCGGCCCTCGGAGTCGGCGGCGGGACCGGCGAACACCTTGAATTCAACTGCACTCATGAGATCCGCGACTTCGACCAGTTCGAGGTCGATGCGCAAATCCGGTTTGTCGGAGCCAAAACGCTGCATGGCCTCGGCATAACTCATGCGCGGGAACGGATTCGGCAAGTCTGCGTCGAGCGTTTGTTTGAACAGATGCCGCACGAGCTCTTCCATCGTGCCAGTCACTGTCGTTTCATCAACGAAACTCATCTCGACGTCGAGTTGTGTAAATTCCGGCTGGCGATCGGCGCGCAGATCTTCGTCGCGGAAACAACGAACGATTTGATAGTAGCGATCCAGCCCCGACATCATGAGCAGCTGTTTGAATATCTGTGGAGACTGCGGCAAGGCAAAAAACTTGCCGGGATTGGTGCGGCTCGGCACGATGTAATCGCGCGCCCCTTCAGGTGTTGCACGCGTCAGCATCGGTGTTTCGACGTCAACAAAACCGTGGCCGTCGAGGAAATCACGCATGGCGGCCGTCACTTTGTGACGCAGCATCAGGTTGCCCAGCATGTTTTCGCGGCGCAGGTCGAGGTAACGGTACTTCAGGCGAATATCCTCATTCGCCTGTTCGTCATGATGGAACGGCGGCGTCTCGGACCTGTTCAAAATCTCGAGCTCGTGGGCCAGTACTTCGACCTGGCCGGTGCGCATATTCGGGTTGACCGTGCCCTCAGGGCGCGGCCTGACGAGTCCTCTCACTTTGAGCACGTACTCGGAGCGAATGCGCTCGGCCTCGGCGAAAATCTCGGCGCGATCCGGGTCAAATACCACCTGCAGGATACCCTCACGATCGCGTAAATCGATGAATATCACACCGCCATGGTCGCGTCGCCGGTGAACCCAGCCGCAAACGTCGACTTGCTGGCCGACCAGCGCTTCGTCGATCTCTCCGCAATAGTGGCTACGCATCGTTAACCTTAAGGGAAACCCCTGAAAAAAGAGGCGGAATGGTACGGCGTGGCGCCCGGCTTATCAAGCCGGGTCGTCAGGCAGGTCAAACGGCAGTTCGGCCGTCTGCTCCTTGCTCCAGGTCGGAATGACAACGCCCAGCGAGATAATCATTTTGAGCGCCTCGTCGACTTCCATGTCCAGCACCGTGATGTCTTTCTTCGGCACGATAATGATGAAGCCGGACGTGGGGTTCGGCGTTGTCGGCACGAAACAGCAAACCACCTCTTCGCCTGTCCTCCCCTGCACTTCCCCGAGTTCGGTCGAAGTCTGGAACGCGAGGCTGTAGAGTCCTTTGCGCGGATACTGGATGAGCAAAACGTTCTTGAATGACTGGCTGGAGTCCGAAAAAACCAACTCCGCAAAATTCTTGGCCGCCGAATAAATCGAACGCACGACCGGAATACGGTGCATCAATGATTCCCAGCCACCAACAAATGCACGCCCGACGAAGTTTGCAGCGAGCACACCCGTGAGCAACAAAATGACGAGCGCCAGAATGATGCCGAGACCGGGAATGTGAACCGGTTGCTCGGTGTGAAACAACTGCTGCAGGAGAATTCCTGGCTGATAATTAGCGGGAATCCATTTCAGGGTGCGGTCCATTACGCTGACCGCAAACTTCAGCAACAGGTAGGTAACGGCCAGCGGCGCCCACACGAGGATGCCGGCAACGAGATACCTGCGAAGACGCTTCAAGAGCGCAGCCTCACGTCGTACTGGCCTTGCTGTCCGGCTTCGATTTCGTTGCCGGACTGGTCGACGGTTTCGAAGACGACTCGGCAGTCGACTTCGCGTCGGCATTTTTTGTATCGGCGTCCTTGCTTGTGCTCTTTTTCTCCGCGTCGCCGTGGAGGTTGCGCTTATCGCCGGTCTTGAAGTCGGTTTCGTACCAACCCTGCCCTTTCAGTCGAAACTTGGGCGCCGACAACAGCTTGCGTAACGACGGTTCGCCGCACTTGGGGCAGTGAACCAACGCCGCTTCACTTATTTTTTGCAACTCGTCGAACGCATGTTCGCACTGCGTGCACGCATATTCGTAGATCGGCATCTGGCAAAACTCCGTATTAGTCAGTGGCCGCCGGGGTCAGGCATTATAGTGGCAGCGACAGTGACAATTCACGCCGCGTTTTGAAAATCCATCTTGTCGTCCGTGACGCCGACTTCGATGACATCGCCTGGCTTGAATTTGCCTTGCAGTATCTCCTGCGCCAGCGGGTTCTCCACCTGCTGCTGGATCGCGCGCTTCAGCGGCCGGGCACCGTAAACGGGGTCGAAACCAGCCGCTGCGAGCTTGTCGCGCGCATCTTCTGACAGGTGAATACTGATTTCGCGTTCGGCTAGCCGCGCATGCAGGTAGCCCAGCTGGATATCGACGATTTTGCGGATGTGCTCCCTTCCCAGCGGATGGAAAACGACGACGTCATCGATACGATTGATGAACTCCGGCCGGAAGTGGCCGCCGACCACTTCCATCACCGATGACTTCATCGCCTCGTAATTTTCCTCGCCTGCCATCTCCTGAATCAACTGTGATCCAAGATTGGATGTCATGACGATGACCGAGTTTCGGAAATCAACCGTGCGGCCCTGGCCATCGGTCAGGCGACCGTCATCGAGCACCTGCAACAGCACATTGAACACGTCGGGATGTGCTTTTTCGATTTCGTCAAGCAGGATCACCGAGTACGGCCGGCGACGAACCGCTTCAGTCAGGTAGCCGCCCTCTTCATAGCCCACGTAGCCCGGAGGCGCACCGATGAGCCGCGCCACGGAGTGTTTCTCCATGAACTCGGACATATCCAGGCGGACCATGGCCTCGTCGGTATCGAACAAAAAGTCTGCCAGCGCTTTCGACAACTCGGTCTTACCAACACCGGTCGGGCCCAGGAATAGGAATGAACCGATTGGACGTCGGGGATCTGACAAGCCCGCTCGCGAGCGGCGAATTGCATTCGCTACTACGGTCACGGCCTCGTCCTGACCCACAACCCGCTGCTGTACGACCGACTCCATCTGCAGAAGCTTCTCTTTCTCGCCTTCGAGCATCTTGCTGACGGGGATGCCGGTCCACATGGAAACAATTTCCGCAACTTCATCTTCGGTGACGTTGTTCCTGAGCAAGGTCGTCTCGGCTGTCTCGGCCTGCATCGCTTGTGCCAGTTGTTTTTCGAGCTCCGGGATGCGCCCATACTGCAGCTCCGACATACGAGCCAGGTCGTTGGCACGGTGCGCCGTATCAAATTCGATCTTCGCGCGCTCGAGGTCTTCCTTGATGTGCGCAGTACCCTGCATCGCCGCTTTTTCCGCCTTCCAGACCTCTTCGAGGTCCGCGAACTCTCTCTCCAGTTCATCCAGTCGTGACTCGAGCTCCTCGAGCCTTTTCAGCGATGCATCGTCAGATTCCTTTTTCAACGCCTCGCGTTCGATCTTGAGCTGGATGATGCGGCGCTCAAGCTTGTCCATCGCTTCGGGCTTCGAATCAATTTCAATGCGTATACGTGACGCGGCCTCATCGACTAAATCGATCGCCTTGTCCGGCAGCTGTCGATCACTGATGTAGCGATGCGACAAAGTTGCCGCCGCGACAATGGCCGGGTCGGTAATCTCGACACCATGATGAACCTCGTAGCGTTCCTTGAGGCCACGCAGAATGGCGATCGTGTCTTCTACCGTCGGTTCCTCGATCAGCACTTTCTGGAAGCGGCGTTCAAGGGCCGCGTCTTTTTCCAGGTACTTGCGATATTCATCCAGCGTCGTGGCACCAACACAATGCAGTTCACCGCGTGCCAGTGCCGGTTTAAGCATGTTGCCGGCGTCCATTGATCCTTCCGCCTTGCCGGCGCCGACTACTGTGTGCAGTTCGTCGATAAACAGAATGATCTGTCCTTCCTGCTTGGCGAGGTCACTCAGCACTGCTTTGAGCCGCTCCTCAAATTCGCCACGGAACTTGGCGCCCGCAATCAACGCGCCCATATCGAGAGACAGGATGCGTTTGCCGCGCAACCCCTCAGGAACTTCGTTATTGACGATGCGTTGCGCCAGCCCTTCGAGAATGGCGGTCTTGCCCACGCCCGGCTCGCCGATCAACACCGGGTTGTTTTTGGTCCGGCGTTGCAATATCTGGATCGTGCGTCGAATTTCGTCATCGCGACCGATGATCGGGTCCAGCTTGCCTTGCTCCGCGCGTTCGGTCAGGTCAATTGTGTACTTTTCGAGCGCCTGGCGAGTGTCCTCGGCGTTTGGGTCGTCGACTTGCTGGCCACCCCGCAGATCATCGATCGACTTTTCAATCGCGCCGCGAACGGCGCCCGCCTGCTCCATGAGATTCTTGAGCGGCGATTTGTCGTCCATTCCAGCGAGTACGAATAACTCGCTCGAGATGTATTGATCTTCGCGCTGCTGCGCCAGCTTGTCGGTCAGGTTGAACAGCTTCGTCAGATCCGCGCCAAAATGAACGTCGCCGCCCGCACCCTCCACCTTAGGGAAGCGATCGATAGCGTCGCCAAGTTGCGAGCGCAACAGGTTCACGTTGACACCCGACTTGGTCAGTAAGCCGCGCACACTGCCGCCCTGTTGATCGAGCAGCGCCACCATGAGATGGGCGGGCTCGATGAACTGATGATCCTGGCCTACGGCCAGCGATTGGGCGTCAGCCAGCGCCATCTGAAACTTGCTAGTCAGTTTGTCCAAACGCATTGCCTATCCCTCCACCGGGTTATCGGCCAATCCAGTTGCCCCTTAAATTGCGTCGTCCTTCGTGTTTTCAAGGGCTTTGAAGGCCACAAAGCTCACCATTCGGCCACAATCGGCGTCGCGTCGATAGGAGAAGAATCGCTCGGTATCCGCAAATGTGCAGAATCCGCCGCCATGAATGTCCGTTACACCAATCACCGCCAGGCGCCGGCGCGCCAGACCATAAAGGTCCGCCTGCCATCGACCCCACTTGTTTGCGACGAAACAGGCTGCCGCCTCGGGGTCTTCAGCTACAAAAGCGTCTCTCACTTCCGCACCGACCTCGAATGCCGGCTGCGAAATAGCGGGGCCAAGCCATACGAGCAGCTCATGTGCCGGATGAGTCATTTTTGCGACTGTGGCCTCGATCACACCTGCGGCGAGGCCGCGCCACCCGGCATGAGCGATGCCGATCTCGGTGCCGGTCCTGGTGCAAAAGAGCACGGGCAGGCAGTCCGCTGTCCTGACGACACAAACGTCACCCGGTTCGCGGCCCACCGAACCATCGGCATCCGGCGGCTTATCGAAATGACCGGCCGCGACAACCTCAGCACCATGCACCTGGTTTAGCCAGCACGGCTCGCCGCTCAATTGCAATGACGCGATTTCGCCGTTACGCACGATCGTGCCCGCAACGATGTTGTCCGGGGCGGGCCAGTCCGCACGAATCCAGTCAACCCTCATTGTTTTTTCACGTCTTCTTGCATGACTTCGATCAGCCTCTGGAAGTCGGTTGGCGGCGGAGCTTCCAGCTCCATCGGTTCGCCCGTGACCGGGTGCACGAAGGCGAGCCGGGCCGCATGCAGGGCCTGGCGCCTGAATCGCCGCAGTACGGCGATAAGTTCCTCAGAGGCGCCGGCGGGCAACGCCAGTCTGCCGCCGTATACCGGGTCGCCAACCAGTGCGTGACGGCGATGCGCAAAATGGACCCGAATCTGATGCGTACGCCCGGTTTCGAGCTTGACCCTTATATAAGTGAACGCTCGAAACCGTTCGATAACCGTGTAGTGCGTTACTGCAGGTTTGCCATCTTGTTGGATACTCATGCGCTTGCGGTCGACCGGGTGTCTCGCGATGGGTTCACGAATGGTGCCACCGCCGGTCAGCACGCCACTGCAAACGGCGAGATAGTTGCGGGATATCTCTCGATCAGCCAACAGGCGTACGAGCGCGGTATGCGCTTCCAGGTTTTTCGCCACGAGCAACAGGCCGGTGGTGTCCTTGTCGATCCTGTGAATAATGCCGGCTCTCGGCACCTGCTCAAGAGCCGGCGCATGGTGCAGCAGGCCGTTCATCAACGTACCGGCCGGGTTGCCGGCTCCGGGGTGCACAACGAGGCCGGCGGGCTTGTCAACAACGAGCAGGTGCTCATCCTCGAACACGACCGTAAGCACGATCGGCTCAGGTTTGGCGCGAACGCTGACCTCGGCCTGCGCCAGCAATGACACTATTTCTCCGCCCGCGACCGCGTCTCGCGGCCGCTTCGGCCCGCCATCGAGCGTGATGGCCCCGCTCAGAAGCCATTCCTTGAGGCGGCTTCGGGAATACTGGGGAAACATCCTCGCCAGCGCCTGGTCCAAGCGAAGACCGGCAAGTTCCGCCGGGATGGCTAGTGTCTGCAGTTCTTCGCTCATGGATTGGCTTTAGTTTGCGGTATACTCGCCCGCCCGACAGTCTCAGGGCGACGTGTTTTTCCCAGGAATAATGCAAAGTATGCAACTTAATTCACAAATCATGAAGCAGGCCCGCCTGCTTCTGATCGTCGTTCTCAGCGCCGCCCTCGTCGCTTGCGCGGGGAACGATGAGCAGCGTACCGAAATCCAGAACATCACAGAGGCTTACGAAAAGGCCCAGCAGTATATCGCGAATGGTAACTATGCCCGCGGCGTCCAGATCTTCGAAGCGATCCAGGCACGTTATCCATTCTCCGATTTGTCGCGCCAAATACAGCTTGAGCTCATGTACGCCTATTACAAGAGCGGCAAGAGCGAACAGGCCGTCGACGCCGCCGAGACGTTCATACGAGAAAACCCGATCCACCCACGCGTCGATTACGCGCTGTACATACAGGGACTGTCCTATTTCGACGACGACCCCGGCATTCTCGAGCGCTGGTTTCGCAAAGACACGACCAAGCGCCCACCGAAAGAAATCGAACGCGCCTACGCCGCGCTACGCCGGCTGGTCGAACGATTCCCGTCCAGCGAGTATGCGCCCGATGCCGAACAGCGCATGCTCTATATAAAAAACCGATTGGCCGAGTACGAGAATCACGTCGCGGATTACTATTTGCGCCGCGGCGCCTATGTTGCGGCTTTGAATCGCGCGAAAAGCGCCCTCGAACAGTTTAACGGTGCATCGAGCAACGCGCAGTCTTTGCAAATCATGGCCGCCGCCTACGAAAACCTCGGCATGACGGAACTCGCTGAAGACACACGTCGGGTTCTCGCTGCAAATTTCCCGAATGAGAGCTGACTACATCGGGCTGATTACATCGGAAATTCGTAACCCGACGTAATCGGATAACGCCAGTCGCGACCGAATGCTCTGCCGCTGATGCGCACACCGGGCGGCGCCTGACGACGTTTGTACTCATTGCGTTTAACCATCTCCAGAATGCGCAGCACCGTATCGCGCTCAAAACCCCGCTCCGTAATTTCAACGACTGAAAGATCTTCCTCGATGAAAGCCTCCAGGATCGGGTCGAGCACGTCGTAGTCGGGAAGCGAGTCGCTGTCTTTTTGGTCAGGTCGCAGTTCCGCCGATGGCGGACGTTCGATGACGCGTTTCGGAATCGTCTCGCCCAGTGAATTGCGGTACCGTGCCAGCTGATAGACCAGTGTCTTGCTGCAGTCTTTTATCGGTGCGAAACCGCCGGCCATGTCGCCGTACAAGGTCGCATAACCAACCGCCATCTCGCTCTTGTTACCCGTCGTCAACAACATGCTTCCAGTCTTGTTCGAAATCGCCATGAGTAACAGGCCACGGCATCGCGCCTGGATATTTTCTTCGGTGACATCCGCCTTACGATCGCCGAGGATTGGTTGCAACTGCTTGATGGTCGCCTCGTACATTGGTTCGATCGGAATCACGTCGTAGCGGACGCCCAACGCAGCAGCCTGTTTCGCGGCGTCCTCCTGGCTCATGGCCGAGGTGTAGCGAAACGGCATCATTACCGCGGAGACACGATCCGCACCGATCGCATCACAGGCAATGGCTAGTACCAGCGCGGAATCGATGCCGCCCGATAGGCCGATGACAACACCCGGGAATCCATGCTTCGTGACGTAATCGCGAGTGCCTGTCACCAGCGCGCGATAGACGCTTTCCTCAGTCGCAAGTGGCTTGGCACATTCGCCCCGCTCCGGAACAACGCCTTTAGCGGCTCCCCGAATTACGACCGCGTGCAGGCCTTCCTCGAACGCCGGCGCCCGGAAACAAATCTCACCTTCGGCGTCCATCACGAACGAACCGCCATCGAAGACCAGTTCATCCTGGCCACCCACCATATTGACGTAAATCGCTGGCATCCCGACTTCCGCAACTCGCAAGCGCACAGCGTCTTCGCGCTTTGCCTGGGTATCGAGTTCATAGGGCGAACCATTGATCGCTATGATGCACTCGGCCCCCGCGCTTCGACTTGCCGCCATCGGGCCCGGCTGCCAGACGTCTTCGCAAATGCTAAGACCGATGCGGATGCCGTTGATTTTGACGACCGCTGCGTCCTCGCCGGCCGTGAAGTAACGCTTTTCATCGAAGACACTGTAGTTAGGCAGCAGCTGCTTTCTATAATGACCGATTGCATGTCCGTCGAGAAACACGGCGCAGGTGTTATAGATGTGTTCGCCTTCATATTCGGGGAAACCGACGACAATCGCGATGCCAAATACGTTGTCGCGAACTTCGTTGACGGCCTTTTCGACACTGTGGCGAAATCCCGTGTGAAACAGCAGATCCTCAGGCGGATAGCCGCTCACACTCAGTTCAGGAAAAACGACCAGGTCAGCGCGTTGTTCGTCTCGCGCCCGCACCGCGTAGTCAATAATTCGGGCCGTGTTGCCGGCTACGTCGCCGACCGCAAGGTCCAGCTGTGCAAGAGCAACTTTGACCGTATTGTCCATTTGACTCAGGTCTGACCCTAGTGTGGTGTAACGAATAAGGTGTGCGTATCAGCGAGACGAGAAATCGTTAGCAGCAAGGCGCGTCTCGCAGGGAATGGCGTGTCCTTTGCAAGAGACGCAACGTCGCTGATGACGGCTTCTCGTCTCGCCCGAAGGGAGGCCCACAAATGAGGCAACACGGCGTTGCAGCCCTTGTTAAGGGAATAGCCATTAACTGCAAGCTGCGCCTTGTCTTGGCTCATTTGTGAGCCTCTGATATGTGCACCTTATTCGTTACACCACACTATTTGCCGAGCACTTCCTGCATCCTGGAGCCAAGCTCGGCGGGAGAACGGACCGTCGCGACACCGGCCGCGTCCAGGGCCTTGAATTTGTCTTCGGCGGTACCCTTGCCGCCCGCAATAATCGCGCCCGCGTGTCCCATACGTTTACCCGGAGGTGCCGTTACGCCCGCAATATACGCGACGACGGGTTTGCTGACCTTTTCTTTTATGAATTCGGCGGCCGCCTCTTCATCGGTACCGCCGATTTCGCCTACCATGATTACGCCATCGGTCGCGGGGTCCGCCTCGAACAGTTCGAGGCAGTCAATAAAGTTCATGCCGCGAACCGGATCACCACCAATACCGATGCAGGTTGTCTGGCCAAGACCACTTGTCGTTGTTTGATACACCGCCTCATAAGTAAGCGTCCCCGAACGCGACACCACACCAATGCGGCCCGGTTTGTGTATAAACCCGGGCATGATGCCGATCTTGCATTCGCCCGGTGTAATAATTCCAGGGCAATTAGGCCCGATCAGCCTGCAGTCGTTGTCGCGCAGCGCCGATTTGACTCTAACCATGTCGTTGACGGGTATGCCCTCGGTAATGCAAACAATCAACTCGACTCCCCCGTCGGCGGCTTCGAGAATGGCGTCAGCGGCGAACGGCGGCGGTACATAAATCATGCTGACATTAGCGCCGGTCTCGTCGACCGCGTTGCGCACGGTATTGTAAACAGGCACACCGAGATGCTCCTGGCCGCCGCGACCCGGCGTCACGCCCGCGACCACCTGGGTACCGTATTCAATGCACTGTTCTGTGTGAAACGACCCCTGATTGCCCGTGATGCCCTGGCACAGGATCTTGCTGCTCTTATTAACCAGAATACTCATTTACGATACTCGTCAGGCTGCCGCAGCAACTACTTTCTTGGCCGCATCGGTGAGATCCTCAGCAGCGATGATGGCAAGCCCACTATTAGCGAGCAGCTCGCGTCCCTTTTCAACGTTGGTGCCTTCGAGGCGGACCACGACGGGCACCCTGACGCCGACATCTTTGACTGCACTTATGATGCCCGCGGCGATATCATCACAGCGCACGATTCCGCCGAATATGTTCACGAGAATCGCGGCCACCTTGTCGTTCGAGAGAATTAATTTAAAGGCCGCTGCGACGCGTTCGGCGGTTGCGCCGCCGCCGACGTCGAGAAAGTTCGCGGGATCGCCGCCGTGCAACTTGATTAAATCCATCGTGGCCATCGCCAGGCCCGCGCCATTCACCATGCAGGCGATATTGCCGTCGAGCGACACGTAATTAAGGTCATGTTCGGCCGCCTGGCGCTCCGCTTCGTCTTCTTGCGACGTATCGCGCAACGCCGCAATCTTCGGCTGACGAAACAACGCGCTGCTGTCGATGTTTATTTTTCCGTCGAGCGCCATTACATCGCCGGCTTTCGTCGTGATCAGTGGATTCACTTCAATCAAGCTGGCATCCGAATCCAGATACAGTTGATACAGGCGCTTTACCACGTTACCGAATTGCCGCATCTGTTTTTTGTCGAGGTCGAGTCCGAACGCGAGTTGGCGTGCCTGGTAGTCCTGCAAACCGGCATCGGGCGCTACAGAGACTGAGAAGATTTGCTCAGGTGTCTCCTCTGCGACCTTTTCAATGTCCATGCCGCCGGCCGCAGAAGCGATGAACGAAACGCGACTCACTTCCCGATCCACCAGCATGCTCAAGTACAATTCGCGATCAATCTCGGAGCCCTCTTCGACGTAGACCACGTTTACGGGCAAGCCCTCGGGCCCCGACTGGTGCGTGACCAACTGCGTGCCAAGCATTCTGTCCGCGTATTCGCGAACCTGGTCCAGTGTGCGCGCGAGTTTCACACCACCCGCCTTGCCGCGACCGCCCGCATGAACCTGTGCCTTGACGACCCACAGCATGCCGCCAAGCTCCTGAGCCGCAATCACCGCTGCGTCTGGCGTTTCTGCGGGAATACCGCGTGGCACCGGGATGCCGTAGTCAGCAAACAATTGCTTTGATTGGTATTCGTGGAGATTCATAGGTTTATGTCAGGTGTAAAAAGTCGACGTATTTTGGAGGTTTGCGCGACCCTTGTCCATATTCAGTCTACAATCGGCGCAATTCACGACCTTACGGCCAGTGTGCGACGGCGAATCATCGATGAATGAGGCACAGACCGAGACGCTTATGAGGCGAACCTTCCGCGGTTCTCGCGAGGCGATTCTGCAACGCTCGATCGATGAGCCCGAATTGAGCTGGCGCTTGCTCGTAACTCTCAATACGTTTCGATTGCTCATCGCGCTCACGCTGCTTGGCTTGTTTTTCGCGAGCTCAAATCCGAGATTTTTCGGCCACAGCAACCCCACGCTTTTTGCGGCAACCGCGGCCGGATACCTTGTATTTGCGGTACTCTCGGCGGTTTTGCTGCGACAGCGTTGGGCGACAACCGTCGCGGTCGCCCCGACGCAATTGCTTGTCGACATTGTCGCGGTCGTCATTCTGATGCATGCAAGTGGCGGCCTGTCCAGCGGTCTCGGTGGCTTGCTGGTGGTCTTCGTCGGCGCCGGCAGCCTGGTGCTGCCCTTCCAGTACCCTGCGATTCTTGCTGCGATTGCGACGTTCGCCATCCTTGGCCAGCAAACGTACTCGCAATTCACCAGTATCGAACCCGCAACCAACTTCCCGGCAGCTGGCATTCTGAGCGCAATTGTCTTCGTGATGGCGCTGGCGGCACAGCCGCTTGCGCGGCGTATTCAGGCCAGTGAGGCTTTGGCAAGAAAGTTCGGTGTCGACCTGCAAAATATCTCAGAACTCAACGAATACATCGTCCAGCACTTGCGCGAGAGTATCGTTGTTGTCGATGCGGACGACACGATACGGCTCATCAACAGTTCCGCGACACAATTACTCGGGGCGGATAATCCGTTGCCTGGTAGTCCATTACGTAACGCGTCCGACGCATTGGGTGACTATTTGAAACTCTGGCGCGAAGATTCAACGCAATCATCGCACCCTGAGTTCAACTTGATAGCTGAGGGCCACGGCGTGCGCATGACTGCACATATCGCGCCGCTTGGAAAAGACGCACAACGCGCCGGACCGATTCTCATGTTTCTCGAAGACGTCAGCATCATGAACGCACGAGTACAGCAGTCGAAACTCGCATCGCTTGGGCGTCTTAGCGCGAGCATCGCCCACGAGATACGCAACCCGGTCGGCGCCATGAGTCATGCGGCGCAGTTGCTGCGTGAATCGCAGGGTTTGACCGAGGACGACGAACGCCTTACCGAGATCATTCAGACGCACTCGGGGCGCGTCAGCCACATAATCGACAACGTCCTGCAACTATCACGGCGCGAGTCCAGTCGACCTTTGCGCTTTTCGCTAAAGTCCTGGTTGGACGACTTCGTCGACGAGTTCGAGAAGACGCTTGAATTGCAGGAAGGGCAATTCACGATCACAGAGGTGCCTGACGACATCGAAGTGCGCATGGACCCGAGCCATCTGCGCCAGGTGCTGTGGAACCTTTGCGACAATGCCGTCAAGTACGCGAGTGAGGCCGGCGGCATCCTGGTCGAGGTCAAGGCCGGCCGCATGCAAAACCAGGGTCGACCGTACCTCGAAGTGCTCGACTGCGGTCACGGCATCGACAAAATGACGGCCGAGAAGATCTTCGAGCCCTTTTTCACCGCACGCTCGGGTGGCACCGGCCTCGGTTTGTATATTTCTCGCGAGCTGTGTGAACTCAACCGTGCCACCCTGTTATACCTTGACCGTCCCGGCGGAGGCAGTATCTTTCGAATCGTATTCGCGGATCCGAACCGTTGGGAAAGACAGGACGACAGATGAACCAACCGTTGGCACTGGTCATTGATGACGAACCGGACATTTGCGAACTGCTGACGCTGACGCTCGGTCGCATGGACATTCGCACGGAAACTGCGGCCGATGTTGGCAGTGCGAAGGCACTGCTCGGCAAACACCAGTTCGACCTTTGCCTGACCGACATGCGTTTGCCTGATGGCGACGGCCTTGAGTTGGTGGAATGGATGCAGGCTAACGCTTCCGGAGTTCCGGTCGCCGTAATCACGGCTCACGGCAACGTGGAAACCGCGGTGCAAGCGCTTAAGCTCGGCGCGTTCGACTTTATTTCCAAGCCGCTGGACCTCGGTAACCTCAGGAATATCATCGAACACGCGCTGCGTGCCAAAGCCGCCGGGCGTGACGGAAGCTCCCAGCTACATGGGGACTCGCCGCGCATGCTGGAATTGCGCGAGATGATCGACAAGGTATCTCTGTCGCAGGCTCCTGTGCACATCTCGGGCGAATCGGGCACAGGCAAAGAACTCGTCGCTACGCTGATCCATGAATCGGGGTCGCGCGCCAGTGGGCCGTTCGTGGCTGTGAACTGCGGTGCCGTACCAATGGAGCTCATGGAAAGCGAGTTTTTTGGCCACCGTAAGGGCAGTTTCACGGGCGCCATCAACGACAAGGCCGGTCTATTGCAATGCGCGGAAAACGGCACCCTGTTCCTCGACGAAATCGCTGACTTGCCGCTTGCCATGCAAGTAAAACTACTGCGTGTGATTCAAGAAAAGAAAGTGCGCCCCGTCGGCGCGTCACAGGAGGAATCGGTAGACGTCCGCATTCTGTCGGCGACGCATAGAAATCTCGCGCAAATGGTAGCTGCCGATGAGTTTCGGGAGGACCTGTTTTACCGCATTAACGTCATCGAATTGCACGTACCCGCGCTGCGCGAACGCGGCGACGACGTGTTGTTGCTGGCAGATTTCATTCTGCAGCGTCTGGAGGCATCCCCGACACTCGATGACAGCGCGCGCAATGCCCTTCTTGCTTATGCGTTTCCCGGCAATGTGCGGGAGCTGGAGAATATGCTGGAACGCGCCGTTACGTTGTGCAGCAGCGGCAAGATTACGGCCGAGGATTTGCACACGCGACAAACCTCGGACACGCGTACGAATACGCCAGCGCTAAGCGGCAGACTGGGCGACCAGGTTGAGGACATTCAAAGGCAGGCTATTGTCGAGGCATTGGAAAAAACGCGCTACAACAAGACAGCCGCGGCGAAACTGCTGGGACTATCGTTTCGGCAACTGCGGTATCGAATCAAGAAACTGGGCATAGACTGACAATAATTGTCACTTTTTGACGCGCTACTGCCCGGGGAGCGACAAGTTTGTCACTTTTCAGCGACGAAAAGCCCGTTTCGGGCGCCGTACTACTGTCGCGTTACTCACCTTTTATCATTAAAAACAATAAGTTGAAAATTCGTCCGACGAGTTGGCACGAGGCTTGCTCTATCTCTGGTACAGGCGATTTCGCCGTTTACGGTTTTTAGACTTGCACTGCATGGAGAACAAGAGATGAAGAAGCAACAAGGTTTTACACTTATCGAACTGATGATCGTTGTTGCGATCATCGGTATTTTGGCGGCCATCGCTATTCCTGCGTACCAGGACTACACGATTCGCGCACAGGTATCTGAGGGCTTGAACCTCGCGGGCGGCGCGAAAGCGGCGGTTTCCGAGTTCACGATGGACACAGGTCGTTTCCCATCAGATAACCAGACGGCTGGAATTGCTCCTACCGCGACTGACATCAGCGGCAAATACGTCACCCAGGTGGCGCAGGCTGACGGTGTTATCAGTGTGTCCTACGGTAATGACGCGCACGCCATTATCAACGGCACAGGTATTTTACAGCTCTCGGCGACGACAACAGCCGGAAGCATTCTCTGGGCCTGCCGGGCCAGTGGTTCGACGATTGCTGACAAGCACTTGCCAGCTGCTTGCCGCTAAGATGCATGTCTGGAGCTTCTCGCTCCAGCCAGGTATGCAGAAAAGCCCCGGTCGCCCGGGGCTTTTTTTTTGCCACGGATGTGACGACGGTCCCGCCGCTATGTGACATGCGTCACAATAGTTGCAGGTATTACCGCGATTTTTCCGGGGATGAGCACGAGTACGCTAGACTGCGGTCGCTTGAGAGCTTCACGAGCACATACATGAAAACGGTCCAGAAAGGGTTCACCCTCATTGAGCTGATGATAGTAGTTGCAATCATCGGCGTCCTGGCGTCACTCGCGATGGCCGCATACCAAACGTACGCGGTCCGCGCACAAGTCGCAGAAGGCGTTACCCTGGCGGCCGCAGCAAAGACGCCCGTTATTGACGCCTTTCTTCAGACCGGGCAGCCACCGGCCGACCGCATCGAGGCTGGTATGACCGCCGCTGCCACAGACACCAGGGGATCCTATGTTGCCAGCGTCGGCGTTAGTGACGGCAGGATCGACGTTACCTTCGGCAATGACGCACACGCGGAAATTTTCGGCCGCACAATATCATTTACTCCCTATACTTCCGGGCTAAGCACCATTGCCTGGCGATGCGGGGCCGCGACAGCCCCGGCCGGGGCACCGCTCAACGGTGGCGGGGTTTTTAGCGTCTACCTGCCTCCCAGCGTCGAATCGCGCTATTTGCCGGGCGCCTGCCGACCTTGACCCGGCCCGGAAAACCGGGCCTCAGAGCGCCCAGATACACTATTTTTGGCGTTTTACTTAATCAAATCCCGTAACTGTGAACCCACGCACAAAATCCAGTTGAATCGGGGACTTGGATCAGTGAGACTGTGATGCTCAGAGACAATCTATAGCTCACGAAACCTATGGCAGCAACGGCTTCTCAATCAAATCTCGCGGGCTTGCCCCGGCGCCTGGTGCAAGACGGCATCATCGCCGAGGACCAACTCCAGGATGCGACCGAAGCGGCCAAACAGGCGAACGTTTCGCTGATCGCTCATCTGGTCAGTGAAGAACTTGCCGACGCCCGTGCAATCGCCATCGCTGCGTCACACGAATTCGGTGTTCCATTGCTTGATCTCGATGCCGTCGAGATCGATCTGGACGTCGTTCGCGCAGTCGACCAGAAGCTCATAAGCAAACATCGTGTGCTGCCGCTGGTTAAGCGCGGCCAACGTCTGTTCCTGGGCATTTCGGATCCAACCAACCTGCAGGCTATCGACGACATAAAGTTCGCGACGAGCTTGCGTATCGATCCGGTGGTGGTCGATCAGGACAAACTTGAAGAGCGAATCAACAAGGCAATCGATGCCGTCGATACGAGCATGGGCGGTCTCGATGACGATGACTTCGATCTCGAGAATCTTGACGTCACTGGTGAAGACGACAGCCGCGAGGACGAGTCGCGTGATGAAATTGAAGATGCGCCGGTCGTGCGCTTCGTTAACAAAGTGCTGCTCGATGCGATCAAGCGCGGCGCGTCTGACGTTCACTTCGAGCCCTACGAAAAAATCTTCCGCGTGAGAACACGTCTCGACGGCGTTCTTTCCGAAGTAGCGCAGCCGCCGGTTGTGCTTGCCAACAAGGTCTGTGCACGCTTAAAAGTAATGTCACGCATGGATATCGCTGAGCGACGGGTGCCACAGGATGGCCGCATTAAAATGCGCTTGTCGAAGAACCGCGCAATCGACTTTCGTGTTAATACCTGCCCGACCCTGTTTGGCGAAAAAATCGTATTGCGTATTCTCGATCCGTCGAGCGCCAAGCTTGGCATCGAAATGCTCGGCTACGAAGACGATCAACGGGCAATTTACGAAAAGTACCTTGCGAAACCCTACGGCATGATTCTCGTTACAGGCCCGACGGGTTCCGGTAAGACAGTTTCTCTTTACACCGGTCTGAACATACTCAACACCGAAGACCGGAACATCTCAACGGCTGAAGATCCCGCTGAAATCAACCTGCCCGGAATCAACCAGGTCAACGTAAACCCCAAGGTGGGTCTGACGTTCGCCAAGGCACTCAAAGCTTTCCTGCGCCAGGATCCGGACGTCATCATGGTAGGTGAGATACGAGATCTCGAAACCGCTGAGATCGCCATCAAGGCGGCTCAGACGGGTCACCTCGTGCTTTCGACGCTGCATACCAATGACGCACCGAAAACCCTGACGCGTATGGTCGATATGGGCGTCAAACCGTATGCCATCGCGACCTCGGTCAGCCTGATTATCGCGCAGCGCCTCGCACGGCGCCTTTGCGGCAACTGCAAGGAAGTCAGAGACATTCCCAAAGAAGCGCTCTTGAAAGAGGGCTTCACCGACGAAGAAATAGACGGTGGCCTGTCGGTTTTTGCGCCGAAAGGCTGCAAACAGTGTAATGGAGGCTATAAAGGCCGCCTCGGTATTTTCCAGGTGATGGAGGTCTCGGAAACGATGGGGCGCATCATAATGGAAGGCGGTAATGCGATGCAGATCTCCGACCAGGCGATCAAAGAGGGGGTCATCGATTTGCGGAAAGCCGGATTGAACAAAGTCAAGGAAGGAGTAACCAGCCTTGAAGAGGTCAACCGGGTTACAATTGAATAGATCCATAGCGGATAAACGGACAAGATAAATGGCTGAAACAGTTGCAATTAGTACACCTTTTGTTTGGGAAGGCACCGACCGAAACGGCAAGAAAGTCAAAGGCAAGAGCCTCGCGAACAATGAGGCATCGGTTCGTGCTGACCTTCGGCGTCAGGGCGTCGTGCCAACGCGCATTCGCAAACAGCGCCCGAAGTTATTCTCTGGCGGCGGCAAGGTAGAAACCGCCGATATCGCGATATTCAGTCGCCAGCTCGCAACCATGCTGGGAGCCGGCATTCCCCTCGTGCAAGCCTTCGAGATCGTTGGCAACGGCCACGAAAATGCAGCGATGCAGAAGTTGATTCTCGGCATCAAAGCCGACGTCGAAGGCGGTAGCGCTCTCGCGGAGGCGCTCGCCAAGCAGCCGTTGTACTTCGATGACTTATTTGTGAATCTCGTGGAGGCTGGCGAACAGGCCGGTGCGCTGGAGACACTACTCGACAAGATCGCCACGTATAAAGAAAAAACCGAGGCGATCAAGAAGAAAATCAAGAAAGCCCTGACTTATCCGGCCGCGGTGTTGGTTGTCGCGTTTGTTGTCACGACTATTCTCCTGATCTTCGTCATTCCATCGTTCGAAGACTTATTCAAGGGCTTTGGTGCCGACCTGCCAGGCTTTACTCGCATGGTGATCGACTTATCGGCTTTTGTTCGAGCAAAAGGCGTATTTATTGCCGTCGCTATCGGTGCTGCGATTTCAGCTTTCATTTATTTCAAGAAGCGCTCGCGCCCATTTCGTCACTTCCTCGATCGTATGATGTTGAAGATGCCGATTATTGGTCCGATTTTGGAGAAAGCGTCGATCGCACGGTATGCGCGTACGCTTTCGACGATGTTTGCCGCAGGTGTGCCGCTCGTCGAAGCTCTCGAATCCGTCGCCGGCGCAACGGGTAATATCGTATACGAAATCGGTGTTATGGAAATGCGCGACGAGGTTGCGACAGGCCAGAGACTTCAACAATCGATGGAAAACACGGATCTGTTTCCGAACATGGTTATCCAAATGATCGCGGTCGGCGAAGAATCCGGTTCGCTCGACGATATGTCGGCAAAGGTCGCCGACTTTTATGAGGAAGACGTCGATAATGCCGTGGACAACCTCAGCAGTCTGCTGGAACCATTAATTATGGGTATTCTCGGTATACTGGTAGGCGGTCTTGTTGTCGCAATGTACCTGCCGATCTTCAAATTGGGCGCGGTCGTCTAACGCAACAACGATAATTGCAAAATCACGGCGGTCGGAGGACACTTCGAACGCCGTTTTCATTTACGCGTTAGGCACTATCGGCGGAGGCCCAGATGCTTGAATTTTTCGGTCAGTCGGCGCCGCTTTTCGTCGCCGTTGTGTTTGCGTTCGCGTTGGTGATCGGCAGTTTTCTGAACGTTGTCATCTATCGGCTACCAATAATGATGGAGCGCGAATGGCGTGAGCAATGCGAGGAACTGCGTCAGACGCCGCCCTTGCAGGACATGCCGAAAGACCGCTTTGACCTGATTGTGCCGCGATCTCGCTGTCCGTCATGTGGCCAACTGATCAAAGCCTGGCAAAACATCCCGGTGATTAGCTACCTGTTACTCAGTGGCAAATGCGCCAACTGCCAGAAATCGATTTCGGCGCGCTATCCGCTCGTCGAAATACTCACAGGCGTGCTGGCCGCGCTGTGCGCCTGGCGTTTCGGCGTCAGCTGGGAAGCCATCATGGCGATCATGATGACGTTCGCGCTGGTGTCGATCAGCGTAATCGACGCTGACACGCAACTGATTCCGGACTCGATCGTATTACCATTGATGTGGGTCGGTTTACTAATGAGCCTGTTTCATCCGGTGAGCGGTAGCGAAACGCTGTTTATCGCGCCCAGGGACGCTATCGTCGGCTCGATCGCGGGCTATCTGAGCCTCTGGACCGTCTACCAACTTTTCAAACTGGTAACCGGCAAGGAAGGCATGGGCTATGGCGACTTCAAACTGCTTGGCGCGCTTGGCGCCTGGCTCGGCTGGCAACATCTGCCAATGATCATTCTCATGTCTGCCCTGGTCGGCGCCATTGTCGGCATCGGCATGATGGTATTTCGCAATCACGACCGCAGCGTGCCCATACCGTTCGGGCCCTATCTCGCGGCCGCCGGATGGATCACAATGCTATGGGGCGACACAATAAAGAACATCTACCTGGACCTGATGCTCTGAGTGACAAAAGCGAGCGAAAAGACACCGTTTCGAGTTGCGCTGACGGGTGGCATCGCCAGCGGCAAATCGACTGTTGCCGATATGTTCGGCGAGCTTGGCGCAGCCGTCATTGACACGGATGTTGTCGCGCGAGAGGTAGTACAACCTGGTCAGCCTGCTCTTGACGAGATTAGAGACCGCTTCGGCGAACAGGTTATTGATGCGGCCGGCAATCTCAATCGAGCCGCAATGCGCAAACGTATTTTTTCTGATGAGAGTGCGCGCCTCGACCTGGAGGCGATTCTTCACCCCCGAATTGGCACTGAAACACGACGTCTGGCTGACACATCGTCAGGCCCTTATCAAATAATTGTTGTACCGCTGCTTGTGGGTTCACCACTCGCACAATTTGTGGACCGCATTTTGGTCGTCGATTGTGACGAAGAATTACAGCTTCAAAGACTGTTGGCGCGCGACGCAGAAACGGTGACGCAGGCAAGGCGGATCCTCGCCACACAAGCCAGCCGGGAGGCACGCCTCTTGATCGCGGATGATGTTATTCGCAATGATGGACGTTTGGATGAAACGCGTGAGCTGGTTACGACTCTGGACGAGAAGTATCGACATCTGGCTGCGCATCCATGTCGGCTTGAACAATAGCCTGGAACGCCCTGATATCGGATTCGTAGACGCGAGCACCCCGCAAAATGCCCTGCGACTCAACGTCGAGTTGTGACAGTGCCACATCCGAGAAGTAGAGAGCCTCCTCGAAGTAACCAGCGGTCGCAAGGTGGGCAGCCATTGTCATCGCGTGGGTCGCTCCCGGTCTTGCGCGCAGAGACGCCTCGAATGCCTTGGCAGCCTGTGACGGCTCGCCCGAGTGAACGTCGACAAATCCGATAAAGTACTTGATCTGCGAGTACTGCATGGACTGTGGGTCAGCGTTTTGCGGTACGAACAGCATATTCGCGAACATTGCCCTTAGTCCTTCGTTCGACACGTCTGGACACTTGCCGGTGACCACCGATGAAGCAAATGCGGTATATATCTTTATCGACCGGGGGTCATAGGGGCGGCTGGACAGCACGTTTGCGATTTGCTGGAATTCGTCGGCAGTAAGTCGGCCCATTTGGCAGAGAATGATGAGTTGATTGCCCAGCAATAACGGACGGTCACTCGAAGTATTCTGCACCGCCCGTTCGATTACCTGCAACGATTCTTCGTAGCGCTGAGCATTAAAAAGCTGCGTCGCATACTGTGCTTGCGCTCGGGCGGACGTCGGAGCTTTCATCGCCGATGCCTCAACAATACTCGGAAAGCTCTCCCAGACCGTCGCCGTATATCGAGTAAAACCGCCAAGGAGCAACAATACTCCTGCGGAAACGGCGATAAAAAGTTGGCGGCTGGATTTCTTTTGAAGCCAAACAACAAGGGGCAAAAATAGAAAAGCCGCGGCCAGGTAATTGCGATGCTCGAAATACAGCTCCAGATTCAAAGTTGACGATTCCAGTACGTGGCTGCCATAAAAGAACAAGGTTGCCAACGCGAATAACGGCCACTTGCGCCGACTAATAATCGAAATTGCGATCACAGCGCAGTGAAATAGCGCGCTCACGATCGTTGTAATCGGTGAAAAAAGGCCGGTTGACTTGATGAAATGATCTTGAAAAACACCGCTTGTGTATAGAGACGGAACAAACCAGTGTTTCAGGTAGTCGCCGAGTATTCGAGGCTGTGTCAGCAGGCGCTCATACGTACTAAAGTCTCTCGGCGGCACGACCTCAAAAAAATCGTCCCGAAAAAAGCGCGCACCGAGATATAGCGCGATGACTGTCGCGGGCACAATGATGAAAACAACGGCCCAATAGCGGTTAAGGTTTGCATGCTGCTGCTTCTCACTGGCATAAACGGTCAGCTCTATGACACCAATCAGGAGCGGTAACAGAATGCCGTTCTCTTTCGAGATCATTGCCAGGAACGTGAACAGACCCACCGACACGCTCATTATCAAATAAGCTTTTGCCGGCTTGATGGCGGCAATAGAGCGGCCATACAAATAGCTGACGAGTCCGGAAAAAATAAATAATGTCGACAACTGTGCCATACGCTGCACGGCATACAGCGTCGTTGACACGAGAAACGGATGTAACAACCAGCAAGCCGCAGATATCAGCGCGATCCAGCGAGCGTCTTGCTTTTTGAATGTCAGCAATTCGAGAATCCTGATCGTCAGAATTCCGAGCAAGGCACCGTTAATCAGATGAATAACCAGGTTGGTGCGTTTGAACGGCCAAGGATCGGTTGGCCAATTGTTCGCATCGATCAGGAAAGTCAGGAGCGCGAGCGGCCGCCCGGTCGGACCTGCATGCCCCCCCAAAACGAAAGTCTTGAAAGTCTCCCAGTCCTTTACGCCGCCGAGATGGCCAAGTTCGACGATCGAACCATAATCGTCCAACATGAACGGACCCTTGAGACCCGGCCAATAGGCGAGAGTCGCGGCCAGGAACAGGACTATCCAGCCGCCGATAACGGCGAGCGTTTTCAATTTGTCATTTTGATGTTCGGCAGCAAGATCCATCTTTGGCGGACACTGGCAGAAGTCGATGGCGGCCATTCTAGCTTGACGGTATGCGAGAGGTCAGAATATCCGCCAGGAATCGTGACCGGCAGCACAATTGGCTGGGAACAAGCGGTGCACTGTCGCAAATTGGGGTCATTTGCCACCCAGCACGGGGTAGCGCAGAATACGCCTATGGCCAAACCCGCCGGAGAAATTGCTGCCCACAGCGCCGCAGCAGCGACGCACTATGAGCAGCCGCTGTCGGAGCGTATGCGCACGTTCCTGCGTCTCGAGTTCCTCTACCAACAAATGCTCTACAACGTCGAGAAAGAGGCAGATTGGGCGACGAGAGCCACCATTTCCACGCTTCTCGAGATTCTGGCAATTCTCTCCCGTGGCGACGTGCGAAGTGAGGTCTTGAAGGAACTCGACCATCAGCTTGGCGCCCTGGAGCGCTTTCAAAGCCGGCCGGGCGTCGACGGCAGCCGATTGGGCACCCTGGTACATAATCTCGTTGCCAGCCGCGATCAGATCGGAGAAATCGGCACCGGTTTTCTGCAATCCATCAAGGAAAACGAGTTCCTGAATGCGATCAAACACCGCAGCGCTATTCCTGGCGGCACATGCGAGTTTGATCTTCCCGAATACAACCACTGGCTGCGCCAGCCGATTGAGCGCAGGCAGCAGGACCTGGCGCAGTGGATAGCGATCATTCGTCCGATTTGTGACGCCGTGACCGAGTCGCTCTGGCTCATTCGCGAAAGCGCCCGTCCTGCGAATCAAATGGCCATCAACGGTATGTTCCAGCACAACATGCAGAAAGACAGCAACTGCCGCCTGCTGCGCGTTAGCCTGGCTGGCAATAGCCCACTGTTTCCTGAAATCAGCGGCAGTCAGCACCGCTTCACGATACGTTTCCTGGAATGGTCGACCATCGACAGCCGCGCCATACAGACCGGGCAAGACGTTCCGTTTCAGCTATCCATCTGCTGAAGCGCTGCCACGACTGGCATATCGGCCGGTAGCAGCTGCTGCGCGTCCAGCCGTTCTTTTTCCACCCAGCGCAGCCCCTGGCCCTCAAGGCCGACGGGCTTGCGGTTCCAGTTGCTAACGATAAAAAACTCTATGGTCACGACACGGTCGTCGTATTCGTGGCGCAAATTCATGAATGAATGACAGGCGGTCACCTCGACGCCCAGTTCTTCATCCAGTTCTCGTGACAAAGCCTGCGATGCCGTTTCGGCGGCGCCGATCTTGCCCCCCGGGAACTCCCACAAACCATGGAACGGCCCGTCGCCCAGACGCTCGGCTATCAGTACGCGACCCTTTGTGTCGCAAAGGATCCCGGCTGCAACGTCGAAATGCCTCATCTATCGAGACAATCTAATTCAGCTTTCCATGACACTGCTTGTACTTCTTGCCGGACCCGCAGGGACAGGCCTCATTGCGACCGACTTTCCTGCCGTCGCGCACGAACGGATGCGCTTGCGGTGCAGCAGGCGTGGCGACTTGCCCGCCCTGGGCGGCCGGCTGGCCACTTAGCGCCGATGCCTCGGCATGCTGGAACTTCATGGCTTCCGCTGCTTGTTTCCGCTCCGCCATCTCGTTGAGATCGTCCTCACCCTGAATCCGAATGCGGGAGAGAATACTGATCGTGTCGTGTTTGACCTGCTCCAGCATCGTACCGAACATCTCAAACGCCTCGCGTTTGTATTCCTGCTTGGGGTTCTTCTGCGCGTATGAGCGCAACCCAATTCCCTGCCTGAGGTGATCCATTGCGGCAAGATGTTCTTTCCAATGATGGTCAAGCTGTCGCAACATGACCTGTTTTTCGACGCCGCGCATGAGCTCTGCGCCAATATTGCCGGCCTTCTTCTCGTAGGCGCTCTGCACTTCGGCAACACTGCGTTCACGTATGCCTTCTGCGTTTAGCGTTTTATCGTCTTTGATCCACCGCGCGACGTCCGCCCGAACTCCGAAATCAGACTCGAGCACCTGGCTGAGTCCGTCCGAGTCCCACAGTTCGTCGAGACTGCCAGGCGGTATGTATTGATATACGGTTTGCTCGACAACCTCGTCGCGAATCGCGACAACGGAATCGGCAATTTCATCGGCGTCCATCAGCTCCGAACGTTGGTGATAGACAACCTTACGTTGGTCATTGGCAACGTCATCGTACTCGAGCAAGTTCTTACGAATATCGAAATTGTGTGATTCCACCTTGCGTTGAGCTCGTTCTATCTGGCGCGTCAGCAAGCGGCTCTCGATTGCCTCCCCTTCCCGCATGCCGGCGCGTGACAAGAGGCTCTTGGTGCGCTCAGGGTCGCCGAAGATGCGCATCAGCGTATCTTCCATCGAAAGATAAAAACGACTCGAGCCTGGGTCGCCCTGGCGACCGGAACGGCCGCGAAGCTGATTATCGATGCGGCGTGACTCGTGACGCTCGGTGCCGACAATATGCAGACCACCCGCCTCGACGACGGTCGTGTGGCGCGCTTGCCAGTCAGATTGAATTACGTCTTTGTCAGCGCCCTCGTCGGCATTGGCGAGGGCCGCGTCAAGACTGCCGCCGAGCACGATGTCCGTGCCACGACCTGCCATGTTGGTCGCAATAGTGATCGCTCCCGGCCGACCGGCGTTCTGCACGATCTGCGCCTCACGTTCGTGCTGTTTGGCGTTCAGTACTTCGTGTTTTATTTTCTTCTTCTGCAGGAATGATGAGAGTAATTCTGATGCTTCGATAGACGTCGTACCCACCAGAACCGGCTGCCCGCGTTCGCTGCAATTGACGATGTCCTCAACAATGGCTTCGTACTTGTCTTTCTCCGTGAGATACACGAGGTCGGCCTGGTCTTCGCGGACCATCGGTTTGTGCGTCGGAATGACCACCACTTCAAGACCGTAAATTTGCTGAAACTCGAAAGCCTCGGTATCAGCCGTGCCGGTCATGCCGGAAAGGTTGTTGTACAGGCGGAAGTAATTCTGAAAGGTGATCGACGCGACCGTCTGATTCTCGTGTTTAATGGACACGCCTTCCTTGGCCTCGACAGCCTGGTGCAGGCCATCTCCCCAGCGACGCCCGGGCATCGTGCGCCCGGTGAACTCGTCCACTATCACGACTTCGCCGTCCTTGATGATGTAGTCAACGTCGCGCTGGTAGATTGCATGCGCCCGCAACGCGGAATTCATGTGATGCAGCAATCGAATGTTACCGGCGTCATAAAGGCTCTCACCCTCCGACAAAAGACCGGCCTGGGCCATGAGTCCCTCGACTTCAGTCATGCCTTCTTCGGTCATATGGGTCTGCTTGGCTTTTTCATCGATCGTGTAGTCACCCCGTGTGACCAAACGACAAGCCGCCACTTTTTCACTGTCGTCAACGAGCACCACGTCGGCCTCTCCTTCCTGCGCGAGGTCGATGGCTTCGGCAAGGCTCATCTCTGCGGACGCTTTGCCGTCGGCGCCATTGATTGTGACGGCGCTCCCCTTGTGATCAACCAGCGTCACGCGGTTGGCAGTGATATCGTAGTTGACGGGCTCCTCGGTTTCCTCGTGGGGCTTGAGCTTCGGTATCAACTTGTTGATTTGGGCATAGAGGTCCGTGCTCGATTCGGCGGGGCCAGAGATGATGAGCGGTGTACGCGCTTCGTCAATCAGGATGGAGTCAACCTCGTCCACAATCCCGAAATTGAGATTTCGCTGCACCTTATCGGCGGTGGAGAACGCCAGGTTGTCGCGCAAGTAGTCGAAGCCGAGTTCGTTATTTGTTGCGTACGTAATATCCGCCTCGTAGGCAGCGCGCTTTTCTTCCTGGGTTTGACCGCTCTTCGACACACCGACCGTCAGACCCAGAAATTCATAAATCGGACGCATCCAGTCCGCGTCGCGTTGCGCCAGGTACTCGTTGACTGTGACAACGTGAACGCCGTCTCTGCTGATCGTGTTCAGGTACGCCGGCAGTGTCGACATTAGCGTCTTGCCTTCACCCGTACGCATCTCGGCGATATTGCCGTCGTGCAAGACCATGCCACCTACGAGTTGCACGTCAAACGGGCGCATATGCATGGTACGCATGGATGCTTCGCGAGCGACCGCAAACGCTTCTGGCAGCAGGTCATCCAGGGATTCACCGTTTTCGTAGCGTTTCCTGAACTCATCGGTCTTGGCCCGCAAGGCGGTGTCATCGAGCGCCTGCAAACCATCCTCGAGCGCGTTGATATTCTTGACGGTTTTATCGTACTGACGCAGCAGGCGCTGATTGCGACTGCCGAAGATACTTGTCAGGAATTTGGCCACTGAGGGCTCCCGGGTCCGGTAAAACAAAGGCCGCTATTCTAAGGTGTCGCGGTGCTATTTAGAATCCAATGTCGCGATTTATGGGCGTTTTTTGCAATCACAAGGAGCCGCCGCCGAGCAGCGACGTGCGCTTTAGATGATGGTGGAGGGTGTCGTCGAGCTTACTGGGAGGTTTCGCGAATGAACTTGACCGGATTGACCCGGCTGCTGTTGTGCAAAACCTCGAAATGCAGGTTCGGGCCTGTCGCCCGACCTGTTTCACCCATCAGGGCAACGATCTGCCCTTTCTTGACCTCGTCTCCGACGGAAACGAGGTTTTCGGAATTGTGCGCATAACGCGTCGCGTAGCCGCTGCCATGATTGAGTTCGACCATGATGCCGTAACCGTAACGATCGCCCGACCAGGAAACCACGCCGTCGGCAACGGCAACAATTTCCGCGCCGTTCTTGCCGGCAAAGTCGACGCCCGTGTGGTTGGCGGGTTTTCCGGTAAACGGATCCGTGCGCTTGCCGAAATAAGACGATATCCATCCTGACCCTACCGGCCGCCCGGCCGGATATACGCGATCCTTGAGTTGCTGGTTCATCAGAACGTTTTCGAGAACATCCAGCTGCGATTCGCGGTTGTCGAGTTGATTACCGAGCGACAGCATCGCATCGACGACTTCGGGCACCGCCACATTGGAGCCGGCTGCCATGGGTTCCTCGGGGCCGCCCAAT
>Ga0255052_10000085_pt1 | contig 64755 bp, 61 predicted proteins | sample JV7_2_21_MG_FD_188632 | JGI IMG/M metagenome (GOLD analysis project Ga0255052, IMG submission 188632) | Seawater microbial communities from Jervis Inlet, British Columbia, Canada - JV7_2_21 | ecosystem: Environmental > Aquatic > Marine > Inlet | place: Canada: British Columbia | collected...
TATGGACGCCTGTCGGCGGACAGGCTCATTGAGGCCGGGTTCGACGTCGAGTGGCATGACTACCCAATGGCGCACGCTGTCTGTCCCGACGAGATCGTCGACATACGTCAGTGGTTACTTTCCGTCTACGCTGCCTAGCTCAAAGGCGTAATTCGACTCGCCGGTCGTTCTGCCAAGCGCGTCGAAGCGACGCTCGGCAAAGCGCGCGCGGTCAGCATGGCTAACGGTCAGAACGGTCGAACAGCGAGTGCCGTATTCCGGTAGCACGATGAACGGCGCGGTCAGGGCGTGTGCCATCGAAAACGAAAGGCCGTTCGTTTGTACTTCCTCGCTAGCCGCTTTGTGACGATCATCGAGCATGCGCAGAAGATTCGTCTCATTAACCTCGTCGTCTTCGATCAGATCCTGCAACCTGGACTTTGACCGCGTTACTTTCGTCCACGGCTCATCCAGCGTCGCGTTGCTGAGCCCGTAAATACCCGGTGGCAATTCGCGCATCGTCGCGCCGCGATTCGAGAGATAGCCGGCAGCATCGCGATCGACGACGAGCAGGTTGAAGCCCGCATAGGCGTCACCGTCAATCGATCGCAGGTAATCAAGAGGCGCTTTGTCACTGGCGAGAAAGTCCGTGATCAGGTGACCGCGAGACTTCAGGCCAGCGCGCTCCCTTTTGGCGTCCCGATAATTCGTTACGGTGGCGAAGCGGCCATTTCGATGCACCGCGAGCCAGGTGCCTCCGGCCTGCAGGTCGCGTCCGCCGAGAACCTGCGGATTGTCCGGCCACCAGTGAGCATCCTGTGTCGGCCGCGCGTGAAACTCGTCGCGATTTCCCGCGACAATCAGGGGCAGCGTTTCATGCTGCTGAAGGGCAATGACCAACAGACACATGCGTACAGCATAACAATGTCCGTTTATTCACGACTATTCTTGTATATTCATGTTCCTATGCATGCATGAATACCGAAGACTATGGCCATGATCTGACCATAGGAGACTGCAATGAACTTCGGCGACAAAGTACGGCAACTCAGAAAAGACAAGAACCTCACGCAGCCCGAGTTGGCCGAGGCAATGGGCATTGAGCAGTCCTACCTGTCGAAGCTGGAGAACGGCAAATCGCTGCCCTCGAACGACGTTCTGAACCGCATCCTCGATGTCTTCGCGATCGAGATCGGCGACCTGGTCGATGACCTGGACCAGGGTGTCCGCAACCAGCTACGGCAGATTCCTGACGTCGGCGATCACTTCAATCATCAGAAGCAGCTGATGATCGGTAACCGGCGGCGCTGGTTGCTGATGTCGTCGGTACTGGTGGCGTTGGGCGTAGCGATGATCTATGGCGGCAGCGTGCACCTGTTCTTCTCGGACATGGTGTACCAGTACAAATCCGACGGCATAGTTCTCGAAGGTGAGTCAAAGGAGGTCTTTCGGGACCCGCAAATTCCGCGTGGTGCAGATAATGATCAGGCAGCCGTAATCGTGAACGCTATCCTCGAGAGAACTGACGAAGATTATATGCGCACCGATGCTTTCGCCGGCAATGTCTTCAACGTTCCGGTCGAGGGCGGCTCGCGCACGTATTATCTGCGCGACCACACGCAAATCGATCCCTGGCAGAACAAGGCAATTACGTTTGTCGGCGTGCTGATGCTCGTGTTCGGAATCATTGGCCTGGTTCTGGAGAAGAAACTGTCCCGTTACCAGTGACCCGGAGAGTCAATCTTCGAGCTCGATCCAGTGGTCGACGAGGCGGCGGGCAATCGAAATCCTGAACGGCAGTTTCGGAAAGCCGGAGCGCAGCTCCTTGCGCGTGAACCACTGCGCGTCTTCGAGTTCACCGTCATTGAGTCGGATGTCTGTCTCCACGGCGCTGGCCGAGAAACCCAGCATCAATGATGAGGGAAACGGCCAGGGTTGCGAGCTGTGGTATCGAACCTCACCAACGTGAACATTGGTCTCTTCATATACCTCTCGACTGACCGCATCTTCGAGGCTCTCGCCCGGCTCCGTGAACCCGGCGATGGTGGAGTACAGACCCTCTGGCCAGTTTGCCTGGCGACCGAGCAGGCAGCGATCGCCATCGGAGACGAGCACGATAATCGCGGGATCGACGCGCGGGAAAACCTCGCGGCCACAATCCGCATTGACACAAATGCGCGTATTACCGCCGGATTCGGGCCGTGCCGAGGAGCCGCAGACGCCACAGAACATTTGCGTTGCGTGCCAGAGTACGAGGGCACGCGCGTGAGCGACGAGATTTGCCTCGTCGGGTGGTAGCACGGTGCCGAGAAATCGCAGGTCCTGAAACTCCCCGAGTTCGGCGAATGGCGCCCGACCTTCGTCACCCAGAGCGAAAGCGAACGCCGGATGACCGCGAAAGAGCCCAAGGAAAATCAGGTGATTGAAATCGATCGGACCAACGACCTGAGGTCTTTCGAGCAGCACTGCGTGCAGGGGGTCGCCGCCGACGAGACACTTGTCATTCCACACGGGCACAAAGCGGCAATCGGTGCTCTGGGCGGCCTTCGCAAGCCAGTCAGGATCCTTGCGGCGCTCACCGCTGCGATCGACAAACGCACCTGCGAAGACATTGTAGTTCTGCACTCGACCATCCCTGCGGCGCGAGGCACCGACGCGCCGGAGTTTACCGGAAAGCGCGGATGCCCGTTCATTCGCCGCCGAAGCTTTTGACCCCCGGTCGCCGCCGGCGCTGTGCCTCAATCTCGCACGCCGGGCAAATCTTCATGTCCAACGCGTAAGCATCCTGGACATACCGGCAGTGGCATCCGCCGCAGATCGCGAGAAAAAGCTCATCGCTGCTCGCGATGCTGTGCAACAGGTTCCAGGCCCATTCGAAACTCAACAACGGTCGCTCGTGCACCAACAGGTAAGTCTCGAAGGCACGGCAAACACGATGCCCGAACTCGACGTCGGGCCGGGGCCAGCAGGCATGGACCCCATTGCCCTCGTCAATGCGCAGCAGCAGGCCGGCGCAATACAGGGCGACGAGGGTCGTTGCCTGTAGCTGATGATCCGCATTTTTTACGAAGCGAGTGATTTGCCGCGGTGATTTGCCACGCCGCCGTCGAATGTTGGTGAGCCCAGTGTTGCGGAAGTAAGTGCAGTAAAGCTTGCGAATCCGGTCGTCGGAGAGACCGGTGCACTCGCGGATCGTACGGGTTCGGGCCTCATGGCGAATCATACGCAGGGCCAGCTCGAATTGGCTCCTCTCGCTCGCATAACGGTCATCTGTGAATCGCATATTCTTCTCTTTGTGATAGAAACAGACCATATACTGTGGACATTCGCACTATATCATCCATAATTGGTCGAGAAAGAAAATATACAGTAATTCGCAAATCCAACGAAATTCACTCGCCAGGAGAATCACGATGGAATACCAGGGCCCTGAACCTGCCGATCTCGCCAATGTTTGTGCGCTGAATATCGCGTTTCTGGAATGGCTACGTTCCCGTGGTGACAGCGCGGCCGCAACGCATTCGCGAACGCCGGAGATCCTCGCGGCGCTCGCAGGCATGAGTCCCTGCCAGCTCGAACGTCTCTCGCGTGCGCCGTTTCTCCTGATGTCGTTTCGCGAATATGACGAAGGACGGTGGCGTTCCCTGTTCGCTAGGAGCCCCGATCCGGACCTGTTCCACAGTCTGGAAATGCCGGACGAGGAGGCGGCCAGGCTGATTACGGCCGGACTCGGGTTTCTCTGGCAGCTGTCGAAGCGCAATCCCTACGCAGCCCGACTGGTAAGCGGCGCCGGGCTGAGCTGGTGTGAGCAGCTTGCCGATTGCACACTTGTGGAGCTATTTGCGCGGGCAGTCTCGGGCCATTCGGTACTCGAGCCGCGATTGATCGAGAACCAGGGCCTTTGGCAAAAGCTGCTCAACGCCGGCGTCAGCCCGAAGAAAGACGTTCGCAGGGCCGCAAGAGTATCTGCACTACAGACAGTGCTGACTCAGAGTTCCACCGGCTCCTACCGGCACCTCGCGGCGGCGGCTTGCACCATGCCGGCTGTGGCAGTGCGTGTGGCGGAACGAACTCCGCGCTGATCCGGAGGCGCGACACTATGTCGATGTGGCGGCGGCGTGGTTACAATACGCTGCCTGATGCATGCACTGTCAATCAAGAACTTGCGCAAGACGTACGCCAACGGCAACCAGGCGCTCAAGGGAATTAATTTCTCGGTCGCTGTCGGCGACTTCTATGCGTTGCTTGGGCCGAACGGTGCCGGCAAGACTACGGCGATCGGAATCGTCGCGTCGCTCGTCAACAAGACCGAAGGTGAGGTCGAGGTCTTCGGTCATAGTATTGACCGGGAACTCGAAGCCGCCAAGGAATGCATCGGGCTCGTACCCCAGGAGATCACCCTCAACCTGTGGGAAAAGGTGGGCAACATTGTCTGGACGCAGGCGGGTTACTACGGCCTCGACAGCAGACTCGCACAGCAACGCACCGAAACATACCTGCGCAAGTTGCGTCTGTGGGACAGGCGTAATGACATCGCCCGCAGTCTGTCGGGGGGCATGAAACGGCGGTTGATGATCGCGCGGGCGCTAGTCCACGAACCGAAGCTGCTGATCCTCGATGAGCCCACTGCCGGTGTTGACATCGAAATTCGCCGCTCCATGTGGGATTTCCTGCGCGAGATTAACGACGCGGGAACGACGATCATTCTCACAACGCACTACCTCGAAGAGGCCGAGTCGCTGTGCCGTCATGTCGCGATCATTGACGAAGGAGAGATCATCGAAGATGCGCGCATGAGTACCGTATTGCGCAAGCTGCAGCGCGAAGTCTTCGTGCTGAGCATCGATGGCCAACTCGAACGGGCGCCCGAGCTGGACGGCTTCACGACGAAGCTTCGCGACGACTGCGAACTCGAAGTCGAAATGGGACCGTCGCGCAACCTCAATGATCTGTTTCGCGAGCTCGACGCCCGCGGCATCACGGTAGTCAGCCTGCGAAACAAGGCGAACCGCCTCGAGGAATTGTTCATGCGGCTCGTGGAGAGCAAGCAGAACCGCCCGCAGGAGGCCGTTCGGACGTGAATATCCGACTCAACCTGATCGCCGTCAAGACTTTGATTCGTAAGGAAATGGTTCGTGTCTTGCGTATCTGGATACAAACGATTGTGCCGCCGGCGATCACGATGACGCTCTACTTCATCATTTTCGGCAATCTGATCGGCAGGCGTATCGGCACCATGGATGGTTTCGATTACATGCAGTACATCGCACCCGGGCTGATCATGATGTCGGTTATCACCAATTCCTACGGCAACGTTGTTTCGTCGTTTTTCGGCGCCAAGTTTGGACGCCACATCGAGGAGATGCTCGTGTCGCCGATGTCGAGCGCGGCGATCATCATCGGCCATGTTGCGGGTGGTGTCTTGCGAGGTCTTGCAGTCGGCGCCCTGGTCACGGTCATTGCATTGTTCTTCACCAAGCTGCAGGTGCAGCATCCTTTCGTAACAGTCTCTATCGTCCTGCTGTCGGCCACCGTGTTTTCACTCGCCGGGTTCATCAATGCGCTCTTCGCAAAGAAGTTCGACGATATCGCGATCGTCCCGACATTCATCCTGACGCCGCTGACCTATCTGGGCGGCGTGTTTTACTCGATTTCGCTACTGCCCGAATTCTGGCAAACGGTCTCGAAGGCAAACCCGATCTTGTACATGGTGAATGCATTTCGTTACGGGATCCTTGGTACTTCTGATATCAGCATCGGCCACGCATACGCGATTCTCGTCCTGTTCGTCACGTTGTTATTTTCGGCGTGTCTCTTTTTTCTCAATCGCGGCATCGGGATTCGAGAATAGTCATGTGTGGTCGCTTCGCGTTCTATTCACCGGCCGAAGCCACCGTTGCGTTGTTCGGCGTATCGGGATCTCTTGACGTAGAACCGCGCTACAACATCGCGCCGACACAATATGTAGCCGCCGTGCGAAACGGTGACGACGCTGCTGGCGATAATCAGTCGCGAGAGCTTGTCATGTTGCGTTGGGGCCTCGTTCCATTCTGGGCGAAGGATCCCGCGATCGGGAATCGCATGATCAACGCGCGCGCAGAGACCGTCGCCGAGAAACCCGCATTTCGCGCCGCCTATCGCCGCCGTCGCTGCATCGTGCTGGCCGATGGTTTCTACGAGTGGCACCGCGAAGGGTCCGTCAAGGTTCCTTACTACATCTCTCTAGCCAGTGAAGAACCATTCGCTTTTGCAGGACTTTGGGAACACTGGCAGGACAAGGAGAGCGACGAGTCGCTGCAGACAGCCGCGCTGATCACGACGGCGGCCAACGATTTTCTCTCCACACTGCATCACCGCATGCCGGTGATTCTCGAACCGGATCGCGCGGAACGTTGGCTGGCCGGTGACGAGGTCTTACTGGATACCGCAGCGGAGGACTGCCCACCGCTCAAAGCGTGGCCCGTTGACCGACGTGTCAACAACGCGCGCAATGAGGGCGACGACCTTATCGTGCCCGGCGGCGAGGTGCTCGAAGGCTAGTCCGGTGGCGTGTACGGTTGTGTCGCGATGATCAGCGAGCCAGGCCCGGTGTGTACGCCGAGCGCCGCGCCGATATCGGTGATCGTTGTGCGGTGGAGATCGTCGAACTGCAGCCGCAACTCGCGCTCGAGTTCGGCGGCATCGTCCGGGCACAGCGAATGGCCGACGGCGACATTGAGCGATTCAGCAGCCGGCGTGCGCTTCGCGACGTAACGCGCGAAACGGCTAATAAGATTCCTGCGGCCGAACAGGAAGCTACCCGACGCAACCCTGCCGTCGGGGACGGTGTGGATGATCGCCGTGGCTTGCAGCAGATCGGCCAGCGTTCTCACCCAGCGCGGCACGCGTCCGCCGCGAACGGCATACCGCAGGTCTTTCAGCAGACCGTACGTGCGGGTCTCGGGGATGAGTGTCCGAACCGTCGCGATCGTGTCTTCGATGCTCTTGCCCGCCTTCGCGTATTCGGCCGCGGTGACGGCGAGCATTCCCTGTCCCAGTGAAGCGTTGCGCGAGTTGATGACGTGTATGCGGCCGTGCGCGTTAACACGTTCAGCCGCCGATCGCGCGGCTTCGAGCGTCCCGCTCGCCATGCCGGTCAGGTTGATCGACAGCACGTCGCTGAAGTGACTTGCGAGAAACTGGTATTGGCGCCTGAAATCACCTGGAGCTGGCTGAGACGTGGTCGGGTGGTGCGGATTCGATGCAAGCTCCGCAAAGAACTCGTCGGCCGTGATGCTGACCTTGTCGAGGTAACCACGGTCGCCGAACTGGATGCGGCACGGCACCATGTGGATATCGAGGCGTTCCATGTCCTCGTCCGGGATATCGGCTGCCGAATCGGCGATGACCGCGAACTGCTTGCTCGCATCGTGGCTGCTCGCCTGCTGGCGACGCATGTCATCGGCTTTTTCGGCGCTGATATCCCCATAGCGCCGTGCAATCTCGAACACCAGGTCGGGCTCGTCGACATGAATGTGCACTTTTGCCTTGCGCTTGGTGCCCGCGAGGACCAGCGAGTCGCCGAGCTCTGCGAGTTCTTCACGAAGGTGGCGGCGGTGGATATCAGTGCCCGTGACGATGCACTCCGTGCAATAGCGGTAAGTGGCGGTCTGCGAACTGCCCATGGTCATCATCGGAGTTTCGAGATTGACCAGGGACAGATCCGGCTCGGCCGCGATGCGACCATGTTTGATGAACTCAGCCATGCCCGCGATCAGTGCGACGAACCCCTTGGCGCCTGCATCGACGACGCCGGCCTTGCGCAGAACGTCGAGCTGTTCCGGAGTCTTGGCCAATGCGATCTCCGAGCGCTGTAGTGCCGTGTCGATGATGGCTGGAAAATCCTGTTCCGCATTCTCGATCGTCTGATGCTTCACGCTCTCCGCAAATGCCGCTATGACTGACAAGATAGTGCCTTCGCGGGGATTGGAGAGTGCATCGTGCGCATATTCACTGCCCAGCGTGGTGGCTTTGCCGAACGTGTGCGTTGTGAAGTGGCTTAGTTCGCCTGCCGAGTCGCTGACGCCCTGGAAGAACTGCGCGACGATCGCGCCCGAATTGCCGCGTGCACCGTCGAGCAGGGCATCGGCAATGATGGCCAGCAGTGTCCCGAGGTGTTTCTCCTCCGGCTGACGCAATACGGACAACGCGGCGCCCAGCGACAGGCTCAGATTTGTTCCCGTGTCGCCGTCCGCAACCGGGAAGACGTTGATCTGGTTGAGAATTTCCTGCTCGTCGATGACACGATGAATGCCGGAAATCAACGCGCTGGCCAGGTTGTCGCCGGTCAGGTGTGTCGACAGGGGGGTGCTCACAACCGGAACCGGGCGGCCGCTATTCGCGCGGCAACAAGAATTCGGTGCCGACGTAGTCGAGAATGACGCCTTCGGGCGTGATCTCCCGCACTACCGGGCCTTCGGCAAGCCGGGAATTCTCCTGGTGGCGGACCATGTTGATGAACACGAAGCGGTCGGCCGGTGCGTCACTGTAGACGTGAATATCGAGATGCAGCTCGGCGATCTGCATCTTGCCGGTCAAACGCAGCTCGTCAGCGGTCGGTAGTGCTCGCAGCGTGAACTCCGATGGCGCCGCCACCTCTGCCGGCGTTGCCTGTACAGGGGCTACCCGTGCAGGCGCTGCTGCTACGCCCTCGTCGGCCGCCGCGGTGTCGGGTTGCCGAGCTGCCACGCTCGGCGGATGCTGATCGCGAACTTCCTCGAGTCGTTCGACGAAGGAGCCACTTCCGGATGTCGCCGTGTCCGATTGTAGTGCGGGGTGAGGATTGATTATGTCCGGTGTGTCCTCGCGCAGTAACAGGCCGATCAATGCGACGACGTTGATGGCAAGCAAGAATCCGAGTACCCACAGCCATCGGGGTATGCCGGGTGAGTCATCGCTGGACGGGACGTTCGCGAATTCCGCAGAGCCTTGCTCCTGCCGTTCGGTTTCCGATTTTTTCAGTGCATCCAGAATGAAAGACATAGGTCAGTCCCGGGCAAGTCTCGGTGTGGTCAGTCGAGGTGTGCCGTCCGGCACGAGCAATGAATTGATGATGATCTGAGTCCGCCGGCCCACCAGTCCATCCACGTCAAGGCGATGGTCGCGCTGGAAGTCGCGGACGCGCTGCTCGAGGGCCACGTCGAAGTCGTCCGAGTCCAGTGGTTCCGCACGATACCGTTCATCGATTGCCGCGAGGCTGCGCCGCAACCAGACGACATTTCGATCTGCTGACCCGGGCCTGAGGGCAAAGGACTGGCCATTCGGCGGTTTCCAGAGCAGCGTGTATTGACCGAACCACATGTCGGCCACGCTCATGAACGAGTGCGTTACGCTGACTCCCGCGATCGACAACTCGGCGTGGTCGCCGTGCAATGCGGTCAGCACCACGCGGTGAGTATCGCCACGGCTGTCGGTCAGTGTGAGAATCGCCGGGCGATCGAGTTGTCGCAGGGTGCCCCAGGAACCACGATGAATCAGACAGGCGTGGCCGGAGTTTCCTGCCTGTGTGCAACCGTCGCCCCCCGAATACTCGAGCCCCCATAGCTCGAATAGCACGGTGAACGCGGCGTTGAGGCCTGTAAGCCCGTCGGCCAGTAACAACTGCTCGTCGAGTGTCGGCTCTGGCTCTGGCTCAGGACCTGGCTCCGGTTCCGGAATGGACGTCGCTTCGACACTTGTTTCTCCTGTGGCCGCCAGCACAACCTCATCCTGGCCCGTGTCCGCAACTGGCTCCGGCGGTGCCGCTGTCGGAGCCCGGCTCTGATCTAGCAACGACCAGCCACTTGCGCCGATGAGGACGACGGCCACGGCGGCGATAACCGGCAGCGCCCAGCGCAGCCACGGAACAGCATAAGGAATACCCTTGATCTCCGCAGCGGCACGTCTGATCAGGCGCCGATTGACCCGCCGCAGCTCACGGCTATAGGCGCCGAGAAGAGCGCGGTCACAAATAACGTTAATCAGGCGTGGTACGCCATCCGTAAGTCGAAATATTTCCCGCTTGGCGCCACTGTCGAACAACTCTCCCAGCGCACCCGCGACCCGCAGCCGGTGCTCGACGTATTGTGCGGTCTCGTCCCGTGTCAGCGGTTCGAGATGATAGCGAGCGGTGATGCGTTGAGCGAGTTGCCGCAAGTCGTCACGAGACAGCAGGTCCCTGAGTTCAGGCTGTCCGATCAGGATGATCTGCAACAGCTTTTGTTTCGAGGTTTCGAGATTGGTCAGCAGCCGTACCTGTTCGAGCACGTCGCGCGAAAGATTCTGTGCTTCGTCGACGACGAGGACCACGCGCCGCCCCTCCGCATAGGCATACAGTAGTTGCTTGTTGAGTGCGTCAACTAGCGCCTTGGTGCTGCCTTTATATTCCGGCCGCAATATGCCGAGTTCCTCGCAAATCGTTTCGAGGAACTCGAGCACGGACAGACGAGGGTTCAGTACTACGGCGACATCGGCGTTCTCGGGCAAGCGGTTCTGCAGCAGCGTCCGCACGAGTGTCGTCTTGCCGGTACCCACCTCACCGGTCATCTGGATGAAGCCGCCGCTTTCGGTAACGCCGTAGACGAGGTGCGCCAACGCCTCGCCGTGACGTTCGCTCATGAACAGGTAACGCGGATCGGGCGTTATCGCGAACGGTTTTTCATTGAGTCCGAAGAAGCTCGTGTACATTATTCTTGTCCGTCGGCGCTGCCGAGGTCGGCTCCCGATTCTACCTTATTCACGGTCGGTCCAAGGTCCGGGCCCGGCCTACCGAGGCGCTGCCGAAGCGATCCCGAATCTCGTCGACCGTTCGATCCATGTCGGTTCCCGGCGCGGCATCCTGCCCGGCGAACAGGTCGTCCTGCGCCGCTGGCGCCAGGCTTCTACCACCGACGCCAAGCAAGCGTATGCGGGCACCGGGGTTCTTTGCGAGCCAGCCGCGCAACAATGCGCGCGCCATTTCGAAGATCTGGTCAGTGCCGTTTCCGAGTGGCTGCAGGCTTTTTTGCCGCGTAAATGTCTGGAAGTCCGATTGCCGGATCTTGACCTGTACGGTGCCGGCTACGAGCTGCGCCTTGCGCAGCCGGCCCGAGGTACGCTCGGCTAACCTGAGCAACTGGCGCTCCATTTCGCCCCTCCCGGCCAGGTCCGTGTCGTAGGTCTCCTCGGCGCTGATCGACTTTTCGGCACGTGATGGAATGACGGCGCGAGCGTCGATTCCCGCCGCGCGATCGCGCGTTTTCTGAGTGAATCGGCCAAATATGGGTTCGAGAACGCGATTGTCGGTGCGGCGCAGATCAGCGATCGTGTGCACGCCGATCCTGCTCAGCCGCGACTGCGTTTCCTTGCCGATGCCCGGGATTACCGCCGCCGGCAACGGATCGAGTGTCTCGTGCAGATTCTCGGGTGTGATGACGACCAGGCCGTCCGGCTTGTCTAGATCAGACGCGATCTTCGCGACGAGTTTGTTGCCGGCGACGCCGACTGACGCCGTAAGATCTGTTCGTTCGTGGATGCAATCTTTGACCGCCATCGCAATATCGCGACCGGAGCCGAATAATTTGCGGCTTGCGGTCACGTCCAGAAACGCTTCATCGAGAGACAGGCCTTCTATCAGCGGCGTGAACTCACGAAACACAGTGAATATCTGCCGAGAGACGTCCTGGTAATGAGACATGCGCGGCGTGACGCGGCACAGGTCGGGACAGCGCCGGCGAGCCTCGGCCATCGGCATTGCCGAGCGTATGCCGAATACTCGCGACTCGTAACTTGCCGCAGCTACGACACCGCGGTTGTTACCGCCGCCGACTACGACAGGTTTACCGCGCAGTTTCGGGTCGTCACGTTGCTCGACCGATGCGTAAAAAGCATCCATGTCGACATGCAGTATCGAGCGTTTCTGCACCGGCTCAGTTGCCTCTTTCCACGATATAGCGAGCCAGCCAGGCCAGCGAACCGGGGCCGTCGAGAACGTCAAGGTGCCGCAGACCCTCGGCCAGCAGTTCGTCGCAGCGCCGGCGCGAAGCCTCGACGCCGAACAGGCCCGGATAGGTCGCTTTGTTGAGGCGCTCGTCCGAACCGGCCGGTTTGCCGATGACGTCCGTGTGACCTTCGACGTCCAGCAGGTCGTCACGAATCTGGAACGCAACCCCGATGGTGCGGCTGAATCCGTCGAGTGCGGCGGCGTGGTTTTCGGGAATGTCTTTTGCGAGCAAGGCTGCTGACATGATCGATGCGTGGATCAATGCGCCGGTTTTGAGCGCATACATATGCTCGAGTTCGCCGACGTCGAGGGCCCGGCCCTCGGCGCGCAGATCGATCGATTGGCCTCCCGTCATTCCGATGGAGCCGCATGCGTCGGCGACCAGTTTGACCAATTGGACGCGTTGATCTCCCGACACACCCTTGATATTCGCGAGTACGGAAAAAGCCAGCGGCTGGAGCGCGTCCGCAGCGAGAATGGCGGTTGCCTCGTCGAACTGCCGGTGCACGGTCGGCATGCCGCGGCGCAGATCGTCGTCGTCCATCGCTGGCAGGTCATCGTGCACCAGCGAAAATGCGTGAATAAGCTCGATTGCGACGGCCGGCGCGTCGAGTTTTGATTCGGGGACGTCGAGGCATTCTCCTGTCGCGTAGACGAGTAGCGGCCGCACACGCTTGCCGCCGTTGAATACCGAGTAGCGCATTGCCTCATGCAGCCGGCAGGGCTCGACGCCGGGCCCGGGCAAAATGCTGTCCAGCTTCTTCGCGACGCGGTCGGTGTAGTGGTCAATTCGTTGTTGGAAGTCAGTTGGCACCAAATCCTCGCCGGGGCCGAATCGGCCCTGTAGCGTACACGTTTTCAAGCCGCGAGGCCTCGCCGGTCCTGGGCTATAATTCGCGTCCCGTCTCCTTCGATCACGCCGGATTTGACAACCATGGGGGCAACCGCAAGAGCCCAGCCCAACATCGCTCTCGTCAAGTACTGGGGCAAGCGCGACATTGCGCGCAACCTGCCGGCCGTGGGTTCGATCTCGATTACTCTCGACGACCTGTACACCGAAATGTGCGTGGATCTCGACAGCGATCTTGACCGGCTGAGCGTAAACGGTGAAGACAGCCCGGACCTGTTGCCGCGTGTCGCGGCATGCCTGGACACGGTTCTCGGTGCTGATCGCCCGCGAGCCTCTGTATCGAGCGGCAGCAATTTCCCGCTCGCAGCCGGCCTCGCGTCGTCGGCGTCGTCATTTGCAGCGCTGGTTGTAGCGGCATCTGCCGCCGGCGGATTGACCCGGACAACGGCCGAACTCGCCGGCCTCGCAGGGCGCGCCTCTGGCTCAGCCGCACGGTCGCTGTACGGAGGATTCGTCGAATTGCGCAATGACGCCGACCACATCGTGGTGAGCAGCATTCTCGACCGCGAGGCGTGGCCGCTTCGAGTCGTCGCGGCAGTAACCGAGCCGGCGGCCAAGCCGATCGGATCCGGCGAGGCGATGGAGATCAGTCGCAAGTCCTCACCGTTCTATTCGCGATGGGTCGAAGAGCAGCCGATGGACCTCGCGACTGCCAGGGACGCGATCGCCGTACGCGACTTCGGCAAGCTTGCGAGCGTTGCCGAGCATAACTGCCTCAAAATGCACTCTGTCATGTGGGCCTCGCGGCCACCGGTGGTGTACTGGAACTCGGCAACGCTGGATTGTCTGCAAGCGGTGCGCGAGCTGCAGTCCGACGGTGTCGCCGTATTCTTCACGATTGACGCAGGACCCCAGGTGAAAGCCGTCTGCTTCTCCGACGTCGAGACCCGCGTGGTCGAGACGTTATCGCAAGTTGCCGGCGTGCAGGCCGTGCACACAAGTGCAATCGGTTGTGGCGCAGCGTTGGTGTCCGGAGGATGACACTGATCTGCACCAGCGCGCCTGGGAAACTCGTCTTGTCCGGGGAATACGCTGTCCTGGACGGCGCTGCTGCTGTATCCATGGCGGTGGACCGTCGCGCGATCGTAACGATCGTTCCGCGAGACGGAGATTGCCACGCCGTGACGGCGCCCGGCTTTAGTGATTCGGAAAGTTTGTTCACCGGCGACTCGGGCGAGTTATCGTGGCAAGTCGGTGGTGAAGACTTCGCGCTTTTCGAGCAGGTTTGGGCGGCGACTGGAATGTCGTCGCAGGAGCCGCTGTCGTTCACGCTCGATACCAGGGCGTTTCGCGAGAACGGCATCAAGACAGGCGTTGGTTCCAGTGCCGCACTGACCGTCGCGCTGGCGGCGGCGATGTCCGCAATCAGCGGTGCGGACGGCGCCGGCGATGCCAGGCGAGCACACCGCGAATTTCAGGGTGGCAGCGGCAGCGGCGTCGATATTGCAACCAGCCTGGCAGGAGGTGTTGTCGAGTATCGAATCGGTAATAACCCCGGCTTTAATGTTACCTGGCCTGAGGGCCTTTGCTATGCGGTGTTCTGGAGCGGCGTTGCGGCAGATACGCGCGGCAGGCTCGAACGGCTGCAGCAACAGCCGGCGACGGTAGCGAGAACTGCGCTGGGTCAGGCGGCAGAGCAATTTGCCGCCGCATTCAGGGAGGGGTCCATTACCCGCATCCTCGACGAACTGAATGACTACACCGGAGCGTTGGGCCAGTTCGATGCCGAAAGCGGCCTGGGTATCTTCGACGCAGGGCATGCGCACCTGGTTGATGCGGCGGCGGCGCACAGAGCCGTGTACAAACCCTGTGGCGCTGGCGGCGGTGACGTAGGCATTGCGCTGGCGGCAGCGGACGATTCGCTGGCATCATTCACGGACGCCGCCGTGGCTCTCGGGTTTCGGCGCCTGGAAATGAATCTTGACCTGCAGGGCGTCATGCTGACCGAAGATAAACAATAATGGCCGATTCCCGGATTTCCGGCTTGTACCGCCTCGGTATCGGGCAGCGTATCGACGAGCTTGCGCGCGGCGGCTTGTTGTCTGCCGATGACGCGGCGGCACTGCGGGCCGGTCGTCACGTGCTGGTGAGGGATGCCGCGGACAAGATGATTGAGAACGTCGTCGGCGTCTTCGGGCTGCCGCTGGCGATCGCGCCGAATTTCATCGTCAATGGCAAGGACCGGCTTGTACCCATGGCCGTCGAAGAGCCGTCGATCGTTGCCGGTCTGAGTTTTGCGGCCGGGCTCGCAAGAACCAGCGGTGGATTCGTGGCCTCTTGCGACGAGTCTCTGCTCGCGGGCCAGATTCACGTCACGGACGTTGACGATGTCAAAACCGCGGCGCGGAATATTGCGACTGCCCGTGAAGAAATGATCGCAACAGCCAACGGTGTCCACCCACGCTTGCTGAAACGTGGTGGCGGTGTTCGGGAAATCGACATTCGAGAATTGCAGTTGCCGGATGGCAACCCCGCGATCGCAGTTCACATACTCGTCGACACCTGTGACGCGATGGGGGCCAATCTCGTGAACACAATCTGCGAAGCGCTGGCGCCGCACATTGCGAAGATCTCCGGCGGCAAGGTCGCGATGCGCATATTGTCGAACCTCGTCGACCGCTCCGTCGTAACTGCACGAGTGGTCTACGGCACCGAGGCGCTTGCGACCGCAGACCTGGAGGGCGAAGCGGTTCGTGATGCGATCGTGATGACGAGTAACATCGCCGCGGTTGATCGCTACCGTGCGGCGACACACAACAAAGGTGTTATGAATGGTATCGATGCTGTCGCCATCGCTACCGGTAACGATTGGCGTGCAATTGAAGCCGGAACGCACGCATTCGCTGCTGCCGATGGTGGCTATCGGCCGTTTTCGAACTGGGCCGTGGGTGCAGACGGCGCACTGGAAGGCAGGATTCGTGTGCCACTGAAGGTCGGTATTGTCGGCGGCACCGTGGCGGCGAATCCGGCTGCAGGCATGTGCATTCGTATGACGGGCGTCGAGTCGGCGATCGAGCTCGCGGAGTTGATGGCCGCTGTCGGTCTCGCGCAGAACTTTGCCGCCCTCCGGGCTCTTGCAACAACTGGAATCCAGCAAGGCCATATGCGCCTGCACGCGAGGAGCATTGTCGCGGCGGCGGGCGTGCCTGACGACAGAATCGACGAAGTCGTCGAGCAACTTGTCACGGAAGGAGATATTCAGTCCACCCGTGCCAAGGAGATTGCCGTCGGTCTTACTGTGCGACCTGCGGAGGAAGAGGAGCCAATGGGAATCGCCGCCGGCAAAGTGATTCTGCTCGGCGAACACGCGGTGGTGTACGGCAAGCACGCACTGGCATTGCCGCTGCCGGGGGCGGTGTCGGCAACGGTGCGCGAGTCCAAATCAGGTCTGTCGCTGGATGTCCCGGAGTGGGGCCTGTCACGAAAAATCGGCGCAAGAGGGAGCGATATTGACGCGACGATCCGCTTGATCCTGCGTGAACTCGACATCGATCAGGACAACTTCGCAATTCGGATGCGATCGGCGCTGCCACGAGCGATGGGCCTGGGGTCGTCAGCCGCTTTCGCCGTCGCGATTGTGCGGGCATTCGATGTCGCGTTCGAGCTCGGGCTCGACGATACGCGTATCAACGACGTTGCCTTCGCGTGCGAGAAGATTGCGCATGGAACTCCTTCCGGAATAGACAACACTCTCGCGACTCACGCGCGGCCGATGCTCTTCCGAAATGTCGACGGGCTTGAATTCAGGGAACTCGAGCTCAAAGAGCCGCCGCCTATCGTGATCGCCAGCTGCGACAGGAGGGGCAGTACTCATGAACAGGTCGCGGGCGTTCGGGCGCGCTATGAAAATTGTCGTGATTCATATGCGGCGATATTCGAGCAGATTGATGCACTCAGCACCGCTGGTGCCGCCGCTTTATCAAAGCGGGATTACGGGGAACTGGGGCGGAACATGAACATCAACCACGGATTGCTCAATGCGATTGGGGTATCGACGCCCGAACTCGAGCAAATGATAGACATAGCGCGCGCGGCCGGTGCCGTCGGCGCAAAGTTGACAGGCGCTGGCGGCGGTGGTTCGATCGTCGCGCTGTGCCCGGAGACGACCGCAAAGGTCAGCGAGGCATTGCGGTCCCGTGGTTACCGGGTAATGGAATTGGCTGACGGCAGGGAAGAATAATGAGCAGCGCAAGCCGGGTAGTTTCTTCGGAAGCCGAAGAGTTAATACTCGTCGACGCCGACGACGTTGAGACAGGATACCTGTCAAAGGCCGCTTGTCACGACGGCAACGGCGTATTACACCGTGCTTTTTCGATATTCCTGTTCAATGGTGCCGGTGAGATACTGTTGCAGCAGCGCGCACCGTCGAAGCGCCTGTGGCCGGAGTACTGGTCCAATAGCTGCTGCAGTCACCCGCGCCGAGGGGAGTCGATGGAAACGGCGATGCGGCGTCGGCTGAGCGACGAACTCAATGCGGACGCGACTCTCGAATTCGTCTACAAATTTCGCTACCAGGCGAATTTTGGTGAACTCGGTTCTGAACACGAGCTGTGTCACGTGTATCTCGGCAGGCTGCAACATGGCGTGAAAGCGAATGACGAGGAAATCGCAGACATCCGCTTCATTGCTGCGCAAGACGTTGCCACGGAATTGTCGCGAGACCCGGACCGCTATACGCCGTGGTTCAAGCTGGAATGGGAAGCTCTAACGAAAAACTACGGAGATACGCTGTCAGATTATTCCAGCGCCGGACTACTGGCCCGGGCAGATCACCCGACGTAGCGATAGTACTCGATACCGAGGTCGCTAAAATGCCGGTCGTCGTTCTGGCCGACCCGGTCAATAACGAATTCGTTGGCCGGCAGGAAATCGAGATCTTTGGCGCGGCGCCCGCCGTGCAGGGCCTCATATTGCTCGAAGTTCAGATCAACAGCGTGCTGCATCGCGTCGCCGAAGCCTATGGCCTTCGTGGCTTCGCGCCAGCCATCCGCCATGAAGAAGGGAATGACTTCCGCCGCATCGCCGCTGCCGTAGCCTAGCGTCAACACTTCTTCGCCGACAGCCAACCGATTCTCATCGAGCGCCTGTTCGAAACCGGCCGCCATCCATGCAGGTAGGGCTGCCGTATACAGGTTGCCAAGATCGAGCATGGTGTCGCTGCCGAGAGCCAGCTTGTCGAGAATTTCGCGTCGATAGTGCCGTGACGCCCGGAACGCTCCGAGGACAGCCATGGTCAGCGGGTATGCCTCGTATTGCAGGCGCTCGGGTTCGGCGAGCAGCGCAACTTGCGGCTTGGCAAGCATCTCCTCGTGCAACGCCTGCGCGTCGACGCCTGCCTCGTAGCAATACGACGCGAGTTCGGCCCGATCCGCAGTGTTGCCCTGGCCGAGCGCGAACAGATAGGAAATCGCCCAGCCCGTTTCAGGCATGCGACGGTAGGGACGATGCATGAATACAGTCTTCAGCGAGCGCAGGTACTCACTGGAATTCAGGCTGCGTTTTTCGTACATGTCGGCGAGGGCATGCAATGTCTCGTCGACATAACAGGTCGTCGAATACTTGCCGTTGAAAACCGGAAAGTCCTGAATGTGATGCGACTCGGAACGGTCCTGTCCGCAGAAGCGCACCATCGGCTTGCGGAAATCCATGATGCGGTAGTCGGAGGCAGAGCCGGAGCCGACGAGGTCGACGACCGCGAGCTTCGGGTCTTCTTCGAGCAGCATCGCGACAGCGCCCGCGCCCTGAGTGGGTTCGCCGCTCGAGCCGCGTGCGTATTCTGCAATGTCGGCACAGACGACAATTGCCTGCCCGCCAGCGCCGTCGAGCGCAAGGTGGCGAATGGCACCCTTCATGCCATACACGCCGCCGAGGCAGGCATGCTTGAACTCAGGGACTTCGCAACTGCGCGAAATCGGCGGCTTGCCGCGCGCCTCCAGCGCTTTGTCGATCATGCCTTTGATGATGATCGCGCCAGCAGAGTTGTCCGTGCTCGACTCGGTACCAAGACCGAGGAACTTGATTCGCGTCGGATCTACGTCGTACTGATCGATCAGGCGCATGACGGATGTTGCCGCCATCGTGTAAACGCTGTGATTCGGCCCGCGCATGCGAAAGCTCCGGCCGACAACTTCGCGAATCTTGGGCCAATGGCTGCCGGTCCAGTCACACCAATCCTCGAGCCACACGCGGTACGGCGGCACGTAGGCGGCGAGGCCTGATATTCCGATGGTTTTCCTGGTGGACTGGTTCATTGGCAAGACTTTACGTAGCCCGGGAATTTTAGAGGTCCGAGCCCCGCTGCTCAACTACTTATTCGACCCCTGACCATATCACCCCCGGCAGGACTTATGAAAAATCGCCTGACGATTGAGAATATTCGGGGTCTCGAAAGGCACAAGGGGCACGGCTCAGGCGGCAAAGGCGGCCATTGTCACCGCGCCAAGCATCGTCATTGTGAAGCCTGCCAGGTAAGAAACGGTCAGGACGATGTACTTCAGTGACGTCAGGAAACGGCTTTGGCCGTACACGCAGCGCATCGAGATAAACAGGTATACGGGCACATAAAAGGCTGCGGCGATGATGACGAGCGTGCCGATCGCCTCGGGAACGGGTAGCAATGCCGTCAATCGGGAGAGGAGGATTTGCAGTACGAGTATCAGGAAGAAGAAAGCGTGGAAGTGGACGAAGAACAGCAGATGTTCGACATAGTAGCGCCGAGACAGCGGATACAGCGCCTTCAGCACAATGGCCATGAGCGGCAATAGCACGATCAGTGCGACGGGAATATTGTCCACCAGGTTTGACAAAAACTGGCGGCCGTTGTCCTTCCTGATCTGCTCGCATACGCGCAGGACCCGATCGGGTGTAAGGCGCCGCTTCAGCCACTCTGGTCCGTCGATATTGAAGTCATCGATCTCGCACCCGGTCTCGGCCAACCCGTCGTCGTTGATACGAATGTTGAAGCCGTCTTCGAGGTCCTCGACTTCTTCTCGAGCTTCATCCGGCACCTGTCCGCCGCCGACGATGATCCCGTCAGCAGCCAGATCCTCCATCACCTCGTCCATCTCCTCATCGGCCCGGAGCTGTCTTTCGGCTTCTACCTCTGCCAGGACCGCGGGATCATAAAAAATGCTGAATGTCTCGCGAGGATTGAAGAAGGCGACGAGGAAGAACAGCAGACTCAACACGAGGTACATGCGAAACGGCGGCATGTAGCGGGCCCGGCGGCCCTGCAGGTAGTCGTGGGTCAGCAGGCCCGGCTTGATCAGCAAGGGAACGAGCGTCTGCCACAGGCGTGAGTCCAGTTCGAAAATGTCGCCGAACGCATCGCGGACGAGTTCCCACAGGCTGATGAGGCGATTGCTTCCGCGCTGACCGCAGTGGCCGCAATATTGTCCCCGCATGTGAGCGCCGCAATTCAGGCACTCGGGCATTTCGCCGGCCGGCAGCTCTTTCGAAGTGTCCTCGCGCAGGATGCGTTCCTGCCACACGATGTCGTCGCCGAATCGTTCGATCGCATCTGCTTCGATATCGGTCGCGAGGCCGTCGACGAACTGCTCGAGCGCCTCGTCGTTCTCGAGCACGAACTGGCAGGCTCTGCCCTGACGGCCCGATTCGTCCGCGGCGATCTCGTACTGGTAAACCTCCAGGACCCCGGGGAGTTCCTGTGCCCGATTTATCGGCTCTTCGATCCAGGCTTCGTAGTCGCCGACTGAGTCCGGGACCACGAAAACGCGGTTTTCATAAATGGGGCCGGAGCGCGTCGACATACAGAGTCGTCAGCTTGCGGTCTTTTTCTTGCGACTGACCTTTTTCGTGGCGACCTTCTTTCGCGGCGCCTGCTTGCGCTTTGCGGCCTTTTTCGCCGGCTTGGGCGACGGATCCTGTGCGGGTTCCGCCGTGGTGTGAGCCAGTTCTTCGGACGCGAAGTCGTCAACGGCGAGCAGCGCGAATACCTTGTCATGGTAGGCCTGCAGTTCGGCCGCTTCCTTCTTGCTGATGACTTCCGCCTGCGCAGCTTCGCCGATCTGCTGGCCCAGGTACTCTGCTTGAATCAGTCCTTCCTTGCGCGCCTGGCGTAGTCGTCGTTCGAGCGGCGCAAGTTCGATGCTCAATTGCAGCGCTTCCTCGAGCAAGCCAACCGGATTTCCGGGCTCCACCGTCGTATATGCCTGCTCGCTGAGCCGCTCACGCGCCTCACCGGGTGTCGTCATCAGGGCGACGATCTTCTTGCTGAGTTCATCCGACGGCGCGGAATACGTGCGGCCGCGCGGGAATATGAACAAGCGCAGGAAAGCTGCCGCCCAGCGGTTGGGAAGATTCCTGAGGAAGGCATGCAAAGCTTCCTGGGCACGGTACATGAGCTTGCGCACGGACCACTCAACCAGCGGCAGATCGGTGGCGCGCCGACCCTGGTTCTCGAAGTGCTTCAATACACAGGAGGCGAGGTACATCGAACTCAATATATCGCCAAGTCGTGCCGATAGCAGTTCACGCTTCTTGAGGTCACCGCCGAGTGTCAGCATTGCAAAATCGGAAGCCAGTGCGAACGCTGCACTGTAGCGGTTGATGTTCTGGTAATAACGACGGGTTGGCGTATTGAGCGGAACCCGGCTGAACTTCGCGTGTGTCAACGCGAGGAAAAATGAGCGTGCGATATTGCTGATTGCATAACCAACGTGGCCGAACAATGCATCGTCAAATTCGATCAGGCCACGGTCTATGTCCTCGTCGCCGGCGGCGGCCAGCTCACGCAGAACAAATGGATGGCACCTTATGGCGCCCTGACCGTAGATAATCAGGCTGCGGGTCAGGATGTTCGCGCCTTCGACGGTGATCGCTATGGGTGCCGCCATGTAGCCGCGGCCGACATAATTGCTCGGCCCCAGGCAAATGGCCTTGCCGCCGTGTACGTCCATCGTGTCAATGCCGACCTGGCGACCCAATTCGGTGCAGTGGTACTTGAGGATGGCAGACGGTACAGCCGGCTTGTCGCCCTGATCGATTGCACCTGACGTGACCGATACCGCGGCGTTCATGATGTAACTGTGGCCGGCGATGCGCGTCATCGCGTCGCCGACACCCTCGAAGTTTGCGATCGAGGTATTGAATTGTTTGCGGATGCTCGCGTAGGCGCCTGTTGCGTAGGCAGCTGCCTGGCCACCGCCTGCCGCGCTCGACGGCAGCGTGATGGCACGGCCCACGGACAACAGCTCGACGAGCATTTTCCAGCCCTTGCCCGCCATCTCCTGGCCGCCGATGATGTAATCAAGCGGCACGAAGACGTCCTTGCCCGATGTCGGGCCGTTCAGGAACGCGATTGTCATGGGGTCGTGACGGCGCCCGAAGGTAACTCCCGGCAAGTCAGTCGGTATGAGCGCAGCCGTAATGCCGTACTCGTCCTTGTCACCGATCAGGTGGTCGGGATCGTACAGTTTGAATGCGAGACCGAGGACTGTCGCAACCGGCGCAAGCGTGATGTAGCGCTTGTCCCAGTTCAGCCTGATACCAACGATGGTCTTGCCGTTCCACTTGTCCTTGCAGACCACGCCGCTGTCGATGATAGAGGCCGCATCGGAACCCGCTTGCGGCGACGTTAAAGCGAAACAGGGAATCTCGGTGCCGGCAGCGAGCCCTGGCAGGTAGCGGTTCTTTTGTTCCTCGGTGCCGTAGTGCAACAGCAATTCGGCCGGTCCCAGTGAATTCGGCACGCCCACCGTGGACGACGCCGTGGTGCTGCGGCTGGCAAGTTTCATGATGACGCAGGCGTTGGCATAGGCCGAGAACTCGAGGCCGCCATACTGTTTCGGGATGATCATCGCGAAAAACCTGTGCTCGATGATGTAGTCCCAGACTTCTTTCGGCATGTCGCCGTACTTGTGGCAGATCTCCCAGTCGTGGAGCATCTTGCAAAGCTCTTCGCACGGCCCGTCGAGAAACGCCTGCTCCTCTTCGGAAAGTTCTGCGGCGGGATACGACATCAGCCGGTCCCAATCCGGCATTCCGGAGAACAGCTCGCCATCCCACCAAATGCTACCGGCTTCGAGCGCTTCACGCTCGGTATCCGACATCGACGGCAACATCTTGCGATAGACATCGAGTAACGGCCTGGTGATCTTCTCGCGGCGGAACTCGATAAGGTTCGGCACGATCATGACACCGAACGCAGCCCACAGGACGAGCTTCCACAGGATCGCGCCATCACCGAATATCGTGTATGACAGGACTGCGAGACCGGCGGCGATTGTCGAGCTGCGCAGGTCGATGCGTTGATACGCGAGGAAAATGCCGCCGCCCACAAAGAGCAGCAGCCAGAACAGACTGACGACGAAACTGGACACGCGTTTTACTCCTGGTTCAGGGCCTTGCGATCAGTGGAAACACTATCACCGCGGAACGGCTCACGCCATCGAGCGCGTCACTTCATAGCAATGTCTCGATTGCAGCTCGCTCCTCGCGGAGTTCGGCCTCGGTCGCGTCCATCCTGGAGCGGCTGAAGTCATCAATTTCGAGGCCCTGGACTATCTCGTAGTTCCCACCGCTGCAGCGTACCGGGTAGGAATAGATGATGCCGGGCTCGATGCCATAACTGCCGTCGGCCGGAATCGCCATGCTGACCCAGTCGTCGCCGGGCGAACCGAGCACCCAGTCACGCATGTGATCGATTGCTGCAGAAGCCGCGGATGCTGCCGAGGACGCGCCGCGAGCCTTGATGATGGCAGCGCCGCGTTGCTGCACGACCGGAATGAATTCTTCCTCAACCCAGGCCGAATCGACGAGACCGCTCGCCGGGCTGCCTGAGACGCTGGCGTGACTGATGTCCGGATACTGCGTAGCCGAGTGGTTGCCCCAGATAGTCATGCAGCGTATGTCGCTGACGTGACTGCCCGTCTTTGCGGCGAGCTGGGCGGTTGCACGATTGTGGTCGAGGCGCGTCATGGCGGTGAAATTTCCGGCGTCGATGTCGGGCGCGTTGCTACTGGCGATCAACGCATTGGTATTGGCCGGGTTACCGACGACGAGCACGCGAATATCGCGGCTGGCGTGATCGTTGATGGCCTTGCCCTGCACCGAGAAGATGGCGGCATTGGCCTCGAGCAAATCACCACGTTCCATACCAGGCCCACGCGGTCGGGCGCCGACGAGCAGGGCATAGTCGCAGTCCTTGAACGCAACATCCGGGTCGTCGGTGGGGACTATGCCGGCGAGCGTACTGAAAGCGCTGTCGTCCAGCTCCATGCAAACGCCCTGCAAGGCGTCGAGCGCGGCTGGTATCTCGAGCAACTGCAGGATGACCGGCTGGTCATCGCCGAGCATCTGGCCTGAGGCAATTCGAAAGGCAAGCTGGTAGCCGATCTGGCCAGCAGCGCCGGTGATGGTGATGCGAACGGGTGGTTTCATTATAGTTTCCCTGTGAACCGGTTCTTACAAGTGCAGTCGTCCCGAGAGCCGCGATGAAATAGCACATATTGCGACAGTCGGGGGCGGCGATTCTAGCACCCGCAGGGAGGCCACGGCATCGGGAACAACCGAAACTAGGACATGGTTGTCCTAGTCACCGGGAACTGTGCGGCGAGGCATCGGTGTGAATCCGTCCGCGCCCGGAAACGACTCTCTGAGAAGGTCGCGCTCGGTTTTTGCGGCTTCCAGCAGGCCTTGCTGCTCCAGTTCCAGGATGCACGCCAGCCATGTGTGCGGATCGGCAGTTTCAGATTCTTCGCAGAAGCGCTCCAGAGCGACGTCGCTTGCCAGTCCGACGGTTGGGGCAAATTGCGTCAGTGAATCGACCGACTCCTGATCGCTGCCCGTCTGCAGGCGGGCGCGGTTCTCCGCGTCGCGTAGCATTTGCCCGTCATCCTGATCGAAGGAGTCGATCTCGACGACAGCCGATTCCTGACGTTTGACACTGACTGGCTCCGCTGCTGGAGCCGGTACCTCTTCGAGCATCTTGAGTTCGAATCGGCCGACGGCCTCATCAGGCCGATCCTGCTTTGCTTCCGAAGAAGTTTCCAGCTCTTCTGTGCGTACGCTGTCCGATCGTGGTGCGTCAGAGCTTTTTGCTCTCGCAGCCGGAGCAGCCATGCCTCCCGTGGCGGGCACGGCCACGACGGAATCTTCAGACTCCTTCACCACCTTGGCCGGCGCATCTGGCAGGGACTGCGCGGGCGGCGCCAAATCCGATACCTCGAGCACGATTGCCAGGCACAGGCCGATCGTCGTTACCCATGCGGCTGGCCGCAGCCAGGAGATATTCCGTGCGTATCCCGGTTTTGCTGCCTTGCGGGCCTCGTTGAGCACGATATGGTCAAGGTGCTCAGGCGTGCGCTCGTTCGACAGGTCCCGATAGGTCCTCGAAACCAGAGGATCGCTCAGGTCGTCCTGATTTCGTCGTTCGTTACTCATGTTTTCTCCGAGGGCTCATCGATCGCCGCACGCAACTTCCTGATGGCATAGCGCAGGCGGCTTTTCGCCGTCTCATGCTTGCAATCCGTAATCGAGGCGATCTGGTCGAGGCTGAGCCCGGCCTCTTCGTGCAACAGGAATACATCGCGCTGCTCTTCCGGCAGCGTTTCCAGGGCGGCTTCGAGACGGCGCCGGGCGAGGCTCTTCTCGGTGAGCATGTCGGGTTGCTCGCCTGCGTCGGGCTGCGAGTCCGGTTCTACATCCGCGGTATTCGCATGACGTTTGTTACGTCGTACGTAATCGATGAAACAGTTGTACGCAACGCGGTACAGAAACGTCGTGAATTTCGCCGTGGGCCGGTAATTCTCTCGGGCCTTGACGATCTTGCCCCACACCTCCTGGAAGACGTCCTCTGCGGCGGCCGGGTTACGGCACAGCCTCAGCAAGTAGCGATACAGCGCGTCATTGTGGCGCCGGTAGAGAAGCTCGAATGCCGATACGTCGCCATCGCGGTAGCGCAGCATGAGGGCACTGTCCTGGGGCTTGTGCTCCATGCGGGGAGCATAGGCGACGCCTACCGAATTCGAAAGCGCAATGCCGGCGGCGGTAGTCGCAAGGGCGCGGGCTGCGGTCATGCGCGCTGCCCCTGTGGTTGGCACGCCAATTCACCGCCGTCTCGCTTCGCACCAGTGGAAATTCTATAACTCATTGATTTAAAAGATAACAGTGTGAGCTGGATACTTCTGTAAACGGTTCATTGAGCTGTATGGGGTTAGAAAAGCAGCCAGGAGGGCTTGCAAATTGAATTTCTAGTGTTATAGTCAACTATAACACTAGCTCACCAGCCCGAATCGGAGCCCGGTAATGAAATCACGCGTCGCCCAATATATGAATGAAATCGTGAGTATCACGGTCATGATACTCATGGCTGCCGCACTGATTGGGGGCCAGATGACCGCTGGTGCCGCTGCTGATGAAGCAGCGAAGCGAAGCGAGTACATCATCGTGGTCGCGCCCGGCAATGACTGATCACGTGTTTTTCCCAAAGGGTTCATTTTCCGTCACCAAGGCGAGTAAAGTAACGACGGAGTTGTTGCGCCGGCCTGCGATCGCGGGCCGGCGCCTTTTTATGGTCGCGGAACGCGCCGTACTGCCAGGTGCCAGCAACGTTGGCGATTAGCGGGGTCTCGATGGATCCGAAGTGGAGTGAAGATTTACCGATTTATCGTCAGCTGCGCGATCGCGTAGTGGCGATGATTCTCGAAGGCGTTCTCGGTGACGGCGACGCCCTGCCGTCAGTACGTAACGTCGCCGCCGAGTATCGGCTCAACCCTCTGACCGTATTGAAAGGTTATCAGGAACTGGTTGACGAAGACCTCGTTGAAAAGAAACGCGGTCGCGGCATGTTCGTCACCGAAGGCGCACAGCAGCGGCTACTTAAGGACGAACGGCAACGCTTCATCGAAAAAGAATGGCCGAGAGTGCTGGAAACGATCGACAGGCTCGGTCTCGATGCGTCGGAATTACTGGCGGCTGACAAATCTTCCGGAATTACAGGGGGCGACGATGACTAGCCTCGTTAAAGCTCACGGAGTGTCGAAGCACTTCGGCAATGTTCGTGCTGTCGACGATGTCAGTTTCGAAATCGAGAAAGGTAGGATTATGGGCCTCATCGGTCCCAATGGTGCGGGCAAGACGACGCTGCTCAAGGCACTTCTCGGACTAACCGATTGCGACGGTGAATTGTCGGTGCTGGGTCTGGATCCGTTTCGCCAGCGCAAGGAGCTTATGCGGAACATCTGTTTTATCGCCGACGTGGCCGTTCTTCCTCGCTGGATTCGCGTCTCCCAGTTGCTGGACTTTGTCGAGTCGACGCACCCGAACTTCTCACGCGACAAAGCCGAGGCACTACTGGAGAAGACCAACGTCAGCGCACGCAGGGAATCCCGGGTTCGGGAGTTGTCCAAGGGCATGGTGACGCAGTTGCATCTGTCAATAATTGCGGCGATAGACGCCAGGTTGCTGATCCTCGATGAGCCGACGCTCGGTCTCGACATCATTTTCCGCAAAGAGTTTTACGCGAACCTGTTGTCGGATTACTTCGACGAGGAGCGCACGATCCTGGTGACTACGCATCAGGTCGAGGAGATCGAGAATATTTTGACTGACGTCATGTTCATCAATGATGGACGCATCATTCTCGATACGACCATGGAGTCACTGGCAGACCGCTATGTCGAACTGATGACTTCGGGTGAGCGCGCCGACAAGGCACGCAACATGGGCCCGATTGCCGAGCGCGACATTTTCGGCAAGTCGGTCATGCTGTTTGAAAAGCCAGACCGTGACCGGCTTGGAGAACTGGGTGAGCTTCACACCCCGTCGATTGCCGACCTGTTCGTTGCCAAGATCAAAGGAGCGGCAGCATGATTGCGAATCAAATTCCCTTGATCAGGCGCGAACTCTGGGAGCATCGCTCGATATTCGTCACTCCCATCGTGATCGGGCTTATTCTGTCTCTCGGTGTGCTCATGACCGAAGGCATGTTGACCGCCCATAAAGCGGAGGTCGATATCGGGATTGCCGCCGCGTCGAATCTTCCAGACGAGTCGCACCGCAGCGCGGTGATCAATGGCCTGCTCTTCATACCCAGCGTCATCATTCTGATTGGCATGTCGATATTGGTGATCTTCTACAGTCTCGACGCCCTGTACGCCGAGCGCAAAGACAAGAGCATTCTGTTCTGGCGTTCTCTTCCGGTGACCGATGCGGAGACCGTCATCTCCAAGGCATTGACAGCAGCACTCGTAATCCCGCTCATATCCTTCGCGGCAATCATTGCGACACAGTTGATATCGATGGTTCTGACGAGCATCTGGATCATGATTGAAGGCGGTAACGCCATTCATTTGATCTGGGCGCCGGCGTCCCTGCTTAGCTTGTGGGCGGCCACCCTGGCGGGCATGTTGATGTTGTCGCTCTGGCTTTCGCCGTTCCTGGGGTGGTTTCTGTTCGTGTCGGCATTCGCCAAGCGCATGCCGTTGTTACTTGCGGTATTGCCCATCATCATGTTGCCGATGCTCGAAAACTGGATATTTGGATCGAAAATGTTTTTCGAAGCTTTTTTTGTCCGAACAGTCGAACCCGTTCGCGACGCTGCCGAGGCGGCCAAAGCCAGTTTCCAAATTTCTGAAAATTTGCGCGTATCGTCTTTTATTGCCGATCCCTGGCAGGCGATCGACTTCGGCAACTTCTTCGCAAAACCTGACTTGTGGGCGGGTCTCATCGTGAGCGCGATATTTATTACCGCAGCCGTCTACGTTCGACGTTACCGGGATGAGTCCTGAGCCGTAGCTACGGCGGCTGCGTGCTGATGCCGTGCTTGCGTAACTTGCCACGAAATTGGTGATAGCTCAGGCCGAGCAAGTCCGCGGCGAGTTTTTGGTTGTAGCGCGCCTTCTCCAGTGCAGCGCGAAGAAATTCCTGCTCCGCATCGTTCAGGCGATCAGTCAGCCGCATTGGCAACAGTGGCTGGCGCCGGCGCGGTTTCGGTGTCGTCGTGGGCGACTGCGGTACAGCCAGGCGAAACGGTGAGTCAAACGGATCGAAGGCAATCTCAGTGATTGGTTTCCCGGGATCCGTCTCCCGATAGACGGATCGTTCGATTGTATTCTTGAGTTCTCTGACGTTGCCGGGCCAGTCATACCGTAACAAGGATGACGAGGCGCGCGGACCGAACCCGGGAAACAACTCTCGTCTGAGTTCACTCGCCATGTTGATTGCGAATGCATAAGCGAGTGGCAAAACATCCTCGACACGTTCCCTCAGTGGTGGCACCGTAATGACATCAAACGCGAGCCGGTCAAGCAGGTCCTGGCGAAACAGATTGTTTGCTGCGAGCTGTCGCAGATCGGCATTTGTCGAGCCGACGATCCGCACGTCGACACGCAAGGTTTCGTTCCCGCCGACGCGTTGTATCTCACCGTATTCGATGACGCGCAGGATCTTTTCCTGCATTCGCGGCGTAATCGACGCGAGTTCGTCGAGGATCAGCGTGCCGTCGTCGGCGCGTTCGAAGTGGCCGATATGCGTTTTGACGGCACCGGTAAATGCGCCGGCCTCATGACCGAACAGCTCCGATTCCAGGATCGACTCGGTTAATGCAGCGCAATTGACTTTGACGACGCCGGCCTCCCATCGCTCCGACAGGTAGTGCAGGCGCGACGCAATCAGCTCCTTGCCTGTTCCCCTTTCGCCGACGACAAGAACGGGCTTTGACAAGGGCGCCGCGCGGGAGACGTGCTCGAGCATTTCGAGGAAAACCGGAGCCTCGCCGATTATTTGTTGTGACGTTCGATCTGCGTGCATTGGCCCAGTTGACTACAAAGTGAGTAAAAACACTACTAGTTAGTAAAAACAACCATTACAGGGGATTGAAGAAGCAATGGCGAATACCTGATTAATTGTTTTAAATCAATCCATTAGGGGAATAGTGACACGGTTGGCACGGTTGCTGCAGAAGTACAAGAGACATTCACCGCGCAAGAGGAACCAACATGGGTATTTTCACGAGATTCAGTGACATCGTGAACTCCAACATCAACGCAATTCTGGACAAGGCAGAGGACCCCGAAAAAATCGTGCGGCTGATGATCCAGGAAATGGAGGACACGCTGGTCGAGGTGCGCTCGGCCGCTGCCAGGTCGATCGCGGACAAGAAAGATCTCAATCGCAAGCTCGAGACCCTGGATACCGAGGTCCGAGACTGGGACGACAAAGCCGAACTAGCCATGCGCAAGGGTCGAGAAGACCTGGCGAAGGCGGCGCTGGTCGAGAAATCACGGGCACAAGCTGCCGTCGACGCGATCAAAGCGGACTATGTTGCGGTAGATGATGGTCTGGCCAAGCTCAACGAGGACATTGCGCGACTTGAGGCGAAGCTCGCCGATGCCAAGGCGCGGCAGAAAGCGTTGCTCGCGCGACACAAGACGGCCAACAGTCGACTGGCCGCTCGCAGGAAGATTCATGACTACAAAATCGACGATGCGATGGTTCGCTTTGAGCAATACACGCGACGCATCGATGACGTCGAGGGCCGGATAGAGGCGTACGATCTCGGGTTGCCCAAAGACCTCAACCACCAGTTCGCCAGCCTGGAAGCCGAGGAGTCCGTGCAAAAAGAGCTCGATGAACTCAAGCAGCGGATCTCCGGAGATCACAAGCAGGCGGTAGAGGCGGAGTAGGCGGGGATGGACGGACTTCTCGCTCTCGCGATCATTCTCTTCCTGACGGTCCTGGGGCCGTTGATCGTCATCTTCTACTTCATCACCAAGTGGAAGCAGGCACGTGAAATATCCGGTGATGATGAGCGCATGCTCGAGGAGCTATGGGAACTGTCGCAACGTCTCGACGAGCGCATTGATACGCTGGAGAGAATTCTCGACGACGAACCATTACACAGGAGAAAAGAATGAGTCAGGGCACCTGGAATATCGACTACGGACCGTTTCGAGGCTTTTACCGGGACCGTGAGACCGGCTGGATATTCGGTGTGTGTGCCGGCCTGGCAGATCGCTTCAACCTGCAGGTCAGCGCAGTGCGGGTCATCGCCGTGATCAGCTTGTTGGTATTTTTCTGGTTCACTGCGGCTGTATATGTTGCCGCCACGTTGCTGATTCGTGAAAGACCATTGATTTACTCCGGTGAGCGCACCGAGAATGACTTCTGGCGTCGCCATCACCGAGACCACTGGAGGCAGCAATGAGCACTTATGCGTCGATGCCGAACCGCCGCTTTCACCGCAATGCTGACAAGGCAATGCTGGGCGGTGTTTGTGCAGGTATCGCAGACTATTTCGGGTTCAACCTGTGTGTGACTCGCATACTGGCATTGATTGCCTTTTTCGCCATGCCGTTGACGATGATTGCCTACCTGGTGCTGGTCGTGCTGATTCCGAGTGTATCGGTCAAGGACTTTCCGCAGCCAACTGATCCGGCATTTCGCAAAGCTGTGCGCTCGTCACCTGCGCAGACCATGAGTGACGTGCGCAGCCGCTTCAAATCGCTCGACCGGCGTCTCGCGCGGCTTGAGAAACACGTAACATCGTCGCGCTATCAGCTCGATCGTGAGTTTGATCGCCTGAAAGACTGATAGATCGACAACCGAGGGATGCGTCCATGAACACAATGTTTTATGTTGTTTGTATCGTTGCTATCGTGCTCGCCGCAAACACGGTGCAGCAATACCTGAAGATGCGGCACCGGAAAGAAGAAAAGCACGTGGTTGCCGAGGAGACGCAAGCACAGCTCGACAAACTCGAGGAGCGGATCCGGGTGCTCGAGAGGATCGTGACTGAAAACAAATTTGATCTACGGCAGGAGATCAACGAGCTCTAGGCCATAACCGAGCCGTCAATCGCAAGTACCGCTGGTCGAAATTACTCTGATTTGTTCGCGGCTCGCGCAGCGTTATACGCTCGCACCTGCTGATTCCACTGTTCGCCAAACAGAAACTTCTCTTCATTGGCGGCATCGAAGCGCTTCGCCAACAGGTCGTCCCGACGCTTGAGGGTCTCCTCGTCGGAACCATCCATGGCTGCGATTGCCGCTGCTTCTTCCTGTTCAATGCAGGTTAGATATTCGTCGACAGCAGCGAGAAAGCTCTTAACCGATGACTGCGCGGCGATCATGTCTTCCTTTGCCGCAGTTGTGCCGTCCGGCAGTTTTGGGCGTTCCGGATAGTCGCAGGCAATCGATATAGCAGGCACAGAAAGAACGGCGGACACAACGAGGACTTTGATGAGGTTCTTCATGGATTCACTTTTTGACAAGAGGGCGGGCAAATACGGCTTACCGGTCCGGTTAGTTAGGCCGCTTATTTAATCATGATGTATTCGACGAGTGAAGCCGAATCTAAGCTGCTGATTTGTATAATCCTAAATGCAATCGCGAGCGTGGGACTTCAGGCAAACAGGGCGCGATGTGTATCCGTTCCTTCGGCTTGCGCCAGCAGCAACTCAAGGTAGCTGTCGGAACTCATCGGGTCGCCGAAAAGCAGGCCCTGGACGTAGGTGCAACCGAGGGTCTGCAGGAATGCCAGCTGATCTTCACTTTCGACACCCTCAGCCACGACGTCCATATTCAGATTTCGGCCCATCTGAACAATAGTACTGACGATCGTGGCATCGTCGGGGTTTGTAGAGACATGACGCACGAAGGATTTGTCGATCTTCAACGTACTTATCGGAAATTGTTGCATTGCGCTCAGCGACGAATACCCGGTGCCAAAGTCGTCAATCGCAAGATGTAGCCCGAGCGCATACAACTGGTCGAGCAATTTGATCGTACGCTCCGGGTTCTCCATCAGCGTGGTCTCGGTGATTTCCAGTTCCAGTGATGTTGGCGATACCTCGTAGCTTCGGAGTATCGAACGGATTCTCTGGGCGAAGTTCTTCTGCCGAAGCTGTTTGAGCGACAGGTTCACCGACACGCGGCCGGGAGACGACACCGAGCGTTGCCAATAACGAAAATCCTCGCAGACTTTGTCGAGTACCCATTCACCGATTTCAATAATGAGGTTTGTCTCTTCCGCAATAGGAATGAAATCGGCCGGCAATATCATGCCGCGCTCGGGCAACTCCCAGCGGACCAGCGCCTCTGCTCCAAAGACCTCGCCAGTTTCGAGATTGTATTTAGGCTGATAGTGAACCAGCAATTCATCGCGCTCGAACGAGCGCTTCAGTTTGCTCTTGGTCATCAGCCGCTCGACGGCGGCTTCATTCATCTCGGGCACATAATACGAGAAGACGTTACCGCCTGATTTCTTCGCGTGGTACAGCGCAGCATCCGCATTGCGAATGAGATCGATGACGTTGGGTGCGTCCTTGGGGTAGTAGGCGATGCCCATGCTCGCCGTCATGAAGACTTCGTGACCCTGCACGAAAAACGGATCCGCCAGCCGGTCAAGCAACTGTTTGGCCAGGGCGTCTGTCTGCTTCTTGCCCGACTCGTCCGGTCCAATCCCGTCGGTAATTACCGCGAACTCATCTCCGGCCAGGCGGCCGATTATCGAATCTTCGGGAAGCGCCGTCGTCAGCCGCTCGGCAACGGTTTCCAGTGTGGTATCGCCCGCCAGGTGACCGAATGTGTCATTGATCTCCTTGAAGCTGTCGATGTCTATATAAAAGAGGCACAAGGACCTGGTGCCACGTCGTGCTCTCGCAATTGAACGTTGCAGCAAATGTTGGAATTGCATCCGATTCGGGATCTTGGTCAGTGCATCGATCCGGGCAAGGTAGCGAATACGCTTTTCCGCACGCCGCCGCTCGGTGATGTTCTGTGCGGCGTAGATGCGATCTCCGGACTCGGCTTCCATTCCGCCGAGAAACGAGCAGGTGTAGGAGATCGGGATCGATTCGCCAAACTTGCTTTTGAACAGCGCTTCGCGTGGTAGTCCGGATGGAGAATCGTCGATCAGCGTGCCGCTCTTGCGCGTGTTCACTACATAGTCGATCGACATGCCGATAAGTTCATCCGCGTCGTAACCCAAGAGGTGAGACGTCGCCTTATTGACTCGCTTGATCCTGCCTTCCCGAGACGTGACGATGATTGCGTCGTTCATGCTGGACAGGATGCTGTCTACGTAGTCGCGCGAAATCGTCGTAGTCTTGAGTTTGTCACGCATGTCATTGAAGACGGCTGCCAATTCTCCGAGTTCGCCGGGCCGCACCTGCAGCGGCTCACCGAAGTCCGAGTCGCGCAGCTTCTCTGCTTCGCGTTTGAGTTCGCGAATTCGCCGGGTCTGATAACGCGCAACGAGCCAGATGGTGATGCCTGAGACAAGCATTACGGCCGCGGACAGCCCTTCGATCCAGGCAAACCCGACTGTGCTGCCGCGCATGCCGCCCGCCATTACGGCCGGGGCGTTGGCCATCGACACCACAATGACGCCGGCTGCGCGGGCAAGCGTCGTCAGGAATTGCGGGAATAGAGGAAGTGTACTGCCGATCATCGACCTGTCTGCTCTGGCAGGCCGCCGGATCCGTTACGGACCGGCTGTCAGGCCTGTTCTTATTATTCGGGCAGTTTAACACCCACAGGAAAATCGCGGTCAGTATTTTACAACCTGGAAAAATTAATTAGCTGCGGCATGCCTGGCACGGCTAGCTGTCCGATTGGCGCTTCTCGACAAATTCCATGGGCTCAGGCTGGCCGGTCGTCTTCATGATGCCCTCGACGACGGCACCTTCAGCGACAGCGATTGCCTCGCCGGAAACAGTACCGGTGATGCGGGCGGTATCGGTAATCTCGACGCGTCCACGCGCGATGATGTCACCCTCGACATGACCCGCGACAATGACATTGCCAGCACGAATAGTGCCCCTCCACAGACCGCTATTCGCGAGCGTGATCGTGTCTTCAATATCACAATCGCCATCGATTTCACCGTTGATCTGGAAATCGCAATTGCCGGTGATAGTGCCGGTTATCTTGCAGCCTTCGCTGATCAGCGTGGCTGTACCGGAGGAGCGATCGCGTAAGCGTCGCAGGCGAGATTCATTCATTTTTGCTAAGAACTCGATGCGTCAGTCGACAGTGCGCATAGTACCTGCAGTTGCGCGGCTTTGTCAGTCATCTACGGGCTATTGCCGGAACCAACGCGCTACCTCTCGTGATAGCCGTAGCCAATTGACTCGATCGTGACGAGTACGCTGCCTTCGAAGACGAGGCGCCGCATCAGTTTGCGCGGTCCGAAATTGTAGACGTATTCGGTAACCACGACCTCGGTGGCCAGGGTGCCGAAGCCCGGGTGTCGATAGTAGGTATTGCTTCCGCGCGGCCTGTACAGACGATAATCGAAGGCGCGAACGGTGTGGCCAATATGCCGCACCGATGTTGGCTGCCCACAGATCGCCACGACCTGTTGCTCGTGCATGCCGTCGCGAACGAGCTTCGAGCCGCAACGAAATGCGTGCGCCGACTCACTCAAGATCAGCCCGACAATGATGATTGCCAGTATGAGAAGCAGTTTGGGCAAGCGATGAATCATGAGCCGCCTGATCTATTCGCCGATCTGGGTGGGACTGTCCCTCTATTTTAGCCCAATCGAGCGCACCGTGCCGTCGGCCTTATGTCATTTGACACGCGCCCGTCTCGCAAGTTCGTCAGCGAATGCTGTCGGGTCGCGCGATCGAATTGCGCTTATGGTAAAACGCTCGTTGTGAATCAGGGATTCGACCAGCGCCTCGGCGCCCTGCAGGCCAGTTCCGATTTTTCAATCGGCGGTGGTCTCAGGGGCATCGAGAAGGAGTCCTTACGGGTCAATGCGGGCGGCTATCTTGCGAATACCTCGCATCCGCAAGGGCTGGGCTCGGCCCTGACAAATCGTTTCATAACAACCGATTTTTCAGAGGCGTTGCTGGAGTTCGTGACGCCGGCGCTGGAAAGCACCTGGGAGGCGTTGCAGGCAATCTGCGACATCCATCAGTTTACCTACCAGCAGCTCGGGGACGAATTACTCTGGGCCGCCAGCATGCCTTGTCGAACGCCGGAAGATACCGAGATACCGTTAGCCTGTTATGGCGAATCGAATGTCGGGCAGATGAAGACAGTCTACCGGCGTGGTCTGGGTCACCGATACGGTCGCTCGATGCAGACAATTGCGGGCGTACATTTCAACTACTCTTTGCCGGAATCCTTTTGGCCAGCTTACCGCGAGACTCTCGGTTGTACGTCAGACGATGCAGATTTTCGCTCCGAACATTACCTGGGCCTGGTGCGCAATTTTCGACGCTACGGCTGGTTGGTTCTGTACCTGTTCGGGGCGTCGCCCGCGTTGTGCAAATCGTTTGGTGGTGCCGATGCGCTGCACATGCCGATGTTGAATGACGAGACCTATTTTCAGCCGTTCGGCACGTCGCTACGCATGAGCGACCTCGGCTACAGCAACCAGACGCAGGCTGGAATTTCGATATCGTTGAATCGACTCGACGAATATATCCGCGATCTCAGTGCCGCAATTCGCACGCCGGAGCCGGCCTACGAGAAAATTGGTGTTGTGGTTGACGGCGAATACCAGCAGTTGAACGCGAACAAACTGCAGATCGAAAACGAGTACTACAGTGCGATTCGTCCGAAGCGCGTCGCGGATTCGGGTGAGAGGCCGACAGCGGCGTTGCGCCGTGGTGGCATCGAATACGTCGAGATTCGCTCGCTCGACATCAACATATTCGATCCCGCCGGCATCAATCAAAATACGATGCGGTTCATGGAGGCGTTCCTGATCTATTGTCTGCTTGAAGACAGTCCGCCGTTCGATACGGCAGCCTTCGAGGAGTCGCAGCTCAATCATTCGTTGACGGCCATACGTGGGCGGGAGCCGGGGCTGATGTTGCAGCGCGACAGAGTGCCGGTTTCACTGCACGATTGGGCGAGCGAGATTGTCGACAAGGTTGTGGCCGTCGCCGAGCTTGTCGATCGTCATGAAGACGACGACAGTTACCGTGAAGCTGTGGCGCTGATGGCGTCTCTGGTCGACAACCCGGATAGCACGCCCTCGGCACGTATGCTCTACGAACTTCGCGAAGCGGATTGCAGTTTCTTCGAGTTTGCGTTCGAGGTGGCACGAGGTCACAAAGCGTACTTTCAGTCGATCGCATCGATGCCGGAAGACCGGGCCAGGGAGTTGGAGGACGAAGCGAGACAGTCCGTACAGCGACAGCGCGACATCGAAGCCTCCGACTCGATCGAATTCAAGGAATACCTGGCACGTTACTTCGCGTCAGATTGAGTCAGAACGGTATTTCCTCGCCGTCGCGATAAGCAACTTCGCGATGCAGGCCCTGCAGGCGAAGCGTCATTCGACCGGCCGCACCGTCTCCGATGACCCGGCCGTCGGCCTCCAGTATCGGCGTCAACTCACCCTGCGTCCCGGACGTAAATACCTCGTCAGCCGTGTACAGCTCGGTTAGTGAGAGGTTTTGCTCGACTGCCGGTATGTCGTTTTCACCGCAGATGTCGAGGATCATCTGTCGCGTCAGGCCCGGTAAACAGGCGTCGGCGTAAGGCGTGTACACGGTACCTTTTCTGACCATGAACAAATTCGTGTCGTTGGTTTCAGAAACGAAACCATTGAGATCGAGCATTATCGCACTGTCCACGCCTGCGACATTGGCTTCGATGGAGGCCAGGATGTTGTTCAACAGGTTGTTGTGATGAATCTTCGAGTCGAGACACGATGGCGTATTGCGTCGAGTCGAGGCAGTAATCACCTTGATACCTTCATCGGAGTAGACTGGTGGCTTCCACTCTGCGAGCACGATCAGAGAACATCCCGACTGGTTAAGTCTCGGGTTCATGCCGGAGGTGATTTTCTCCCCACGCGTCAGCGTTAATCGAATGTGTGCTTCGTCGCGCATGTCGTTGGCTTTCAATGTTTCGAACACGGCATTACGAACGTCGTCCGATGACGGTACCGACGCAAACGCCAGAGTTTTTGCCGAATTCTGCAGTCGCTGGAGATGACCGGCGAATGCGGCGATGCGACCACGATAGACACGCAGACCTTCCCAGACCGCGTCGCCGCCCTGGACGACGCTGTCGAAAACCGATACGCGCGCTTCTGCGCGAGGTTTCAGTTCGCCGTTTACGTACACCAAAATGTCTTCGTTCCGTGGATCGACGCGTGTCACTTCGATTCTCCGTTCGTGTCAGCACGAATCGCGTGCTCGAATAATTTGTCATACCAGGGCTGGCACTCGTCCAGCAGTGCTTGCAGGTGTTTCGGAAAATCGGTCTTGGCTTTGTACGGCGCGAAACCGGTGCTTTTGTGAACGGCGTCGTACCAGTGCGGCGCCCAAACGCCGTCTTCAGCACGCGGTCCCGCCTCCCAATGCAACATGTTTTCCGAGAATGGCAATCCGATGTGATCGCACAGCTGATTCATGACGCCGCGTGGATCGAGCAGCAGCTCTCGGGAATCGAGAATCACGGGCAATTGACCAGAACTGCGAAGGTCAGCAAACAGCTCCCACTGTTGGCGATAGCCGGTATCCGCAAGCTTCGCCTGTGGCAACTGGATGGTAAGCGACGGCAACATCTCCCGCGGATCGCGAACCAGGAAAATGTTGCAGGTATTCGTGAGAAATCCGAGATCGAGACCAACCAGGTGGTGTGCCATGTGCTTCATGAACAGGCGCGGCGAGGGATTGCTCGCCTGGCGATCACACAGCGCCTGCATGACGGCGTCGCCATCACAGTTCATCGTGGCGAGAACCTCGTTGCGCCCCGGGTGATCGGCACCGGAAACGCGCAGGTAGTGGCCGTAGAGCGGCTCGTCAATTACCGCGATGTCGTCGTGCTGTGCAAAACTGTACTTCAACGCCGTGGAGACGTTGCGAGGTCCGGACCAAAGGCAGATGGCGGCTGTCATAGCATCATTCTGGTTGTTCTTGCAGAACCGGCGGCCGATTCTACTGGTAAGCGGGTCGCAGCGACATCCCCCTGAATTCGGTCGCCAAGCGGCGCATGCATGCAATTTTCACCAGGGCTATGTGCGCTTCGTCACAAATTGGCGTGACGACGGTGTGACGGCTTGGTCAATTTAACTAAACTTAGGACCACTTCGCCTCTGTTAGCGACGGACGCAGCACATGTTCAAGACCCTGATTTTTGGCTTTCTGTTGGGCATCGTCGGCACGATTGCGGCAGTCTACTACCTGCCGGTGGTCGACCAATATCGCGAGTCATCGATTATCACGGTGGCGCCCAATGGTGGCAACACCGAGGCGTTCCACATGAATATCCCGATGGATCGCATCATGACTGGGGCGCCAGACCAGGCTGAGCCAGTGCCTCTCGGGCTGGAGTGGCCTGATGGTGAGACATTCTCCGGTCTTAGCGCCGAGCTTTTCAAAATTCGCAATGCCGATGATGTGGTTATCGGGGTCGCGAGTCGCGTCGCCTCAGAGAGCGAGAAATTCGGCGACAGTATCGAGTGGGTCGTACATCTTCCCGCACGGGGCACATTGCATATTTCCATGCCACCGGAATCGGTCGACGGAATCAGGAGAGTCGGCACGGTGCGCGCCGGGACGCGCGAATTCGGGCCGATGCATGGCTGGGTCAGTGAGCGCTGGGTTGCCAATACGGATGACGATGACGAAGACGCGCCGGACGGCCGCATCGAACTCGTTACAAGTCTTGTCGGCGAATTCGCCGACGAAGTGCCGGAGGAGACGTCATGATTCGTCACCTCATCGCGCTGGTCATCGGTGTGATCCTGGGTGCTGTCGCTGCGGTCGCACTGCTCTATTACAACCCGCTCGCGGCGAGGAATCGATTGTCACCATTGTCGGTCAGCGACCAGGAAATTATCAGCCTCGCGTATTCAGCAGTTGCGCAGGATGCGATTGTCTATACCAATGACGGCGAATCACGGGTGCACCCGCGCCCCATCAAGGTGCAACAGTTGTGGGAAGCGCCAGTCCGCCGAACCGACGTACTCGTTACCGTATTGTCGGACAGCCGTAACAATCCGGCGGGTATCGGCATCAAGTTCATGTCCGACTCCGAACGTACCCGTCTCATCAACGGCGAGGTGCTAGTCGATAGCGCCTGGCATATCGTCCTGCCAGAGCGCGGTAGCTTGTTCATGTTCCAGACCGAAAATTACTGGAATTTCCTGCGCCAGATCGTCGTACCTGCATATTGGAGTTCCGGTGACAGCTGGAAAGGATCGTGGTACGGCAATACCACCGTCGGGCCCGGGGCACTTGGTACGGCTCGCGTGTGGGGTGGCTTCGGCGAATTTGCCGGACTCGATTCGGAAGCGGTCGAATCAATATCAGCGCGCGCCTACTCGGTAGCGGAAGGGCCTGTCGCCATGGAAGGTCGCCTGACTATCGAAGTTGTCGGTCGGGTTGAATCGCAGGCGGCCGAGCTCGCCACTGAGTAAGACTCTCGATCAGGCGAGGTCCTTCAACTGAGTTCCTGAATCCCCGAGACGTCGCGGATCGATCGTCATGCGCTCTGCGATCAGTGCTTTCGATTGAACAAAGTCACGCGGTGCGTTGATCGCATCGCACGCGATCAACCGGGCATCGCGCAAGTACAGGCAGGAAAACGAGGCCGCCTGCGGGTCACCGCGCACCACCACGTCATCGTAACCCTCCGAAATTCCCGCAATCTGAAGTTTCAGATCGTACTGATCCGACCAGAACCACGGCACCTGTGCATACACGGTGTCTTCACCACAGATGTTGGCAGCAGCTGTCTTTGCCTGTTCCAGCGCATTGTGCACGGATTCGAGCCGGAGCCGCCGGCCGTAGATGCTGTTGGGATGAGAGGTACAGTCGCCGACCGCGAAAATATCGGCGTCCGAGGTGTGACAGTGGTCGTCAACGACAATGCCGTTGTCCACGTCCAGGCCGGCCATTGCGGCAAGTTCGGTGTTCGGGACAATGCCGACGCCGACGACGACGGTATCCGCGGGAATCGTTCGACCATCGCTTGTCTTGACGGCCCGGACCCTGTCGTTGCCGACGAACGCTTCGAGCCCCGTTGATAGCAGCAATTCGACCCCACGCCCCACGTGCTGCGCCTGGTAGAAGTCGGAAACGGCAGGCGACACGACACGGCTCATTACCCTGTCGGCCATTTCGAGAACCGTGACATTGTGACCCAGTTGGCGGGTGACGGCGGCGACTTCAAGCCCGATGTAGCCGGCGCCGACAATAACGACATCTGCCGCGACATCCAGGTCCCTGCGGATGCGATCGACGTCATCGATTGTCCGCAGATAATGCACTCCATCCAGGTTGTTGCCTTCGACGTTCAGTGGACGTGCCCGCGACCCCAGCGCGAGGACCAGCATGTCATAGTCGACCCTGTCACCTGACGCAGTCTCGATGTTGTGATCAACGCAGTGAATGGCCGAAATCTCGGTGTTCAAGCGAATCTCGACGGCCGGGTCGTCGTAAAAATCGGGTGGCCTGAAATGCAGGCGCTCGGCCGGCAGTTCGCCAGCCAGGTACTTTTTCGACAGTGGCGGACGCTGGTAGGGCAGCCAGCTTTCTTCGCCGATGAGCACGATATCGCCATCGAACTGTTTTTGCCGGAGTGTCGCTACGACCTGTCCGGCAGCATGACCGGCGCCGGCGATGACTACTTTCTGTGCCACTATCCTGCCCCGGCGTTCGTGTCAGACCGGCTGCAGCGGCCAGAGTATCGGTAACAGAATCATCACCGCGATGAACACCACGATCGTCAGCGGCACGCCGACCTTGAGATAGTCAACAAAGCGGTAACCGCCCGGGCCCATCACCAGGATGTTCGCCGGGTGCGAGATCGGGCTCGTGAAACTGGCCGATGCTGCCATCGCGATCGCCATCATCGCCGTTTCCGGCGCGTATCCCATGTCTCCCATTGCGGACAGCACGATCGGTGACATCAGAACGACCAGGGCCGCCGTCGGGATGATCATGGTCGCCATCGCCGTCACGATGTAGAGGCCCATGATGACAGGCCACGGCCCGGCATCGCCGAGCAAGACCATGACCTGATCAGCAATGTAGGTTGCTGCACCGGTGTTCTGCATGGCAGTGCCGAGCGGCAACATGCCGGCGATCAGGAATATCGCGCGCCAGTCAATCGCCCGGTAGGCCTGTTCCATGTTGAGACAACCGGTCAGTACCATGATCGTGCCACCGACAACGGCGGCGACCGATATCGGTGCGTAGCCGAGCATGACGGTGACAACGACCCCGAGCATGATCGCCGAGGCGACCGGAGCGCGGCGCGTATCGGGTGGCTTGCGGCCCAGTGGCGTCAGAATGAGGAAATCAGAGTCGGAGTCGAGCAGTTGCAGACGATCGCGAGGCCCGAGTAGCAACAGGGCGTCGCCGATTTGCAGACGCTCATCGGCCAGGTCCGCACCGACGGTCTCACCCTCGCGCCAGATGCCCGCAAGCTCGATGCCGTAGCGTTCGCGGAAATTGAGTTCGCCGACGGTTCGCCCCGCGAGTCGGCTGCGAGGGTCCAGCGTCGCATCCATCAGCGTCAGGCGCTCCGAATCGAAGGCGCCGAGATTGGCCGGCACACTCGTATCGATCTCCAGGTCCTGCAGGCCGCGCAGGACGTCGAGGTCGGCCGGCTGCCCCTCGATCATCAGCAAGTCGCCGCCTTCCAGAACGTCATCGCCTCGAGGCATGACGTTCAGCTTGCCCTCCCTGAACATGGCAAGCACGCGGAAATCGAAGACATCGGCCAGGCGGCTCTTGCGGAATGTCGTGCCGGCCAGGTCGCTGCTTTTCGGCACGCGGACGACAAACATGCGTTCGTCAGCGTGGTATTGCTCGGAGAGCCGTTCGTACGAGAGCAATTCCACGTCGGCAAAGTCCGAAAATCGCTCGAGGTTTTCGACGGCCTCACGTTCGCCCTGCACAAGTACGCGGTCCCCCGTACGTAACGGCACGTAGGCGAGGCGCGTAAGGCGATAACCGCTTTTGCGCAGCAGACCGACGACGGCAACGTCGAAACGCGTGCGGAATCCGGCGTGACGCACAAGTTCGCCGACGAGTGGTGAGCCATCGGTGATCGTGACCTCGGCATAGGCGACTTTTGCGGCGACCATGGACTTCAGCACCGGCGCCTCGCGCTCGATGACGAGGTCGCTCCAGCGGCGCAACTCCCGAAACTGATCGACGCGTCCTTGTACGAGGATGCCATCACCGCCCCGCAACACGGCCTGTCGACTCGGCAACGTGTCGCTGCGCCCGTCACGGATCAGGGAGAGGATGATCAGTCCCGTGGATGCCCCGATGCGGCTATCCCCGAGTGTCTTGCCGACGAGAATCGAGTCACGTGGTACACGCAGAAGAAAGCTGCGCTCGTGTAGTTTGTAGCGCGAGCGCAGGCTGCGCTGACTAACGTGTTTATCACGCTCTCCGCGCTTCTTCGGCAGCAGGAAACGTCCGAACAGTGCAACGAACAGCACGCCGAGCACCATGATCGCGCCGCCAAGTGGCGTGAAGTCGAACAGCGCAAACGGCTCGTAGCCGTTCAACGTGAGCGATTCGCTGACAAGCAGGTTCGGTGGCGTGCCGATCAGCGTCATCAGGCCGCCGAGCAGGGTGGAATAGGCCAGTGGCATCAGCAGCCTGGACGCAGGAATTCGCGTTCGGCGCGCAACATCCACGACGACTGGCAGCATCAGTGCGGCGACGCCGATGTTATTCATGAACGCCGACAGCACGGCCCCCGTGATCATGATGACGAAGATCATGGCGACCTCGCGGCGGCCCGCAAGGCGCATGACCTGCCGGCCGATGACGTCGGCTATACCGGTTCGGGTTAGGCCTTCGCTCAGGATGAACATGGCCCATACCGTAATCACGGCGCTGTTGCTGAAGCCCGCAAACGCGCCTTCGGCGTCAACGAGGCCTGTAATTGCAAGGGTGCCGAGGACAAGGAGTGCAACCAGGTCCATGCGAATGACTTCGCTGATGAAGAGGATCAGCGACACGCCGAGAATGACCAGGACTATGAAAATCTCGACTGTCATACGATCGGTACTGCAGTTAACCCGTTGCTCTTGGTGCGGTGATAATGCCACGATGCATTAGCAATGTCTGATGAATCAACATACCAGCCGCGACTACCCCTGCGCGCGAGCCTGCGTCACATTCGGGGTGTGGACTATCACGTCAACGAGTGGGGTGATACTGGTCAGCCCCTGATCGTGTACCTGCATGGTTGGGGAGATGCCGGATCGACCCTGCAATTCGTCGTCGATGCTTTGTCGCGGGACTGGCACGTTATTGCGCCGGATTGGCGTGGCTTCGGACGAACGAACTCTCGTGCGTCGTCCTACTGGTTCCCCGATTACCTGGCGGATCTGGATTGCCTGCTGGCGGAATACAGCCCCGAGGGTCCCGTTCGCCTGGTCGGCCACAGCATGGGAGCGAATGTTGGCGGACTCTACGCAGGAGTCATGGCCGAGCGCGTGAGTGCGTTCGTCAACGTCGAGGGTTTCGGTCTTGCCGACTCTGACCCTATTGACGCGCCCGAACGGTATCGTGCGTGGCTCGAGCAGGGGCGGACGATTCCCACGTTCGGCGCATTCGATGACTTCGACAAACTTGCACGCCGCATCGTGCAGCGCAGCCCGCGCATGACGATGGCGCAGGCGCGGTTCGTTGCCGAGGCCTGGGCAACCGCTGGCGACGATGGACTGCAACTGCGTGCCGATCCGGCACACAAACTCCCGAATGCCGTGCTATACCGTCGTGCCGAAGCCGAGGCCTGCTGGCGCAAGGCGACGGCGCCTGTGTTGCTGGTCGCAGGTGCCGAGAGCAACATACTGGATCTGCTCGGGGATGCACCAGGTGGGAGCAACCAGGCGATGCCGTTTCCCGACTGCAAGAGCCTGGTGATCAGCGATGCCGGGCACATGGTGCATTTCGAGGCACCGCAAGCGCTGGCGGCCGCGATCGAGGAATTCTTCCAGCCGACCTTGTAAATCCATCCAGTACTGTATAAAAATACAGACTTTTACAGGAGAACGGCGTTGCAGGCGGCGGAGAGACAATCCGACTATCTCGAAATGCTGAATCCTGCACAGCGCGAGGCCGCGACGTTTGGTGAGCGTGGCGCTGACCAGGGGTTTCAGGCGGGCCCGCTGCTGGTCATCGCTGGTGCCGGCACAGGCAAGACGATGACGCTCGCGCACCGCGTGGCGCACCTGGTTATCGAAGGCGTCGACACCGAACGCATCCTGCTGCTCACGTTTACGCGGCGGGCCGCGGCCGAAATGACCCGCCGCGTCGAATCGATCGTGCGCCTGGCGCTGGTGGGTGGCAATCAGCCGCCATTGCCGGCGGGCGTCCTGCCGTGGTCGGGGACCTTTCATTCTGTTGGCAACCGGCTGCTGCGCCGCTTCTCCCACAACCTCGGTCTCGACCCGGGCTTTTCCGTGCTGGATCGCGGCGATGCCGCGGATCTCATGGACGTTGCCCGGCACGAGCTGTCGTTGACGAAGAAATCGCGGCGTTTCCCGAAGAAAGATACTTGTCTTGCGATCTACTCACGATGCGTCAATTCCTGCGGCGCCCTGGAAGAGACACTCGACGAGGTCTATCCGTGGTGTGCGGACTGGGAGCAGGAACTTCGTGAACTGTTTCGCCACTACGTCATTCGCAAGCAGCAGACGCAGGCGCTCGACTACGATGACTTGCTGCTCTATTGGCACCACCTCGTGGATGAGCCGGAGTTTGCGGACGAGATCGGGTCCTGGTTTGATCACGTTCTCGTCGACGAGTACCAGGACACCAACCTGTTGCAGGCGCAGATTCTTAACGCGCTGAAGCCGGAGGGTCAGGGCATGACAGTCGTCGGCGATGACGCGCAGTCCATTTACTCGTTCCGCGCAGCCGAAGTGGAGAACATCCTCGGATTTCCGTCGCAGTATTCTCCCGAGGGTCGCGTTGTCACGCTTACGCAGAATTACCGGTCGACGCAGTCGATACTCGATAGCGCCAATTGTCTGATCGCCGCGAGCGAACGTCGCTATCAGAAGAGTCTGACATCGGAAAAGGCCACGGGCGGAAAACCACGCTACGTCACGGTCGAGGACGGCGACGCAGAGGCCGAGTTTGTAGTCGAGGCGATACTCGGCAACCGGGAGGAAGGCCTTCAGCTCAGAGACCAGGCGGTGCTGTTTCGTGGTTCACACCACAGCGACAGGCTCGAGATCGAACTGATTCGCCGCAATATTCCCTACGTCAAATATGGCGGCCTGAAGTTTCTCGAAGCTGCGCACATCAAGGATGTCTTGTCGTTACTGAAATGGGCCGAGAATCCGAAAAACGAGGTCGCGGCGTTCCGGGTGCTGAAATTGTTGCCGGGCATGGGTCCGGGATATGCGTCGCGGTGTTTCGAGCACCTCGCGGCAGCCGACTATCGCTTGTCGTCGTTACGTTCGTTTCGCCCACCGTCGGCGACCTGGCCCGAATGGGTAGGCTTCTGTGACCTGATGGAGGTGTTGTCATCGGCCGAGATCGACGACCGTGCTTGGCAGGCACAGCTCACCGCCGTCAGGCGCTGGTATCAGCCACACATGGAGCGGATCTATGACGGCGTTGACACGCGCGAAGCGGATATCGAGCAACTCGAGCAGATATCGGGACGTTATCCAACGCGGGAGAGATTCCTGACCGAATTGACGCTCGACCCACCGAGTGCCGCCGGCGATCTGGCGGGTGATCCCTTGCTGGATGAGGATTACCTGATCTTGTCAACCGTGCATTCGGCGAAGGGGCAGGAATGGGATGCCGTGTTTATGCTCAACGTGACCGATGGCAACTTTCCGTCCGAGTTTGCGACCGGCAAGCCGAAGTTGATCGAGGAAGAGCGACGCTTGATGTACGTCGCGATGACACGCGCGAAACAATCACTGACTCTGGTTGCGCCTTTGCGATTTCATATTACACAACAACGCAAAGACGGAGACAAGCATGTCTACGGCGCGCGCAGCCGCTTTGTAAACGAAGTGTTGCTCGAGACGATGAAACAATGCTGGCATGGTCGCAGCGAAGCGCTGGTCGATCGTCACTTGCCGCAATCGGATCGACAACTGGACGTCGCCACGCGCTTGCGCGAGATGTGGTAGCGCGCCGCCGCTACAATGTCGTGAACACTGTGAAACTGATCAGATACTATGTCGCGCTTTCATTCTTTGTCTGTGGAGTCGCAATTGCATCAGAAACTGAGGAAGACAGCGCCACGAATCGTGTTTTGAGTTTTATTCCATATGTAAGGAATAATCCTTGCGTGGAGCCCTATCGGCAGCTGGCGGTGTCGCCTCCGCTGCAGGGAACGAGCCACGGCGCCGAAGGGTTCCCATGGCGCGCCTTATACGGGTACTGCGTCGCACAAACCGGGCGACTGTCACTTCATCAGGACTGGGTCGTCTCATACCTTGACGCAACTCCACAAGGAGATGCACCGGGCGGAGACGGGGTTTCGTTTGGCACTGACTTTTCCTTCCAGTGGCGCCATAAGCAAGGTACCTTGTTCACACCTTATTACGAGTTGGGTGGCGGCATTCAATATGCGGCCGGCACGTCATTTCCGGCACATGGCAGCCGATGGATGTTCACGATTAACGCCGGCGCAGGATTTCTGATTCCTCTGAAGCCGAAGCTGCGACTCAATACGGCAATACGTTACCTGCATATTTCAAACGCCGGATTGTTGCCGGAAAACGCAGGCTACGACGCATTCCATATGGTTGTCGGCGTACGCTGGTGAGCCCAAACTGGCGGACCTCTTTGAAGAAAGGCGGACCTTCCGTCTGAATGACTACGTTGTCCCTCTGTACCAGAACGCCCACGATAGTTGAAGTTTCGAAGCGACCCCAACGATCAGAACCCCGTGAACGAACCATGGCACGTCGCCCCAGATGATTAGCACTGGTAGCAGAGAGAAGAACAGGGCCATCGCGAGTCGCCCGAAGGGCAAATGCGGAACGTCGAATCGCGGGTCGCGAACACGAATCATGGTCATGTAGATCTCTAGCGAAACGAGAATCGGCAGGTAAGGTAACCAGTAGCTTTGCACGAAGCCCGGTATCAACATCCAAAGCCACAGTAACGTCGCAATACTGAGGATCAGGTCTGCTATTCCATCAAGATCGACGTCGTTCCCTGGTGGTACGGCGCGGCGCGCAAATACTCCGTCGAACAGGTCAGTCAGTGCTGCGACAATGTACAGACCCAATACCCACCACTTAAGGTCGTACCAGGCGAGGACAGTAATGGGCAAGACGCTGAAGATGCGCGCCCAGGTGAGCGAATCGGCGATCGTCCTGGCATCATTCTTGTTCATCGTCTTCTCGGGACAGCCGGTCCGAGAATAAAAAAAGGCGGTGGCAAAAGCCACCGCCAATCAGTACGAAACAAACAGCATAAGGGATTTTCAGTTTGTTACGTCAACCTCTTGCTTGATGATATGCACGCGCTCCATGCTGGCATGATCACCATGCGCATTATTCGCATCAATGAACGTTACTTCTCCCGTATGACCGGAAGACGACAACACGTCACGAATCTGTTGCTGTGTTGTCTCATCGAGTGAGTTACCGGTAATGACAGTGACACCGTTATCGGCATCGTCGCCATCGATTTTGACTACCTTGATCTTGTGAGCCATGTGAATGTTTTCGTCCACATTCACGAGTGTGTCGCCATGCCCCATCGTGAATCCATGCACGTCGCCGAAGTCACCCATATCAATCTTCCTGCCGTCGACTTCGAATTCGAATCCGTCCTCGGTACGCAGAACAAATGCGGTCTGACCAGATTCACTCGTAATCGTGCGTGACTCGCCAACCTGCATATCGTGCAGGTTGAATCCAGCATCCTGGCTGTCGAAACGGAAATGTTGCTCGCCGCTCTGATCGTCGTCGATCGCAACCTCGATTTGCGTGCGGTACTCTTCGCCCGCGAGCGCGGCGGCGCCGAGCATGAATGCAAAAAAGCTGACTACAAGGCTCTTGCCGGTCATTAAGTGTCCCCAATTCCAGTCTTATCAGTTCTTTGATGCGCTGACGCGCCGAATGGTTGCAAACTATTTGGAATAAGGGAGCCTGAAATGCCCCCTTGGCAGCAGATCAGGCCAGGAAGATGGAAAAAGCGGGGTTTTCGCTCTCTTCCCTGTACGTATAGCCCAGATCGGCGAGGTGGGCCTGGAGTTCGGCTGATTCGTCCTGCGGCACATCGATGCCTGCGAGAATCCGGCCGTAATCCGAGCCGTGATTGCGGTAATGGAACAGGCTGATGTTCCAGTCCGTCCCGATCGCATTCAGGAAATCGAGCAGCGCCCCGGGCCGTTCCGGAAACTCGAAGCGGAAAATACGCTCATTAGCAATACCGGGGGACCGGCCTCCGACCATGTGACGCGCGTGCAACTTCGCCAGCTCGTTGTCGCTCAGGTCTTCGACCCGGTAACCTGCATCCTGCAACTTGCCGACCAGCTCCTGCCGCTCTGTATTGCCGTGTCGCAATTCGACGCCGACAAAGATGTGGGCATTCGCGGCATCGCTGTAACGATAATTGAATTCGGTGACACCGCGGCGACCCAGTGCCTCGCAGAAGCGACGAAAACTCCCCGGTTCCTCGGGAATCTCCACGGCAAGCAGCATTTCCTTTTCTTCGCCTATGGCGGCGCGCTCGGCGACGTGACGCAGGCGGTCGAAATTGACATTGGCGCCGCTGCAGATCGCAATCAGGTTTTGGTTTTTGACGTTATTGTCGACAATGTACTTCTTGGCGCCAGCGACGGCGAGGCCGCCGGCCGGTTCGACGATCGACCGCGTGTCCTCGAAGATATCCTGGATGGCCGCACACATGTGATCTGTGTCGACCGTGATGATTTCGTCGACATGTACTTTGCACAGCCGAAATGTCTCGTCGCCAACCCGGCGGACGGCGACACCATCCGCGAAAATACCGACATGATCGAGCGTCACGGGTTTGCCGGCTTCGATGGAGTCCTTCATCGCTGATGAATCTTCAGGCTCCACACCGACGATGCGCACGTCCGGGTGCAATGACTTGATGTAGACGGCAATGCCGGCGATCAGACCGCCGCCGCCAACAGGTACGAAAATCGCGTCGACCTCGCCTTCTGCCTGGTCCATCAGCTCGACAGCGATCGTGCCCTGACCTGCAATGACGTCAGGATCATCGAAGGGGTGAATGAACACGAGGCCCTGTTCCTGTTCGAGTCTCCGGCCGTGCTCATAAGCATCATCGTAATTGTCGCCGTGCAGTACGACCTCGCCGCCCAGCGTACGTACGGCGTCGACCTTTATAGAAGGTGTCGTCACCGGCATGACGACAACTGCCCGGGTATTGCGCCGTTTTGCTGCAAGTGCCACGCCTTGCGCGTGATTTCCGGCCGAGCTACAAATCACGCCAGCGGCAAGTGCATCGTCGGGCAATGCCGCAATCTTGTTGTACGCGCCGCGCAGCTTGAATGAAAAGACCGGTTGCAGGTCCTCGCGCTTCAGCCAGATACGGTTGCCGAAACGTGCCGAGAGATTGCTGGCAAGTTCGAGCGGCGTCTCCTCCGCAACGTCATAGACTTGCGCGTTGGCGATGCGATCGAGGTAGTCAGTCTTGCTCATCGTGATTCCGTCAGGGCGAGCGCCGGTTATCGCATACGGGAGCGAGTCTCGCAAAAATTTGTGAAACGGCTGGAATCGCGACTCGCGGCGGGTGCCTTGGCGTGATTGCATGTACCGATGCCGGATCGCCATCGCTCGTCTCTTCCCAATGCAACGGATTCGTGCCGTGGGGCAACGCCGTTGTTTCGCAGGCAGGCGGCCGCATCACTGCGAAGGCGATGGTTCGGGCCGGTACAGCTCCTGACGCCGCCTTCGGCACCGGCAGCTATCGGCGTGGCGGCTGCCGCGGTCGCACTTCTGTCCCTGGCTGTGGTAACGGTCGAGATACCGGATCGCGTACGAGCCGTCGGCGTGTTGATTCCGGTCGACGGCCTGCTGAAAGTGCGGGCATCTCGCGCAGGGCGCATAGAGCGGTTGGCGGTCCGGAATGGAGATGCTGTTAGTAGGCACCAGGTACTGATGCGCATCTCCGGGAGTCAGAATGCGCCCGGGCGCGCGCCGGAGCTCGCCGCGCGCATTGCGTCGCTGCAGCGCGAACTCGGTCTGCTGAACGAGGAGTTGCAACGAGAGATCGATGCTGTCGGTGAGCGCGCGACGTTCAATCGCAAGCGCCTCGGCTTTACAAGAGAAAGAATTGCGGTAGCGCAGACCGAGCTGCGAACCCGTGAACGACATGCTGTGTTGTCCGAGGGACGGGCACAGCGGTTCCACCGCCTCGCCGACTCGCAGGCCGTTGCCGAGCACGTTGCTGACGAATTTGCGGCGACAGCATTGCAAGCAGCGGCAACCCGCGAGCTGGCGCACCAGCGTGTGCTCGACCTGCAAGACGAACATTTGGCGATCGAACAACAATTGGCGCACGACCGAACGCTCCCGGCGATTCTGCGCCACCGTGCCGCGATCAAGCGCGAAGCAATCGAACGACAGATCGCGGCCGGCGAATTGCTGTCCGCCGTGGAAATCACCGCGCCAGACACGGGTGTCATTTCCGGCGTTGTGGTGCGCGTCGGTGAGGAGGTCGTGGTCGGGAGTGTACTGATGACGCTGCACGATCCAGCCAGTCGACTCGAGGCACGCCTCTACCTCAGTCCCGATAACGCCGGCATGATCTCGGCGGGCCAGCGCGTGGAGCTGCAGTTGAAGGCTTATCCACACCAGCTGTACGGTACCCGGTCGGCGATTGTTCGCTCCGTGTCCGCGACGACGATTGCTGCCGACGAGATTGATGCGGGCCTGGTCTTCAGCGGGCCGGTCTTCGAGGTGCGCGCTGAACTTCAGGACAGTGCGGTCATGGTTAGCGGTCGCACCTGGTCGTTGCCGCCGGGGACATCATTCACGGCTGACCTGGTCCGTCGCCGCTGGCCGTTGTTTCGCTGGTTGTGGCGCGCTGTCTCCGGAGACATGTCGTACTCCTGACATGCGCGTGCCGCTGATTCTGCAATCGCAACGAACCGAATGCGGTCTGGCGGCGATAACGATGATTGCGAACTGCCACGGCCACGATCTGGACCTGGTGGCGATGCGCAGGCGCTTTGGAGCTACGGTGCCGAATCTGAACGCCATCCTGGCGATTGCGGGCAGGCTGGGGCTGATCTCCCGGCCCTTGCGACTCGATCTCAACGACTTGCCGAAACTGTTGCTACCGGCCATTTTGCACTGGGAATTCGATCACTTCGTCGTGGTGACACAAATTCGTCGCGGCCGCGTGGTGCTGCACGATCCGGCAGTGGGCCGCCGGGTAATCGACCGGAAGCAACTCGACAACGCATTTACGGGCGTTGCCGTAGAGTTTACGCGCGGGTCGGATTTCATGGCGGAAGCCGCGCGGGCAAAACCTTCGTTGCTCGGGCTGCTGAAGTCATTTCGCGGCCTCGGTCGTTACCTTGCCCTGATGTTGTCGCTGCTGGTTGTCACGCAGGTGCTGGCTCTCGTTCCGCCGGTCGCTACGCAGTTGCTGATCGACGAACTCGTACTCGGGCAGGACCGGCAGTGGCTCTACAGGGTCATTGCCGGCATCGCGCTCGTCATGTTGGCGACGCTTCTTATCGATACGATGCGGCGCCGGATCGGTCTGTTCACCGGCATGCGGCTGGCGACCGCCAGTACGGCGAAGGTCGTTCACCACCTGCTGCGTTTGCCGGCTGCGACGATCGAACGCCGCTCGGTCGGAGATCTCCTGTCGCGCATCGACTCACTGCGGCCCCTGCGCACGGTGCTGACCGAGACAATTCTGCATGCCATCGTGCAGGGCGTGGTGGTCTTGACGACCGTCACGTTAATGCTGGTTTACAGTCGGCCGCTGGCTGGCGTCGCCGTTCTTGCGCTCACGCTTGCCATACTGATACAGCTTGCAATACTGCCGCGTTCAAGGTCACTGAACCTCGAGGCACTGCTCGCAACGGCGAGATCCGGCAATTCACTGATCGACTCGTTGCGCGCTTACATGTCAGTCAACGCGCTCGGGCTGACGGGGCAGCGCCTGGCACACTGGCAGCATGGTTTCATCGCCGCCACGAATGCGCAGGCACGCGGCGGGCAGTTGAGTATCCTCGCTGGCGCCGCACAGGGCGCGACCAACGTCTTCGAATATGTGCTGTTCCTCGGTATCGGCATCGAGGGCGTGCTCACGAAGCAACTGACGCTCGGTGTGTTGTTCGCGTTCATGAGCCTGCGTGGAAGGCTCACGAGCGCAACCGTCGAATTCGTGGCGTCTGCCAGGCAGATTTACCTTGCTCGCTCGCACCTCGATCGTGTCGCTGAGGTTATTGCGGAAGAACCTGAGAGAGATTCAAGCCTGGCGACTCTGCATCAGCCACTGAGTGGCGCAATTGCGTGCAGGCAACTCGAGTTTCGCTACCCTGGCGGACCAGCACTCATTCGAGGCTTTGATGCCCACATCGATGCAGGCGAGTCGATCGTGATTCGCGGTCCTTCAGGCGTGGGCAAGTCGACGGTCCTGCGACTACTGACCGGTACGCTATGTGCTGATCGTGGATCTCTCAGCTACGACGGCATCGAGGCGGAGTTCTGGGATCGTGACGCGCTGCGCCGGCAATTCGGCATCGTATTGCAGTCCGACCGTCTGTTCGAGGGATCGATCGCGGATAACATCAGTTGCTTCGAGTCCACGCCCGATGTCGGCGGGATTCGGGAAGCGGCGCAGCTCGCCGTCATCTGGGATGACGTGCAGGCACTGCCAATGGGCCTGCATACGCCAGTTTGCGGTGCCAGCGGCGGGCTCTCCGGCGGGCAGGTGCAGCGCCTGCTACTGGCACGCGCTCTTTACCGGCGGCCCAGAGTGCTATTCCTGGACGAGGCGACGAGCCACCTCGACCATGCAACCGAGCGACGCGTCGTCGACAACCTGGGTTCTCTCGGCGTAACGTCGATCAGCGTCGCCCACCGGAGGAACGCCGTGGCGGCCGCGAGCCGGACAATTGACCTTGTAGCGCCGGTGAGCGTGGCAATTGACTCCTGAGCCTTTCATAATGCGCTGACCCGGTGCTTTCCAGGCGCCGTCCTGCGGAACCTGTCGGATTGAACAAACTGCTGATTACCAACGCGCGCCTTCTCAACGAAGGAGAGATTCGCGACACTGACGTTCTGATCGAGGGAGAACGGATCAGCAAGATTGCGCCCGGCATCACTGCAGGAGACGGTGTGGAAATCATAGATGCGAATGGCCGCATCCTGATGCCCGGCATGGTCGACGACCAGGTGCATTTTCGGGAGCCCGGCCTGACGAACAAGGGTGATCTCGCAACTGAGTCGGCGGCGGCAGCAGCAGGCGGCATCACGAGTTTCATGGATATGCCGAATGTCAATCCGCAAACGACAACGCGCCAGGCGCTAGCGGAAAAGTATGCGATGGCCGAACATCGGTGCACCGCAAACTACGGGTTCTATTTCGGTGCGACGAATCGCAACATCGAGGAGATCAAGGCGCTCGAGGTTGGTGAGGCCTGTGGTATCAAGGCGTTCATGGGGGCTTCGACCGGCGACATGCTGGTTGACGATCCGGCGGCGCTGGAACGAATCTTTGAAAGTGCGCCGGTCATCGTCGCTACGCATTGCGAACACTCGCCGACAATCTGGGACAACGAAGCGAAGGCGCGGTCCGAGTTTGGCGATAACGTGCCAATGACGGAGCATCCCAATATTCGCGCGGCGAGTGCCTGCCTGGCCTCGTCCAGTGTCGCAGTGGACCTCGCGCGGCGATTCGATGCCCTGTTGCACGTCCTGCACCTGACGACCGCCCTCGAAATGGCGCTGTTTTCCAAGGTGCCATTGGCAGAGAAACGCATTACGGCCGAGGTTTGCGCCCATCACTTGTGGTTCGACGAATCGCATTACGACCAACTGGGCACACGCATCAAGTGTAATCCGGCAATCAAGGCGGCAACCGATCGTGCAGCTCTCATCGAGGCGCTCAACGACGGCCGAATCGATGTCATAGCGACCGATCACGCGCCGCACACGTTAAGCGAGAAGAAACAGAGTTACTTCAAAGCTCCTGCAGGACTGCCACTTGTGCAACATGCATTGCAGGTTCTCTTTGATCTGGCCGCACGTGACGAGTTAACGCATGAACTCATTGTCGAGCGTGCCTGTCACGCGCCGGCAGACCTGTTCGGGGTACGTGAACGCGGCTACGTTCGTGAGGGCTGGTTCGCCGATCTGGTCATTGTCGACCCGGAGCGGCCGTACACGGTCGCCAAGTCCAACCTCCTGTGCAAGTGTCATTGGTCGCCGTTCGAGGGCCATGAATTTTCGTCGACGATCGATACAACGATCGTCAACGGCGAGATCGTTTACAAAGACGGCGAGTTGACCAAGAACATCCCCGGGCAACGCCTCGAATTTTCACGGGCCCGATAAGTTGCCGTGACGCGATTCGTCATCTGGAAAGTAGCCACCAAAATTGTTTACTTTCCGGGTGATCCCGCTATGCTAGCGCCCAATAGGGACCAGCCCGCTGGCCGGGAAGCGGGCACGGCAGCCGAATGAAGCCGACTGATACATCAAATCCCGACTACTTTCACAAAGTAGTCGATTGCCAATGGGCTTGTCCTGCCCATACGGACGTTCCCCTGTATATAAGACTGATCGCCCAGGGCCGCTTCAGCGACGCCTACATTGAAAATCGCAATTCGAACGTCTTCCCGGGAATTCTGGGCCGCGTCTGCGATCGTCCCTGTGAGCCGGCGTGCCGCCGCGGGCGAATTGATGAGAAACCCGTTGCCATCTGCAGATTGAAACGCGTCGCCGCCGATCATCGCGACGACATTTCGGACAGGCTTCCCAGGCCGCCGGAATCGAGCAACGGTAAGAAGGTTGCGCTGATAGGCTGCGGGTGCGCGTCGCTGACGGTCGCGAACGACCTGCGTCCGCTGGGCTACGAGGTGACGATTTTCGAGTCGCTGGATACGACCGGCGGACTGATGCGTACCAACATTCCGCGTTTCCGGCTACCTCCCAAGGTGCTCGACGAAGAGATCAGCTACATCACCGACATGGGTGTCGACCTGAAGCTCAACCACCCGATCGAGAGCATGAAGGAGTTGCTGGACAGCGGGCAGTTCGACGCCGTGTTCGTCGGCACCGGCGCGCCGCGCGGCAAGAACCTGGAAATTCCCGGACGTTACGACAGCGACCGTATTCATATCGGCATCGACTGGCTGGAGTCCGTCGCTTTCGAGCACATCAAAGAAGTCGGCAAGCACGTGCTGATCATCGGCGTCGGTAATACGGCGATGGACTGTTGTCGTACCTCGCTGCGACTAGGCGCGAGTGACGTCAAGGTCATGGCGCGTAAGCCGCGCGGGTTCTTCAAAGCCTCAGAGTGGGAACTCGAGGATGCCGAAGAAGAGAATGTCGAGATTCTCGTCAACCATTCACCCAAGGAATTCGTATTCGACGACGGCAAGCTCGTCGGAATGACATTCGAGCTGATGGAGTACGAGGTCAGCGAAGACGGCCGTATTGACCGCGGTACGGTCGTCGGCGAGACGACGATCCCGTGCGACGACGTCATTCTCGCGATCGGCCAGGACAACGCCTTCCCCTGGATCGAGCGCGACATAGGCATCGAGTTCGACGAGTGGGACTGCCCGGTCGTCGATGAGTCGACGATGATGTGCTCGCGGGAAGGCGTGTTCTTCGGGGGCGATTCGGCATTCGGTCCGAAGAACATCATCTGGGCTGTAGCCCATGGTCACGAGGCCGCTATCTCCATGCACAAGTATTGCCAGGGTGAGGACATCAACGATCGCATGCCCGCCGGCGTCAACCTGATCTCGCAGAAAATGGGTATGCACGAATGGAGTTACTCGAACGACTATGACCCGGCCGGTCGTCGCCTGATGGCGCACGTGGACCTGAAGGAGCGATTCAAGAATCTCGATGTTGAGGTCGAGTTGGGTTTCACGGTCGAGCAGACGATTCAGGAAGTCGAGCGCTGCCTCAATTGCGATATTCAGACGGTTTTCGCGGCCGATCTTTGCATCGAGTGCGATGCCTGTATCGACATCTGCCCGGTCGACTGCCTGACCATCGCAGCTAACGGTGACGAGGCAGATCTGCGCGAAAGACTGTCCGCACCGGCGGTAAATCCGGACCAGGCACTCTATGTCTCTGAGGAGCTACCGCAAACGTCGCGAGTCATGGTGAAGGATGAGGACATCTGTGTGCACTGTGGCCTTTGCGCGGAACGTTGTCCGACCGGGGCATGGGACATGCAGAAATCGCAGGTTCTGACTCCGTACGCGAAGGACGAGGCGTCTGACGCGCCGATGGGCGAGACCGGCAACAGCGCCGCCTGACGAGGAATACTACGTGGCAGGAATCAACGACGTCGTCATCAAGATCGGTACCGTAAACGGCACCGGCTCGGCGAGCGCCAACGGCTTGTTGCGCAAAGCCATTTTTCGCATGGGTATTCCGGTTGTCGGCAAAAATTACTTTCCGTCCAATATCCAGGGCTTGCCCACCTGGTACGAGATCCGCGTAACCAAGGACGGGTATCAGTGCCGATCCGACCGCGTGGATGTCATGGTTGCGATGAACGCCCAGACCTACGCTCAGGACATGGCTGCCGTGACGCCGGGTGGGTGGCTGGTCTATGACTCTACCTGGCCGCGCAACACCCTTGACCGCGACGACATCAACGTCATTGGTATTCCGCTGTCGAGAATGTGCAACGAACATTTCGATGGCGTTCGCACTCGCATCCTCATGAAGAATATCGCTTACGTTGGGGCGATTGCGGCGTTGCTGGACATCGACCTCGAGGTCATCAAGGGTCTCCTTGAAGAGACGTTTGCGGCGAAGGAACACCTGATCGCGTCGAACATGGACGCAATTCACCTCGGTTATAATTACGCCGTCGAGAATTTTTCGTGTCCTCTGCCACCCAAGGTCGAGAGGATGGACGCGACCGGCAAGCACGTCGTTATAGACGGCAACACTGCGTCCGGATTGGGATGCGTCTATGCCGGTGCCACAGTCGGTGCGTGGTACCCGATCACTCCGTCGACGTCTCTGATGGATGCCTTTCGAAGTTTCTGTGCGGAGTACCGCATCGACCCGGAAAGTGGCAAGCGAACATACGCGATTATTCAGGCTGAGGACGAACTCGCGGCAATCGGTATGGTGATGGGCGCAAGCTGGATGGGGGCGCGTGCGTTTACTCCGACCAGCGGCCCCGGTATCTCGCTGATGAGTGAGTTCATCGGCTTTGGTTACTATGCCGAGATTCCGGCCGTCATATTCAATGTGCAACGTACCGGACCTTCGACAGGTATGCCGACGCGGACGCAGCAGTCCGACATCCTGAGCTGCGCATACGCTTCGCACGGCGACACGAAGCACGTTCTGCTATTCCCGGCCGATCCTCACGAGTGTTTCACGATGTCGCCGCTGGCGTTCGACCTGGCTGATCGTCTACAGACACCGGTCATGGTGCTTTCCGACCTCGATATCGGCATGAACGACTGGATGGTTCCGGAGTTCGAATGGGACCCCAGCTACGTTCACGACCGCGGCAAGATTCTGTCGGCAGAGGATCTCGAGAAGATGGATGCGTTCTATCGGTATCTCGACGTAGACGGCGACGCCATACCCTACAGAACCCTGCCGGGTACGCATCCGAAGGGCTCCTATTTCACACGTGGATCCGGGCATACCAAACTGGGTGCGTATACCGAGAATGCAGCGGACTACCAGGACGTCGTCGACCGGTTGACCGAGAAGTGGGAGACAGCGCGCACACTCGTGCCCGAGCCGGAGATCGTGTATTCAAAATCAAACAAAGCGGCGCTCATCACTGTCGGTAGCGGAAACGGGGCTTGCAGGGAGGCACTTGACCGGCTCGACAAGCGCGACGTCGGGATGAATTACTGCCGCGTCAAGGCATTTCCGTTCAGCAAGTCAGTCAAGGAATTCATCGACAAGCATGATGTCGTTTATGTCGTCGAGCAGAATCGCGACGCACAGTTGCGTGCATTGCTGATCCTCGATCTCGAGGCGCGGCCGGACAAACTGGTGGCGCTGTTGCATTACAACGGTATGCCGATAACCGCCGGCTTCGTGGTTAACCGGGTACTCGAGGAAAAGTCGAAGGGGCGTGCTGCATGAGTTACATCACGAAACCCGGAGTTACGCACCCGAGCCTGCGTAAGAACAAGCTCGGACTCACGTCGCGAGACTATGAAGGTACGGTTTCTACACTGTGTGCAGGCTGCGGTCATGACTCCGTAACGGCAGCAATCATCAAGGCCGTATTCGAACTCAATATCGAGCCGCATATGCTCGCGAAGATGAGCGGCATCGGCTGTTCGTCCAAGACGCCTGCTTACTTTGTGCAGCAATCACACGGCTTCAATTCCGTGCACGGCCGCATGCCGTCGGTCACCACGGGTGCGAATACCGCCAACCGTGACCTGACGTACATCGGCGTGTCCGGTGACGGGGACTCGCTCTCTATCGGTGTCGGTCAGTTCGTGCACGCCATCCGGCGCAACGTGAACATGTGCTATGTCATTGAAAATAATGGTGTTTATGGATTGACCAAGGGTCAGTTCTCAGCGTCGGCGGATATCGGCAGCATGCCCAAGAAGGGACTGCCCAATCAGCAGGAACCCATAGATCCGGTCAGTACGGCCCTGAGCCTGGGTGCCACGTACATTGCGCGCAGTTTCTCGGGTGACAAGGCGCAACTCGTTCCGCTGCTCAAGGGCGCATTGCTGCACGACGGCTTCTCGCTGGTCGACATCATCAGTCCCTGCGTGACGTTCAATGACCATGACGGTTCCACGAAGAGCTACGCACACACGAGGCGGCGCGGTCACCATGTCGTCGAACTTGATTACATCATGCCGATGGAAGAGATAACGGCCGACTACGAGGAAGGCGCGGCAATGCCTGTCGAATTGCATGATGGCAGCAAGATCATGCTGTGCAAGATTGACAGCGAGTACGATCCGACGAGCCGCGCCAGGGCATTCAAGTATCTGCGGGATCACTTCAATGCCGGTGAGATCGTCACTGGCCTGCTGTACATAGACGACACGCGCAAGGAAATGCACGACTTGATGGGTAACGTCGATACGCCACTCGCGAACCTGCCAATGGAATCGCTGGTGCCCGCGAAAGGCGAGCTCGGAAAAATCCTGAAACGATACCGGTGAATCAAACCCGCCCCGATCAGCGATCGGGGCAGGTCAGCGGAATCAATCCCACAATCGCGTCCACCAGGGTTTCGGCCCGGTCGCAGGATCAGCGACCCTGGCGAACGTAATTTTTGCGCGGATGTCGTTGATATCCCAACCCGTGAGGCTGGCCAGCTGCTGGGCTTCGCGTTCTTGCCGCTCCCGGACCTGTTTGTAGTACGCGGTCGTATCGCAGCTTGACTCACCCGACCAGGGGTGGCGGACCACATAGCGCCCCTGGTAGTTCTGGCGGTCACCGGTTTCCTGGAACATGAGGTCTTCGGGGAAGTGCTCGCGGTCGTATCGCACATGCAGGCGGGTCACAAAGATATTTTGCGCTTGCGGCGGAGCGACGCGTTGGTTGTCGCCCGACTTACCGGTCCAGAAGACACCGAGGCTGCGCAGTTCCTGCGGAGACAGGGGGTCCGCCGCACACGGATCGCACCAGGCCATGTCCCAGGCATATTCGAGAAATACGCCGCGGTTGTTCTCGATTTCGGTCTGACGAGCAAACATGTCGCGATAAAAGTCCGCGAACTTCGCCTGTACAAACTCCGGTACGTCGGTGTCGCTCGGCAGTTTGACGGTGCGGTAGTTTGTCGTTTCGATGCGCCCACTACGGGTCAACGCGTAAATGTAGAGATCTTGTTGCGCTTTGGCATTCAGTGTTCCGAGTCGTATCGGCAACATAAACTTGTTGCTTTCGTAGGCAACTTGTAGCGGGCGCAGGTACGCGTAGCCGGCCTTCTTTTGTTCCTCGAGATTCACTTTTGCAACGAAGAACCGCATGTCCTGCTTCAGGTAACTGCTGACGACCTTGTCTGCGCCACGCGGAATCCGGTAGCCGTTATCGTTGAGCCAGCGGATTAAGCCGTCACTTTCCTTGGCAGAGAGAATAAGGATGTCGTATTCGCCGACCGTGTAACTTGCTTCGATGGTGACGCCTTGCGAACGAGCTCTTTCCTCCAGGTCGGGGTTCGCCGACGATTTTCCGGCGGCATCCTGCGACATCAATTCGGCGCGTTTGTACGCCATGCACGGGTCGGGGTCGAAGTATTCGACAAGCCGCGGTGACGTGTAAGCGTCGAGATGATCGATGACGGCTTTGTCCCCGACGTTGATCTGGCCGCGTTCGATAAAAGTCGGTACCGGAACGACGACGGCGAAGTCGTTGACATCGCCTTCGAAGTCATTCGCCATGGTGATTACGGTCCGGTCTCCATCGCGCACGAGCACGACTTGCGAGGCACGATTGAAAAGGCTCGTGTCGGCCTTCGCGACATAGAAGCCGCAGAAAGCCTGAGCGGTACTACCCAGTGTCATGGTCACCGCGGCAGCGATGACCGTTATCAGGATTCGCATCAATTTACTCCTTTGATCTGTTGCAGGGGGCCGGCAGAAGGCCGGTCCCAGCGATAGATACTTCCGTGAAAAACAAAGTCGATGACTGGAACCAGCGGCGCGGTCAGGACCAGAGCAATGATCGGGCCATGTGGTTGGTAGAAAATGAACTGGATCGTATAGGCGACGCTCGCGACGAGCATCGCGTAGAACACCCGTCCCACAGGCGTATCGGGCGTCGTCTTCGGGTCGGAAATCATGAAAAACGCGAATAACAGCAAGGCCCCGTTTTGCATCTGGTGTGCCGGGATCGTCAACGGGTCGCCGAGCCAGATTGCCCGCCCGAATAACAGCAGCGCGTATGCGCAGAGAAAGGCCATTGTCGTTTCCGCCCGCCGCGCTCGTGTCAGCACGACACATCCGAGACAGGCGAGGGCGAAGGCGCCGAGCGCGGCGTTGCCCCATTGCCCGGAGGAAATCCAGGCATGATCGCTGAGGACCATCAAGGTAACGATAGCGACGTTGGCCGGGTTGAAAACATGTTTGCCGCGAACGCGTACGAGGAACTTGCTGCCTATTGCTATGGCAGCGGCAATTGCAGCGATGACAACCAGGTCGGTGCGCAGCAATAACGTCAGGGACAAGGAGGTAATCAGCGGGCTCAACGGATCGTAGCGGGGTAACCGGGCCAACCGGGTGCCGAGGAATTGCACCGCAAGGGCTGTCGCGATGATTGCTACAGCATTTTCGAAACGCACGCCGAAGTCGAGCGCGATGACACCGTAGATCACGAGCGAACTCAGAACTGCGATCTGGTAATAGCGTGGATCCTGTAGTCGGGCTTTGATGTCCATGCCCGATACAAACGTGGCGACCCCGGAACCGGGGTTAGAAGACATCGGCTGTTACTGGTCTCGGTTGACCGTGAATTTTCGCCATGCCGCCTTCTCATCAGGCACGTTTTACTTAAATATCTGATAAATAACGAAAAACAATTGCTCCCTTTTGCATCCAATCTGCGCTCGAGAGCCATCTAAACGGTGAAGAGAACATTATTCAGCTACATTAGGTAAGGAGCCTGGAAATGGAAATAAATGAGTATTGGATTCCCGTGGTCATGTTCATCGGCCTGGCGGTTGTGTTGTCACTGTGGGTCTGGTTTCGGTTCAGGGGAAAGCGAGAAATGCAGATTACGCTTCGCTCAGCGATCGAGAAGGGTCAGGACCTGTCGCCCGAGCTGATCGAGAACCTCATCAACCCGCCCGTGTCACCGCAAAGAGATTTGCGCCGCGGCGTCATCGGCGTGGTGATTGCCATCGGCTTCGCACTGTTTGGTGTGATCCTGGGCGAAGAAGACGCGGTCAGGCCGTTGCTTGGCGTCGCGATGTTCCCATTCTCGATTGGCGTTGCATTTCTGCTGATGCATCATTTCGGCCGCTCTGATTAGGCCGTAATTGCGAGAGCCGGGAGGAGTGATCAACGATCAGGTACTTGTCGCACGCGTAGTAGCGAACCAGGATGCGGGCGCCTTCGGCGAATTGATCCAGCGCCACCAGTCGCAGGTTCGCAACTTCCTGCGCAAGCTGGCGCGCGACGAAGCCTACGCGGATGACCTGGCGCAGGACTGCTTCCTGCACGCCTGGGACAAGATTCACACCTACTGCGGAAGCGGAACGTTTATTGGTTGGGTATTGAAGATTGCTTACACAACTTTCCTGCAGTCGAAACGCAAGTCGAAACGCTACGACGAGATTATCGAGCAGGTTGGTCACGAGAAAGTGCGGGAGACCACGAGCCATGCAACATCTCCGGAGGATGTTCTGGATCTGGAGAAACTGCTGGCGGCATTGAATGAACAGGAGCGCGCAATTATGATCTTCTCGTACGCGTGCGGTCTTTCGCACCGGGAAATTTCGGAAGCAACGGAGTTACCCGCTGGTACGGTGAAGTCGATCATTCATCGCGCGAAGCAAAAGATCAGGACGCAGTTTGAAATCGAAAGTTATCAACATGGCTGACAAGACCTCAGACGCGCAGGATCGATTACTGGAATCGGTTTTTCATTCTGAACCAATTCCGGATGACGGATTCAGCGACAGGATTGTGTTCACGATTCGGCGCCGGATCTGGATCAATCGTCTCGCGCTACCTGTCGCGGCAATCATCGGCGCGGCGTTTGCCTTGAAACCGGCCTCACAACTCGTCATCGCGTTGCTGCCGTTACTTAATGTCGTGCCGGGTGACATGTTCAGTGCACCATTGCAGTTCTTGCCGCAGTTGCAAATGATTTTGCTCGGCGGCATGACGTTTGGCGCGGGCATAACGCTGTTCAAGGTATTTGAGGAAACTTAGGATTTTCCGGGTGTCCTGAAGTCGTACAGCGGTCGTTGTCACCCGCCGCGGCCTCGGCTACAGTCGGGCCATGACTCTTCGCGATCAGGTCGAAAAACTGCTGCCGAACTGGGAACGCTGGTATCCCAGCTTGTTCGACGCAGCCAGCGATCTCGGCCTGATTAAGGCGCGGGTCTGTGATCCCGGCTCATTGCTACTGACGAGGCGCCATCAGAAAGTCCGCCAGCAGGCGGAAGATGCGCATCGCGAGAAATGGGGCGGCAAGCCCAACGAATAAGAACCGCGCTTCCAAATGACATTCGACCTCGAGGCGATTCGTTCGCAATTCCCGGCGCTTTCTGTAATGGATGATGGCGTCGCACGCGTTTATTTCGACAATCCCGCGGGAACCCAGGTGCCGCAGAGTGTCGTGGAACGCATGTCGGATTGCATGCTCGGCGCCAGCGCGAATCTCGGCGGATATTTTCGTACCTCGGACCTGGCGGGCGAAATAGTCGCAAACGCGCAGGCCGCGATGGCGGACTTTCTCAATGCGCCATCGTCCGACGAGATCGTGTTCGGTCAGAACATGACGTCGCTGACGTTTCACTTGTCTCGTTCGATTGGCAGGCACTTCTCCGCCGGTGATGAGATCGTGCTGTCGCGCATGGATCACGACGCCAATGTCGAGCCCTGGGTGCTGATGGCACGCGATCACAGTCTGGTCGTTCGATGGCTGCCATTCGATACACAGACGTTCGAGATAGACCTGGCGAAACTCGATGACGTTCTCACCGACAGGGCGCGCCTGGTCTGCATCGGTGGCGCCAGCAACCTGACCGGAACCATCAACGATATTGAAAATATTTGCCGCAAGGCTCGCGACGCCGGAGCCTGGACGTTTG
>Ga0255052_10000086_pt1 | contig 64495 bp, 62 predicted proteins | sample JV7_2_21_MG_FD_188632 | JGI IMG/M metagenome (GOLD analysis project Ga0255052, IMG submission 188632) | Seawater microbial communities from Jervis Inlet, British Columbia, Canada - JV7_2_21 | ecosystem: Environmental > Aquatic > Marine > Inlet | place: Canada: British Columbia | collected...
CGAGTGCGGGATAAGGCAAAACCGACGAGGAAGCGGAGTGTATGTGGTAATACATGAGCAATTCGAGGAGGTTTTAACGCGAGCGCGTGCCGGCTGAGGATTTTTCAACAAGCTGCTAGGCATAGCTCAGGAAACTAACCGGCCGGCCGGATTCTCCCTGGCCGGCCTTTTTCGTACGCCAGAGCGAATGACAGGTCTTCTCGCGAGACGAATTACTGCGACAATTCGATAATGCTACGTATTGGTACAATTGAACTGGACTGTCCCGCAGTAATGGGGATCCTGAATGTCACCCCGGATTCGTTTTCGGATGGTGGGCGGTTTGTGGCACCGGATGCTGCAATTCGTCAGGCTGAGGTCATGGTGAGCGCGGGTGCGGCGATTATTGACGTCGGTGGTGAGTCAACCCGGCCCGGCGCCCGCAGCGTCAGCGAACAAGAAGAACTGGATAGAGTGGTGCCAGTCATCGAAGTGATATGTGGTGCACTTGACGTTCCTGTATCCATTGATACGAGCAAGCCAGGCGTGATGCGCGCCGCTGTCGCTGCGGGCGCGGCGATGATTAACGATGTGCGCGCTCTGCAGGGAGCAGATGCGTTGCAGGCCGCCGTGGACTTGCAACAACCCGTTTGCCTGATGCACATGCGCGGGCAGCCGCGTACGATGCAGGGCAACCCCGATTATGAGGATGTCGTAGCTGACGTCACACAGTTTCTGAGCACGCGCGTTGCACAATGCGGCGCAGCTGGCCTGGGGCAGGATTTGCTCATCGTCGATCCGGGTTTTGGATTCGGCAAGACGGCCGCGCATAATGTCAGGATACTCGCTGATTTGCAGCCACTGCTGGAACTTGGCTTGCCTGTATTGATCGGCGTATCGCGGAAATCGACACTGGGGGAAATCACGGGACGTGCAGTAGGTGAGCGTTTGGCGGCCAGCATCGCCGCTGCTGTGATGGCGGCGATGCAGGGTGTGCGTATAATTCGAGCGCACGATGTAGCTGAGACCGTGGACGCATTGCAAATTGTACGTAAGGTTATGGAGTCGGCAGAAAGTCAATGAAGAAACAACATTTTGGTACAGATGGGGTGCGTGGAAGAGTCGGTACTGAACCGATGACAGCCGACTTCGCGATACGCCTGGCTAGCGCAGTGGCACAGGTTCTCGTGCCCACGGGCGGCACGGTGCTGATTGGCAAGGACACCCGACTATCTGGTTATATGCTCGAGTCAGCCCTCGAGGCCGGATTCGTGGCGGCCGGCGCGGATGTCTTGTTGCTGGGGCCGCTTCCAACACCCGGTATCGCCCAGCTGACACAGCAATTTGAAGCAGATCTTGGTGTGGTCATCAGCGCGTCACACAATCCATATTTCGATAACGGAATTAAGTTCTTCGACCGCGACGGCTCCAAGCTGAGTGACGACATTGAGCTCGAAATTGAGTCTCAACTCAAGAAACCTGCGATCACGCTTGAATCCAGTGCGCTCGGCAAGGCCAAGCGAGTTGATAGTGCTCTTGTTCACTACCAGGAGTTCTGCGAGTCGACGTTCCCAGACGATTTGACCCTGGATGGCATCAAGGTTGTTTTTGATGGTGCAAATGGCGCGGGCTACAAGGTTGGGCCGCGCACACTTGGTCATCTGGGTGCCGACGTGATTCCGATTGGCTGCTCGCCGAATGGCCGCAACATCAACGATGGTTGCGGCTCGACGAATCCTGAGTTGTTGCAACTGACAGTACCGGCCGTGCATGCCGATGTCGGCGTGGCATTGGACGGAGACGGGGACCGGATCGCAATGGTCGACGAGGCGGGCCGCCCAATAGACGGTGACCAGCTGCTGTATATTCTCGCGACGGCACGGCAGCGCGAAGGGCGACTGATTGGCCCGGTAGTCGGCACGGTTATGAGTAATCTCGGTCTGGAAAATGCTCTAAAAGCGTGCAATATCGAATTTCGCCGCGCGAGTGTTGGCGACCGCTACGTCCTTGCAGCGCTGAAGCAAACGGGCGGGATCATTGGCGGTGAGACCTCCGGCCACATGATCGTGCTGGATCAGACGACGACCGGCGACGGTTTGGTGTGCGCATTGCAGATCCTTGCCATCATGAAGCAGACCGGCAAACCGTTGTCGGAGCTGGCGGCTGGTATGACCAGGTACCCTCAGACCATGCTCAATGTGCGTAGTGAAAGACGCATTGATCCGGATTCGTCGTCGGCGATCCGTGAAGCTGTGATCGCGGCAGAGCACGAGTTGGCGGAGAACGGCCGCGTGGTACTCAGGGCCTCAGGGACCGAGCCGGTTATCCGGGTCATGGTCGAGGGTGAGGACGGAGATCAGGTCGTAAGGCTGGCAAAGCACCTTGCAGCTGTAGTCGCAGAAGCGGCGACCTGATTCTGACAGAACACCTTTTGCGCGTTGATTTGGCCGGTTGGCCTCGGTATCCTTGCGCGCCCTTACTGAACCTCCTGGTGTAAATCGATGCGCGATTTCCTCGTTGCTGGCAACTGGAAAATGAATGGTGGCGCTGCGGTCATTGCAGAGTTGGTGGCCGGGATAACGGCCGGCGCGCCGGAGACGGATACCGTCAAGTTACTGGTATGTCCGCCATTTCCGTATCTGGCGGCCGTTGCCGCGGAGCTTGAGGACAGTTCGGTCCTGCTCGGGGCCCAGACTGTATCTGAGCACCCGCGGGGAGCCTACACTGGCGAGGTTGCGCCGGCCATGCTGCGAGAGTTTGGTTGCGAATACGTGATTGTGGGCCATTCAGAGCGCCGCGCTCTGTACGGAGAGTCCAGCCAGGTTGTTGCTGACAAATTTGCGGCGGCGCAAAATGGCGGCCTGAAACCGATACTCTGTGTCGGCGAGACGCTGGATGAACGAGAATCCGGGCTGACGAGGTCAGTGATACTTGAGCAGCTTGCTGCCGTACTTACCGCGGTTGGCATCAACGCTTTCGATACGGCGGTCATCGCATACGAGCCGGTCTGGGCGATTGGCACGGGTATGACAGCGAGCCCGGAACAGGCGCAGGAAGTTCATGCGCAGATCCGGGCAGTTTTGAAAGAGCAGAATCCTGCGGTCGCCGAAGCGATACAAATCCTGTACGGCGGCAGTGTGAAGGGTGACAATGCGACCGGTTTATTCTTAATGCCTGATATAGACGGCGGCCTGGTTGGTGGCGCGTCGCTCAAGGCGGGCGATTTTTTGGCTATCGCGGAAGCGGCAGCTCGTATTTGAGGTTTTGATGGATACAACTCAGAAAGCTGTGCTGATTGCACATACATTGATTGCATTGGGGATCATCACGTTGGTATTGCTGCAACGAGGCAAAGGTGCCGATGCCGGTGCCGCCTTCGGTGCGGGCGCATCTGGCACTGTCTTCGGTGCACGCGGATCATCGAGCTTTTTCTCACGCGCAACCGCGGTTTTGGCGACGGCATTTTTTATCAGCAGCCTGACACTGGCCTACATGAGCAGCCAGCGAACCATTGCGCCGACGAGCTTGATTGAAGAAGTGGAAGCCGTTGAGGCGCCGGTGAACAATACGCTGCCTGCCAACGATGAGATGCCATTGTCGGATATGCCCTCTCTGGAGCCGACAGATGATGCGGTGAACCTGCCTGCCGTCGAGCCGTCTTTGGAACAAGTTGAATTACCGACGCTTGATGAAGATGAACAATCAGGTGACCAGGAGCCGTAATCCAGTCACGCTCGTCTTCGCAACAGAATTTATTGCTCTGGTGGTGGAATTGGTAGACACGCTGTCTTGAGGGGGCAGTGGCGCAAGCCGTGCGAGTTCGAGTCTCGCCCAGAGCACCAGCCTTAACAGCAGAATCCTGCGGCTTTTTGGGCCAGGGTGTTTGCAGGCCTCGCCACGCTGATACACTATTGCTCTGATTCAGGGGTGCATACTCGCACCCGAAACCGGGCAATCATGTTACAAGAATATCTACCTGTTCTGATCTTCCTGGGCATTGCGACCGGCATTGGGCTGGCCCTGATGGTTCTTGGGTTTCTATTTGGCAGCGGTCGCAAAGACGCCGAGAAACTCTCTCCGTACGAGTGTGGATTTGAGCCATTTGATGACGCGCGTACCAGGTTTGACGTGCGCTACTATCTCGTCGCAATTTTGTTCATCATTTTCGACCTTGAAATTGCGTTTCTGTTTCCCTGGGCTGTATCTCTCGATGTTGTGGGACGGTTCGGGTTAGCTGCCATGGGGATATTCCTCGCCGTCCTGGTGGTGGGATTTATCTACGAATGGAGAAAAGGGGCATTGGAGTGGGATTAGGTACCGAAGCCGCTGCCACTGCGACGCGTACCGATGCCCGGGTGGCTGGTGAAAGTCTGCAGGAAAAGGGATTTGTCGTGGCCAGCGTGGACACGGTGATGAATTGGGCGAGAACCGGTTCGCTTTGGCCGATGACTTTTGGTCTGGCCTGCTGCGCGGTGGAAATGATGCACGCTGGTGCTTCCCGTTACGACCTGGACCGCTTCGGCATCATTTTCAGAGCGAGCCCGCGCCAATCTGATTGCATGATCGTGGCTGGCACGTTGACAAACAAGATGGCCCCGGCACTGAGAAAAGTCTACGACCAGATGCCGGAACCGCGCTGGGTGGTTTCCATGGGTTCGTGTGCAAATGGCGGCGGTTATTACCATTACTCCTATGCCGTGGTGCGCGGCTGTGACCGCATCGTTCCCGTCGACGTATACGTGCCGGGCTGTCCTCCTACGGCGGAAGCGCTGATCTACGGGTTGATCCAGCTGCAAAACAAGATTCGCCGCACGAGTACGATTGCCAGGTAAGAATTCGAGACATGAGAGAGACATGAGTGATCGTAACGAGACATTGGCGTCTCAGTTAGACGCATGCTTCGGCGAGCAGCTGATGCCGGTAGCGTCAACGTGCGGCGAACTCACGTATGAACTCGATAAGGATAACCTGACCACGGTTGCTACCTCACTTCGCGATGAGCCTGAATTTGGTTTCGAGATGCTCATGGACGTCTGCGGTGTTGATTACCTTGGCTACGGCGTTGATGAATGGACGACATCCGGTGCGACTGGGACCGGCTTCAGTCGCGGTGTCGATCGTCAGCCGGTGATCCTCGATGAGGCGGACGAGTTCGATCCGAAGCGTTTTGCTGTGATCTACCATTTGCTGTCGTTGCATCACAATGTGCGACTACGTCTGCGTGTATTTGCAGGCAGCAGCAATCCACCGGTCGTCAGTTCTGTTGTTGACATCTGGAATTCGGCGAACTGGTTCGAGCGAGAGATATTCGACCTCTTCGGCATATTGTTTGAGGGGCATCCGGATTTGCGCCGAATTCTCACAGACTACGGTTTTATCGGGCATCCGTTCCGCAAGGACTTCCCGCTTATCGGCAATGTGGAAGTCAGTTATGACGCCGAGAAAGGCCGTGTTGCATACCAGCCCGTGAGCATTGAACCCAGGACGCTCGTGCCGCGAGTGAATCGCAGTGACGATCGCTCCGTGGCGGATCTGAAGGACAGCGCCGATGGCTGAGATTCAAAGTTACACGATGAATTTCGGACCACAGCATCCGGCGGCGCACGGTGTGCTCAGGCTGGTGCTGGAGATGGAAGGCGAGGTCATCCAGAAAGCGGATCCGCATATCGGTCTGTTACATCGTGCGACGGAAAAGCTGGCTGAATCCAAGCCGTTCAATCAGAGCATTGGTTACATGGATCGACTCGATTACGTGTCGATGATGTGCAACGAGCACAGCTATGTATTGGCGATCGAGAAACTGCTTGGCATTACGCCGCCCGTTCGCGCGCAGTACATTCGCGTCATGTTTGATGAAATCACCAGGATTCTGAATCATCTGCTCTGGCTTGGTGGGCATGGGCTCGATATCGGCGCAATGACGATGTTTTTGTATTGCTTCCGTGAGCGTGAAGATCTCATGGATTGCTACGAGGCGGTTTCCGGGACGCGCATGCATGCGACGTACTACCGGCCTGGCGGCGTGTACCGTGATTTGCCGGATACGATGCCGAAGTATCAGGAGTCGAAATTCAGAAGCAAGAAGCAACTGGATCGCCTGAATGCGGCTCGTGAAGGTTCGCTGCTCGACTTTATTGAAGCATTCACGGACAAGTTTCCGGGCTGCGTTGATGAGTATGAGACGCTGCTGACAGACAATCGCATCTGGAAACAACGCACCGTCAACATAGCTGTCATATCGCCTGAACGGGCGATGCAGCTGGGGTTTTCCGGCCCGATGTTGCGTGGCTCTGGAATTGAATGGGACCTGCGCAAGAAACAACCTTACGAAGTGTACGAGCAGATGGACTTTGACATACCGGTTGGCACGAATGGTGACTGCTACGACCGATACCTGGTGCGCGTCGAAGAAATGCGACAGTCGAACCGCATTGTACGGCAATGTATCGATTGGCTGCGCAAGAATCCCGGCGCGGTGATGCTTGATGATCACAAGATCACGGCGCCCACACGTGTCGAGATGAAAGGCGATATGGAATCGCTCATCCATCACTTCAAATTATTTACCGAAGGATATTGTGTGCCTGAGGGCGAGGCGTACGCGGCTGTTGAGCATCCGAAGGGAGAGTTCGGCGTGTACCTGGTTTCGGACGGCGCCAACAAGCCATTTCGCCTCAAGATTCGCGCACCGGGTTTTGCACACCTTTCCGCGATGTCGGAGATGGTTGAGGGACACATGCTTGCTGACGTTGTAGCAGTTATGGGTACGCAGGACATTGTGTTTGGCGAGGTAGACCGATGAGCACGGCAGTCGTCCTTTCCGCTTCGGTAAAAGAAGAAATAGAGCAGTGGAAGGCCAGGTTTCCGGAAGGCCGCGAACGATCGGCAGTAATCAGCGCATTGCACGCAGTGCAGCACGAGAACGGCGGTTACCTGACTGCCGAACAAATGAATGCTGTCGCGGAGTATTTGAATCTGCCGGCGATTCAGGTTTACGAGGTCGCGACTTTTTATTCCATGTTTCAGACGAAGCCGGTAGGGCGACACAGCGTTGCAATTTGCACCAATGTCTCGTGCATGTTGCGGGGCGCCGATGACATAGTGGAGCATGTCGAGTCCAGGCTTGGTATTGCGGTGGGCGAAAGTACAGCCGACGGTCGCATCTATCTAAAGCGCGAAGAAGAGTGTCTCGCAGCTTGCTGCGGAGCACCTATGATGATGGTCGATCACAAGTATCACGAGAACCTGACATCCGAGCAGGTTGACGACATCCTGGACGGCCTCGACTAATGGAGCACGTCCAAAATCAGGTTTGCTTCAATACCTTAGGCTCGGAAGAGTCGTGGACATTGGCAGCCTATGAGAAGCACGACGGCTACCGGGCGTGGCGCGAAATTCTTGCAGGGAAGATGACACCGGATGAAGTGATCGACATTGTTAAAGCATCAGGACTGCGGGGCCGTGGCGGTGCCGGATTTCCAACCGGGCTCAAATGGAGCTTCATGCCACGAAGTGCGCCGGTGCAGAAATACCTCGTCTGCAACTCCGATGAAAGCGAGCCAGGTACCTGCCACGACCGCGACGTTTTGCGTTATAACCCGCATGCTGTAGTAGAGGGTATGGCGATCGCCGCCTACGCCATGGGCGCAACGGTCGCATACAACTACATACGCGGCGAGTTTATAGATGAACCGGTGCCGCGATTTGAAGCCGCAGTCAGGGAAGCCAACGCAGCCGGATTGCTGGGCAAGAACCTCAACGGTTCCGGCATCGATTTCGATCTGCATACGTTTGTCGGTGCAGGCGCCTACATATGCGGCGAGGAGACGGCATTGCTGGAGTCGCTTGAAGGCAAGCAAGGCAAACCGCGCTTCAAGCCACCGTTTCCGGCAAGTTTTGGCCTTTTTGGCAAACCAACGACCATCAACAACGCACAGACCCTGGCCAGCGTACCGGCGATAATACGCAATGGCGCTTTTTGGTTTGCCGAACTCGGCCCGGAAGGGTCCGGTGGAACCGCGCTATTCTCCGTCTCAGGTCATATCCAAAAGCCGGGCAATTATGAATTGCCGATGGGGATCCCGTTCAAAGACCTGCTTGATATTTGTGGCGGTGTGCGCGGCGGCCGGGAATTGAAGGCCGTCATTCCAGGCGGCACGTCAGTGCCGGTGTTGCCGGCTGCCAAGATCATTGATCGCACAATGGACTACAACTCGTTGCAACAGGCTGGCTCGTCATTTGGTACCGGTGCGGTCATCGTCATGGACGAGACCACCTGCATGGTGAAGGTCTTGCGTCGGATTTCTCGTTTTTACATGGCCGAATCGTGTGGTCAGTGCACTCCGTGCAGAGAGGGAACGGGTTGGCTATACCGGATGTTGACTCGTATTGTCGAGGGGCAGGGTCAGCCGGATGATCTGGATAAACTGCTCGATGTTGCAAACAAGATCGAGGGACACACGATTTGTGCGCTGGGCGCCGCCGCCGCGTGGCCGGTGCGAAGTTTCCTCAAACACTTTCGCCATGAGTTCGAATACATGATCAAGAATCACGGTCGGAGCATTGTTGCTCGCGACACGGACGTAGCGGCGTAGCGTGCAATGAGTGACGACATTGTAATGATCGAAGTAGACGGCAGTCCCGTCGAAGCGCGCAAAGGGCAGATGGTCATGGAAGTGACTGATCGGATCGGCGCGTACATCCCACGTTTTTGCTATCACGAAAAACTAAGCATCGCGGCCAATTGCCGCATGTGTCTTGTCGAAGTTGACAAGGCGCCGAAACCGCTGCCGGCATGCGCAACTCCGGTGGGCGAGGGAATGAAAATCTTCACGCGGTCGCCAAAGGCACTTGCTGCGCAAAAAGCGACTATGGAATTCTTGTTGATCAATCACCCGCTCGATTGCCCGATTTGCGATCAAGGGGGCGAGTGTGAACTGCAGGATCTGGCCGTTGGTTACGGCCGGAAGGTTTCGCGGTATTACGATGGCAAGCGCGTCGTGAGAGACAAGAACATCGGCCCGCTGGTTTCAACTGATATGACGCGGTGCATTCATTGCACCCGATGTGTCCGTTTTGGTGAGGAAATCACCGGTCGGCAGACGCTCGGCACGACAGAGCGTGGCGAAAACATGAAGATCGGCACCTTTATTGAACAGAGCGTCGATCACGAGTTGTCGGCAAATATTATTGACCTGTGTCCGGTTGGCGCGCTGAACAACAAGCCGTATCGATACAGTGCGCGAGCCTGGGAAATGGAGCAACGTGCGACCGTGTCACCGCACGATTGTGTGGGCTCAAATTTGTACGCTCATGTGCTCCGCGGTACGGTCAAGCGAATAGTGCCCAAGCCAAATGAAGGCATTAACGAGACCTGGCTTGCGGACCGCGATCGGTTTGGCTACGAAGGTATGTACAGTCGAGACCGTTTGTTGAAACCACAGTTAAAAGTCAACGGTGAGTGGCGGGAAGTAGATTGGGACGAGGCGCTGTCCCAGGCGGCTGAGGCGCTCAAGCAAGCGGATGCCCGAAAAATCGGCATACTTGCAGCGCCGAGCGTGACGGTGGAGGAAGCACATCTGCTGGCCCGCATCGCCGAACACCTCGACACAGCCAATATTGATCATCGAATATACCAGCGGGATTTCTCCGATCAGGACAATGACCCGATTTTTCCGTGGCTTGGTTGCGACATTGCAGAACTTGAGAAACAGAACGCGATTTTCGTCGTCGGTTCGAATATTCGCAGCGAGGCTCCGATCCTTGCCCACCAATTACGCAAGGCGGCATTAGCCGGTTGCGGCATCAGTTTTGCGAGTGGTGACAAGCACGAGTACTTTTTCGATGTCGTGTCGCAACTTTCGGGAACCGGTCTGGTAGATCTGCTCCTGGGCGTAGTTGTCGCGGCTGCAGGAGCAAAGTCAATACCAGCGAATGTGGCCGAACTTTGCCAGGGCGTTGTCGCCAGTGATGAGCAGAGCGCGATTGCGGCGTCGTTGCAAGACGCCGATAACGGCTTCGTATTGTTAGGCAATATTGCAACGGCACATGTGGCCCAGAGCACTGTAAGGGCTTTGGTGGCGTGTATCGCCGATCTCACCGGGGTCGGCCTGGGCAATTTGTCCTCAGGCCCGAACGCCGCGGGAGCACATTTGGCAGGGTTGTTACCGCACCGTGGTCAGGGCGGAAAAGCCCGTGATTGCGCTGGTCTCAACGCCGCTTCGATGCTCGACGAGGATCTCGACTCCGTCTTGCTCGTGAATATCGAGCCAGACGCAGACCTGTTCTCGACTGAAGATGCGGTGGCGAAGCTGGCGCAGCAGAGATATGTGATTGCGTTGACACCTTTCGGTTCAAAAACGCTTAGAGAGACGGCGGACCTGTTGCTACCGATCGGGACTTTTGCTGAGACTTCCGGTACCTACATCAATATTGTAGGCACCTGGCAGAGTTTTTCCGGAGTTGCCAATCCGGTTGGCGATTCTCGCCCGGCATGGAAAGTCCTGCGCGTGGTTGGCAATTTGCTCGATGCTCCGGATTTTGACTTTGTTACCAGTGAAGAGGTTCTTGCCGAGTTCAAAGAGCAACTCGGTGACGTTAGCCCGGATAATCGTTACACGAATTCCAGGAAACTCGCCAGGCCCAACGGAGCTGATGCTCGGCCAGAAGAGATCGACAGGCCGATCTACTCCGTCGATGGCCTGGTTCGCCGGGCAACCGCGCTGCAACTCACCGACGTGGCACGCCGGACTGCGGACGAGGGGATCGCCGGATGAGTGGTCTGGTCAATTTTGTCACGAACACCTGGAACGCTCTACCAGCGTTGCTGCAGTACCTGACTGTCGTGACGTGGAAAATTCTCATCGTCATGATCGGCGTGATCCTGATTGTCGCGTTTTCGACCTATTTTGAGCGCAAGGTGATTGGCAGCATGCAGGCACGTGTCGGCCCGAATCGTGTCGGTCCGCTGGGCCTGGGCCAGCCGTTTGCCGATGTTATCAAGCTGTTGATCAAAGAGGTCATCGTTCCGGCAAAATCAAACCGTTTCCTTTTTGTTATTGCGCCGCTGTTAACGCTGATCCCGGCGCTCGCGGTCTGGGCCGTTATTCCGCTTAATGACTGGTATGTCATTGCCGATATCAACGCCGGTTTGCTGTATGTCCTGGCCCTGGCGTCTACTGGCGTCTATGGTGTCATCCTTGCCGGTTGGGCTAGTAATTCCAGGTATGCATTCCTTGGTGCGATGCGTACGGGGGCGCAGATCGTCGCGTACGAAATAGCGATGGGATTTGCGCTGGTAGGTGTGTTGATGGCCGCAGGCAGCCTGAACCTGGGTGACATTGTGCGGGCACAAAGCGGTGGTTTCAGCAACTGGTTTCTGCTGCCGTTGCTGCCGCTGTTCTTTGTCTACTGGATTGCCGGTTTGGCGGAAACAAATCGTGCACCGTTTGACGTAGCTGAAGGCGAGTCGGAGATCGTTGCGGGTTTTCATGTGGAGTATTCGGGCGTTGCATTCGCGCTGTTCTTTCTCGCCGAATACGCCAACATGGTGCTGATATCATCGTTGACCGCGATTTTCTTTCTCGGCGGCTGGGCTTCGCCATTTGAAGGTTTGACGTTTCTCTCGTCTCTTGCCGATGTTCCGATACTGGGTTTGATGGTGGTTGGGGGTTTCCACTGGCTGTTTATCAAGATGGCATTTTTCATGTACACATTCTTCTGGCTGCGCGCGACCTTCCCGCGGTATCGCTACGATCAAATCATGCGTTTGGGATGGAAAGTGTTCATTCCGATCACAATCATCTGGATCGTTGTGGAAGGCGCCATGGCCTGGATGCAGATCGGGCCCTGGTCCGGGCTGACGAGTTAACGACAGGCATATCTGACGAATGAAACAGGTCATCAGTTACATCAAGACTTTTGCCTTGTGGGAGCTCTTCAAAGGACTCTCGATCACGCAGCGCAATTTTTTCAGGCGCAGCGTTACGCTCGAGTACCCTGACGAAAAAACGCAACAGTCGCCGCGTTTTCGAGGATTACACGCGTTGCGGCGGTATCCGAACGGGGAGGAGCGCTGTATTGCGTGCAAGTTGTGTGAGGCGGTTTGCCCGGCATTGGCAATAACGATCGAATCGGAGGTCAGTGAAGATGGCACGCGACGCACGAGCAGGTATGACATAGACCTTTTCAAGTGCATTTACTGCGGTTTCTGCGAAGAAGCCTGCCCTGTGGATGCGATTGTCGAGACGCGAATTCATGAGTACCACATGGAAACGCCCGGCGAGAACATCATGACCAAGGACAAGTTGCTCGCGATCGGTGACAAGTACGAAGCAATGATTGCCGCCGACAAGGCGAGTGACGCTCCCTATCGGTAACACCAAATATGCTATTTCACGCCATACTATTTTATACCTTTTCGGCTGTTTTGATCGGTGCCGCACTCGGTGTTGTGTTCGCCCGCAATCCGGTACACGCAGTCATGTTTCTTGTGTTGGCGTTTTTCAACAGCGCAGTGTTGTGGCTACTTGCCGAGGCGGAGTTTCTGGCGATCGTGCTGGTGCTGGTCTACGTCGGCGCCGTCATGGTCTTGTTCCTGTTTGTCGTGATGATGCTCGATATCAAGGTCGAAGTTGTGCGCAAGGGCTGGTCGCGTTACGCATCGCTCGGAATCGGCGTCGCGTTACTGATGGCGGCAGAGTTGGTTCAATTGATCTGGTTTCGCGGTCGGTCGGGAGAGTTATCTGGTTCGTTTGCGGCGAATGCCGAGGGCTATAACAACACCAAAGCCCTGGGGTCAGTGTTGTACACCGAGCACGTTTACGCCTTCGAAATTGCAGCGGCGATCCTGTTGCTTGCCATCGTAGCGGCGATAACGCTGACGTTGCGCAAGCGGCCCGGGCTTAAGGTCCAGGACATTGCCGCGCAGGTTGCGGTGCGAAGCGAAGATCGAATCCGCGTGGTCAAGATGAAGTCGGAGACCAGGTCATGATCGGTCTCCAGCACTATCTGACGCTATCGGCCATCCTGTTTGTGTTGAGTATCGCGGGGATAGTCGTCAACAGACGGAACCTGATTGTCATGCTGATGTGCATCGAATTGATGCTGCTTGCCGTGAACTTCAATTTCATTGCGTTTTCGCGCCATCTTGGTGATGAAACCGGACAGGTGTTCGTGTTTTTCATTCTTACCGTTGCCGCCGCCGAGGCTGCTATCGGTCTCGCTATTCTTGTTGTGCTGTTCCGTAATCGCCGTTCGATCAACGTGCAGGAACTGAATACGATGAAAGGTTAGTGTGAATGCTTAACTACTACCTGATCATTGCGTTGGCACCGCTTGCCGCTGCCGTGGTTACTGGTTTGTTCGGCAGACAGATCGGGCGCGTTGCCGCTCACTGGATAACGAGCCTCGCGGTCGGACTGTCCTGCGCATTGTCCTTTCTGGTACTCAAACATCTGTATATGGATGGTGGTGTGGCGGAGAATGTCAGCGTTTATACGTGGGCCGTTACCGACGGCCTGCGCATGGAAGTCGGGTTCCTTGTAGACCGGCTGACCGCCCTGATGATGGTTGTCGTGACGTTTGTGTCCCTCATGGTGCACGTCTACACCATTGGCTATATGCACGACGATCCCGGTTACCAGCGTTTCTTCAGTTATATCTCACTGTTTACGTTTGCGATGCTGATGCTGGTCATGGCGAATAATTTCCTGCAACTGTTTTTCGGCTGGGAAGCAGTCGGACTGGTCTCATATCTGTTGATTGGCTTCTGGTTCAAGCGTGAGTCGGCGATTTTCGCAAACCTGAAAGCGTTTCTCGTCAATCGTGTTGGAGACTTCGGATTTATTCTCGGTATTGCGGGCGTGGTGATGTTCACAGGGTCGCTGGACTATGCCGAGGTCTTCGCGCGCGCGGAGTCAGTAGCGACGCATGACATTGAGTTGATTGCTGGCGTGCCGTGGAACGCCATGACGGTCATCTGCATTCTGTTGTTCATCGGAGCGATGGGCAAGTCGGCACAAGCACCGCTGCATGTGTGGCTCCCGGACTCGATGGAGGGCCCGACACCGATTTCCGCGCTGATTCACGCGGCGACGATGGTCACCGCTGGCATTTTTATGGTGGCTCGCATGTCGCCACTGTTCGAGCTTTCGGAAACCGCGCTGGCGGTCATAATAGTCATCGGTGCGATCACGGCGTTTTTCACGGGCTTGCTGGGCATCGTACAAAACGACATCAAACGCGTGGTCGCTTACTCGACGTTGTCGCAACTGGGCTATATGACGGTCGCTCTCGGCGCCTCGGCATACAGCGCTGCGATATTTCACCTGATGACCCATGCCTTTTTCAAGGCGCTGCTGTTTCTCGCCGCCGGCTCCGTGATACTCGCGATGCACCATGAGCAGGACATTCGCAAAATGGGCGGCTTGCGCAAATACCTTCCAATTACCTACTGGACAGCGATGGTCGGGGCGCTGGCATTGATCGGCTTTCCGGGTAGTAGTGGATTCTTCTCCAAGGACCTGCTGATCGAAGCGGTTAAGGAGTCTCACTGGAGCGGGCAGGGCGCGGTCTACTGGATCGCTTACCTGAGCGTCCTGTTGGGCGTGTTCGTGACAGCATTGTATTCATTTCGCATGTTCTTCCTCGTGTTCCATGGCGAGGAACGAATGGATAACGAGACAAAATCACACCTGCGTGAGTCGCCCTGGGTCGTTACGGTGCCGATGATAATGTTGGCGATTCCGGCGGCGCTTATCGGCTGGTTTACAGCCGGAGACGTGTTGTTTGAAAATTATTTCGGCAGTTCGATTGTAGTTAGCCCCGGCCACGACGTGCTGGCGCAGCTTGGCGGGAGTTTCCACGGTAGCCTGGCGCTCCTGGTTCACGCCCCGCGTTCGCCGGTCTTCTGGCTTGCCGCGGCCGGGACGTTCACCGCATGGTTCTTGTACCTGAAGCGCCCGGATATTCCGGCGAAGATCAGGGACCGGGCGTCCGGTCTGTACGACTTGCTGGATCGCAAGTACTACTTCGACGATTTGTATATCAAGGGGTTTGCAGCAGGCGGCCGGTCTGCGGGCAAATTCCTCTGGGAAAAAGGTGATCAACTTGTGATTGACGGTGTTCTGGTTAACGGCACAGCCACTGCTATCGGCAAATTGGCCGGTGTCATGCGCCAGCTTCAGACCGGGTATCTGTACACGTATGCCTTTGCCATGGTCATCGGGCTGACGCTGTTGCTCGGCTGGCTGATCTGGCTCCGGTAATGGCTCACCAGGGATGAACATGATTTTATCGCAGCACCTGTTGAGTACGCTGATCTGGCTGCCGATCTGCGGCGGCCTGTTGCTGCTTGTTATCGGCGATGATGGCGATGCCGGGTCTTCGAAGGCGGGATTGATGCGCATGTCAGCCCTGGTCTTGTCGCTGCTGGCGTTGCTGCTTAGTGTTGTTTTGTATCTCGGCTTTGATAACGCATCACTGCAAATGCAGTTCGTTGAGAGGGCCGCCTGGATTGCGTCACTTGAGGTCTATTACTACCTCGGCGTGGATGGCATTTCGGCACCGCTGATACTGCTGACAACTTTGATAATGCCGCTGGTTGTGATCGCGGCGTGGCATACGATCAAAGCTCGCCCGGCCCAGTATTTCGCTGCCTTCCTGATATTGGAAGGACTGATGATCGGCGTCTTCTCGGCGCTGGACGGCCTGCTGTTTTACGTGTTCTGGGAAGCCATGTTGGTGCCGATGTTCCTGATCATCGGCATCTGGGGTGGTGAACGGCGCATCTACGCAACGCTGAAGTTTTTCCTGTACACGTTCCTTGGTTCGATCCTGATGCTGGTTGCATTTATTTATCTGTATGGACTGACGGGCAGCTTTGACCTGTTCGGCTTTATGAATGTCCCGCTTGGCATGACGGAGCAGAAATTCATCTTTATCGCGTTCCTGCTTGCGTTTGCCGTGAAAGTGCCGATGTGGCCAGTGCACACGTGGCTGCCGGACGCCCACGTCGAGGCACCCACCGGCGGTTCAGTCATCCTTGCTGCCATCATGCTGAAGATGGGTGGCTATGGATTTCTGCGCCTGGCTTTGCCGATTGTTCCGGATGGCAGCGAGTACTTTGCGCCGTTGATGATTGCCCTGTCACTGATCGCAATCGTCTATATCGGTTTTGTAGCGCTCATGCAGCAGGACATGAAGAAGCTGATCGCGTACTCCTCGATTGCACACATGGGTTTTGTCACGCTCGGGTTTTTCCTGCTGTGGTCGATCAGTGATGGGCAGGGTGTAGTACTTGGAATGGTCGGTGGCATGGTCCAGATGGTGTCGCACGGGCTGATTTCCGCCGCGCTGTTTTTGTGCGTTGGTGTTTTGTACGACCGGGTGCACAGTCGACAGATAGCAGACTATGGCGGTGTTGCAAATACCATGCCCAGGTTCGCGGCGCTCATGGTGTTGTTTGCAATGGCCAATGCCGGTTTGCCCGGTACCTCCGGATTCGTTGGGGAGTTCATGGTGATCATCGCGAGTTTCAAAGCCAGTTTCTGGTTTGCGTTTCTCGCCGGCAGCACATTGATTCTCGGCGCGGCATACACACTGTGGATGGTCAAGCGCGTTATTTATGGCGAGGTTGCAAATGACAACGTTGCCACCTTGCAAGACTTGAATTCGCGCGAGTTTATCGTGCTCGGTGTTCTCGCCGTCGCCGTGCTGCTGATTGGATTATGGCCTGCGCCTCTGGTTGACATGATGAACGTTACAATCGAACAACTGGTGCAACAAATCGGGCAGTCCAAGCTCGGGCAGGGATTGCCATGAACCTGACGGATTTTGTAACAGCGGCTCCCGAGATCGTACTGCTGGGTTTGATCTGTGTCGTGCTCATCGCCGACCTGTTCATTGACGATGAGCACCGCATGCTGACCTTCTGGCTGGCGATTGCAGCGCTCTTCATCACGGCCTGCACGATCATCGCCACGGCACCGGCAGGGCGAATCGAGATTTTCGATGGCAGCTATGTCAGCGATTCGCTATCGCAAATCCTGAAAATCTCGGTAACCGTTTTCGTGACGATGGCCTTCTTGTATGCACGGGATTACCTGCGAGCGAACGATTTGCATAAAGGCGAGTACTACGTTCTTGGCTTGTTCGGCTTGCTCGGCATGATGATCATGACTTCGGCCAACAGTTTGTTGATCATGTATCTCGGCCTCGAGACACTGGCTTTGTCCTTGTATGCGCTGGTTGCCATCGACCGCAACAACGCCACGGCCGCAGAGTCCGCCATGAAATACTTCGTGCTCGGCTCGATTGCCTCCGGTGCCCTGTTGTACGGCATATCCTGGATCTACGGCGTCACCGGCAGCCTGGAATTTGGCCAGATTGCTCAGGCGATAACGGCCGATCCAGAGCTGAACAACGTGTCCCTTTGGATCGGCCTTGCTTTTCTGATTGTCGGCATCGGCTTCAAGTTTGGGGCCGTCCCGTTTCACATGTGGTTGCCGGATGTCTATCAGGGTGCCAGGTCGCCAGTAACTCTTTACATCGCGTCGGCACCGAAACTTGCGGCGCTGGCATTAATCCTGCGAATTCTCGTTGATGGGTTGGGTGGCCTGCACAGTGTGTGGGCGGACATGGTCATGGTCATCGCGGTGTTGTCATTGTTGGTCGGCAATATCGTTGCCATCGCACAGACCAATATCAAGCGCATGCTGGGTTATGCGACCATCGCGCAGGTTGGTTTTATTTTGCTCGCGGTCTTTTGTGGCACAGATAAAGGCAACGCTGCTGCGTTGTTTTATACGCTCACCTACGTGGTGGCGGCCGCCGGGGCCTTCGGTATCGTCATATTGCTATGCCGGCGCGGTTACGAAGCAGAGAACCTTGCCGATTTCAAAGGTCTCAATGCACGCAGTCCGTGGTTCGCCCTGATGATGCTGTTCGTAATGTTCAGCATGGCGGGCGTTCCGCCATTCATTGGCTTCTTCGGCAAACTCAATGTCATCGATGCTGTGTTGAGCGCAGGCTTCCCCGGCCTGGCAATCCTGATGGTGTTGGCGACCGTCGTGGGTGCTTATTACTACCTGCGCGTCATCTGGTACATGTATTTCGAAGAGGCCACGGACCAGGCCGTGTTGCAATCGAGTGCCGACACGCGTTTTGTGCTCAGTTTGAATGCACTCGCCCTGCTGGCGCTGGGCATCGTCCCCGGCTGGCTGTGGGCGCTTTGCCTGGAAATTATGGGCTGACCGCAGACCCCTCTGAGGCCCTTGTCTGCTGCGAGCCACGCAAAAGGCGGCTTTTCTGCTTGTCACAGCCGGGGCTTGTTTGTATAGTCCCGCTCCTGCCGATGCGGGGTGGAGCAGTCTGGCAGCTCGTCGGGCTCATAACCCGAAGGTCGCAGGTTCAAATCCTGCCCCCGCTACCACTCAGTTCTACACTTGCTCCGACGGCTCTCTTGATTAGGGCCGCGGGGCGAGTGTGGTATTGAGCCCAAAGACTCCCGTCCTTACCTGGACACATCTGAATCGGCCCCAACAAGTCCCTCAATATGACGCGCGCTTTTGCGGCGGCTCTGGGATCGTTGTCCAAACCCTGTTCAATCTGCTGCCGGTACGCTCGTGCGGCCTTAGGCAACATCGTCAGGATCTTTGCGGAATGGCGAGCCGCGGGTTGGGCATCCAATAAGTCGCGGCGCTTTCTTTGGGCAGCTTCAATAGCCAACTGCAATTCGTCCGGCTCCAGATCTGGGTCTCCAGTCGTGAGTCGGTCTTGGAGCCTCTCAATACGCTTGTCGAGATTTCGAATCTCTTCCGGCGTAGACCTTTCGGCAAGTTCTTGAGCTCGCTTCGCGAAGCGCTTTTCAATCTCTCTTGCCATCTGATCGACTCGGCCGGGCGACAATAACTCCTGGCGAATCGGATCCAGGATCGCTTTCTCAACGTGATCCCGACGAACGCGGATTTTGTTACTACAAGCGCCGCCGACACTACCGGAACACTGATAGGACGTCTTGCTCGTGAGGATGTAGTTCGCGCCGCACTCGTCGCACTTGAGTAGGCCGGATAGCAGGTACTTCACCTTTCCGCCGCGTTTGAGCCTCCCGTCAGGATTCGAAACGTCTTGGGAACGCTTCTGTACTTTCTCGAATACTTCATCCGATACGATGCGTAATGACTCATCGCGATATTCTAGCCACTCTGATCGCGGTCGAGAGCGGCGTATTCGTTTGCCAGTATCGGGATCTTTGATCCACTCTGACGTATTCCAGCGCGTTAGCCCGGTATATCTGACGTTTTTCAAGATGACCCTGATTCCTGAACCCATCCAGCCACGGCAACGCCGCTTTTCGCGCTTCCAGCTTGACCCAGGTGAGGGCACTCGACGTTCGTTCAAACCTATGGCAATACACTTGTGCGTGACACCTTCGGCGTACCGCAGGAATATTTCTCTTACTATGGAAGCCTGCTCCTCGATAATCACATACTGCCGCTGACTGTCTGGATCATCTCGATTCACGGGTTCGCTTCCGTAGCCGTAGCATTTACCGCCGGCTGATCGATGAGCTTTAGCTCTGCTCTCAAGCGCCCCGTGAGTTCGGTCCTTGATCATGTCCCGGAAAGCCTCACCCATGATTCCAGAGAGCCCCGCCTGGAGTTTGTGACCCTTGCGGTTGGAGTCATAACCATCCTGAACTCCGACAACACGAACACCTCGAGCGATAAGACGGTCAATCGTTTTCGAAAGGTCGCCGTTGGAACGGGACAATCGCGACAAGTCTGTTACCAAGACAATGTCGAAGCGACGTGCGAATGCCGCCTCAAGCAGGGAGAGGGCGCTTGGACGGTTTCCGAGAGCAGCTCCCGAGATCCCCTCATCCGCGAACTGCTCAGTGATTCTGATCTGGTTCTTCTCGGCATACTCGGTACAGGCGCGTACTTGATCGACTATCGAAGACTCGTTTTGACGATCAGTTGAGTACCTAGAATAGATTGCGGCCTTCATAGCTCGACCTCGAAATTCTCCATTTCAACGTCGTATTTCTTCAGCAGATCATCGACGGCTTCGCGTAGATAGACTGCCGCGGGTACACGGGTCTCCTTACTTAGTTTCTTCAGGGCCAAATGTACCTCCGGGTCAATGTAGAGACTCGTAAGAATGCGTTTTCCTTTCATTGTAGGCATTGAAAGATATACCGGGTAATAGTAACGTATATAAAATATTGCACGTGGTTCAACGATAAATCAAGTTATGGCAAAGAAAGTAAAGTACCCGGGCGTGCTTGGGAGGCGCAGCGATGATGTGGCTCCATCGCCACCGCCCCACACTGTACTCGGAGAACCGACCCAGGAATCCGTAGTCGAGCATGAGAAAGACAGAGCCGAATGGGTCCAACGCCAAGTTCTTCGCGAGTTCGACGGCATGGCAAGGTTGCTGGAGCACTACCAAATTGACGCATCTGAAGATCGCTTCCTCCACCTTGCATTGGCACTGGCACGGGATCACGTGCCATACAACATGGCTCCTGCTCGGGGGCGAGGGCGTCCTAAAACGACACAGCAATTCATGCCCATCGTCGACGCCTTGGCTGGACAAATGAAATCTGCCGGACAACCTCAAAGTGTGGTGTTTGAGCAATTTGCACAGATCCTCGGTGTGGAAGTAGAGACACTGACTCGAGAAGTAAAACGTTTCCGGTCGGAAAAACGGAGTGGGGAAAAAGAAATCTAATTTCCCCACTGGGTAGAGCGCTTAGACGTTGCTCTAATGGCTTCTTCAAGAGGAGACCGCCATGCAGCAATTGCTCACCCTTGGGTCCTTGGCCCAAAAGACTGGCATAAGTAAGCCGACACTTAGGCTCTACGCTGACAGTGGGCTCATCCCATGTTCGGTCGACTCTGTCGGCCGCCGTCTTTTTCTCTCAAGTACAGCCGAAATTGCACTGCGTGTCCGCGATGAGCGGACGCGAACGTCTCACGTCGCGTGAACTTCGATCCCTCATTGCTCGATGCACTTGCGAAAGTTTTCGCGGAAGCGTTGATAAGCAGTCTTGATTCAGCTGCTGCGATTGAACATACGGTGAGCGAGGAAAGTGTCCGGCTGAGTGGATGTGCACGGCCCAATGAGTATCGGAGTCGAACGAGAAATCGGAGGTCAGGCGAATAATGTACACAAGTGCCTATGGCCGTTTGTCCCATGACCCTGTTCGACACGAGACCGTAGGATATGGGTGCTTATGCTTCTGTTACTTGATGGTTCAGTTGCCGGATCGTTCAGGTGAACCGAGTTGGTACGGGATGCATTTAGTGGCGTTCGGGGACGTTGCCAAATCACTGGCTAATTACCAAGAGGATGATTATGTGATCGTCTCAGGCCCAATTGTGCCGTACCGATCTCTTCGGGACGAAGAGGTGCAGGGTTTTGATGTTGGCATGCTCATCGACTCGATTAGAGCACGTGATGGTGAGTCTCGAGCCACATTTCTTGACGTCTCAACGCCCGACTCAGGTCTGGACGATGAATTGCATGACATTGACAGAAGCCTGGATGCGACGCCCTTCGATGACGACTTCCCAAACTGATACCGAGATCGAGAAACAGACGCTCAGTGAAGATGAACTGGCACTTAGTTTCGCCAACCGTCACACCAATCTTCGATGGGTCCAAGAATGGGGTAGATGGTTTCTATGGGATGGCCGTGTCTGGATTCAAGACAAGACACTGCACGTTTGGGACACCGTTCGAGAATTCTTGCGTGGGGCGAGCCTCGTGCACAAGAAACCAAACGAGCTCAAGAAGGCCTCGACCGTTACCTCCGTTGAAAAAATGTCTCGATCCGACCGCAGGTATGCGGCGACAACAGAACAGTGGGATAGAGAAGCGATGTTACTCAATTGTCCAAATGGTGTCCTCAACCTGGCGAGTGGCGAAATCGAGCCCGCGGATCCGAGTCTATATATGACCAAGATCGCTGGTGCCGAGATTCAGGGGGGCGAGTGCCCACGCTGGAAGACATTTCTCAAAGACATAACAAGAGGTGATCGAGAGCTGGCAGAGTTCCTTCGGCGTGTAATTGGCTATTGCCTGACAGGAGATACGCGTGAACACGCACTGTTTTTCCTGTACGGAAACGGTGCGAATGGCAAGTCGACATTCTTGAATGTTGTGACTCGAATCCTAGGCGACTACGCGATTGATGCGCCGATGGAGACGTTCACGGTATCTAGTTCCGACCGCCATCCAACAGAACTCGCAATGCTTCGAGGTGCTCGTTTGGTCACCGCTGTAGAGACTGAGGAAGGCAGGCGATGGGCCGAATCACGGATAAAGCAATTAACCGGCGGCGACCGAGTTACCGCAAGATTCATGCGGCAGGATTTCTTCACCTACCGGCCACAATTCAAGCTGCTGATTGCCGGAAATCACCGTCCAAGGCTGAATTCAGTAGATGAAGCGATGCGGCGTCGATTTCATCTGATTCCGTTCGAGGCCAATTTCACCGGTAAGGCCTGTATCAAGAACATGGAAGAACTACTGCTTGAAGAGGGCCCTGACATTCTTCGCTGGGCAGTGGATGGATGCGCGTACTGGCAGACCGATGGTCTCAGCCCTCCAGCAATAGTCAGGGAGGCGACGGAACACTACTTTGCCAATCAGGACGTAATGGGCGAGTGGCTAAGCGAGCGCTGTGAAATGGGGCCTGAATTTTGGGAAACGCCAACCCGACTATTTCAGTCCTGGCGAGCCTACTCAAAGGAGGCTGAGATCCCCGTTGGGACAAGAGCGAGTTTCAACGACAGGATGGAAACATCGGGATTTCGGAAGTTACGGGAGAGGCAGCGAGGGAGGTATTGGTCAGGAATTAAGCTCAATGCCGAATTTGAGCCGCGTTGTTTGGATTACACGGACAGTGGGGCGTGACAATTGTGACGATCGGAACTCTTTTACACGTATGCGCCTGCGCTCGTATACGCCGATATGAGAATCAATTGTCTCAATTGTCACGGGATGGCACCGATTCAGAGTCAAGAAAACCAGGGGGTATCAATATGAGTCAACGGAGGGTAGGGGTATGGCGCGCCATGCTTGGCGCCAGTTGCGTTGCACTCGGAATGCGTCAGCTGGTCTCAATGTGCAATAAGTTCCATAACCTAATGAAAATAAAGGAAATAATGGATTCTGGGCATATCGGGGTCCCGATTTGTTCTTGTCGACTCTCGAAAACTACGGCATGGCAACTCTGGGCAAGGTATCGCTGTGGCCCGCGGTAGATCAGTGCGGCTTCTTGGGGAGATCCCAGAGAAATACACACCGGATTTCATGGAGCGCCTGGATCGGCGGACTGTGTTGGGAAAAGCGGTATCTCAGCGCTTTGCGACTGTTACCGCGGATTGCGGCGGAATCGAAGGACTCGCCCACGCGAAAATCGGTCTCATCAGACGTTTCTTGTGGATGGAGTGCGTCATCGAGAGTATCGAGTTACAGCTTGCCGCTGGTGAACAGATCGATATCGGCACCTATACCCAACTGACAAACACTTGGCTTGGCCTTGCCCGTACCCTGGGACTGGAGCGGAAATCGCGTCCGGTGCGACGGCTCCACGAACATCTGGCAGAAGCCTCATGAAGTCATTCTACGATGCGATGCTCGATCCAGAATTGTTCGGAAAGACTTTCGCCGGTCCAACCTTTGAGAATTGGCGAACGGTCGCCAAGATTATTGATGGTCTACCGTTGACCGAATCAGAATTGGCCCTATTCCGACAATTCACTGGCCGCACCGAGCCGGCCACAGAGCCGTTCGACGAGGCATACCTGATCAAGCCCAGGCGAGCTGGCGGGACACTATTTGGGGCTGCTTGCGGTCTCCATGCGGCTCTGACGGATCATCGAGCCCTTCTGGGACCTGGCGAAGTGGCAACTACCGCCCTGATTGCCTCAGATCGACGTCAAGCTAGGCAGTTGATGAACTACGTGCAAGGGCTGGTCGAGGAATCTCCGATCATTTCCGCGGAGCTGGTGAGAATGAACACAGAGATGGTCGAGTTCGCTCACCGGTCGGTCATAGAAGTTCACACTGGCTCTTTTCGGAGTACTCGAGGCTATTCGTTTGCCTGTGTTCTGTTGGATGAGCTCGCCTTCTATCGGGACGACACAAGTGCGGTTCCCGATGTAGAGCTAGTCCGTGCTGTCAGGCCGGGCCTGACAAACCTGAATGGCCGACTGCTCGCATTCAGTTCCCCTCATGCCCGCCGCGGCCACTTGTGGAACATGTATCGGACGCACTATGGCAATCCGTCCCCGGTGTTGGTGATTCAGGCCGGTGGACCCGTTCTAAATCCGACGATTAATGCCGAGGTTATCCAACGGGCGCGTGATGAGGATCCAATCGCGGCTCGATCTGAGTGGGACGCGGAATTCAGACCCGATATCGCTGCATTTCTGGACGATGAGCTGATAGACCGAGCAATCGTTCCCGGTCGCCGCGAGCTACCAGCCGCCGGCCACGGCTACTTCGCCTTCGTGGATCCATCGGGTGGTCGGCACGACGCTATGGTCCTCTGTATAGCTCATCGAGAAGGTGAGCGGGTTATCCAGGACTTAATCTCGTATGAGAAACCGCCGTTTGTGCCCGATGATGTAGTCAGTAGTTTCTGCGAGTCACTCGCAAGATTTGGGTTGTCATCAGTGACCGGTGATCGGTACGCGGCTGAATGGGTATCGGCGTCTTTCGCGCAACATGGCATCAGTTACCACGCTGTGACCAAAGACAAGTCGGCGCTCTATGTCGAGTCGCTGCCGCTATTCACCACGAATAGGGTCGATCTATTGGATTTTCCAAAGCTTGCGACTGAGCTCCGGTTACTCGAACGCCGCTCTCGGCCCGGCGGTAGGGGGGATCTCGTCGATCATCCACCGCGCGGCACGGACGATGTCACGAACGCGACGTGCGGGGCCTTGTGGATGGCAGTTTCAGAAACTGCGGAGGATTCGCAGGTATTTCCGAGCGCATGGATCCAGCAAGCTCAGGCGAGGTGGCAACCAACTCCACAGCACTATGCACCGGTTTGCTCAATGGGAATCTCCAGGACCCAAAATCAAACTCTTGTGGCAATTCGTCGCGACGGCTGGTTTGCAGAGATGATCGCAAGTGGAGTCACGGACGCGCCTAATGTTGCTGGATTCGTGGTGAGCAATCGCCGCGACAATGCGGTCGTCGTGGTCGGTGTTGAATCGGGTAACGGAGTAGATATATGCGGACACCTCAAAACGAACGGTGTTGAGGTAAAAGGATTCCGCGGTCAGGTCGAATCGAGAAAGCGCACGGCCGAGAAACAGCTGCCTTACAAAGATCTTCTTTCGGAGCTTTGCTGGCGCTTTCGAGAGGCCCTGAATCCTGATCAAATGGGCGCTTCACCAATTCAGTTACCGGTGGATCCTGAGTTGGTCGCTGATTTGACTGCGTTTGTATTCGAGGTGACAAGCCGCGGTATCGAGGTTCGACAGCTTAGATCGGCTCCCAGAGCTGAGGCGGTACTTCTGGCATTTGCTTACGGTCCGACAGCCAAGACACATTTGAGCGAGTGGCGCCCGGATCAGCGGAGTGGCCTTATCGAGCCAAACAAGAAGATCAGCGTAAATTTTGGGCGCCGCGAGGCTCATTTCAGAAGGCGAAATCGCAGATAGCGATCCGGTTCTTTCTGAAGCGGTAGCGCAAGGACGAGCGCCAATGCAAATGGGGAGCAGAACACTCTAATGCCGGTTGATCAAGGACCTGAGCGGTGCGCAATGCAGCGCGATCCCAGATAGATGTATCAAAAGGGATTAACATGAATCGGTTGTACGGCGCGAGTTTGACCTTCTGAGAGGCTCCACAATGTACGATCTCAGCTACCCCTATGCTCGAATCACCCTAAAATTAAGCCAGATTAATCAATATGTGAACTGTGTCTTGCATTTTGCACGAAACCGGCAATAATTGCCGGTATGGGCCGGGAGTCACACAACGTCGTAACGCTGCCGCTGACTAAGGAGCGCTTAACGGACATCGCTAGAGAGATCGGTAAAGACTCGGAGCGGTGGCCGGTAATTATTCCATACGGCGAAGACCAAAATTGGCAGCAATCTGTTAATCGACGCCAGATCGAGCTGTGCCTGAGGGAAGGTTACGTTGTAGAAAAACGTGTAACAGCCGACAAGCATGGGTATTGGCGTTTTAATTTGGTGAGAGTGTGCTCAGGTATGCATGTACAAATTGAGGTTGCCTTGGAACCGGACGGGCCTGAACGTAAATTGATAGTCATCGGAGTAAAGGGTGACAGGATTGAGGGATGAATAAGGAGAGTGTCATGAACGAGAACACGGACTCGTACCATTACACGGATAGTGGTTTAGACAATGTGATTTTGCGGAATGGTTTCAATTGGGTTGAAACGCCATTCGGCGATGCTGTGTCTATTGAAAACATGAGAGGCCTGCACGAATGTATTGCGCATTGCCTCGTCAACAAACCAGATGCATTGAGTGGCAAGGAATTTCGTTATCTTCGATCTGAACTTGATCTTTCTCAAGAAACCATCGGTTTGATTGTTGGTCGTGGCGAACGCCGCGTCAGGGGTTGGGAAACAGAAGATAAGTCAGTGCCAGAGCCGGCTAATACGATGATTCGTTTTATTTACAGAGAACGCACGAATCCAAGTACGACGTACGAGCAGTTCTCGTTAGCGGTTGCCGAACTGCAGAAGGCCGACAAGGCTCTGTTTGAAATTCGACTGCAGGCCACGGATTTGGGCTGGGAAACCGACGACTGTAAGGTCGCATAACTCGGAGAATAGCTGAGTTTCATGGGAAGCCGATTTGCCGCAGCTATCCTATGGTTGCGGCTTGTCCTTTTGGCCGATATACGCGCCTACTAAGCCAGCGACCAAAACCGCGACATAAAACTGGCCAAATACGGCCTGCATATAGGCCAGCGCCCTTGCCGTCGCGGAAATCGGCAACAAATCACCGTATCCAAGCGTTGTCATTGTCACGAAGCTAAAATACAGCCATTCGCTGTCCCAGCCACGGTCTGTCCAGGTCTCAATCCCGGCAAAAGATCCCGGTGCGGCGAATTCGAGTACTGAGTATGAGAGTGCCCAGATGACTCCAAACAACAGATAGACGCAGACCGCGCCAACCAGGCGATTAATGCTAATGGCCGTTCCGAACACGACCTCTCTAATCGTATGAGTGATGGCTACGAGCAGAAACCCGATCAGCGAAAGCAGCGACCCGTATTGAAAGACATCTGATCGGAAACGAGTTGCCGCTATGCTCAGAATCACTCCAGCGACGACCAACACCATTCCCGCAGTGAAGAGCCGACCAGCTCCCTGCAAGCTACGTACTCCAATGATGAGGACAGTAGAGAAGAGAATTGCTCTGATAACCGGTGCAGAACCGATGACGAAATCATCGGCCAACGGAATGGCTATCAGGAAAACCAGTAGCGCAATCAGCAGGTAGGAAAAGTTCGTTCGTTCCACGCTGTACCTCATCGATGTCGTGTCAGACTCGATAATGTTAGAGTTCAATGGCTGAACGATAACAAAAAAACCGGCAATTGGGAGATTCACCAATGCATCATCACCAACTACTCATATTGTTTGCACTCCTGATTTTTGCTTTTGGTCTCATATCGAAATTTGCCGAGCGCAATTCGGTCACGGGACCGATGGTGTTTATGACGATTGGCATCCTGGGCAGCTCAGTGGCGCTCGGATTTTTGCATGTAACACCCGATATGGCCCCCGTGAAGCTGGTCGCGGAACTTGCACTAACACTGGTGTTGTTCATCGACGCGACGATGATCAATCGAAGCGTGTTTTCAAGCGAGTCGCGGCGCATACCGATGCGTTTGCTGCTGATAGGATTGCCGCTGACGATGTTGTTCGGCACGCTGGCCGGCGTTTGGCTGTTTGAAGGTGTCAGTATTTGGGCCATTGTATTGATGGCTCTGATTCTCTCTCCCACCGACGCAGCCCTCGGACAGGCGGTGGTAAAGAGCGAGGGCGTCCCGGCCGACATACGACAGTCGATCAGCGTCGAGAGCGGCCTGAACGACGGTATCGCATTGCCGCCAATTCTGATCGCCATGGCACTGTTGGGTGCGGAAGCGGGTGACCACGAGGGCGCGTGGCTCGGGTTCGTTATCAAACAGGTGACGCTGGGACCCATCGTGGGACTGGCTGTTGGCTGGTTCGGCGGCAAGCTGATGCAGAAGACGTCTGATATGGGGTGGACAGAAGAGACCTTTCAGCGACTGTCAGCCTTGCCAATCGCAATCCTGGCATTCGTGTTTGCCGAAAGTGTGGAAGGCAATGGTTTCATCGCGGCATTCGTGGCGGGCCTTGGATTAACGGCCGCTATAACCTCGACACATGTCCGACATCAGGTCCAGGAATTTGGCGAGACCGAGGGCATGCAGTTGATACTCGTTGTGTTCCTGATTTTCGGCCTCGCGATGGTGCCCGCTGCGATGCCTCATTGGGGTGTGAGAGAGGTTATCTACGCGCTCTTGAGCCTCACCGTGCTGCGAATGGTGCCTGTCGCGATATCGTTAACAGGAATGGGTCTCGATCGATCAACGGTTGCATTCGTCGGCTGGTTCGGCCCACGCGGCATTGCGTCAGTGCTTTATCTGCTTATGGCGGTTGCAGCGATAGGGATTGAGGGTCACGAGCGAATCATGTCGGTTATCGTGCTGACCATCATGATCAGCGTGTACGCGCACGGCATAACGGCCACACCGTTCAGCCGGCGTTATGGTCAGAGCAGGCCGTCGCGGGACAAATAGCGCGTAATTGTTTTTGCCTCGTTATTGATCGCAGACATGTCGCCGAATCGATCTTGATTGGTGACGATTTTCGTCTGGGTCTGAATCGCCCATACGGGTTCAAGACTTGCTACAGAATAGACTTGTGATGCCATCGTGACGACGTTTGTGAGCTCTGCAAACGTTGGCTGGATGTACTCGGTAAGCTCAACGTTCCAAACGTTGTAGTAGCCAGTAGCTGTGATGTTGTAAGTTGATTTGGGACGTCGAGTCTTGTCCTTCGCCGATGTTGTTGCAGCACTGATAAGCTGCGTAACGAGGACGGAGTCCAAGTCGTTATCGCTCACCATCTTGATGAAGGTCTCCCGGATGACGGGGGTCTTGGAATTCATCAAAGATGTACTCGCGACGGCCCTGACACCGCGAGCCTCGAGTTCTTTGACGATCGCGCCTTCAAGATAGCGGCGGACATCAAATGACTTGAATAATGAAATCACTAATACGCTGTCGTAAGGGGCGTCCGCGGAATCAGACAATTCCTGCACGCGCGTAACTGTCGAGCCCGCGCAAGCGCCTAGCGTCAGGAGGACACCAAGGATAAGTATTCTTTTGGTCAAGGGATTTCCTTCGGTAAGCTGTTGATGGAGCTGCCTGTCTGTCGGATTGCGACAATAGCGTCACGCACCTGGTTTAGTATGTCTCTGGTATCCTCCGGTCCCAGGCGGCTGACGGCGCCTTCTTCGACCGAGAACAGCGCCATCAAGTGTTGGCGCAGCTTGCGGAATGCTTCAGGATTCTTGCGTCTACACACACTCTCGTCGTTCTTCAAAATGCGCTCCGCTAGTCCCGGCTTGCCAAGTTCGATATCGCAGGCGATGGCCAGCTTCGATAATTCGTGGGCAAGACCGTCAATTTGTCGACCCCAGTAGGTGTGTTTGAATTCGGCCAAGATCTGGTGCTAGTCCTAGTGATCCAGATAAAGATAATTCTGCCAGCTCGACATCCGTAGCAGAATCTTGCGCATGATGGCGACGTGGTGCCAATGATCCGAGTACACGGCCACTTGCGCGCGTGAACCTGTTGGCAGGTTGTATTCGCTCATGTCGTCGGTGACCTCGATCACAACGGGTACGCGGCCAATCCGCTGAAACGTCTCAGTACCTATCAGGTTGCCGCTTGACTGAAGCTGGCCCTCGGCCATGCTCGGCAATACACTCACGACCTCTCCATAGAAAACCCGACCGGGAATGCTCGGGTAAACGATTTCGGCTTCGTATCCGGCTTTGAGCCGCAGCGCTGAGTTTTGTCTAAATGCGGCAATCATTGGCGCTTGTTCGTCATGCACAAAGGTCATTACCGGTCGAAGCGGTAAACTGGCTGCCATCATTCCAGGGCGCAGAATGAGTTGTGTGACATAGCCGGCGGTTGGGGCTCGAACTACGGTGCGCTCAAGGTCATAACGAGCCTTCTCCAGATCTGCCTGAAAACGCGCGACGTCGGGGTTCTCGCCGTCGATGCCGGATTCAAACGCAATTTGTGCACGTTCAAAGTCCGCTTGTGCGCGCACTAACGCGGCTTCGTCCGCAAGGTAGGCTTGCCGGCGGTTGTCCAACTCATTGGCGCTTATTGCGCCACGATCGAAGATCGCATTATAGCGTTCGAATACGCCCTGAGTGCTATCCCGATTTGCGCTTACTTCGACAACACGAGCACGCGCCGCGGCGACAGCCTGTTCGAGTTCCTTCACACCGTCACGGGTACCGGCCAACAAGGCCTGTTTCTGACGAACAACGGCCTCGTAGGGCTTCGGGTCGACGCGAAAAAGTACCGTGCCTTTCTCAACAATCGTGTTGGGTTCGATTTCAACACTGGTAACGATACCGCTTACCGCGGGTACGATCGGAGTGGTTACGAAGTACTCGCGCGCCATATTTGAATAGGGGTGGTTGTAGTTCATAAGCAGAACGAGCGCGCCGATCAGAATGACGCCACCGAGAGCGGCTGTCGGTACGGACCACTTATTGAGGGGAATTTTGAAGACTTTGAAAACCACAACACAAATGGCCGTATAAGTCAGAATCAGGAGTAGGTCCATGTCTATTCTACCTCGGCCGGTTCAAGTGCGGCCAAACGCGCCTCAATAGTCGCGAGTCGATCTGCCAGCCCGTCGCCACCTTCCGAAGTATCGATTCCCCAGCCACGGTCCTCGTGATACATCATTGCCCATATCCAGAGGAACGGCCAAATCGTATGCAACGTGAAGAGACTGACCCAGCCAGCAACGTGTAGCACGTCCTGGTGAGGGTGGTTGCGCTTCACAGCGATTTCGTAGGGAATGTCGTGAATGACAATGATGCCGTAAAACAAGACCAGCACAACGAGGATTAGTAGAACTAAAGCGACGTATTCAAGCACTTCAAACTCCTTGAGTGAGCTGCGTAGTCTACCGAAACAAGTGTCTTTTCGCTGGAATATTATGCGCCGGCCCGAGGAGGCAGGCGTTATAATGCCGGGGTCAATTTGATCGCTTGGGTGCAAGAAATGAAAACTAGAAATAACCTTAAGAAAGCTTCTCAATGCCTTGTTATTATTTGTATTATTTCTTTCAACACATTGGCAATGGCAGAGCACCATGAATTCGAGACCGCAGATGACTTGCGGGCCAAGAACGTATTGCCGTCTGACTTGTTAAAGGGCGAATCCCACAAAGTACAAAAGGTCGTAAGAAGTGACGGCTATTTAAATTATTACCGCATTGAATCCGAGTTTGGCGAGTTCGATGCGACGAGTACGGCGATGCTCAGGATTCGAGTCGGAGAGATCAATGCACTTGCCGAGCTGAATGATCTTTCGAAAACGGAAGTGTTTATCAAAGCCGCGGCAGATGCGGGCATAGGACAATTGAAGGTGCTAACGGAATTCGCAATGCACCCGATTGACACCGTCGTGGGAATTCCCAGCGGCATTGGTCGAATGTTCAAACGTTACAAGCGACAGGCTGGCGATGCGGTCGATGCGACGAAAGAATTTGTTGCGATTGACAAGGATGACAGCGCCGATACCGAGGAAGACGAAGATGGCGTCGATGAGTCCAATACGGATAAAGTGGTTGGCCTGACAGAGGGTTTTCTTGGCGTCTCAAAGGCGCAAAGGGCGTGGGCGCAAAAACTTGGCACTGATCCGTATTCCACCAATGAAGTATTGCAAGCTGCCATCAAAGAAGTGGCCTGGGCCGAACGGCTGGGTAGATTCGGTATGGGGTTTGCCGGCGTGCCGGAGATTCCCGGCGCCGACATCATCGGTGAGGTCAACGAGGCCGTCTGGAGTAAGGACCCGTACGAGCTGCAGGACTTGAATCGAAAGCGGCTTGTGGAGACCGGCGCTGAGGAGGCGCTCATTGAGAAGTATCTCGAGAATCCGAATATGAGTCCGTCGCAGCAAACGCTGCTGACAGCCGCAATTGCAGAGATTGAGGGCGCAATTGGCCGAGAGGGTGTCTTGCGCCAAGCGTTGAATTCGAAGACTGAGGCAGAAGCCAATTTCTTGATCAAGACGGTGACGATGCTCGCCTGGTACCACCTTAACCAGAAGCCGATCACTGAAGTCCTCACCTACGCCGCAGTACCAGTGGGTATGACGGAGGACGGTACTTCCGCGTTTCTATTCGCCGTCGATCATGTCTATTGGACCGAGACAATAGCCAACGCCACCAGCCAGCATGTCGAGCAAACCCAGGCAGGAAAATCCGGCGCGGCAGAGGTCTGGCTTCTCGGCACAGCGTCGGAGCGCACGCACAAAGAACTGACTGACCTTGGCTTTGCTGTACATGAAAAAGTGGCGTCGATGATGGTGATTCCAGCTAGCTAGTGCGCCAATCTTCGATATTGGCTTTGTGCCTGCTCGCATCAGAATCAGCGAGCGCAGGGTCTGTGCTCGACTATATTCGCAACCACGATCTTAACGACTACGCCATCGGGTTGATGGTTTCCGGCGAGCAAAATCCGTATGCCGGGTCAAAAAACGGTGCGTTCGCCTATCCTTTTCTTACAAGTGCTCGTGATTCGGCATTCACTGACACCTGGTTGTTGGTTCGGGATGGCGATCTGGGTATGCGTTGGGCCAGCGATAGCGGCTGGGAGCTTGGTGCGGTTGCGAGGGTTCAAACGCTCGGGCTGGGCAACAGCGAGTCTGACGAACTGCTTGGCATTACCGATCGAAAATGGACACTCGAAGCAGGACCGACGATCGGTTGGCGGGGCTGGCCGGTTCATATCAACTTCAAGAGCTATGCGGAAGCCTCTAACCGTCACGATGGCATGATTACCCAGCTGGGTTTTTCCCTGCCCATGGAGTGGGCACGTGGTTACCTGGTTCCCAGCATTGAGGCCATCTATCAAGACAGCGACTACACGGACCACTATTATTCTGTCACCGACGCCGAGTCGACACCAACGCGGCCGACGTATAATGCAGGTTCCGCAACCAACATTGCACTGAAAGCCCGCTGGGGCTACGCCATATCTGAAAGATGGTTACTTTTCGGTGCGTTGGGTCTTGAGAAGCTCGATTCCTCGATTTCTGGCAGCCCAATTATTGATAAGGACAAGATCTGGTCAACCCGGCTAGGGATCGCCTATAACGCCGACGTGTTTCAGCCACGTGCGTACGACGACTCTGCTCCTCGAACGACAAAGTTTGATCTAAAGGTAAGCGCCTTTCAGGATTCCATAAGCACGAAGGTGGCGCGGGATACTTCCGAGGGCGTACCCGGGTTTGAGACCGACATCGAAGACTTTCTCGGCGTGGATGATGAGAAAACAGTGTTGCAACTAGATGCGACAGTCCGACTTGGGCACTATCATCGACTTGAGTTTGGCTACTTCGAGCTGGGCCGCAATTCGACTGCAACGCTTGCCACGGATCTTGTATTTGGCGATGAAATATTTCAGGCGGGAACGTTAGTAAACACCCGCGTCGACGCGCGTATTTTTCGCGCGGGCTATAGCTACTCATTGATAAAAGACGCTCAAAAAGAACTCGGCGTAATGGCTGGCTTGCATTTAGGCAAATTTTCGGCCAATTTTTCCTCGGAGACAACCGGGCAGGCCGAGCGATCAAGCACTGCCACGCCGCTTCCCGTGATTGGCGCACATGCGTCAATATTCATTGGCGAAAAAACTATGATTGGCGCCAAAGTACAGGTATTCCGTACGGACTTTGATCGCTACGAAGGCTCGTTGAACTACGCGGTGCTGGATGTTGAGCATCGCATTTCCAGCGGAGTTAGCGTCGGTATCGGCTACAACTATTACGGCATGAGGCTTTCGTCTAACGACAGCAGGTTGAATGGCTACCTGAAGGTACGCCACCATGGTCCAACAGCATTCTTCACGGTTGGATTCTAGCGCGCATAGGTTTGGAGGCGAATATGGACAACGAGTACTTGCGTAATTCAATGGCGGCGTTTCTGCAAATTGCGGCGGTCGTTTTGCTTGTGGGGCTGTGTCTTTGGATAGTCGCGCCTTTTGTAACGCTAGTGATCTGGGGAATCATCATTGCTGTCGCCATCTTCCCTGCTCATGTTCGTCTCGCGGCCGCCCTCGGTGGGCGTGAAAAGCTATCCGCGTCGATTCTTGTCCTAGCCGGTCTTCTCATTCTCGTGATTCCTACCTGGCTCATGACCGAGTCCAGCGTAACGGCTGCGCGCAGCGTCGCTGCGAATATGCAGGACGGGGCCATCTCGGTTTCGCCGCCGGCCGACCGGGTTGCGGACTGGCCACTGATAGGCGAGCAGGTTCATCGTGTCTGGACGCAGGCGGCGGAGGATATCGAAGGCCTCATCAATCAGTTTCAGCCGCAGTTGGTGAAAGTCGGAGAGGCTGTCGTGAAGTCTATCGGCGCGACTGTTCTCGGTGTTATCCAGTTCATAGTCTCCATTTTCGTCGCTGGTGCGTTGTTATTGAGTGCCCAGCCCGGCTACAGGGCGAGCCGTACGATTGCTACTGCGCTCGCAGGCGAGCGGGGCAAATCGCTAACTGATATGTCAATCGCCACAATCCGTAGTGTCTCCAAAGGTGTCGTTGGCGTGGCGATAATCCAGGCGCTGTTAGCGGGGCTTGGACTATTGTTGATGGGGGTTCCAGCGGCAGGCATCTGGGCGGCGCTGGTCTTGGTGCTGGCCGTCGTGCAGTTACCGCCACTGCTGATACTTGGACCGATTGCTGTCTGGGTGTTCTCGGTATCCGACCCTGTCCCGGCGACGATCTTCGCGATCTATGCTGTGTTGGTGAGCTTGTGTGATTCTGTTTTGAAACCCATGTTCCTGGGCAGAGGCATGGACATACCGATGCTGGTGATTCTCATTGGTGCTATCGGCGGGGCGCTTTCGGCTGGCTTGCTTGGCCTGTTTCTCGGGCCCGTTGTATTGGCTGTCGGATACAAGATTCTGGTCGAGTGGATGGCGCTGCACGCGCCGGCCGAGGAATCTGCGAAGTAACCGCGATCAGAGCTGCCCGCTAACTCCGCCTAGCTCCATGGCGAACAGTGAGACAAAGACCACCAGAACAACCCAGTTCGCAATGCCAATAAGCGCCTGTCCTTTGTTGCCGGGCGTGAACCTCAGCGCGATTGCCAAAAAGAGGAAGGCTGCGTGTGCAGGCATACTCGGTGGAATAACGCCCTTAAAAACCGGCCACAAAAACAGAGTCCATGCCCAAGCAAGAGCAAGGACGGTCGCGTATGGCCCCCGGACATTTGTGAAGTGCGACTGTAGATTGACCTGACCGTCGGTAGCATCGGGAATGAGCAGGCTGCTGCTGAGAAATAGCAGGACCGGTCCGGTCAGGAGATACAGGTAGTCGATAAAGTCAAAGGTCTCGACGGCGCGAATACCCCATAAAGACCACCACAGCAGCACGTGCAGAATGAACTGAAATACCGCGAATAGCAGGAAGACTCGGTAGTTAGCGACTTGCAGAGTATCTTTACGCCGTAGATACTCCGCGAGTGCGGTCAGCCAACGGACAATACCAAGGCCGTTGACGACCGCAGCCAATGTAAAAATAAAAGCAAAGGCGGCGTATTCGAGCTTCATACGGCTGAAACTTTAGAACTTGACCGTCGCGAATTTATTCTCAAGTTCAGTGCCACCATAAATGATGTCTTTCGCTGTGTTGCCGTTAAGACGAGGCGTCGGTCCATAATAGCGAGCTAACCAGTAGTAGCTATCATCCTTCACAGGCATCCAATAAGTTCCATCATCCGGATCTTCCATGCTGAATGTAAATGTTACGTTGCCACTATCGTCGGGTTCCGTGTTGAACTCGTTGTACGCTTGAATATCGTGGCCACCAATGTCTGCCGGGTTCAGGGGGAGGAATGTATCGGCCCCGTAGCGAGTCACAGACCAGAACAGGTCGACACCCGGTTTATAAGGGAGAGATACAACAAACGGGCCGTTGGAACCGGCTAGCCGCTGTCCTGTGGCGTCCACCGGAATCTGCTGGTAATACGCGTGCTGAACAGGAAAACCAAGATGTCCAAGCAACGTTCCCGCCGCGCGCACCTTGTGGGTTCCGCCTGCCGGGTGATCCACCGCCTCGAACATGCCAACGTTGCCGCTAACGCCGCCTGATGCGAGGAAGGCCTTCACGTGGTCGAAAGTCTCCTCGTGCAGCTCGGGTGTGTAAATGCTCGCAGCTTCCGCCATTAACTCACTGGTTTGCGGATAAGGGTTCGAGTGCTCAATCGTCCACTGGATGAGTGCTTGAGTATCACTGGTATCCGGCAAATCGATCTCACCGACGGTGCCAGTAATACTCGCCTGGCGTCGTATCTCGTCGGCTTTAGTATCTTCATTGAATGCGAATGTCTGCGTTCGAATGAATACGAATGGGAATAAAGAATTTGTCCTTATTTCCTGGCCTTCTGGCAACTCGCCTTCGTAATCCACATGCGCGAGAACGAATCGCTCACCTTCTGGTGCTGTCACTTTGTCGAAGAAAGCGAAATGCTCCATATCGAAGATTTCGAGACTGGAGTAGCGATCATCCTTGGGCGGCGTTTCAATGACCACCGGGCCGGCACGCAGGTCTGCGACTGCCTTCGAATAAAAGTGATCGAGCGCCGGTGTGATCACAAAGAAAGTGTGATTGGCGATGGGTGGATGTTCAAACGTATTGAAGCCGTGCTCCTCAACATGCTTCGTTTGCAAAGTCATGTGATGAACGACGCGGTAGCCGACGTATTGCGCCTCCGGCAGATCAACGGGTGCCGTCATTGTTGATTCAGCGGCGGCTGACTTGGCTTCGTTTGCGACTGGCGCGCCTTCATCGGATTGGCTACAAGCTGCTAGGCCGAAAACCAGGGCCACGGAAATTAAGGAATTTAGCTTCATTGTCATTCTCGTTTTTTTGGAATTTGAGTAGAGATCTACGTTTTGGACTACGGTGTATACCAGATCGCAGATGTATAGGCCCTTTCCTGGGTCGTCATGGGAGCCTCAGCTGGCGCGTCGATATTGAAATATTTGGCCTCGTAAGCCGTCCAGCGCGGTGTCGGAATCTCGATAACTCGCGCGTAATAAAACGCTCGCTGATCCGGATCAAAGTCGGGATCGGTCCACACTTCAATCAGCTCCGGCACGCCAATCGAATTGGTGAACGTCGCATTCTTCACATCGACCGTACTGCCGACGGCCGGCAGTTTGCCGTCGCTGCCTGGCTGTCGATTGCCGGACCAGGCTATGTCATAGACCTGCTCCCGAGTCTTGCCATCATCATCCAGCCAGCCTTTGATGATCTGGATACGATCCAGATTACCGCTCATCGGATCTTTGCGCGCAGCTACGAGGAAGGAGGGTGCTTTGCCTGATGGCGCCGCTGTAATATCGCCGCCCATTGGCACGCCTTTGCGATAACCCACATCGCCGGGTAAACGTGTGACGGCATCCTCAGCGACAAATTCCCAGCCGCCGAAGAACCGGACCTGAATACGGCTGCCAGTCGTGGCGTAGGTTTCTTTTCGCGCCATGGCGTCGAAGATGGCCTCTCGAGTGTTTTCCGTCGCCCAGACAGCCGCGTAGCCAGAGGCAGCCTGGTACCAGCCGGGCCAGCTGATTGGCGGGAAATGCGCCACATCGGTAGACATACGTGCGGCGCTCGGTTCGGTTCCCGAGTGCTTGCCAAAGAAGTTATCTTCCTCTGCAGTCGCAAGACCGGTATGAGCATCGGTAGAGCCAATCACGCCGAATTTGTAGGGATTGGTGCCAAGCTTATCTTCGTGTCGTAGGCCGTTCTTCAGCGCCTCCCGCGCATACTCGAACTGCAGCATGTCGTCTTCTTTAGGGAATGGACCCAGATTGCTGACATCCCATGTTTCGTAGTCGGAAAACTCATCATTCGGTGACAGATAAGGGTGGGTCTCACCGTCGCCTTTGATCTGTGTGATTTCGTAGATCGGTTCCCAGCGCGCTCTTCGTTCTGCGTACGCGGCTGTAATTCGTCTACCGGTTTCCGGATTGACGTCCGGGAACATGATGCCATTGGACAGATTACCGTTATGGGCAGCCGCAAGAACGCGGCCGTTTGTCTTTGCCTCGTAGTTCTCAAGCCAGGTCCACAGGTCTTCCGGGTTTTCACTGTCTGTTGTTGTGTACGGCAGAGCCTGTAGTGCCTTATTAGCCCCGTCTCGATAAATGACATTGCGGTGCAGGTTGTTGGCGCCCGGAAAAGACGTCCATTCGTAGCCGATAACGGCTGTGAATTGGCCAGGGTCGTTGTAGTCTTCTGCTGCCTGTACGTAATCATCCCAAATGTCGCGGGCAAACGCCTCATCGCGTAACACATCCGGCACCTCGCCATCTGCGATCGCCTGCACCACTTCGAACGCGGCGTTCATGGCGATCTCGCCACCGGCGTTGATGCGATTGTGCCAGTCACGAACGGTCGGGTCGGTCAACAAATTCGGGTTACCCCGGACGACTTCTTCCATCGCACCCATGGAGTCGGAATGGTCGGTGACCACCAGAAAATCCAGAGGCTGACCGAGTTTGATTTTGAAGCCGCCGCTGGCGGTGATTTCGTCGCCGCGAGCAAAGCGGTAGGCGTCACGCGGACCGAGAATGACGCCACCTGCACGGGCGTCCAGGGACAAATTTGTATGTAGGTGCGTATCGCCCCACAGTAAAGCGGTCGGGAAATTGCGGTCTGCATGAGGCGAGTAACTGCGTTCGCCCAGATTTTTGTCGATCGTCTCTGGAGTGATATGTACATCCTGAGCGAATGCGTTCGCCGACAATAGTGCGGCAAGCGCCGTTCCCAATATTCTATGTTTCATCGGAACATCCTCTTTATCTGTTTTTACTCTCAAACCCAAAATGCGAAGAATCGCTCTACGGTCCACACCGCAGTGATACTACCCACGCCGTACGCGAGGGGTTTCTCCAAACGCTGTAAGACATGCAGTGGTTGCAATTGGTATGAAGTATTGACCACGTCAGCAGCGTTTAGTTTAGCAGTGCCGCGAGGCAAAGTGATGACAATCCAGGTTAATAGAACGATCGCACAAACAAACAACACCTGACCAATTTCGACGCCAACATTGAACGCCAGCAAGGCTGCAGGAATATCGGATTGCGGCAGTCCGATCTCGCCCAACGCCGCAGCAAATCCGAATCCATGCAACAACCCGAAGGATCCGGACACAGCGATCGGATAGCGCCAGGTGAGGGTGTCCCTCCTGTTTATGGCAATCTCCCGCGCCAGGAATACAATTGATAGCGCGATCACAGCTTCAATCGGAGGGACGGGCAATCTCACCACGCCCAATGCGGCTAAAGAAAGAGTAATGGAGTGGGCAATGGTGAAGCCCGTGATAGTGATGAGAATTCGCCGGGTCGTTCTGGCGATGAGCACCAGACAAGCAACAAAAAGCAAATGGTCGAGGCCCTCCAGAATGTGCTCAATACCAAAAAGGGTATAAGTACGCGCCACATCCAATCGGGTCAGTGTTTCACCCACGACCATTGATGGTTTGGCAGCCGCTAAACGTTCAATCAGGCTGCTGCCATCCTGGCGCTCAATACGCACTAGAACGTCGGTCGAAACGCTGGAAAGGCCCTCGATGACAATCTCCGCGTTGGCCAAGCCTCCGGCGCGCCTGATGCTATAGCGCTCCACAAAAGCCCTGTTTGCCAACTCACCGCGCACTGGGCTGGTTACCCGAACATCCGACGAGAATCGGACATACAGGCCCAAGCGCCTATCGCCCAGAGCGGGCACTTTCCACAATACGTCGAATGTCTCGATGTCAGTCTGGCGTATCTCCAGGTACGCCGGCCGGTACTCATCTGCACCCGCAGTACTGGCGATACATGACAGCAAAATGAGGGCAGTCACACGTGCAATCACGGCGTTGATGCCCGCTGTGAAGCCGAAATATTTGCAGACCCCGGTTCGGCCAGAGTTACTGTGTATCGCTCCCGCATCGCGCTGTAAAACGCGTCATTCGCTTGTCGCCGTTTTGTAGACTCCCACTCCCGATTAACCACTTTGCGAATCTCGGCTAGCGGCGGCAAATTCCCTACATTTCGTTCGTGTATGAAAACCAGATGCAGCCCTAGCCCGGAACGGACGGGACCCTCCCATCGTCCCAACGGGAGATCTTCTACTGCCTCAAGAAACTGAGCTCCAAAAGCGCGTGATATCTCCGACTCACTCACCACGTTGAAACGAGACGGCGTCATCAACAAGGGATCTCCGAATTGAGCGGGGGCGTTCGATTCAGAATTTGATCCGGATTGTTTTTCCCGAGCCCTCAATGTTTGCAATAGCGACTCGGCATCGGAGCGAACAGAACTACCTCGGGCATTGGAATTAAAATAGATCTGCTCCAGCGTGAATTGAGTCGGTTGTAGAAACAGGTCCGGGTGATCGTCAAGAAACGCCTGCAACTCGGCGTCTGTGGGCTCATCCAGTGTTGCGATATCTTCGCTAAGAAATTCGAGTTTCTGCTGCAGGCGTCGTCGAACAATCGGATCATCACGGTCGAGACCCATTGCAAGGGCTTCGCGATACATAATTTCTTCCCGGACAAAACCCTGCAGCAGCCCATCGAGTTCCTGTTGCGACGGTAGTCGCTGCCGGGATTTTTCGAATCCCTGTATCAGTGCATCGACCTGGCCGTCAGTGATCACAATCTCAGCCAGCTGCTGCTCGCCATTCGCGTCATCGAAGACGAAATCGTAGACGCCGAACATCAGTCCACCGAGCAACAGAAAATAGAGCAGCGGTTCGCGCAATAAAGTCTTCATCAGTAGCAGCCCGTCAGTGCAATTCCAATTCAATGGCCGCTTCCGACCACAAGCGGAAGATCAGAATACGAATGACATCGGACCCATCGCCGCCATGAAGCGCAAGGCACGCACAATCGAATTATGATTAAGTAATTCAGTCACTCAACAACTTCAAAGTCACCTGGCTTCCAAGTCTTTTCGAACCATGGGTTCAACGGGCCGTACAACCTCATGAGCGTAAACCAGCTCTTTCCGGCAATCGTTTGTACCCAGTTTCCTTCTTGTCCTTCAGGCGCAGTCGGCCCGAACCAAACAGTGTAAGACCCATCCGAATTTGGCTGCAGTGACGGACTGTTGCTATCGATCCCAGCCGTTTTTTGATCGGTTTCCAGCATTGAGCGGTGTTGGCTTGAGTACGCCGTGAAAGACCAGAAGTTCTGAGCTGGCACAGGTCCTGGAAGAACAATCCTGTATGTCTTTCCACCATCGAGATATTGCCCCTCGTTATCCTGAGACGCCAACGCGTAGGCCGATCCTTGACCAACACTGGACCGAGCCATAGCGGGTGTGATTCCAGTCGCAAGATAATGAAAAAGCGTTCGACCATTGAGGACACGTTCCCCCTCATTTAAGAATTCATAGCTACCTCCGGCAAACACAGCAAACCATCTCCTGTCAGGGTAGTAAAAAATATCTTTATCGCGTGGCGCGAAAGAAATTGCTCGGGCGGTCGCGTTCCCGACTGCCACAGCATCCGTAAGTATCGCCTTCATTCGTTGATCGGGCGCAAACGGCGTACCTTTTTTGATACCGATAGACGCAAAGAACCCGACCAATTCAGGACTGAACGCATCAGCAGGCTCAAATTGAATAACCGCGTCCAATTCGTGGAAGAATTCAAAGTTATTGGCGTGAATCGTGTTGAAATGCTTGCCAGAAATGTTAACAAACGTTTGCTCAGGCGGATTCTCAGCCTGTGACAGCGGATAGATTTTCAGGCTGTTCTTGATGCCGCTGGCCGCGCCTTCCAAGTCGGCATCTGTGACAAATGCGCGACTCATAAGCCAGTGCCGATACGTCTTGCTACGAAATAAGTAATATCCGTCCGGGATCGCTCCATCGTAATCCGGTCCCACGAAGAGATACTTCCCGCCCTTACCCTTGTCGGGGCCTGTCAGGCCAATATCAGCAACGTAACGAAAATACGCGTCGTTAATCATTCCCAGAACCATTGGCGGCACTTCGAGGACGACAGGCTCGGCCTTTAAATTGATCTCGGTGCTGAAATACATGGTGGTCGAATTACCGGTGAGGAACAGACCTCTGGCGTCCAAAAGTTGTTCTGTGATAACCACCTCGAAAGGGCCCATGCCGGCACCCTTTAGCCCCTCCAGCAGGCCATATATTGACGTAGCAGGTATTCCCTGCAGAAAAACCTCGACGCCTCGTGCAAAATCAAGATTGTCATAAACCTTATTGACTGTTTCATCTGATGGCATGCCGTCGAAAAAGCGAAGCTCGCCCAGACGCTCGGAGAACACTATGTCAGGTGTCGTTACTGACTCAGGTACATCTGCGGAGAAAGTGGGCTTAACTGGCGCTGTAACCTCCTGCGCTCCTGCCAACAAAGATCCAAAAATTGAAAGTAACGTTGCAGCCGCAGCCAATGAGCGAAAAGAATTCATGTTTTCTTGCATTGGAGAATCTCTGTGTTGTTATTTGAATGGCTGCTCTAAACACTAGTTCGTCTTCGTCGGCACATAGGGATCAGGCGTCCCGAGTATAATAGGAGGTTCCATTACCAATGACCTCTTAAACTCCATTACTTCTTTGGTTACAGGTGCCATGAACCATGCATCTGCAACATCAACCTTGTCTATCGGATAAAGTTCTTTCGGATCTTTAATAAGATTGAACATCTTAGGCATATTTAGCTTTTCCGGCGCACCAAACATTGATTCCAGCCAAATGAAATGCATCTTGTAATCACGCCACTTGTAAGCAAAAAGCTCGTCGCCATTAAAGACTGGAAAACCTTCACGATTTGATTTTTCTTGTTTCCCAAGAAGAAAATCAGCTTGGTCTTTCCCGTCAATCAACCGGTCTTTTGGCACTTCATAGCCTGCAATACTCGACAAGGTTGGCAGTAAATCAGTTATGTGCACGATCTCGTTCGATTCACGTCCTGCAGGGATATTACCTGGCCAGCGGACCAAGAAAGAGGTTCTAAGAGAGCCCTCAAGCGCTGTGAAGTAATTTCCACGCCAGAATCCAGCTGTACCTTGGTGGCCTTCAATTTCTTCCGGACCATTATCACTCGTCCAGATCACAATAGTATTTTCGCTTATGCCGAGTTCATCAACCTTATCTAGAATTTGACCAGCATAGGCATCAATTTGCATTAACACATCGGCATAATTTCCCTTTCCTGTCTTGCCCTTGAAGTCAGGGTGGGGAAGTACGGGCAAGTGTGGTTGGGTAAAGGGAACAAAGGCGAAAAATGGTTTGTCTGCCTTGGCTTGACGCTCTATGAAATCAATTGTTTTTTCGGTCAAAACTCCATCTATGAAGGGGCGATCTTCCAGCGTATAAGTTTTGACGACCTTGGCCTTCTTACCCTTTCTGGCATCATAAATCGAGGACGCTTTTGTGACGCTCGCATCATATTGATCACTGGTGGGGTACAACACCTCATCCGTACTGTCTGGAATCCCGTACCATTCATCGAATCCCTGATTGGTCGGGAAACGACCTTCTGTATTACCAAGATGCCATTTACCGAACATTCCTGTTGCATATCCTGCGTCCGAGAACAGCTCGGGCATTGTTTTTTCCCACTGGGTCATGCCATACAGCATGCCCCACACAACTTTGGTTGTGCCAGAACGGATAGGGTGCCGACCTGTCATCAAGGCAGAACGGCTAGGCGTACATTGGGGCTCAACATTAAAGTTAAGCAATTTCGTGCCTTCTTCAGCTAGCTCATCAAGATTGGGCGTGCGTGCACCGCGTAAGATACCTCCACCATAGGCACCAATTTCACCCCAGCCCAGATTATCAACCATCATAATGATGACATTTGGTTTGTCTTCCGCCCAGGCAGAGGAGCCCACGCAAAAAACCAATGAAATTATTAGAAATAGAGCGATTTTCATTACAGTGCTTCCTCAACACGGACAAGTAGTTAGAATTTTGTGACGTTCCCGGCGGGCGGGTTCGGATGTTCTTGCAGAGAGGCTTGGTATTCCGCTATGAGCTGCAGATAGGGTGCGATCGTCCACCCATAGCCAGCTATGGAAATGTCCACTCGTTCCTTCGGGTCCGCCTCAATGTTATAGATCTGCGGGAAGCCGGCTGTTTCTGCCATTGTGCCCATGTACCCGGCCCGACTCGGGCTATTGTTGGCCTGATTAACCTCCATCGGATAGAACCTAAATTGCCTCCAGCGTAATGCCGCGAGTCTGTCGGCGAGAAAGGTCAACAGGTGTTCGCGATTTGAACTCTCTTGCTTCCCCAATAAGAAGTCACTCTGATCAACGCCGTCGATAGGTCGATCATCAGGGATCTTAGCGCCGACGATGCTTGCCAACGTCGGCAGGAAATCATGAATGGCGAACATCTCATTAGAAACAGTCGATGGGATTTTGCCTGGCCAACTGATCATGCCTGCGGTGCGAATTGATCCTTCGTAAGCGTCACCAAGTTCACCGCGAAAAGGACCTGCGTCGCCATGGTGCATTTCATCAAGGGCGGTAGCCGTCACAGTCGGACCGTTATCGGAGATCCAGATAACGATAGTGTCTTCTTCGATTCCTGCATCCCGTAAGGCAGCCAGGACCTCACCGGTTCGGTGGTCCAGCTCAACGACGCTGTCGCCGTACTTGTTTACCTGAGACTTTCCTTCGAATTCATCATCGGTTTCATTAGGAAAATGCGGCCTCGTCCAACCGATCTGAAGAAAGAAGGGATTATCCTTTTTTGCCTGAGCTTTGATGTAATCCACCGCTGACTTGGCGATGTCGCCTTCTATCTTCTTGCGGTACTCAGCATCGTAGGGCCGGATGTCCCGGGTAGTGCCCGGGCCCCTGGCTTCGAGAATTTGCGTACTAAAAGCCTTCCGCAATGATTCGGGTGCACCCACTTGCTCCATGCCCGCCGCGTAGAGGGTTGAGTCCGTGGAGCCGTAGAAACCCAGCAGCCATTGATCGTATCCTTGATTCTGTGGCTGACTGTAAGGCTGCGGGCCCAAATGCCATTTGCCGATGTACGTCGTGCCATAGCCGACACTCTTGAACATCTCGCCGAGCGTAAATTCGTCTTCTTGAAGTCCGCCCGCCGCGCCAGGCGCGATAATCAATGACAACCCTGATCGAATCGAATAACGACCTGTCTGCAATGCAGATCGGCTCGGCGTACACCCCGGCTCAACAAGAAACTGGGTAAGCCGCATACCGTCGCCTGCTAGCTGGTCAATGTTCGGCGTCCGCATTCCGCCGCGTATACCGCCGTTGTAAACCGACAGATCACCGTAACCGAGATTATCGGCGAGCATAAGTACTACATTCGGCTTCGACGACTGCGCCTCTGCAGTCGACGTCACTAGCAACAGCAATGCCGAAAGAGTTACGAGCGATGCCACAAGTGTTCGAGGAGCCATTATATTCCTCTGTAGAGAGCTGTACCTTGTTAAAATCGCCATAGCAATTCCACTTTGTAAGCCTCGAACGAAGCACGTTCAGTCGCATTACTGGTATCAATCTCCTGCACACCGTAACTGCCTTTGATGCCCATGCCATTGCTCATGTCGAATCGCAGTCCTACAGCGGCACCATACGAGAACCGGGACTTGGAATACGTACTGAAGATCGTATCGCAGGTGTAACCCCACCAAGGGTCGTACCAGCAGATAGAGTTCGGAGGACCGTCAATGATGTTCGAGTCCAACGTGGTCCAGCCAGCGGCAATCTCGGCAAATGGGGTAAACGGACCGTCAATGAAGTGATACACGCCTTTGAGCTGATAGGTGTAGATATCCAGCTCGGCTCGAATGGTGTCCTGCAACATCGAACCCTCAATAATTCGTGTCGCCTGATAATCGGGACGGGTCCATGTGTAATCAAACATTACAGCGAGGCGATCATTGATATTGTAGCCCGCCGTTAGCCCCCAACCGACTTCACCACCTATATCGAGTGTCGCACCTTGCTCGCCGGTCAGGCTCTCCGAGGTCTGATCCAAAACCAGAACGCCGAAGTCCCAGTTACCGGCTCGGTCGCCATTTGATTGGGCGACTGCGTCGTTCGCGAACAGCGCAGTAAGAAGAAACGTGACGTAAGTTGTAGTTCGGGTCATGCAAAATTCCTTGTGGGATTCTAGAAGTTAAAAACGAGGCCGACAATGGGACCATGCGTAACCGTGTCGTATTTGAAGTAGCCGGCCTGACCGGGCACGCCGGATTCGAAATCGACCCAGGTCGCCTTATATTGTAAATCGAGGTCCATTGAGTCGGTCATTTTGAATTGGACGCCAGCCGCTATTGCCGAAGTGAAGTCCGACTCCACTCCCATGCCGCCAATATCGCCACGCAGCAGAAAGTCCCATCGGTCGTTGATCGGCTTCGACCAACGTACACCGATGACAAGGTCTATCCAGTCTTGATCGACGGACGGCGTGGCCGTTCCGGGAAGGACGGCAGGATCAACGACGACGTCTATATCGTTATCCCACCAACGAACACCGGCGAGGTAGTCGAGATAACCGTTGCCTAGTTGTTTTCGTCGCACGAGCAGTGCTTCAAATACACCCTGGTGAACACTCGCATCGATGACGCCGCCGCGCGGCCCCACAATATCGGCGCTGAGGTTCATGAAGCCATAATCCAGCGCCACGCCCCAACCCCCGCTGTGCAAAGCCTCGAAATGGCCCATGAAGCCCATGTCGAGAATTTCCAGGATATCGCCAAAATCCACCGCGACATCGACGCCGGTCGCCCGGCCGATACCAGCATCGCCTTCAATAGTCGATGCCAGAACGTAAGGCTCGAACTGATAGGACCATTCCTGTGCGTTCGCGTAGCTCGAGGCGGTCAATAACAGGATGCTCGCCGTACGGATAAGAATCGTGTTTGCATTTTTCAAGATGAATGTCCTACTTTGGAAATACGACGTTCCAGTCGTTTTTCATATCAACAACCGTCCAGCCGTCAGCCTGCGCCTGATCCAGACCTTTGTCGAGCCTGCCAATGTGCGATTCACGGTCGTAAGCCCATTCACGCTCGTCATCTGTGTGACGCACATAGACACACAATCGTTCCCCATCACCCGCGCAGGTCCACTGCAACATCTGCAAATCACCGTCGGAGTTTCCGAAAGCTGCGATTGGACGCCGCCCGATGTGGTGATTGATGGCGACCGGCTTTCCAGCTTTGTCGTCAACGAAGCTTATTTCCGGCAGACGTAACAGTGCCGGGTTACCGTCGCGGTACTCGTATTGAACCTTGAGGCTGCTGCCGATGACCTGCTCGGGAGGAATGCCGTACACGTCTTCGGCGAATACTCGAATAAGCTCGATTCCCCCACCCGATGTGATGTAGGTCTTGAAGTCATTGGCTCGCAGGTAGTCGAGGAGATCCAGCATCGGCTGATAGACCATCTCCGTGTACAGGCGGCTGGTGACCGGGTGTTTCGCTGTTTTGAACCAGTCCGATGCGACCGCCGAAAACTCGGTGGCCGTCATGCCCGTGTGGGTCGCCAGAACTAATTCGAGCAGCGCGTGTTCGCCGCCTGACAAGACCGCTTCCAGATCATTTTCCAAAACGGCTTTGAAGGGTTGCGTGTCTCTCCATTCAGGGTGCTCTGGTGCAAGGGCTTTGACCCGATCGAATGCGAAGAAAAGCTGGAAATAAAGCGGTTGTTCGGCCCACAAGGTGCCGTCGTTGTCAAAGACGGCTATGCGTTCGGCCGGTGGCACATAGTCAACGCTTTCAGGCGAGCTGACCTTGGTGACAAACTCGATGATCGATTGCTTCGTTGCTCCGTCGTTCCAGGACTGCAACGGGTCGTCGGCCGCAGCACAACTTGCCAGTGCAAGTAGCGCTGCAGCCGCGACTGATTTCCTGATCAATAATACACCGCCGGCAAGTCTCGAGGCGGCACAGTGTTCTCGTCGGATATCGTGAAGATAACGCGGTCGAGTTCGCCATTAAACTTGAAGATACCGGTGTAGAGATCGGATACCTGTGTACCAGTATCCCTACCGATATCAAATGTCTCAGCGAGCGAATACGTTGCGATATGCATCTGCGGCATTTCGATTTCGTCGACTTTCTCGCCGTTGATGTACAACTCGCCAGTGCCACCGAACGGGTGCGTCTTTATGAAATTGAAGCTTAAGTTCGTTTTGCCTTTGGGCAATGGCGATGACTTGAGCACGTAGTGCACACCGTCAAGGAAGTTATAGTCGTAGTAGAGGCGATGATCCTTGATGAACATCGTGTACCCACCCGTCATGCCGCCTACTGCCGCGATGACACCTTCTTCATCGCCCTGGAGATCGAGCTGCGTCTCGATCGTGTGAGCACGATTCTTGACAGGCGCCGATGACTTCTCAGCGATGCGTATCGCGCCCGGCGCGTAGTAGATGAACTCCTTCTGGTCGCCGAACAAGCGATCCTGTTGCGCTCCCAATCGTTGAATCATATCGTCGTACAACGGATACACATTGTATTTCCACGCTTCCTCGTCAAAGATTTTGATCAACTCTGCGAGCTTCTCCGGATGTTCTTCTGCCAGGTTGTGCGCCTCTGAGAAGTCCTCAGCAACGTTGTACAGCTCCCATTCGTCATCTTCGAACGGCAACACGACATTGACGTCCCAAGGCATGCGTTTGGCGTGTAACGTAACTGCCTTCCAGCCATCGACCCAGATCGCCCGGTTGCCGAACATCTCGTAGTATTGTCGTTCTTTTTTGTTCGGCGCATCAGCGTTGTTGAAGGAGTAGATCAACGAATCGCCATCCATCGGTATTTGTTCGACGCCGTTGTACTCTGCCGGCACTTCAACACCTGCGGCCTCCAGTATCGTTGGCGCGATGTCGCTAATGTGGTGGTACTGGCTACGGACTTCGCCTTTCGCTTCGATTCCATTCGGCCAGTGCACAACGAGGTGATCCGCTTGTCCACCACGATGCTCGCTCTGCTTGAAATAGCGGAACGGCGTATTGCCCGCCATCGCCCAGCCGGCATGATAATGCGGATAGGTATTCTCACGACCCCAGTCTTCCTGAGCACGCAAGTTGGCTTCAAGCGATGTTTGCAGGCCGTTAAGCACATACGTTTCGTTGAACGTGCCAGCAAGGCCGCCTTCACCGCTAGCGCCATTATCGGCGGTCACAAAGATCAACGTATTGTCGAGTTCGCCGATGCGTTCAAGATTTTCTACGACGCGACCGATTTGCAGGTCGACCCATTCCAGTTGTGCAGCGAAAACTTCCATCTGACGGGCGTAAAGAGACTGCTCTTCCGCAGAGAGTGAATCCCAGGCAGGAATCTGGTCAATACGTTCGGTCAGTGCTGTTCCTTCCGGAACGACGCCAGCCGCGATCTGCTGTTCGAGAATCTTTTCGCGAGCCTTGTCCCAACCCATGTCGAACTTGCCTTTGTACTTGTCGATATGGCTGTCCGGGGCATGGTGTGGGGAATGCATCGAGCCTGACGCCCACAGCATCATGAAGGGAAGTTCAGGCTTGAGTGATTTGTGGCCTGTAATCCATTCGATCGCTCGGTCGGCGAGGTCCTGGTCCAGATGCACTGACTTGCGATAAGGCTCTGGTGAATGATCGTTCCACATAACGGGAACGAACTGATGCACGTCAGCCGCCATGAACGTGTAGGCGTGCTGGAAACCTTCACCGCTGGGCCAGCGGTCGAACGGTCCGGTCTGCGATACTTCGTAAAGCGGGGTGTGATCCCACTTACCCAGCGCATAATTTATATAGCCATCTTCCCCAAGGTAGTTGGCCACTGACTTCGCAGACTCCGGCATGATCGCGTTGTAGCCCGGAAAGCCCATTGCGGTCAGTGCGTGACTACCGAGCCCGATTGAGTGCGGGTTGCGGCCAGCCATCAACGTCGCGCGCGACGGCGAGCAAAGCGCCGTCGTGTGGAAGTTGTTATAGCGCAGCCCGTTTGCAGCGAGTGCATCGATGTTCGGCGTCTCGATCAGGCCGCCAAAGCTGCCTATCTGAGCGAAACCCACGTCGTCGAGCAAGAAAATAATGACATTGGGCGCGTCTTCTTTGGGCTCTTTGTACGGTGCCCACCATTCTTCAGAGTCACTATAGGACTCTGCGATGACGCCCTCGAAGCCCTCGACATTTTTGGTTTTTACGCCGGACTCTGATACCGAGAATTCTTCGACAGCAACTGCTGCATCGGTCGCGGCACTATTTTCCGGGGCATCGCCACAGGCGCCGAGAAGCAGAGCGATAAGTATAAATACGGGTTGTTTCATTTTTATTGCCTTGAGTGCATTTTTTTGAAGTCTCGTTTAACTTGGCCATCTACGTCAAGTCCTTAGGGTTCGTTCGCGAGTATTTACCATATGCTAAATAAGAGCTCTAACAGAGAAACAAGACACCGTAAGCGCATGAAGCGTAGTCGGACTTCGACGAGTCTATCCAAAGAAGTCGACCGCGTGTAAGCTCGCCGCATCAAAGACTTGATGTTCGACATTCGTAAGCGTCGAGAACTGAGAGTCGATTTTTTAGGGAGACACTTAAATGCGTATGTTTTTTGGCTTATCGATGCTCGGTTTGCTACTGCAGCCGCAGATTGGAATTGCTGCAGAGCCGAGCAACAAATCACTTGCGTCGTCGATGGAAGTGTATGTTTTCCCGAAAGACGGGCAACTGGCGGAGCAGCAATCCAAGGATGAGTTTTCCTGCTACGACTGGGCAACTACGAATACGGGAAGTGACCCGTTCGAGTTAAACAAGCAAAGCGCTGCACAGGCCGAGGAAACTGAAAAGGCTAAAGCGGCGGCTGAGCAGACTGGCAGAGGAGCAGGAGCCCGAGGCGCATTGCGTGGCGCCGCTGCTGGAGCGATTGTCGGCGAAATCGTTGACGACGACGCTAGTGACGGCGCGGAAATCGGCGCTGCCGCAGGTGCAATTTCGGCTCGCCGAAGAGCGCGGAGAGCCAAAAACGCTGCCGTAGAGAAAGCCGATCAACAAGGCGAAGCGAAGCAGCAGGCGACAGAAGAGCAATTGGGCAACTTCAAGAAAGCATTCAGTGTCTGTCTTGAAGCAAAAGAATACCTGGTCAAATACTAACCAACGGATACTTAATTCAATGACAAAACGATCAAATTTACTGTGGGTGGCGATATTAACTTTGCTCGTTTCCGGATGTGCGTCGACGTTCGAAGCAACATACGATCATGACGCATCGACTAATTTCTCGGAATATCAAAGCTTTGCATGGATATCCAAGAATCCGATGAAGGTCGGGGAGGGCGTTAATATCGCCAATCCGTTGCTCGAGCCCCGTATTACATCGGCTTTGGAGAAAGCGCTTGTGGCCAAGGGTTACAAATACGAAATAGAGCCGAAAAATGCCGACTTCGTGGTGTCGTTCACCATCGGTTCACGGGAAGAAATCAGAGTTGATTCGTACCCGAGCATGAGCATGTCCGCAGGGTATGGCAGAGCTTATCCGGGGCATTGGGGCTGGGGAGGAGCGTACTACGGTGTAAGTACCGACACGCAAGTGCGCCAGTACACTGAGGGCATGTTGGCGGTGGACATCTTTGATGTTGCGGAGCGTCGTCCCGTTTGGCACGGAGTTGCTACAAAAAGAATTAACCAATCCGACCGCGACGAATTAGACGCGACCGTCCAGGCCGCTGTTGATGCGATTCTGGCTGGATTTCCACCGAGCTAGTTCTTACGCGTCAGAAACTCTTGCGGACTCGTCAGGGTCTTCAAGCTGACGCAGCACGTCGTTGGACAGGGTGATGAAAATTCGAAAGCTCTCGTCGGCGGCGAGTTTTTCATCGACCAGTAGGTCAAACGCCTGATTTTGTAGGCGACGAACCTCTTGAATCACGCGTTGCGATTCGCTCGGAGTGGTCGATGCATTGACCGAACGGCGGAGCGCAATGGTTTTCGTGTAGAACCCGTCGATGCGATTCTTGCGGCGCAACCGAAATACGCGAACGACGGCTATGGACGCACTTGCGAGAGCGACAATCAGCGTCACTATTACTTCGGCTATGCCCGAGTAGCGTTCATAGACTGTGGGCGCAGAGCGCTGCAAATACGCCTGCGTGCCGGGATGCACCAGGTAGGCTGAACGGCTAGTATCGAAATCGCCGCTGAGTCGCTGAAACAAGCCCGGCCGTTTCGCCGCGAGCGCTGGCCTTAGACGTAAAATATCGTTGATAAGGTCATATACGACCGTAGCGTCGAGGTCGCTTCTTGTAACGAGGATCTTGTCGACGGCAACGGTGACAACAGGCTCGCTCGTCAGAGCACCATAGGTACCGGCCGGAATGATAAACGGCTGAAAATGCGGGTTTAGTAATACGGCGGCGTCGACGATGCCGCCGGCGCCAATATCGGCGGGAGTGCCCATTGAGGACAGTTCGAATTTGGGAAACTCATCGCGCAATGATTGAATATCGGCAATACGCTCAGGTGCGATCGGTGAGAACCCGACAACAATATCAGGAGTGTCCTCAATACCGTCGACGTATCGGTACTCGCCTGGAGAGAGGCCCATGCGCTTGGCTATTCGCTCAAACATCATTCGAGAGGCTGATCCCTCGGGTCCGGCGTAGATCGACGCACCTCGAATCGCGTCGGGACCGTTCAGACTAGCGTTCCCGTGGCGGCTGCCGATATGCAGTACGGTCGGATACAGCGCCATTACAGTCGCGATGCTGCTCCGAAACGGGAGATTGTTGGATACCAGTGCCAGATCGGCCTGACCGGATTCGACCGCGTCCAGCGCCGCCTCTTCGGCAAGTGCCGTTGAGGTTAGAACGATGCGTGTGTCTGCGTCATGACCGAGCAATGTGCTGATTTCTGCGGCGATGCTTGCGTCAACAGCCTCCGTTGGTGTCACCATACGAAGCTCGTGCGGAGCATCTTCACAAGCTGATAGCGCAAGCATGCAAATTGCGGCGATTGAAAATTGGCGTGACGGCTTGAAGATCAACGGGACGCTCTGCGTTAGAATAGGCAATTAAACCACAGGAATAGCGCATGAAGCTCGCATTCGTATTGTTGTTCGGTCTGACATCGCTGGGAATTTCTCCGGCAATGGCGGACGATTCAGACGTTGTGACCTTCGTAAACGGCGATCGACTTACCGGCGAAGTGAAATCACTGGAACGAGGCAAGTTGCGATTCAAAACAGCCGCGACGGATACAATTTCAATCGAGTGGGATGACGTTGCCTCGCTTACAAGCGATCAAAATATCCAGGTGGAGACGGAAGTGGGCGATCGCTTCCTTGGTTCGCTATCAGAACCTGCGGGCGAACGCATCGTCCTTGTGCAGACTGACTCCGGGGATGTGGAGCTCAATGTTGAGAAGATCGTGTTCATGAACCCTATCGAGGAAAAGGGCATCGAACGCTTCGACGGCGATATCACAGCAGGCTTCAACTTCGCGAAAGCAAGTGAAGTATCCCAGGCACAATTTGGATTGGAACTGGAAGCGCGAACGGAAACTCGCATTTTCAACCTGGATGTTGCGTCCGTAACATCGGACAGTGAGGACAACGAATCAAGCCAACGACATAGTATCGACATTGCCTACACACGACTCCGGCCGAAACGCTGGTTTACAGGTGGCGTTGTACGGCTTGAGAGAAATGACGAGTTGGGTCTCGATCTGCGGACAAGTGTTGGTGCGGGTGGAGGGCGCTACCTGAGGCAAACGAACAGCTCCGTTCTTTCTCTGACTGGCGGGCTACAGCTGAGTCGAGAAAACGTGAGCGCGGCACTTGCGGATGAAGACACGGTTGAGGCGTTCGTGACGCTGTCGTGGGACTGGTTTCGTTACGACACGCCGGAATTGGATTTTTCAGCCCAGCTCCAGGCCATTCCCAACCTGACCAATACAGGGCGCGTACGTGCCGAATTCGATGTGTCCGTCAAATGGGAGATGGTCGAGGATCTTTTCTGGGAGTTAGAGTTTTATGATAGCTTCGACAGCGACCCGGTACTTCAGGGCGCTGAAGATAACGACTATGGCGTCATAACATCTCTGGGATGGGAATTTTAGTGCTCGAAGTCGGTCCTACCCATCGCATACAATTACAATTCAATAATTTGGGAAAATAAGCAATGCACTCAACAAAACACTCAAAGTCCCTATTGCTGGCAGCATTATTTGCATCTGTTGCTCTCGTTGGCGGCTGCTCTGGTATTAATCCGACGGTTGACACCAGCGCTGAAGCAGAGATGACCTTCGACGGTCTTTACCCCATCAAGAATGGCTACGCGGACATGGCCTGGGCCAGACCCGGTGCCGACATCTCGCAATACTCCAAAATAATGTTGCTGGGAGCGGGTATCGAGTACCGCCCCGGCGGCGAATCGGGCCGGGCTTATCATTCGATGCGGAGTGGCGATCATTTCGAGATCACCGATCGAGAAAAAGAGCGCCTGCAGGAGCTTCTGACCGAGACCTTTCACAAAGAACTCGGCAAGAGTGAACATTTCACTATTGTCGAAGAAGCGGGCCCGGATGTCTTGTTGATACGCGGCGCTCTGCTCGATGTTGTGTCATATGTGCCACCAGAGCCGATAGGTCGAGGAGATATTTTCTTGAGCAGTGTCGGCGAGGCGACCCTGGTACTTGAGATTCGCGATTCCGTATCCGGTGCGATTCTCGCTCGAGCAGTTGACCGGCGGGCGGCGGAGGACATCGCCGGCGGTTTCAGGCGATCAAATCGTGTTTCGACTGCCATGGAAGTTCGACAACTAGCCAGCACCTGGGCGCGTAAACTGCGCGAGAGCCTTGATAGCTTCTCTGCTAAATGACCCGATTCGTCGTTACCGCTATTGCCACGGCCGTCGTTACGATTGGGTGCGCCTCGTCTCCGTCCGCGAAAGTTGACTTTGATACGGCGCATGACTTTTCGGCTTACGAGTCGTTCTCGTGGCACTCAGAGAATCCGATGCGCGTGGGGAAGACCACATCACAACCGAGGTCTTCACTTCAGCCGAGCATCATGGCGGCCATCCAGTCGAATCTGGAGTCAAGCGGATACCGCTATGTCGCCGATGCGTCAGCGGCAGACTTTGTCATATCGTTTGTGGTGGGTTCGCGCGAGAAAACTGTCCCGAACGAATCTCCGACTACGTCCTGTAATCAGGGTGCAATTGGGGGCTGGAGTACCGCGTATTGTGGGGGCGGGGATGGAACGTCGTATTCTCAGGGCGTACTGGCAATTGATATTTTCGACGCCAGCGAACGCCGACAGGTTTGGCATGGTGTGGCAGGGCAGTTGATCTCCGCGATGGATCGTGAGGACATGAGCGAGCTCATCGACTCTATCGTGGCTGATATTCTGAGCAACTACCCACCGAAATAGAAAACTCGTTCATTGCTCGGAGTTCAGCGAATGAAAAAAGCTTTAACCCATGCGGCACTCTTCGCTGCAATAATTCTTGGCGTTGGCGAGCACACCTCGGCTCAACAGCCCGATGCCGATGAGAATCTTGATCCACCGAATCCGCTAGGTGCGTTGACTTTTCCGCGCGAACTCAAGGAGGAGGGCGGGACTATTATTGTTCACGTACCGCAAGTTGATACCTGGAAGGACTTCGCCGACGTGACTGGTCGATTCGCGGTCGAGGTTATGGCTGACGGCGAAAGTGAAGCAGTTTTAGGTGTCGCCGAGTTCGAGGCAAGTACCGACGTCAATCTCGAGCAGCGCGTCGTCGCCGTTGAAAACACCAAGATCACAATGACGAGTTTTCCGATCGCTGATGACGCGCGACGCGCCAGGTTCGACGAGCTGGTGCGCGGAGTAGTGCAGAAACGAACGCAGTATGTACCGCTTGACGTGATGCTCTCTTACATCGCCGACGACGTAACCGTGCCTGAAGAAGAGGGCCTGTCGTTCAATCCACCGCCCATCTTTCATTCAACTTCGCCCGCTATTCTTGTGATGACAGACGGCGAGGCGGTTCTTGCGCCAATTGAAAACACGCGACTCAAGTACGCGGTGAATACAAACTGGGATCTATTCCAGTACAAAGAACGGGAATGGTACTTGCGACACGACGGGCGTTGGCTAAAGGCGAAGGACATTGATGGTCCGTGGAAATTTGATAACTCGCTGCCGGGCGATTTCAAGAAACTGCCGGCCGATGGCAACTGGGAGGAAGTGAAGGCGGCGATCCCTGCGTCGAAGGGCCCCAAGACGCCGCCGCTAGTCATCGTGAGCGATCGACCCGCCGAATTGATATTGACAGACGGCAAGCCGACATTCAGCACCATCAGCAAAGGTGGTCTCGAATACGTTGTGAATACTGAGAGCGACATCTTTCGTTTGGACTATCAGTTCTATTATCTGGTTTCCGGTCGTTGGTTCAGCGCTAGTGTCTTGCGTGGGCCCTGGACGCATGCCGCGGAATTGCCAGCCGAGTTTGCGGCAATTCCTGCAAATAGCCCCAAAGCGCATGTGCTAGCCGCGGTACCTGGCAGCGATGAAGCGCGGCTTGCGGTATTGGAGGCGTCCATACCAAGAATGGCGACCGTTTCGCGAGATGCGGGGGACAGCGTTTCAGTTGTCTACCAGGGCGACCCGGTGCTCGAGCCGATCGCGGACACCGACGTCCATCGGGTTGTAAACAGTCCCAATGACGTGCTGTTTTATGAAGGTATTTACTACCTGTGTCTGGACGCCGTTTGGTACCGCTCGCAAGACGCTATCGGCCCATGGGTAGTCGCCGATAACATTCCGGCAGCAATTTATGCGATACCGCCGTCGTCCGCGTCGTATCACGTGACGCACGTGCATGTGTATGAAAGCGACGATGACACAGTCTCTACCGGGTATACGGGCGGGTATGTCGGTCTGCATATTGGATTCGGCGTTGCGATGTATGGCAGTGGCTGGTACTACCCACCGTACTACGGCTACGGCTCGTATTACGGCTACTCCCATTACCCTTACTACTACGCGTATCCGTACAGCTACGGCGCGTCAGCCTGGTACAACCCGCGCACCGGAATGTATGGCCGTTCAGGCAGCGCGTATGGGCCGTACGGAGGCTATGGACGTGCGGCCAGCTACAACCCTTCAACAGGCACGTACGCTCGTGGCGCTGCTGTGTGGGATAACAATGAGATCGCCGGGACCGGCTACGCGTACAACCCGCGCACGGGAACGGGCATTGCCACCAATCGTTACGCCAACGAGAATGGCGGCTGGGGCGAGTCACTGGTGACAAAGAACGACAAGTGGGTACAAACGCGGAGCGAGTGGAACGATAGCGTCAGGCGAACTGAGTACGAGACATCCGGCGGCAAAAGCGGAGAGATGACTCGACGCGAGGTCGGTGACAACGTCGTGCGGACCGGAAGAAATTCGGAAGGGGACTTGTTCGCCAGCAAGGACGGCCAGGTCTACAAGCGAAATGATGATGGCTGGTACCAACGCGGTGACGGCGATTGGAACAAGATGGAAGTTCCGGCGGAGCGTGCTGAGCAAGTTGACCAGCTACGGGGTGCGGCGCAGGAACATCGGGGTTCTCTCGAGGCGCTTGATCCGGCAGCACGCTCAGAACGACGACAATCGGCGGCAGACACCTGGTCGGGTAGATCCTACGACAGCACACGCAGTCGTGGCTCATACGATCAAGGGCGTCGAAGCGAACTAAATCGGGACCTAAACGCGCGAACTAATGGCTATCAACGCTACGAACAGCGCAATCGAAGCGCAAGTAGCATGAACCAATCACGGCAGCGCAGCAGACAACCGAGCCGCCGGCGTCGCTGAGAACAAGGGGCAAATTATGATAAAGCACACGATAAAGGCGAGCCTGGGTTTATTGCTGGTGTTGGCAACCGGCCCAGCATTCGCAGATGCGCACGTGAGTGACGACGGCGAACAAGGCCGAGAGATGATTCGAGAGGGGCGCCTGGAAATGGTCCGCTCAGAATTGCAATTGAGTGAAGACGAGGCCGCTAAATTCTGGCCGATCTACACGATCTACCGGGCTGAGATCGATGCCGTTCAGGACAGCTACGTGGCGATGATCAAAGAGTACATGGAGCGCTACGAAAACGCTGACCTGTCAAACGAATATGCAGACACGCTGATCGAAACGTTTCTGGGGATCAAGCGAGAATTGATCGACGTCCAGTTAAATTACTTGCCGGAATTCCGAACGGCGTTGCCATCTCTCAAAGTGGCACGGCTCTATCAACTCGAAAACAAACTCACTGCGGAAATTGATGCACAACTGGCTCAGGTCGTACCACTGATCGATCCCAGTTAGCTTCCGACGAGTCCGTCTTTCCTGAGCTGTCGGATAATCGTTTCGACAGCTTCGGAGACCAGACTGTCAATTCCGTCTTTCCCGGAAATGGCCGATTCGATCGCCCAGACAATATCGCTGCTATCAGCGGCGAAGAGCTCTGTCGAAATGGTGACACTGAGGCTTAGATCGAGCGTAGGGGGCTCGTTGAGTTCCTCATAGTCGTATCGAAAAAGGTTGACTGCTCTGCCGCCCATGCGTGTTGCTTTGCCACCAGCCGAACCTTCCTTGACCGCCACAGCCGTGTCTCGATTCAGGACTCTGGATATCAAAACGGCGTCGTAGCCATTCTCTTGAACCAACGCTTCAATTGCGCTGCGTTCGATGGGCTTGTTGCCGCCGCCGACAACGTATAGCGCCGACGCATTTGCGCCGTTGGCTTTTAGCTCGGACGCCAGCCTGCGCTCAAACGATGCGCGGCCCTCATAGTCATTCGCAACACCAATGACGAGGATATTTTTGAAACCCGGACCGGAGTAATCCGTGGCCGATTGGTTCGATACTGATGTCGTGCTGCAAGCGCTCATGACGAGCGAACACATAACCAGGACTGTAAAGCGAATTTGATGCCGGATTCGATACACAAAGGTCTCCATTGGTTGAGCCGCGTACGGTATTACTTGTTCAGGTTTTCATCAAGAAATATTCGAAACAACTCTGCCCAGTGTGCCGCAGCTGTTTCGACGGAGCTCCAGTCGGTGGGGACGCCTTCCGAGTTCGAGAACGTGGGCGCCGATGCGCTGTCTCCGGCGCGTGCGAGCACTTGTCCTGTTTGTGAGTCTTTGAGTTCCATCAGAAACAGGAGCGCGCCGGGCTTAACAAGGTCCCGCAGCTCCCGTCGAACGCCGACCGAGTCCACAGCGTTAGCATTGCGGTAGTCGATAAGTGTTGCCTGAACTTCAAGAACGGTCGGGCCTTTGTCATTAACAATTTGGTACTCCGAAAGCTCGCCGAGAAAGGCCTCCCGAATTATCGTGCGCGTACGAATTTGATCGTCCGGAGAAGGAGCGGAATCAGTCGGAAAGAAGATCCCCATCTCACTAGCGTACAGACGGTCGTACTTGCCAAAGTCTGCGTCAGTCGCGATGAAAACTGATTCTACCGATGCGTCCTTTTTGACGACAAAGCTTTGTGTCGTTGTCGTCGTGCAGGCAGTGGTGAGTAATCCTACAATCGGCAGTAAGAAAACGATTGGAATTCGTTTGATGCGGCGAAGCAGATTCATGGGCGTAATCCGTTGAGAAATTCAAGTGTGTTTTCGGTATGAACACATTATTGCAGGAAAAGTTGCATAACAGTGAGATGGATAAGCTAAAACTCTTCGACTCAGAATGCCTCTCCGACAGACACATGAATAGCGTCACTGTCAGTGGAGCGAGCGTAGTCGACTCGCAAGTTGATTTTCTTTGCCTTGAGTACCGTAAACCGGAGGCCGACACCGTAACTGGGGATCGCTTCGCGCTCGCGAACATCGTTGAATGAACTGCCAACGTAGCCAGTGCCGGCAAAGCCGGCGATTCCCCAACGTTCACTAAGCTGCCAACGTGCCTCTATTTGACCAGAGCCTGACACCTTGCCCAGGTAATCGGTCGCGGAAAAGCCGCGCAGTTTGACTATGCATGCGTCCCAAAGCGGCGCTGTACCACCACGTTTGCAGCCCTGCAGCTCCCAGGCAAGAACAACGGAGTCCGTCAGTCGATGATAAGAACGATAGGTGGCGCCGAAGGACTGGTAGGTCGCGTCGCTGCCTATTGCTTCATCATTGAATAGCGCATCGATCTTAAAGTATCTGCCACTTGAGCTGTTGAGTGGATTGTTACGCGAGTCGTACTCGGCGAATGCGCCCAAGCCCGCTGAACGCACGTCAGAACCGGTATCGAAATCGACCGTCGATGTCGCAATCTCGATGCCCTGATTGCCATCGATAAGTCGGGTTAAAACTCCGCCGTACCAGTTACCCTTGAACCGTCTGGCAATTTTTGCGTACAGGAATGCGCCATTGATCCGCCAGTCGACGCTTTGTTCGCCAGCCGACTGGTCGAATGTGAGTAGCGAAAGCCTGAGATCAGCTCCGCCAACCACGCCCGTGAAGCGCCACTTGTTGTTCTTCCAGTAATTCTGCTGCACCAACGCAAATGCCCTGCTGTCGTTGCTCGTGTAAAGGCCGGCCGCTGCAGTGACCGATGCGGGTTGCAGTTTCTTCTCTTCTTCAGACTGCGGATAAAAGTACGCTGCCCCGATGACCAGCCCCTCATCCAGGGTCGGGTTGGATATCGGTATTGGAACGACGACGAAGTCGCCACGCTGTAACTTTAGCGGGGTCTCATCCTCGCGAATGTCCGGGGCGATTCCAGGGCGTGTATCCGTCGCGGCGTCCTCTGCAACAGCAGCGAATGCGTAGAGTAGGATCAAGCCAGCAAGAGAGGTCTTAGTTATCAATATGAGTACCTCTCTCGATTGTACCCCGAGGGCGCCAAATTCTATGCAATAGTTAGCGGTCCTGGCTGAAAGGGTGACAGTGATGAATAACGACGATACCAATTCGCAGAGTGCTTCACTTGTCTTACTCGTGACCTTTTGCCTCAGTGTGCTTCTTATCGCAGCATGCTCAGGGCCGCAATCCGACGAACAGCCGGACCCCGCGATCGAAGCGCCTGCAAAAACCGCGACAGCGGGCGACCCACCGATTGAGCCCACTGAGATTTTGTTGTCGTTGGATGATTTGTTGCCGGAGCAGTTTGGTAACTTGACCGCTCCATGGTTCGGCGACCTGGATGGCATGGCAGAACGGCACGTCATCCGCGTGCTTGTCGTTTCGGGTGGGCCGCAGTTCTTCTATTACGACGGCAAGCCACGTGGAATGATCGCCGAACTCTTGCAACTTCTGCAGCAAGAGTTGAACGTCGGATTAGACCGACGTCTGGATCAGGTTGAGATAATGCCAATGCCCGTCAGTCGTGACCGGCTGATCGCGGCGCTAGTCAGTGGGCAGGCGGATCTCGTTGCCGCTGATCTCACGATTACGGAAGCACGCTCCGAGCTAGTCGACTTTTCTGTTCCATTCGTGCGCAACGTTGACGAAGTTGTCGTTTTTGCGCCGGGCGAAGGTAGTGATGTTTCGTCGGTGGACGACCTGGCCGGCGGCAGCGTATATGTCCGGAAATCGTCAAGCTATTTCGAGCACCTGACTGAGCTTAATGACGACTTGATAGGCCGCGGCCTTGCGCCTATCCAGATCGACGAGGCAAATGAGCTTCTGAGATCTCAGGATATCCTCGAGATGGTCAATGCCGGTCTGATTACAGCAACGGTTGTCGACAGCCACAAAGCGAGTTCCTGGTCGAAGGTCTTATCCGACCTACGAGTTAGAGATGACCTGATCGTGCACGCGGGCGGAGAGATTGCCTGGGCATTTCGCAAAGACAGTCCGCAGTTGGCGGCTATTGCCAACGATTTTGCTCGCGGTCATCGACAGGGCACGTTGCTCGGTAACGTACTGATCAAGCGTTATATGGAGAATCTGCATTGGGTTCGAAATTCGACGTCCGACAGCGGCGTTGATCGACTGCGCCAACTATTGGAGTACTTCAATACCAGCGCAGCGAAGAATTCAATTGATCCGCTGATGCTCGCAGCGCAAGCCTACCAGGAGTCAGAACTTGATCATGATCGGGAAAGCTCAGCAGGCGCTGTTGGCATTATGCAGATCAAACCGTCGACAGCCGCTGACCGCAATGTCGGCATTCAAGACATCTCGAAGCCGTCTGACAACATCGAGGCGGGCGCCAGGTATATGCGCTTCTTGATGGACAGGTATTTCGCTGATCCCGAGATGGCGGAATCGCAACGGTGGTTGTTCGCGCTGGCTGCATACAACGCCGGGCCCGCCAGAATTCAGCGCTTACGCAGGCAGGCGGCCGTAGAAGGATACGACCCCAACCTGTGGTTGGATAATGTCGAATTGATCGCGGCGCGTAAGATAGGTCGAGAGACGGTTCGCTATGTCAGGAATATTTTCAAGTACTACGTTGCCTACCGATTGGCATGGGACGGGCGAGAACTCCGGCAAACGCTTGAACGATGAGTGGCCTCAACGTCCTGTCGCAACGTGCAGTATTTTTTTGCATTCGCTAGCTGATAAGGTGACTGGAATAAATCCAAACAATCCAGACGGTGCTCGAACCATGATTAACTCATTAGCGCAGCGGGTCACAGGGATCATCGGCATGATGATTCTGTTCACGACGGGAGTCGCCGCAGCGCAAGACAAACCAAACATTCTTGTCATATTCGGCGACGATGTTGGCATGTATAACATCAGTGCCTACCACCGGGGCATGATGGGTGGCAGTACGCCAAACATCGATCGGATCGCTAACGAAGGCGCGCTTTTTACGGACTATTACGCGCAACAGAGTTGCACGGCAGGCCGCGCCGCGTTCATTACCGGACAGCACCCTTTTCGTACCGGCCTCTTGACAATCGGCATGCCTGGAGCCAAACAGGGCCTCCAGGCGCAAGATCCGACGCTCGCTGAATTGCTCAAACCTCAAGGCTATGTGAGCGGCCAGTTCGGTAAGAACCACCTCGGTGATCTTGACGAATACTTGCCAACGAATCACGGTTTCGATGAGTTTTTCGGCAACCTGTATCACCTGAACGCGGAAGAAGAGCCGGAAACCTACCACTATCCCAAGAACGAAGAATTTCATAAGAAATTCGGACCACGTGGCGTCATCCACTCATACGCAGATGGGCGCATTGAGGATACGGGACCGCTGACCCGCAAGCGCATGGAAACGGCGGACGATGAATTTCGCGACGCGGCCGTCGCGTTCATGGAAAAGGCCGTTGAGGATGAAAAGCCGTTCTTCGTCTGGTTAAACTCTACGCGCATGCATGTGTGGACTCACCTTAGCCCGGAATGGGATGGAAAGACTGGGCATGGTCTTTATGCAGACGGCATGGCGCAACACGATTACGACATTGGCAAAGTTTTGGATAAGCTCGACGAGTTGGGCATTGCTGACAACACGATCGTCGTTTACTCCACCGACAATGGTGCCGAGAAGTTTACCTGGCCAGACGGTGGCACGATCCCGTTCCGTGGCGAAAAAGGAACAACCTGGGAAGGCGGGTTTCGAGTACCCGCGGCAGTACGTTGGCCTGGAACCGTAAAGCCGGGAACTATAGTCAACGATATCTTTTCGCACGAAGACTGGGTGCCAACGCTCATGGCAGCGGCAGGTGATCCGGACATCAAAGAAAAGCTCAAAAAAGGCAAACACAAGGCCGCCGGCAAGAAATTCCGAACGCACCTCGACGGATACGATCAAACGGCCGTCCTGTCTGGGGAAGGCCCAGGGGAACGCAACGAGATCATGTATTTCGATGCCGCCGGCAATCTGAATGCGGTGCGATACCAGGACTGGAAAGTTCACTTCGCGATCATGGAAGGCTCTATCAATGAGGCGTATCGTAAGACGCCGAGCTGGCCGCTGGTGGTCAATCTTCGCCAGGACCCATTCGAGGTGACGCCTGATGCCGCGCTCTACACCCGATGGTACGGTGATCAGATGTGGCTGTTCGTGCCTGCGCAGGCCTACGTCAGCGAGTTCCTTGCATCGTTCAAAGATTATCCGCCCAGTCAAGCGGTTGGTTCGCTCAGCGTCGAGAAGGTACTGCAACAGTTGCAGACTCAGCCTTCGCGTCAGTAGGTACGTCGCGACATGCGCAGCAGGAGGACCATCCGGCTGTAGCGAAGAAGTGTCTGCCAATGCTAAAGCGAGGCGATTTCGCGTCGCCTCTAATGTCCGCTATTGGCCGAGGCTGTGTAAAAACTAGT